>FSSH01002598.1_pt1 | contig 15267 bp, 15 predicted proteins | sample 1166101 | NCBI WGS metagenome assembly FSSH01 (sample SAMEA32972668, study PRJEB13176) | freshwater metagenome | biome: Drinking water system; feature: Biomass in drinking water that filtered by 0.45 um membrane; material: drinking water | place: USA | collected 2012-12-20 | depth 0 m | reverse complement strand
TCTGTTTGCTAGTCTGTTTATAGCGGTTTTTATGGTTTTTTCGGCGGCGAAAAAATGCCGTTGCGGCCTTATTCGACGCTGACTAGCAGCTTGTCCAGCCATGCGCTGGGCAGTAGGCGTTTTAGCCAGGCAAACAAATGCGTGGGTACCGTCACTCGATAGCGAATTTTCGGCCGATTCGACTCCAAAGCATGCGCCACTTTTTCCGCGACTGCGCTAGCCGGTAATGTAAACGGTGCGGCTGGGCCGGGTTTTTGCAGCCGGGCTTCCATGGCCTTATAGGTATCTTTATGAAAGCTATGCTCGGCGTCGATGTGCTGTTGATACAAAACAAAGGCGTTTTGCCGGAAGCGGCTTTCTATCGGTCCCGGTTCGATCAACACAATATGAATCCCGGTACCGCGCAATTCCAGGCGTAAGGTATCCGCCAAGCCCTCCAAGGCGAATTTGCTCGCGTTATAGGCACCGCGAAACTTCATTGCCACAATGCCTAAAACCGAACTGTTATAGATCACCCGGCCATGGCCTTGTTTGCGCATTACGGGTAATAGCAGGTTAGTCAGCTCGTGAGTGCCGAACAGATTGGTTTCGAATTGATCGCGCAGCACGTCCCTGCTCAAATCTTCCACTGCCCCTGGTTGGCCGAAGGCGCCGTTGTTGAATAGCGCATCGATCTTGCCGTCGGTCAGCGCTATTAACTCGCGAACTGCTTGTTGGATGCTCAGCGAGTCGGCCAAATCCAGTTGCAGACATTCGAAGCCTTCACTGCGCAAGCGTTCCACGTCATCGGGCTTACGCGCGGAGCAAATCACCCGATGACCGCGCTGCTTTAAAAACACTGCGGTGTGGTAACCGATGCCGGAGGAGCAGCCGGTGACGAACAGCGTTTTGCCCACACTCATGGTTGAACGAGATCCGCTTCGTTGAAGAGAAAGGTTTTGCCGCTGCTGCAATTGATTAGAAAATTTAGTTGATCCAGCTTACTTTTCGCGGTCAGTTCGTCGGTTTCGATGCGTTGACATTCACCGCTGGCCAGTGCTTTTTGTGCGGCCAGCCTCCGGAATTTTTCGACATCCGGCAGACGGGTTTCAAAGGGTTTGACTTGCGCAGGTAGCTTTTCCGGGTCGTAAGGTGGGATGGCGAATGCGGAAAACTGCATGGGGTTTTGCTTGATTAGAGTCTGCGTCATTTCGCTCTGAACTCTGGCATCTTGTTTATTTTTGGCGATGGCGTCGAGTTTGGCCTGTTGCTCGGTTTGTTCCTGCGCAGACTGCTGCTTTTTCAATTCGGCTTCTGCAGCTTGCTGTCTTTCCAGCGCATTTAAATCGACGCTGCTGCCGGTTTTAGTATTCATCTGCACCGCTTTGTGTTCCACCGTGCAGGGTGAAGATTGATAATTAGTGTGACCGCTTGCATCAGTGCATTTAAAAACCCCGGCCCAACTGTCCACGGACAGGCACAGGGCAAAAACGAAGAACAGATTTTTCATTGGATTCCTGTAGATTAAACGCTGGGGCAAAACTATTACTCAGCTTGAGATCAGTGTAAATAAATTTTTTCTATTGCCCTGTGTCAGTTTCGCATCGTGCCAAAAAATCCGTGGTGTTTGCAGACTAGTCATTTCCGGGCATGATCTTGACAGCGAAGTGTATCAGTCTTTTCGGCAATATCCAGCCGCTTAAAACTCTGATCAGTTGCGGGAATTAAAGGCGCACGGGGTCGAAACCGCAATCGACGATTTCGGCCATGACTAAAAGCCTCGGGTTAAAACCATAGCCGAAGGCGTCGAACAGCCCGGGCAAGAACTGATTTTGCGGAAAATGGGCTGCACGTTTGGGCAGGGCTATCTGTATGCCAAGCCGATGTCCCATAACAAATTGCTGGAGTTTATGAGACCCGCGGCTTTGGCTGAAACACTTTAAGCCATGTTTCTGTCCGCCAACGGTTGAGCTTTTGGCGGAATTGTTGAATCCAACGTGCTTAAGGACGCGCTGATTTTATGCCCTTCGACACATTCAGCGTCCAAGGGCATAAAGACGACAAATACATTATTGATTCCACTTGGAATCGACTGTAAGGGTGCGGGAATGAGAGCAGCGCAGAAAGACAGTTGCTGACCACTTTTGCCCTGAAAGCATAAGCGGAGTCAATTTGTTAAGAGCTTCCTTAATGGCGGCGAATTGTTTTTGCTAGTCTGTTAATATAGTCCAACCAAATTGGCGTGAAAATCACGCCAATTTGGCTATTTGGGTCAAAGAATCCGAAAACTGTTATGCCAAACGGCGACGGTTGAACCCAAACAAACCGGCGACAGAAGTGCCGAACAACCATATCGCAGCTGGAACAGGCACGGGGGTAGCCGAAGTGACAAAATGACCATCGTCGGCTAAACCGTTCGCGGCAGTAAAGCCGTAATACAACTGATGACCAGCTGCCACTGCCGTACCCAGGTTGCTTAAATCGACTGACGTAGCGGTGACAGAAAAAGTGCCCAAATCTGTGTGGTAAATAGTGCCGGTCAGATCGCCCGTTTCATCCTGCAAACCCGATGGCGTGTAGGTAAAAGTAGCGCGCCATTGCCAGTTTGGGTCTCTGATTGAATCTCCCAAGCCTGTTTCGGTGTAGGCCAGTGGATTGACATCGCCATTTTGTAGAATCTGAATACTGGGAGATTCCGGTTCGCCGCCGAAATTAAATGTATCGACAGCGAATGCCAGGCTGTTTGATAGTCCGGCGTAGCCCAAATCCGAACCGCCGCCGCCAACACCGGGCGCATCCGATAGCGTGAAAGTTAAACCGTCGCCACGAATCCCGGTGTTTGCCGGAATAAAGAAATGAAAGTCAAAGCTGAAGGCTTGGTTGAAGTCTAGCGTAATCGCATCTGGAGCAAATCCGGCGCCGGCGCTACCGCCGGTTCCCGGCAAGGCCAACTCCAAGTTACTGTAGGTAAAGCCGTTGCCGGGAGTTGCGTTAATTGCGGTTGCCGAGCCATAAAGGCTCCATGTGCTGAAGTCTGTAAAGCCCGATGCCAAACTCACACCTTGGGCAGAGCTAGCGGTAGGTATGGCGGAAAGTGCCAATATAGCCGAAGGTAATAAAATTTTAAATTGCATGGCGTTCTCCGAAGTTGCTGCGCTGTTGGTCTATCGTTTATTTTCAAGGGTTTGCGTAGTCTGTGCCAAACGGTTTTCGACTATTCATAAAACCACAAGCAAAATTGGCGCCACTCATAGATAAGTGATTAAAACTAATCGGTTTATTGAAGCGGTGTAGTGGAAGCAGCGTTCGATTTTGGTTCACCAGTGTAAAAAAAGCCAACACTTTGGTCTGGATATTGCGGCGAATTGATTGATGGTAATGCCACTTCGTTCTAAGGTGCCAGTGAGCATCCTGGAAATACCCGCCAATGCTTAGGTGGTGCTTCCGAGCTGTTCAGCGGTGCCATTTTATCCGTTGGCGGTGCCCACGAGCGGTTCAGAGCTAACGACAAGCGGTTTTGCCGTGTCGCTAAGCTTCTCGGTGGCAGCCATCAGTGCTGCTTAAACACCACCATGTGACAGTCGTATTCATCAAGCCGGCAAGTTATACTGCCCGCCAATTTTTGACCTTAGAGCGCTATGCAACCCTATCTGGACCTTCTCGCCGACATCATGACTAACGGCATCGACAAAAGCGACCGCACCGGGACCGGGACCCGCTCCTTGTTCGGTCGGCAGATACGCTACAACTTGGCCGAGGGCTTTCCGCTGTTGACCACCAAGAAGTTGCATTTCAAATCCATTGCTTACGAATTGCTATGGTTTTTGCGCGGCGATACCAATATCAAGTATTTAAATGATCACGGCGTAACGATTTGGGACGAATGGGCCACGCCTGAGGGTGAACTGGGGCCGGTGTATGGTGCGCAGTGGCGCAACTGGTTGGGGCCGCACGGCGAGCATTACGATCAGATACAAATTCTGCTGGACGGTTTAAAAAACAAACCGGATTCCCGTCGGCATATCGTCAGCGGCTGGAATGTGGCGTTTTTGCCGGACGAAACCGTTGGTCCGCGCGAGAATGCCGCTGCCGGGCGAATGGCGCTGCCGCCCTGCCATGTGTTGTATCAATTTTATGTAGCTAACGGTAAGTTGTCCTGCATGATGACCCAGCGCAGTGCCGATTGCTTTTTGGGTGTGCCATACAATCAAGCGAGTGTGGCGTTGTTGACGCATATGCTGGCGCAGCAATGCGAATTGGACGTGGGTGAGTTGATTATGTCGTTTGGTGACGTGCATATTTATCGCAACCACTTCGAGCAAGTTGAATTACAACTCAGCCGGCAACCCTTGGCGCCGCCGAAACTGCAATTCAAGCGCCGGCCGGAATCGCTATTTTCCTATGATTTTGCCGACTTCGAATTGTTGGATTATCAGGCGCATCGGCATATCGCCGGTGCCGTTTCCGTTTAGGGAAGTAGGTAGAGACGCTGAAATTGACGTCTCTACCTATTTGATCGCTAATGGATCTATTTATTACCGGCCTTGATATGGCCGACGGCTTCTTCCGCCGCTTTAGTAGCTACGTCGGCATGGCCCATTTTGCCGTGCTCAATCGCGCTTTCCAATGATTTTACACCGGCATCGAGATGCGTTTTAGATTCGCCCTTGGCGACTTCGGCGCCTTTTTTGGCATGAGTTAAGGCAGCTTCGGCATGTTCCACCAAAATCGGGCTATGGCCGGCTTTGCCGTGAGTGACCGCCTGGTTCGCGTGCTCCAGCGCGGCGGCGGCGTGTTCTTCGGCGAATACGCCGGTGCTAGCGAACAGTAATGCACTAATAGAAATAGCTGTAAATATTTTCATAATTCCCCCGAATTGAATTGTTGTGATTTTTCGCACCCTGTTTGAGTGCTAGCTAGTGACTTGATGCGCGGGAGTTTGGTTCCAAAATAAATGTGGCAATTTAAATTACTCGTTCTCTTATCGCTATAGCGGGCGAATAAGGACGCTACCAATGTTTACCTTGCAAGCCGGGATAATCCTGGAAAGCTTGGCTTTGAATCTAATTTTGAGCATGAATAACGAAAAACGCCTGTTGATATTCCAGCGCTTGGCAGAAGCCACGCCCAATCCGACCACCGAACTAAATTTCACTACCCCGTTCGAATTATTGGTGGCGGTGGTGTTGTCGGCGCAAGCGACCGATAAGGGCGTCAACAAGGCGACTGCCAAGCTGTTTCCGGTTGCGAATACCCCGCAGGCGATCCTGGCCTTGGGTGAAGACGGTTTAAAGGAGCACATCAAAACTATCGGCTTATTCAACAGCAAGGCGGCAAATGTCATAAAACTTTGTCAGACTCTGCTGGAACAGCATGGCGGAGAAGTGCCGCGCGAGCGGGAGGCGCTGGAGGCGCTGGCCGGTGTGGGCCGTAAAACGGCCAATGTGATTTTAAACACTGCATTTGGCGAGCCGACCATCGCCGTGGATACGCATATTTTCCGGGTTGCCAACCGCATCGGTCTGGCGCCGGGCAAAAATGTACTGGAAGTAGAGCGGAAGCTGGATAAAACCGTGCCCAAGCAATACAAGAAAGACGCACACCATCTGTTGATTCTGCACGGCCGCTATATTTGCGTTGCCAGAAAGCCGCGTTGCGCTGCTTGCTGCATCGCCGATGTCTGCGAATTTAAGGCAAAGAATTTAGACTGAATATGCAATAATCAGAGTAGAGCCATAAAGATTACGCGTCAGTCGTAAGCCCCGGCAGTTGTATGCTGGAGCAGCATAATTAAAAAATCACACGAGAGGATAAACCCATGAAAAAATTTAATAAATCTCCGCTGGCCGCCGCGATGGGCGGTGCGCTTTTGTCCGGTATGGCTGTCAACGTTCAGGCCGATACCAACCCCTTCGCCGTTTCCGAGTTGTCCAGCGGCTATATGCAAGTTGCCGACAATCATTCCAACGGCAAAATTAGCCAGGGCGCTTGCGGTTCCAACGCGATGGACGGCAACGGTGTTAAAAAGGGCGAAGCTAAAAAAGCCGAAGCGAAGAAAACCGAAGGCTCATGCGGCGAAGGCATGTGCGGCGGCATGATGAGCGGCGGCAAAATGAAAAAAGGCATGGAAAGCTCTTGCGGCGCGATGATGAAGGGTAAAGAAGGCGCTTGCGGTATGGGTATGATGACCGGTGGCGGCATGATGAGTATGGGCAGCATGGGCGGTATGGATCACAGTGCCGACAAGTCTAAAAAAGCCGAAGAAGGCAGCTGCGGCGCCATGATGGGTGGCGACAAAAAAGCCGGCGAACATAGCTGCGGTGCCATGATGAAAGGCGAAGAAGGCAGTTGCGGAGGCAAAATGGATGCCGACAAAGCGGCCAGCCATTAATTTCGACTCATCGCCAATAGACCGACACTATGGATTTTAATGATTTACAGCAGCTGGTTATCGATTACGGCTATCTAGCCTTGTTTATCGGTACGTATCTGGAAGGCGAAACCATTCTGGTCATCGCCGGCTTTTTGGCGCATGGCGGCTATTTGCAGCTGGAATGGGTGATGCTGACGGCGTTTTTGGGTACTTTTGCCGGCGACCAGACCTTTTTCTATCTGGGCCGTTGGAAGGGTATCGCTTTTCTGGAGAAACGTCCGCTTTGGCACAGCAAAACCGACAAGGTTTTCGATTTGCTGCACAAGCACCAGATACCGGTGATATTGGGATTTCGCTTTCTCTACGGCGTACGTAACGTAACGCCGTTCGTGATTGGTGCCAGCAAGATTCATCCCTTGAAGTTTTTCTTGCTGAACTTCCTCGGCGCCGGCATTTGGGCGATAGCGGTCGGTTATCTGGGTTACACCTTCGGCGAATTTGCCGAGTCCATCATGGGCCAGGTCAAAAAATACGAAATGTATATCCTGGGCGTACTGGTGGCCATTGGCGTAGCCTTGTTTTGGCGGTCTACGCACAAACCGGAAACTCCAGAAGCGCCGGAAGAGTAAGTCATGGACAGCGTTCGCAATCTCGTTCACGGTGCCGGTTTAGGCTTACGCCGTTCGTTTTTGAGCGAGATTGTCGAGTCGCCACTGAGCAATGTCGGTTTTTACGAAGTGGCGCCGGAAAATTGGATGACCATAGGCGGCAAGTTCGGCAAACAGTTTCGGGCCATGACCGAACGCTTTAATTTTGTCTGTCATGGCTTGTCTCTGTCCATAGGCAGCAGCGACCCGCTAGACGAGCAATTCGTGCGCGATTTGAAAACGTTCATGCGCGAACACGGTATCAAGTTTTATAGCGAACACCTCAGCTATTGCAGTCACGGCGGGCATTTGTATGACTTGATGCCGATGCCGTTTACGGAAGATGCCGTCGAGCATGTTGCCGCGCGCATCCGCAGGGTGCAGGATATTCTGGAACAGCGGATGGCTATCGAAAACATTTCCTATTACGCCGCGCCGGGGCAGGAAATGGCCGAAATCGATTTTTTCAACGCGATAGTCACTGAAGCCGACTGCGATGTGCTGATCGACATCAACAATATCTACGTCAACAGCGTCAATCACGGCTACGATGCCGAGAGCTTTCTGCGGGCCATGCCTGCCGAGCGTATCGCTTACGCGCACATCGCCGGTCATTATGTGGAAGCAGAGGATTTTCTGGTCGATACCCACGGCGCGCCGGTGATCGATCCGGTCTGGACTTTGCTGGGCAAGGCTTACGAGCTTTTCGGCGTGTTTCCTACCCTGCTGGAGCGGGACTTCAACATTCCCTCGTTGCTTGAATTAAGCAAAGAAGTAGACACCATCCAAACCATTCAGCAGCATTATGCGGCTGAGCGGCAAAAACAGGTGGCCTGATGGCTACCGATTTTCAGGCTACCCAAGGCCAATTTGCCGCTTATATTCGCGATCCGGAAAACAATCCGCCGCCGGCAGATATCGAGCCACGACGCATGGCTATGTACCGCGAGCTGTTTTTCAATAATATCGACAGTTTTATTGCCAGTAATTTTCCGGTATTGCGAGCGATTCTGAATGATGAGCAATGGCTGGAAATCACCCAGGATTTTTTTGCCCGGCATAGCTGCGAAACGCCCTATTTCTCGGAAATTGCTGAAGAGTTTTTAGCCTATCTGCAAAACGAACGTCGCAATCCAAACGATTATCCGTTTCTGCTGGAATTGGCGCATTACGAATGGGTGGAGATGGCCTTGTCGATTGCCAAGGACACACCGATATTGGGCGACAGCAATTTTCTGGAGAACTTGTTGCCGCGCAGCATGGCGTTGTCGCCCTTGGCCTGGCCGCTGCTGTACCGCTATCCGGTGCAGGCAATAGGCCCTGGCTTTTTACCGCTAGAGCCGCCGGAGCAACCCACTTGTTTGATCGTTTACCGCGACAATCTCGACAGCGTACATTTCCTCAAAACCACCGGATTGACCATACGCTTGCTGCAAATTTTGCAGGATAGGGGGCCGATGACCGGTGAGCTATGTTTACAAACGGTTGCCACGGAATTCCCGCACCTCGATAGCCAAGCCTTAATGGTAAACGGCCCGCCGATGCTGCGGGAACTGGCCGAGAAAGGTATTCTTATTCCAGCTGTTGACGCCTAAAGCTGTGTACCCAGACCAGTCCGTCCTCGTTCCACTCCATGCCGCTGTGCATTTTCAGTATTAAATCCTTATATATTGCCAAGTTCGGATAACCTTCCGCCCTGGCATCCGCATCGCTCATATCCCCTATTCTCTGCCGCTCCACGCTAGTTACTTCAAATACTACGTCTTCCAACACAAAGGTTTCGCCGGGGTACGCATATAGACCGTCGCGGCGTTGCTGGGTTTTTTCGCCGGCCAACGTTGCCGCCACCAATTTCGGGTGACGAACCAATCGGTCGATGCTGCAAGATTTTTCTGGGTATTGAGTCATGAAAGCAAATGTCCTTGTAATACTGGATAAAACAGTTCGGCACTTTAAAAGCCTTAAACACGTATTGCAAGCGACATCCGTTAGCAAGTTCGCAAATTAAATATGAGTTGTGGGACTAATCCTACAGTTTAACGGAGGCTTTGTAGATAAACCGACTTTTCCTGCCTATACTTTTTTTCCAAGTTGAATTCAAGGCCACTGAACCGAAATGACCGGCGGTAATTGTGCTGCGAAATCATAAAGACCAAGGGAGATTAAGCCAACATGTCTATATTTCAATTCGCGATATTGATTTGCGTTGCATTGATTTCGGCAGGAATCGCCGCTTGGATTACCAAAGGACGCTGTATTACCGCCGCCCAAAACACCTCGGCCGACAAAGCGCCCGCCTTATCGGTAGCCGAAGTAGAAAAATATATTTCCGGTCTGGATCGGTTTGCCGAGCAAGTCACGCCGGTATGGGCAGCGCAAATCGATTCGACCCGGCAACAAATCGAGCAGGCGATTACTTTGTTGACCCAACGCTTTGCCGGGATCACCAGTAATCTGGATACCGCTTTGAGATCTTCTCATTCCACTCTCGGTGGCAATGGCGAAGAAGTATTCGTAAACAGCAACGCCCATTTGCAAAAAGTAGTTAGCTCCATGGATGCGGCCTTGCAAGAGAATTTGGCGGTCTTGCAAAAAATCCGCTCCTTGGCTGGATTTATAGATGAATTAAAACAAATGGCCAAGGAGGTGGCGCGGATTGCCGAACAAACCAATCTGATTGCCTTGAATGCCGCTATCGAAGCGGCTCGAGCGGGAGAAGCCGGCCGCGGTTTTGCCGTGGTAGCTGATGAAGTTAGAAAGCTATCCAACTTGTCCGGCGAAACCGGCAAGCAGATCGGCTCCAAAGTAGAGCAAGTTAGCTCCGCCATTCAAACCGCGTTGGTAGCGGTGGAAAAAAGTGCGCAAAACGAGGCCGAAGCCGTATCGACCTGTAACGGCAATATTCAAACAGTAATGGATAACCTGCATGATGTGTTTGCCAAATTGCAGAGCTATTCCAGCAACCTAAGCCATTCGGCGCTTGCCATAAAAGGTGAGATAGACGAATCCTTGGTGCATTTTCAATTCCAAGATCGGATCGGCCAAATTCTGCAACACGTCAAAGACAGCATTGCCGATTTCCCCAAGCAACTCAACCGCAGCCATGCCGGTGGCGTATTTGCATTGCAGCCGATAGATGCGGATCACATTTTAAGCGGCTTGACCAGTACCTACACCATGGAATCCGAACACCAAGCCCATGGTCACGGCAGTCGAGCAGTTGAACCTCAAACGCAAGAAATTACTTTTTTCTAGGATTTAAGCATATGGCAAAAACGATATTGGTAGTAGACGATGCGGCTTCAGTCCGTCAGGTAGTAGGTATTGCGCTGAAGGGCGCCGGTTATGAGGTGATAGAAGCGTGTGACGGCAAGGATGGGCTAAGTAAGCTCAACGGCCAGAAGATTCATCTAATCATATCCGACGTCAATATGCCGAACATGGATGGCATTACCTTCGTGAAGGAACTTAAGCAGCTGCCGGCCTATAAATTTACCCCGGTTATTATGCTGACCACCGAATCCCAGGAAGGCAAAAAACAGGAAGGCCAGGCTGCGGGCGCCAAAGCCTGGGTCGTCAAACCGTTTCAGCCCGCGCAAATGTTAGCGGCGGTTTCCAAGTTAATTTTGCCTTGATAGGAGTATGAAGGGCGGAGTTTTCCGCTGTTTCATGCTGTTACTTCAGCCATTTCCATCGAGATCGTCCATGCCCAGCCTAACTATTAAAGACGAGTTAACCATCTATACCGCGGCAGATCAGAAATCCAATCTGCTGATGTTTCTAACGGCTGGGGACGATTTGGAAATCAATCTTGCCAACGTCACCGAAATCGATACTGCCGGCCTACAGTTGTTGATTCTAATCAAACGGGAAGCCGCGCATTTGGGCAAAACCCTGCGCTTCGTGATGCACAGCAAAGCCGTGTTGGATGTATTGGAGCTAGCGAATCTGACGGGTGCTTTTGGCGATCAGGTTGTACTGACCCAAAATTAAGGAGTATGCGAAATGAGTTTTGATGACCAAATGCGGGATGCTCTGAAGACTTTTGTGATTGAAAGTCTGGAGTTGTTGCAAGACATGGAAGACGGCTTACTCGGTCTGGAAGACGATCAGGAGCCATCCGAACGAATTAACGCCATCTTCCGCGCCGCACATACTATCAAGGGTTCGGCGGGATTGTTTGGTCTGGATCACATCGTTGCCTTCACCCATGTGGTGGAAAGCGTGCTCGATACCTTGCGCGACGGAAAGTTGAGCGTTTCACCGGAACTGGTCGCCATCCTACTACCTTGCTGCGACCATATGATTGAGCTGATTCAAGCTGTGGCCGACGGAAATGTAAGCGCCAACCCATCAGTGACGAACGCTGAACGACAGTTGCTCGATGGATTAGAGTCTTTTTTGAAGGCGGAGCCGAAGCAGGCGATGACTACCGCGCAGACTGCTGGCGAGCAGTTCGAAGCCAGCGGTGGCGGCGTAATCGACAGCGGCAATTGGCATTTGTTTATTCAATTCGGCGAAAACTGTCTACGCGACGGTATGGATCCGTTGTCTTTCATCCGTTATTTGGCGACGCTGGGTGAAATTATGTCGCTGACTACTTTCAGTCACGCGATGCCGGATGCCGAAAGCATGGATCCCGAAAGCAGCTACCTGGGGTTTGAAATTGTCCTAAAAAGCGATGCCGACAAAGCCACTATCGAAGGCGTGTTCGATTTTGTGCGCGATGGCAGTTACATCCATATTTTGCCGCTGGAAGACAAAATCCCCTACTACGTGGAACTGATCAATTCGCTGGGTGAAGACAATTCCCAACTCGGCGAGCTGTTGCTGAAAAGCGGTGTGATTACCCAGCGCGAACTGCAAGAAGGACTCAATGCGCAACAAGCGCAAGTGCCGCAACCGAGCACGCGTCTCGGTGAAATTCTGGTCGATCAACAAGTGGTGCAACAGCCGCTGGTTAATGCGGCGTTGGAAAAACAACAACAGATTAAAGACAACAAAGCCCGAGAAAACCAGACCATACGCGTCGATGCCGAGCGTCTGGACAAGCTAATTGATGTGATAGGCGAGCTGGTAATTTCCGGTGCCGGTGTCAATCTGCGCGCCTTACAGACCAGCGATTCCGCGCTATTGGAAGCGACCAGCGAAATGATGCGATTGGTCGAAGAAGTACGCGACGGTGCATTGCAACTACGCATGGTGGCCATAGGCGCCACATTCAGCCGCTTCCAGAGAGTGGTACGCGATGTCGGAAAAGAGCTGGGCAAAGATATCAGCTTGGTAATTACCGGCGGAGATACCGAAGTTGACAAATCGGTTGTCGAAAAAATCGGCGATCCGCTCATGCACTTGGTCCGCAACGCGATGGATCATGGTATCGAGCCTGCCGAAGTTCGCGCCGCCCGCGGTAAATCCAGCCGCGGCGAGCTGAGATTGAACGCCTACCACGAGTCGGGCAGTATCGCGATAGAAGTCAGCGATGACGGTGGTGGCCTTGATCGAGATCGTATTTTGGCAAAAGCCATCGAAAAAGGTCTGGTTCAACCCGATGCGAAGCTAAGCGATCAAGAAATTTATAGCTTGATTTTCGAACCCGGCTTTTCCACCGCCAGCCAGATTTCCAATTTGTCCGGGCGCGGTGTGGGTATGGATGTGGTCAAGCGGAATGTTACCGACTTACGCGGTGATATCGAAGTTGAAAGCAGGCCGGGTCAAGGTTCCACCATCCGTATTCGGTTACCACTGACATTAGCCATCATCGATGGCTTCCTGGTGGGGGTGGGTAAGTCATCGTATGTGATTCCTCTTGACCGAGTTGTCGAGTGTCTGGAGTTATCCGGCGATTTAAATGATAGAGATTACATGGATTTGCGCGGCGAGGTATTACCGTTTATCCGCCTGCGCAATCTGTTCAATATTCGCGGTGATCAGCCGCGCAGACCGAACGTGGTAGTGGTGCATGCTGCTGGTGTCAAAACCGGTTTAGTTGTGGATCGCTTAATCGGCGAGTTTCAGACCGTGATCAAACCGCTCGGCAAGTTATTCGGTCACGTGGAGGGGCTGGGTGGATCGACTATTCTGGGCAGTGGCGAAGTCGCTTTAATTTTGGATGTACCAGTACTGGTGAGTGCCTTTGAACATAAGCTTCAGGGCAATATGCACTTGGCTCAGGCTTGAGCCAAATTGGTAAAACGCCAATTGCAAACTAAGGACAATAGCCATGAGAAATAATCAACCTGTTACCGACGTCGAACTGACTTTTTCCGAAGAAGACATTCTTACTTCCACCACAGATTTGCGTGGATATATCACCAGTGTTAGCCCGGCCTTCGTAAAGCTAAGCGGTTTTAGCGAACAGGAGTTAATTGGCCAACCACATAATCTGGTTCGCCACCCGGATATGCCCGAAGAAGCTTATGAATGGATGTGGAGGACCATCGAGTCCGGTTGTACCTGGCGCGGTTTGGTAAAAAACCGCTCCAAAAATGGCGATTTTTATTGGGTGGAAGCCAACGTCTCGCCAATTTATAGCGAAGGACAAGCTATCGGCTATCGTTCTATCCGATTCAAACCCAACGGGAACGAGGTTAAAAAGGCAGCCGCTTTATACGCCGATATCAAAGCAGGTCGTATTAAAGAGCCTTTCAAAGAAGGAAAATTTTCTAGCCTACTAAACAAGATAAAACTTTGGCAAAAATTTGTTGCCCTGGTCGTTCTGGCTATCGCTATGTTCGCGGTGCCAACCTACTTTTTGGTAGTAGACAGAATTGTAGATAAAGACTTTGCATTAAAGGAAAAACAGGGCGTCGATTACACCGCCGAGACTATTAAATTAATGCAGCTGGTGGTGGAGCACCGTGGCTTGAATGCGATGGTTATCGCCGGCAACTCACAGGAAGCTAGTCGCCGGGAGGCTAAACGCAACGAAGTCAATCAGCAGATTGTCAATATCTCCGCATTGGACGGCCGTTTGTCGGCATTAAAGTTGACTTTGCCCTGGCAAACCTTACGGGAAAAGTGGCAGGAGTTGGCGGCTTCGGCTAACACATTCGATGCTCAGACTAACCTTGCCAAGCATGGCGAATTTATCAAGCAATTGCATGCATTCAACCGTAAGGTGACAGACGCTTCAGGATTAGCGTTGGACCCTGAAATCGATACGTATTATGCACAAGTGTTGGCGATTAGCTTATTTCCCGACCTATCGGAACAATTGGGTATGCTAAGAGGGGTAGGATCGCCGATTTTGCTCAGAAAAACGGTTACGCCTTCTGAAGCAGCTTATCTGCGAGAGGTTATTGCAAATACCGAAGAAACCCTGACTATTATCGACGAGAGTGCTGCCAAAATCGGCAATATGGATGCCGGATTCCGCTCGGCATTACTGAAAGCCAGCGCCGATGCCAAACAAGCTCTGACATTGGTCGAAACCGAAATTTTGCAAGCCGCGAAGCTCGAGTTTTCGGTAAATGAATATTTCAGTACCTTTACTCAAGCCATCCAACAAAACTTCGCGCTGTCATCCGGATTCAGCAAGCTGTTGTACACAGGTTTGGATGCACGTGTGACGCGATTAGATGAGATTCTAAACACCACATTGATGGTGTTGTCGATGCTGCTATTCGGTTTCCTGGCAATGAGTTGGTACATCGTCATGGGCGTACTCCGTCCCGTGAATGCGATGACTCATGCCATGACCCTGTTCGGCCGGGGCCAAATGCCGCAAAACGATAGTCATAACTATGGCTTGGAATTCAATCAACTGAATGAAGGTGTCAAGGCGGCCGTGTTCTCCGTGCAATCTTTGATTGCCGATGCCGTTATGCTGTCGCACGCTGCTGTAGAAGGCCAGCTGTCTACCCGTGCGGATGCTACTAAACACCAAGGTGATTATCGGAAAATCGTCGTAGGTGTCAACGATACGCTGGAGGCCGTCATCGGTCCTTTGAACGTGGCCGCCGAGTATGTGGACAACATCGCTAAAGGTGCCATTCCCGCGAAAATCACCGACCACTACAACGGCGATTTCAATGTCATAAAAAACAACCTAAACACCTGTATTGATGCGGTTAACGCCCTGGCGGCCGACGCCAACAGCTTATCAACCGCGGCCGTTGAAGGGCGTCTTGCCACCCGCGCCGACGCCAGCAAACACCAAGGCGACTTCCGTAAAATTGTCGAAGGCGTCAACAGCACCCTGGATGCGGTCATCGGACCTTTGAATGTCGCGGCCGAGTACGTGGATAACATCTCCAAAGGTGCGAT
>FSSH01005207.1_pt1 | contig 15268 bp, 11 predicted proteins | sample 1166101 | NCBI WGS metagenome assembly FSSH01 (sample SAMEA32972668, study PRJEB13176) | freshwater metagenome | biome: Drinking water system; feature: Biomass in drinking water that filtered by 0.45 um membrane; material: drinking water | place: USA | collected 2012-12-20 | depth 0 m | reverse complement strand
AACAGCGCTGGCTAATTACATTTTGCGCACCCTCGGCGATGGCGTCGAAATGGGAAATTCACTGGAAGGCAGACTGCCCTTCCTTGATCACAAGCTCTTCGAGTTTCTCAGGCAGCTGCCCCTGACCATGAAGATAAAGGGCGCCACCGAGAAATACATCCTCAAACAAGCCCTGGTCGGACAACTGACCAAGACCATTTACGAGCGCCACAAACACCCCTTTGTAGCACCCCCTTTGAGCCGCTTCGCCGACACGCAAGCGCGGCGCCTCTTGCAAGAAAGATTTTCAGACCCGCTGTTTGCGCGCCTCGGCTTCTTTGATCAAAGCAAGCTTCTCAAACTTTTGGATAACTTGGACCACCTGGATGACGAGGAGAGAGCCGCTGTGGATCCGGTGTTTATGACCGCCCTTTCTTATCTATCTTTGCAGAGGAGATTTATGACACCATGAGCGCCAGATTCGACAAGACCGGAGCGGCAGGTCTAGATGAACCGCAAGAAGATTGGTGGCTTAAATTCTACCAGGATACGCCTTTCATCCAGTATCTAGACGATGCGCATCAGGAAGACAGGGAGGATATTCTGGCATTCATCGCCGGGCACACCACTTTGCAGGCAGGCGCAGTTATCTATGATCAATGCTGCGGAGTAGGCTCCATCAGCTTGCCTTTAGCCGGCAAGGGTCACACCGTATATGGCACCGACCTCTGCACCCAGTTTATTGAAGAGGCCAGGCGTCGCGCCGAGATATTGCAAGTGCAAGACCGGGCTCATTATTCATTAGCAGATGCCACAACCTACCTGACACCGGTCCCCTGCGACCTGGCCCTCAATCTCTACACCAGCTTCGGCTACGGTGATGACGACGTTAATCTGGCCATGCTCAAAAAAGCAAGAGGCAGTTTGAAAGCAGGGGCACCCTTTTTGCTCGACTTCCCCAATTTTTTCCTGGTAATTTCCCGCTTTCGTAAGCATATCGTACGCCATATATCTACCGAAGCTGGCACTCTCACTGTCAACCGAGAAGCGCGATTTAATCCCGAGCAAGGTAGGCTCTTGCAGGAGTGGACCTTTATTGAGCCCGACGGCAAACGCTCGTGCCAGAAGAGCAGCCTGGCCGTCTACCTGCCCCATCAGGTCAAATATATGCTGGGGCAGGCCGGTTTCGAGCAGGTGGAACTGTTTGGAGACTTCCATGGTTCGCCTCTCGAGCTTGAAAGTTCCCGTTGCATAGCACTGGCCAGGTGATTGTGAAAGAGACCGACAGCAAGGACAAAGACCCGGACTGGCAGAGCTTCCTGCNNGAAGTCTTCAAGACTGTGGTGGAAGCTTATCCTGAGCGTCCGGCCGTTATCGAAGCCGGTCGGGAATTCAGCTATGACCGCCTCTTCAATGAAGCCCGTCAACTGGCGGCAAGACTGAGGGAAGCGGGAGCGGCGCCGGAAACCGTACTGGCCCTCTGCCTGCCCAAGTCTTACGACTACATCAAAGCCCTGCTTGCCGTGTGGATGGTGCGCGCCGCGTTTACCCCCGTGGATGCAGCTTTGCCGACCCAACGCCTGCAGTACATTTTTCAAGAAATATTGGAACAAAACAAAGAACAGGGGCAAAACAAAATTCTCCTCCTGGCGCGAGAGGAAGACCAGGAACATCTTCTCGCTGCGGCATCGCCAGCCTTGCCGCTGGAAGCGCTACCGCTCAATGCTTTCATCAGGTCTGAAGCACCTGAGATCAAGGAAACCATTGCCCAAGCAGGCGACCTGGCCTATATCATTTTCACCTCCGGCTCCACCGGACGCCCCAAAGGAGTCATGGTAGAGCAGCGGGGTCTGGTCAATTTGCTGAAAGAGCAAATCCAGGCCTTTTCCATAACCGAAGAAAGCCGCTCCCTTTTCTATCTTTCCACCAGCTTCGATGCCTCCATATCGGACATCGGCACGGCCCTTTTGAGTGGGGCGGCTTTGATAATAGAGAAAGCCGAGAAACTGAGACCGGGGAAAGACCTTTTCGAGCTGATCAAACTCAGACAGGTCACTTATGTGGATATTCCTCCCAGTGTACTGAAACTGCTCGATCCAGAGCTATGTCCGCCGACTCTCAAGTCTGTAGTGATCGGCGGCGAGGTCTGCCCCCAGGACGTGGTGCGCGCCTGGGCCGGAAGAGTCAAGCTGGTTTGCGTCTACGGACCCACGGAAGCCACCGTCTGCACAAGCTTGACCCATTGCGGCATAGACTGGCAGGCCCCCTTGATCGGAAAGCCCATCAAAAACATCGCTTACACGGTCTTGAAGGAAGACGGAACCCCGGCGGAAGTGGGAGAAAGCGGCGAACTCTTCATTGAAGGCATCGGACTGGCCAGGGGTTACTTGCATCGCAGCGACTTGAACCGCGAGCGCTTCCTCACCAGGGGCGGTATCAGACTCTACAAGACCTGCGACCGCGTGCTGGTAAACGCCTCAGGCAACCACGAATTTCTTGGGCGCATCGACCGCCAGATGAAACTGCGCGGTCTTCTCATTGAACCGGAAGAAATAGAAGCAAGGCTCGCCGAGCATCCCCTCATCGCCCGAGCAGCGGTACTCAAAAGAGCAGTCAGCCCCAGAAGTAACCGGGAAATGCTGGTGGCCTACCTGCTGCCTGCCGGCCGGCAAGATCAGTTGCCGACCGCCGGCGAATTGCGACTTTATCTGAGCCGCTTCCTGCCGGTCTGGATGCTGCCCCAGCGCTACCAGTGGCGGGAAGCGCTACCCCAGACAGCCAGTGGCAAAATAGATCTAACGGCCCTGGCGGCCTGCCCTTTGCAAGAAAATTCGACTTCAGCGCCGCCGCGAGGTGAAGCCGACCAAGGCGCAGAAAACAATGTGGAAGAGAAGATAGCCCTTAACCTGTGCCGCATTCTGGGCTATGAGCAGATAGACTCAGACGAAAATTTCTTCGACCTCGGTCTAGATTCCCTGGGAGCGGTAGAACTGGCAGCAGCGCTCTCCCTGGAAGGTCTGGAGCTTTCCCCGGAAGCGGTTTTCACCAATCCAAGCTGCAAGCTCCTGGCCCGAGCCTGCAGTAAATACGCGGACGGTCGGGAAGGCGGCGATAACGGCGAGGTGCTGGAAGCCGCAGCGTTGCTGAGGAGACTGGAGCAATGGCCCAGGTTTCAAGCCCTGGCCGGGTCGCAAGGTATTACTGCGGCCGGGCTTGCAATTTCAAATGAAAGAAGCGGTGGCACTCTCTTCACCGGTGCTACCGGCTTTCTCGGCGTACGACTTTTGAAGGAACTTCTCGAAGCAGACCGGGTAAGGGGCGCTCTCCATTCTCAATCGGTGCCGACTATTTATGCCCTGGTCAGGGCAGAGAACCAATCCGAAGCCGCTGAGCGCATTCTAAATACAGCCCGCCGCTATCTTCAGGAAAGACAGAGCCTGGAGGTTTTAGACACCGCCCTGGGCCAGGGTCAACTGCGGGCCTTGCCTGGAAACATTGAAGAGGAACGCCTCGGTCTGGAAGAAAACTACGAGGAACTAGCGCTGCTCATCGATCGGGTAATCCACCTGGCTGCCAGAGTGAATATGGTCTTGCCCTACCGCTCGCTGGAAAGGGCCAACACGGAAGGCACCCTCAACCTGGCGGAATTTGCCCTCAAGGGCAGGCGCAAGCACTTCCACTATGCTTCCACACTTTCCGTCTTCGTCTCCACCGATCAAAACCGGGGGCGCCTGTTGGAAAGCGACGACTTAAGCCGGACGCGCTTGATCTGGGGCGGCTACGCCCAGAGCAAATGGCTGGCAGAGGTTCTCTTGCGCAAGCTGGGCACGGGGGGACTGCCCCTCAGCATTTACCGCCTCGGTCTGATCACCGGCGACACCACTAACGGTATCATGGCCGAAAGCGACTTCCTGACTATGTTCCTGAATGGACTGCGCTCCATGAACACCATACCGCAAGAATGCCTGAGTGAAAAGGCGGAGCAAATTTGCGTCGATATTACACCGGTAGACTACGCCGCCACGGCCATGAGCAGGCTAATATCCGGGGAAGACGGGGGCAGTGAGCTTCGCACTTTCCATATAGCCAATAGCAAGAGCCTGAGCCTCAAGCGCCTCTGCCAGAAACTGAAGGAGCACTTCCCTCAGATGGCGGTGAGCCCCCTCGGGCAGTGGCAGGACCATGGCGACAGCAAAGCGGCGGCCGCCTACCTGGGCCTCTGCCGCCTGCTTGTGGACACGCAAGAGAAAGCCTTCGGGCACTTGCGCTCCATGGACTTGTTTCAAGCAACCGAGGTCAGCTTCGATACCGTCAACACCGACAATGCGCTTGCGCCTCTCAAGTGTCCGCAGGCCGACGACCGCCTCCTAGAGCTCTACCTGGGGAAACTCCAGTAAAATTCCGCCTCTCCCGGCTCTGGTTTACACAGGGAGGGCGACGGGAACACAAGGAGGATAGGAGAGAGGCAGAATGCACGGCGAAGACGAGATCCTGAGGGTAGCAGAAAGTGATGGCGCCGCTCTCGATATTGAGGGCGAGAAAGCCGCCATTTACGACTCTGCCGGCACCGGCACCATTTCCTTCAACCTTTATCACCCCACCTTGCGGGCTATCCATATTGTTATGTCCATCGCATTGGTGGGCATATACGGTTCCCTCATCACCTCCGTTATCGCTAGCGGCAAGCAGATTCCAACTCATCCCGCCTTTTACCTGGCAGTCATCATACCCGGCCTAATAGGCGCAATACTTCTCTATCTGGGCATCCGCTCACGGCTGGCCAGAATCCAGTATGACAGCCAATATCTAGAGTTCTCGTTCATCTGGAACTTACAATTGCACCGTCGCTTGAAGCGCAACTGGAGCGATATTCACTCGGTCCAGATAGTTTATCCGGAAGCTACCGCAGCCTGTACCTTCCCTACCTTCGCCGGTGAAAAGATGCCCTGGCGCCAATTTCTTCAAAGCGGCGGCATTGGACCCTGTCTCGTTTTCGATTTCAAGTCCGGAGGCTCTGCCACTCTTCACCTGTCGCTTCTGAGCCGATCGCAAGCAGAAGAGTTGTTCGCCGCCATCGACAAATACGGCGACCAGAGCAAACTCTCCAGTGATTTTGTCAAACTGCAAAAAGCCATTGTACTCGAACATGTAAATGCCGAAAGCTTCACACAACTCTGGAGCGAGGATCTCAATCCCAATTACTGCGCTACCAGCTATGTTCCACTGCCAGGTCGCCACCGCTTGCAAGAAGGGCGCTATGAAATTCTGATGGAGCTGGCGGCCGGAGGGATGTCCGCCGTCTACCTGGCCCGCCATAAAGAAAACAGCAATGCCAAAGTCGTTCTGAAAGAATCGGTTCTGCCCCAGGGAGTTAGCGAAGAGCAAAGAATAAAGGCCAGAGAGTTATTCGAAAGGGAAGCGCACCTGCTTCTCAAACTAAATCATCCGCACATAGCCAGGGTTCTGGACCGTTTTGTCGAAGACGGCCGGGATTATCTGGTGCTGGAGTACATACCGGGTCTGACCCTGCGTCAACTGGTACAGACCAGAGGCAAGCAAAAAGAAAAAACCGTGCTCACATACTCTAGCAAGCTTCTGGAGATTCTCGCCTACTTGCATGAGCAAAACCCGCCGCTTATCCACCGCGATCTTACCCCCGACAATATTATTCTCAGAAAGGACGGTAGTCTCTGCGTGGTGGACTTCGGCGCCGCCAACGAACTCGTCGGTCAGGCCACCGGCACCATGATCGGCAAGCAATGTTACATTGCACCGGAGCAGTTGCGGGGCAAGGCCAGCCAGGCAAGCGATCTCTATGCCCTGGGCGGCACCCTGCACTTCCTGCTCACAGGTAGCGATCCGGAAGCTCTCAGCGCCTCCAATCCGCAGAACCTCGTACCGGAAATCTCCAGTGCTACCACTGCTTTAATAAACCAGCTCACCGCCTTTGAGGCAGAGTGCAGACCTAAAAGTGCCAGAGCCCTTCTGGAAAAACTCTGTATCCCAACAAGCTCAGCAGAAGCAGGCAATAAGCAAGAGAGGAAGCAGAGCTGATGGCATTTCTTGATTCGCTACGAAAAGAGCTTGCGGGCAAAAGGGAGCCAAACCTCCCGAAACTACCCGACCTTCCTGCCGGTCCCCATGAGATTTACATTCCATATAGCGCCTGGCGTGCGCAACTGCGCTTTCGCCGCCAGCTCATGTTACAGGTCAATTACAGGAAAGAAGTCGCCAAACTTCTGTTGGCAATCTTCGGAATCTGGCTAGCCTTAGTCGTCATCTTACCCAGAGTAGTCCAACCCCTTCTGATACACGGCTTCAATATCTACATCCTCAATATTCTGCTGTATATTTATGTGGGCATCATCTCTTACCCATTACTCACCTCCCCGTCCAATCTGCAAGTCGGTAAAGAAGGCATCCGTTTACACTGGTTATCGGCACTGGGACTTATCTCCAGCCCCTGGATCAGCTTTGACTATATCGATCAAATTACGGTTTCAAACTTCAAACGCGGTTGGTATAAATCTCGGGCCATCGATATCTATATCGACAAAGCCAATACGCCGGCCCGCATCCGCACAATACTAAATCTAATTGCTCCTTCGCTCTGGTGCCTGAGCCTCGATAAGGACAAACTCAAACTGCGCCTCGACATAGCAGCCATTACCCATGAAGCCGATCTACCGATACTCCTGGGAGCCCTGCGCAATCTCTTGCCGGACGAAAAACTGGGACCGGAACTTCTACAACTGGAACAAGAAAACACCGGTGCCAGCTTTACAAAACTCTGGCTGGACAGCTTCGACGCCGGGAACCCACAGCTAACAAGAGGCAATCTGGAGGCGGGAGAATTCCTCTGCGGCAAGCGCTACGAGATTGTCGACCAACTGGGGGCCGGAGGTCAGGCCGTCACTTATCTGGCCATCGATCACGAAATGCAAGATGCCACGGTAGTTTTGAAAGAGTTTGTCCTGCCGGTCAGAGGCGGCATCGAAATCAGGCGCCGGGCGCTGGAAAACGTCGAGCACGAAGCCAAACTCTTGAGCACACTCGATAGTGATCAAATTGTCAAACTTTTGGATTGCTTCGCCACAGGACAGAGGGCCTACCTGGTGTTGGAGCACATCGACGGCGCTTCCCTGCGCCGGCTCGTGCAGGAGGGAGGAACGCTGCCGGAGCAAGAAGTAGTAGCTCTGGCGATTGGAATGTGTGATGTTCTCAACTACTTGCATTCGCTTTCGCCGCCCATTATTCACCGGGACTTTACCCCAGAGAATCTATTGCTGCGCAAGAACGGTCAACTGGCATTGATCGACTTCAATGTAGCGGAACAATTGGAATCGAGGCAGACCAAAACCATGGTGGGCAAACACTGTTATGTGCCGCCTGAACAGTTTCGGGGCAAGGCAGACGAACAGAGCGACATCTACGCAGCCGGTTGCACAATCTTCTGGCTTCTTACAGGGCAAGACCCTGAACCCATAAACACTTCCCACCCGGCCTCCCTTTGCCCGGGCGTCACCCCGGCCCTGGACGCCATCGTCGCTCGCGCCACCGCCCCCGATACCAGCGCTCGTTACCGCAGCGCCCGCGAGATCAAGGACGATTTACTAAAGCTAGCTCCACAGGCAAGCTCATCCCAGACTTAAGGTCCATTACATCAGTTGTAAGTTTCAGAGTCATTTGTCGCATAACCTCCAGAATTATTTCTCACACTTGGCTATCGAACCTTTGCTCAATCGATCGACCAAAATGCTTCTAGAAATAGTAGAACTAGAATGACCTTTCTAATTCGCGTGTTCTATAGAAGAGGGACAAGATGGATATTCCAGGTAGAATTAGCTATTTAGTAGTGGTCCTTTGCTCTCAGTTCATAATCAGTTATTTGACTACATTACCAAAAATGTCCATTTACGGTAATGTTATAGACAAATAGAAGACCCAAAAGCAGATTTTCACTCATGTCAAAAAAGTCGAACCAGAAATCATTTTCGGGAAAGTCCAAGTCAAAAGCAAAGAAACAGGACGGTCCACCCCTTAAGCTGCCAAATCGAGAGAAGCGATCCAGAGAATACTTAACGGTCGCCGAGGTCAACAAGCTCATCAAAGCCGCCAAAAGTCTGGGGAGGCACAGCGAAAGGGATAGCCTGCTCATCCTTGTGATGTATCGACACGCCCTTAGAGTCGGAGAGGCTGCCGACCTGCGCTGGGAGCAATTTGACCTAAATCGAGGACGGCTGCATGTGAACAGGCTCAAGAACGGCGACCCTTCAGTTCACTACTTAGAAGGTGATGAAATACGGGCTTTGAGAAAGCTGCGCCGGGACTACGGGGCGACTGAATTTGTCTTTGAATCAGAACGTCAAGGTCCACTCACCACAAACGCCATTCACAAAATGATTGCAAGAGCCGGGCTAGAAGCTGGTCTAGAACTGAGCGTGCACCCGCATATGCTTCGGCACGGCAAGGGCTACCAGCTTGCTGGCGAAGGCATTGATACCAGAGCTATTCAAAGCTACATGGGGCATAAAAACATTCAACATACCGTTCTCTACACCCAGCTAAACCCAAAGAGATTCAAAGGCTTTGGTAAGGATGTGAGACTTTGATGTGACTTTGCTAATTGTTTGGCAGACTTTTTTGCGAATTAAATAGCAAAAATTGGCGAGTTATTTGGCAAAGTGTGAATCCGTGGGCATTTGAGTTTCAAGTTTGTGCCAAATAATTCGCCATAGCTCGCCATTTAATTCGCAACTTCACAACAACCCACATAACAATAGAATTTGCTTATTGAATAATCAAACAGGTCAAAAGTCAGTTTCAGTCCCAAAAAACGCTACGCAAAACTTCTAACCTATCACCGAATGAACTAATCCACTTGTGCGAAATAAAATTCCGGTTCGCTAGGTAGGTCTGGTCGTTTAGCTCCTGTTATGCAAGCAAGCATATAGAGAGACATCCACCACTGATCCAACGCGACCATTGATAAGTAGATGTTACCTTGCTTAAACATGGTTTCAGCGATCTTGAACCAATCCGCTGCAACCGCTGGAAATATTTCAGGAGGCGTCTTTCCCTTTGGTTTGGGTATTGGGATCGGGAAGCTTTCATGCACCTGGAAACACTTTGGAATTGGGCGTGAAGGCTCTGCCTGAGAAAGTGGACCGAAGTAAGAATATATACTGCCTGGTTTATGGCTTGTTTTGCTTTTAGAAACCTGAATAGCGCTGGCATAACTATGAGCCATTTCCAAAGCGTTCTCAGACTCCGCAAGAGAACCACAGGTAAAAAAGAACCTTGCACGCCGGAACCACAGCGTAGCCTGTTTCTCTGATTCGGAAGTAGAGTCCCACGTAGGTGGCATAGTCATAGTTCTCGGCCCGGGATGACCATATTCGATTATATTCTCTAGTTTACTCCTAGCCAAGCAAAGGATGAGGGTCCCCCCAAAAAGTAGAGTTTAGTTCTAGGCAGAGATCGCTCCATGTGGAAAAATACCAAAGGAGCGCAAAATGACTGGCAAGAAGAAACCTTCAGAATATTCAAGAGAGTTCCAGGAGAACGCTATCAGGCTGACAAACATGCCTGGTAGGACAGTTGCATCCGTGGCCGTAGAACTTAAAATTCCGGCATGGAAACTCAGAACCTGGATCAAGAACTCCAGGGACAACAAAGAAAGAAGTGAAGACTTGAACGAGTTGAATCGGCTCACCAACGAGGTTAAGAGCCCCAAAGAAGAAATTGAGATCTTAAAAAAGGCAGCAGCGTACTTTGCGAAGAACCTGGCGTAAAGTACGCTTTCATCGAAGGCTGGAAGCGCGAATCCAAGAGAAGAGCTGGACCTAGCATCGAGACCCTTTGCCGGGTCCTGGAAGTTAGCTGTTCCGGCTATTTCAAGTGGAAGAAACGCAAAGTGACACCCAGACAGACGAAGCGTGCCTTGCTCCTGAAGCGCATTCTGGAGATATTTGAAGAGTCGAGAGAAACCTACGGATGTCCGAGAATGTACGAAAAGCTCCGTGCAGAGGGCTTTACATGCAGCTACAGGACCGTCGAACGACTCATGAGCGAACACGAAGTTCGTCCAACCAGAAAGCGCAAATACAAGGCTACAACGGACTCCAAGCACAAGCTGCCAGTGGCGCCTAATGTACTCGGCAGGCAGTTCACAGTCTCTGAGCCGGATGAAGTCTGGGTGAGCGATATCACTTACGTTGATACTGCTCAAGGTTGGCTGTACCTGTGTGTATTCATCGACCTGTACAGTAGGTCTGTGGTTGGGTGGTCCATGGCTACTCATATGGAGACAAGTCTCGTATCTGAGGCCTTCCTGATGGGAGTCGGGAAACGAGGACGAGCCCCAATTGTTGAGCACTCAGACCGTGGCAGCCAATACGCCAGCCTGGACTTCAGAAAGCTGCTGGACCAACATGGCTCGATTCAAAGCATGAGCCGCAAAGGCAACTGCTGGGACAATGCCGTGATGGAGCGATTCTTTCCGGATCTGAAAAAGGAGCGCGTCTGGCACCGCCTGTATGCCAACCATACAGAGGCCATCCGCGACGTGACCGACTATATCGTCAATTTCTACAACTGCCGGCGCCTACATTCGTCATTGGACTACCTACCGCCCAATCGCTATGAAATTAAAATGGCAGAGCAACAATCTATTTGGTGTCCCAAAAAAGTTGACCGATACAATCGATATACCATCGTGCTGAAATATTTGAACGCCCAGGAATTAGCTATTAAGTTTTTGATTTTTACTATCTCATTCACAACTAAAAAGGAGGCTGCGTCGAAATCTTCTTGCAGACTCATATTAAAATAAATCGTCGAATGCTCCTCTATTAAAGCCTATCGGTCTATACGTAAAAATACGGATCAACAAATTGTTAGCAAAAGGATAAGCTTGTAACGATACGTTGATTTCGATGTCAATAATTTAGCCATTGAAGCTGTGACTAAACTTAGAATTGATTTACACAGAGACCCACTTAATCCTCACTTGTTGCTCCTCCAAAACTTTTATTTGAGTTCGCCTTTTGACAATCATTAACACACCCACCGTGATCGGCGTAGGCGCTTCTGCAGGTGGTCTGGAGGCGTTAGAACAATTTTTTAGTCATGTTTCGACACCGTGCTATGCAGCCTTTGTCGTCATTCAGCATCTTGATCCTAACCATAGAACCCATCTGCAAGAATTATTACAGCGCATCACGCCAATGAAAGTCACCCAGGCGGGTGATGGTATGAATATTAAACCCAACTGGATCTATGTGATTCCGCCCAACAAAGACCTTTCCATCCTGCACGGCAAATTGCATTTATTGGAGCCGGTTACCGCCCGAGGCGTAAGGTTGCCCATAGATTTTTTCTTTAAGGCGTTAGCAGCAGACCAGCATGAACGGGCTGTCGGCGTGATTCTCTCTGGGATGGGCTCAGATGGCAGCTTAGGTTTGCGCGCCATCAAAAAAAATGCCGGGTTGGCGTGTGCACAAACGCCCGAATCGGCTAAATTCGAAACCATGCCGCGCACTGTCATCTCAGTCGGACTGGCCGATATTGTGGCTGAACCAGAAGCGCTTTGGGGGCAAATAGACGCTAATCTGCATCGCATTCCCTCTGACAGTACCCCTCTGAAGGACGCGCTAGCCAAGCATAAATTGCAAAGTAACTTAGAACAAATTGTATGTTTGTTGAGAGAGCGCACCGGGAATGATTTTTCCCTGTACAAGAAAAACACGCTCTATCGCCGCATCGAGCGCCGTATGGATGTTCACCATATAGATTCCATAGCCAACTACGTACTTTATCTACGCGAAAATCCACAAGAACAAGATTTTTTATTTAAAGAACTACTGATCGGCGTAACGCACTTTTTTCGTGATATTGCAGTTTGGGACGCTTTAAAATCCACGGTCATCCCGAATTTATTGGCCCACTATCCAGCAGGTAAGGAATTGCGGGCTTGGGTACAGGGGTGTTCTACCGGCGAAGAAGCGTATTCAATCGCTATTGCGTTTAAAGAAGTATTGGAACAAAGCCAGCTTCAAAATCGGTTTAAATTACAAATATTTGCCACGGATATTGATCAGGATGCGATTGAAATAGCCCGGAAGGGTTTTTATCAGGCTACGATCAAGGCCAATGTATCGCCGGAGCGACTGGAGCGCTTTTTTGTTGCGGAAAAAAACGGTTACCGCATTACTAAGCAGATTCGGGATACGGTGGTTTTCGCCACGCAAAATGTCATTATGGACCCCCCATTTACCAAACTCGACTTAATCAGCTGCCGAAATTTATTAATCTACTTCAGCTCGGAATTGCAAAAAAAACTAATCCCCTTATTCCATTTTGCCCTGACCGATAAAGGCGTTCTGCTGCTTGGTAACGCGGAAACCATCAATAATATGAACTCGCTATTTGCTACCATCGACAGCCGTCACAGGCTCTTCGAACGTATTGAACAAGCACCATCATCAAAGCCTAACATCGATTTCCCTATCAAGTATTTCCCTGTTGTCTCTATGAACCAACAAGACATCTCAGCAGTAAAACCCAGTAATAACCTGCAAAGCCTGATCGACCAGTTATTGTTGCAGCGTTTTGCACCGGCTGCGGTCGTGGTCAATGCCGAGGGAGACATCCTCCATATCAGTGGCCGAACCGGAAAATACCTGGAACCGACTGCGGGAAAAGCCAACTGGAATATTCATACCATGGCGCGAGATGGTCTCCGCCACGAGCTTGCGATAGCCTTACGAAAAGCACAATTACAAACTGAGGCGGTTTTCCTGCCCGGATTAACCATAGGAACGAACGGCGGCACACAAACATTCAGTCTTACTGTACAAGCGATTAGCCAACCAGAAGCACTACGCGGCAAAGTAATTATCGTGTTTAACGATTTACCGACTGCCGTTAAGCACAGGCGTTCGCGTAAAACAGTGAATGCTGATCATGAGCCATTGCTGGCTGCATTCAATCAAGCCCGAGAAGAACTGCAAACTTTGCGTGAAGAGCGGCAGACCTCGCAGGAAGAACTTAATTCCTCCAACGAAGAGTTGCAATCCATCAACGAGGAACTGACCACTTCAAAAGAAGAATTGCAGTCTCTAAACGAGGAATTGCAGACGGTCAATGCGGAATTACAAGCCAAGGTGACTAACCAATCGTGGGTTAACAATGACTTGAACAACTTATTGGACAGCATGGAAATCGCCACGGTATTTCTTGACAACTCCCTAAATATCCGACGCTTTACCAATCATGCTACTCAGTTGTTCAAGTTTATTAATTGCGACGTGGGACGGCCCTTGTCGGATATCGTGACCGTCCTGGATTATCCGGAATTGCATCACGATGCCCAGGAAGTGTTGCGAACTATGGTGTTAGTTGAAAAGCAGGTACAAACGCACGGCGGTAAGTATTTCAAAGTCCGCATCATGCCTTACCGGACTCAGGATAACGTGATTGACGGGGTGGTCATCACCTTTATCGACACCACTGAAACCAAAAAGCTGGAACTGCAATTACGCGAGAACAAACCATGACAGTTAACTTTCGCCGATTACCAAGGCAGCGTGACGATAGGCAAATTGCGGCGACAATAATCGCCATGAGCCATACGCGCCGTCTAAAAGTGCCGGCCGAAGGTGGAGAGACTGAAGAGCAACTTAATTTTCTCAAAGAACAAGGCTGCGACTTTTATCAGGGCTATTTCAAAAGTCCGGCGATACCAGCAGAGGCATTTTTTTCATTGCGCCAAAGGGCCTGCTAGTTACTTAGTTGCGGGGGGCACCATTCGTGAACGAACAAACCAACAAAATCATTAATCCAGCGGAACTGCGCAAACGCGCGGAACAGGAGATGCAAGCCCTTTCGGACGAGATCATTGATCCTTGGTTGACCGACGAAAAAAGGCTGTTGCATGAATTGCAAGTCCATCAAATTGAATTGGAAATGCAAAACGAGACCTTGCATGAAGCACTAACGCAAACAGAGGAAGCGTGCCTTGCCTTAGAACGTGAACACCAGCGTTATTTTGAACTGTTCGATTTTGCGCCAATCGCCTATTTCAAGCTTGAACAGAAACAGCTTATTAGCAAAGCCAATATCTGCGCGGCCAATTTACTGGGTTCTGACCAATCTCAATTAGTTGATCAGGATTTTTCCATTTATATTCCCTCCGCCTATCGTCCCGTTTTTCATAAATTTCTAAGTAATATCTTTTTGAGTGGAATTCGGCAAAGCTGCGAACTAGCATTACAGGTGGGTGAGACCCAGTATTGGGTAACGATTGAAGCGATTGTCGATATCTCCAAAAAATCGTGTCTTATGGCAGTATCCGATATCAGCGGGCGCAAAAGAAACGAGGAACTGTTACGGGACAATAATGCCTTTATTGCCAGCATCCTCAACTCCATGAACCAGCATATTGCCGTGCTGGACACGCAGGGCATTATTCTTGCGGTGAACAATGCCTGGATTGAATTCGGCAATGAAAATGGTTTGCTGATTCGCCATCAAAATTTTTTGGGGTCCAGTTATCTGGAAGCCTGCAAAGACAACTACGGACATTTTTTATGTGAGGACGCCCATACGGCTTGTTTGGGGATTCAATCGGTGTTGACCGGCCAGAAAAAACATTTTTCCCTGGAATATCAGTGCCATAGTGCGGATGAGCAACGCTGGTTTCACATGACTGTCTCATCTCTGTGCGGCCCAAGATACGGCGCCGTAGTGGTCCATGAAAACATCACCCAGCGCAAACAGGGTGAGCGCTTACCGAACATACTGAAAGCGATGTTCGATATTTCCATGGACGGTTTTTGGGAACTTGATTCGATGGGAAATATACTCAAGGTTAACGAGAGATATGCCCAAATCAGCGGCTACTCAGTAGACGAATTAACAACCATGAACATCAGCCAATTGGATGCCATCGAAAATAATGAACAAGTCAAAGAACATATCGCGAAAGTGATTGCGCAAGGTTATGAGCGATTCGAAACCAGCCACCGTCATAAAGACGGGCATATTATCGACTTGGAAATTGCTGCGGCATTCCTCCCGGAATTCAACCAATTTTGTGTATTTAGCCGAGACATCAGTCAACGCAAACAAGCAGAAGGAAAGCTCAACGCCATTTTTAATGCCTCAGTAGAGGGCATTATCTCCTTCGACCTATTTGACAGAATATTGTCTGTGAATCCGGCTGTTGAGATTATTTTAGGGTACACCCAGGAAGAACTAATAGGTCTGAACCACCCCGGTTTTCTCG
>FSSH01002718.1_pt1 | contig 15286 bp, 15 predicted proteins | sample 1166101 | NCBI WGS metagenome assembly FSSH01 (sample SAMEA32972668, study PRJEB13176) | freshwater metagenome | biome: Drinking water system; feature: Biomass in drinking water that filtered by 0.45 um membrane; material: drinking water | place: USA | collected 2012-12-20 | depth 0 m | reverse complement strand
GGGACGGGGCGAGGGTCTTCTCGCCTTCCTTCCACTTGGCCGGGCAGACCTGGTTCGGGTTCTTGGCCACGAACTGGGCGGCCTTGAGCTTGCGCAGGGTCTCGGAGATGTCGCGGGCGATGGCGTTGTCGTGCACTTCGGCCGTCTTGATCACGCCTTCCGGATTGATCACGAAGGTACCGCGCAGGGCCAGGCCTTCTTCCTCGATGTGCACGCCGAAGGCGCGGGTCAGCTGGTGGGTCGGGTCACCGACCAGCGGGAACTTGGCCTTGCCCACGGCCGGCGAGGTCTCGTGCCAGACCTTGTGCGAGAAGTGGGTGTCGGTGGTGACGATGTAGACCTCGGCGCCGGCGGCCTGGAACTCGGCGTAGTTCTCGGCCGCGTCCTCGACCTCGGTCGGGCAGTTGAAGGTGAATGCGGCCGGCATGAAGACGATCACCGACCACTTGCCCTTCAGGCTGGCATCGGAGACTTCGACGAACTTGCCGTTATGGAAGGCCTGGGCCTTGAACGGCTTGATTTCGGTGTTGATCAGGGACATGGGGAGGAACCTCGCTGGTTGAAGGGATGAATCGAAACGATGGTCCATGATAGGTCAGGGCTATGTGCGTGTGAAATCAATTGAATCAATCTTTGCGATAGTCCACACCTATCAGAAGCGCGTATTTTGCGGCAGTGCAATATTGCTTTCGCTATTTTCATAGGCTATACCAATCGCCATGAACCTCCGCGATCTGCGCTACCTCGTCGCCCTGGCCGAAGCCCTGCACTTCGGGAAGGCCGCTGAAGCCTGCCACGTCAGCCAGCCCACCCTGTCGACGCAGATCAAGAAGCTCGAGGACGAGCTGGGCGTGGCCCTGGTGGAACGCGCGCCGCGGCACGTGATGCTCACGCCGGCCGGGCGCGACATCGCCACCCGCGCCCGCCGCGTGCTGGCCGAAGTGGACCAGATGCGGGAAACCGCCCGCCGCACCAGCGACCCCGAAGCGGGCAGCGTGCGCCTGGGACTGTTCCCGACCCTGGGCCCCTACCTGCTGCCGCACGTGGTGCCGCGCATCCGGGCCCGCTTCCCGCGCCTGGAGCTGCTGCTGGTGGAGGAAAAGACCGAAGCGGTGCTGAGCATGCTGCGCGACGGCAAGCTAGACGCCGCCGTGCTGGCCCTGCCGCTGCACGAGGACTGGCTGGAAACCGAGTTCCTGTTCGAAGAGCCCTTCCTGCTGGCCGTGCCCGACGGCCATCCCCTGGCGGCGCAGCGCGGCAACCTGCGGCTGTCGGAAATGGGCGACCAGCACCTGCTGCTGCTGGAGGAAGGCCACTGCCTGCGCGACCAGGCCCTGGAAGTCTGCCACCTGGCCGGCGCAGGAGAAAAGGAAGGCTTCCGCGCCACCAGCCTGGAAACCCTGCGCCAGATGGTGGCCGCCGGCGTCGGCGTGACCCTGCTGCCGATGCTGGCAGTGAAGCCACCGGTGTCGCCGTCGGAGAACATCCGCCTGCTGGCCTTCAATCACCCGCCGCCCAGCCGCCGCATGGCCATGGTGTGGCGCAAGACCTCGGCGATGGGCGACTTCCTGCACCAGCTGGCGGCCGTGCTGCGGGACCTGCCACCGGGCCTGCTGGACCCGCCCAGGGACGTGCTGTCCTGAGGCAGCGCGTGCCTGTCGGCGACCCTGCATCGCCGGTTTCGGCCCGGCCGTCGGGATCACCCTTTCCACCGTCCGCCGATCGGGGACTATGCTTCGATCCGTTCCGCCCCGGGGCCCACCGCCCGCCCTCGCCACGAGACCTCGCCATGACGCTCAAGGGTTCCAGGACCGAAGAAAACCTCAAGGCCGCCTTCGCCACCGAGGCCCAGGCCAACCGCCGCTACCTGTACTTCGCGCAGAAGGCCGACGTGGAGGGCTTCAGCGACGTGGCGTCGGTGTTCCGCTCCACCGCCGAGGGTGAAACCGGCCACGCCCACGGCCATCTGGAATACCTGGAGTCCTGCGGCGACCCCGCCAACGGGATGCCCTTCGGCGACACCGCCAGCAACCTCAAGTCGGCCATCGCCAGCGAGCTGCACGAGCATTCGGAGATGTACCCGGGCATGGCCAGGGTGGCGCGAGAGGAAGGCTTCGACGACATCGCCGACTGGTTCGAGACGCTGGCCAAGGCCGAACGCTCGCACGCCAATCGTTTCCAACGCGCGCTGGCCGATCTCGGCGGCTGATCCGCAGCCGACATGCCGCGCTGGATGTGGATAACGCTCAGCGTTTGCCTGGCGGCGCTGCTGTGGGCGGCCAACCGCGGGCCCACTTCGGCGACGGCCCAGGCCTTGCCGGGGCAGCCGCCGTTCTCGTGCGTGCTGCCGCCGCCGGCATCACCGCTGGAGCCGCTGCAAACCAACGTGCCCGGCAACATGGGACCCTTCCAGCACGGTGAATTCACGGTATCGCCGCTGGCCGGCTTCAGCATCGAAGCGCGCGTGCTGGGCCGCGAGGACTACCGCTTCGACGCCGGCGCCTCGCTGTCGCCGACCGACCTGGCGCTGGGCTGGAACGCCATGGCCAATCCCGACAACTACCGCCGCCTCGACATCTCCCAATCGGGGCGCTGGTACATGTACCGCTGGGGGCCCGAGGGCCCGCCGCTGCCGCTGGGCGAAATCATCCGCTCCAGCGCCAACATGCACCTGATACCGGCCGATGAATCCGTGGCGCAGGCGCTGTCGCGGGTCAGGCCCGACCAGACGGTGCGGCTGCAGGGCTGGCTGGTGGAAGCGCGCCGCGACAACTACGTGTGGCGAAGCTCCACCACCCGCGAGGACTCGGGCGCCGGCGCCTGCGAACTGATCTACGTCTGCGCGCTGTCGTCGTTCTGAGTCAGTAGACCAGCGTGGCCAGCACCGGCGCCGGATCGCGCCAGCGCGCGCGGCCGCCCAGCGCCGCCAGCTCCACCAGCACCGACGCACCCACCAGGTGCACCTGCAGGTTCGACAGCAGCCGCGCCGCGGCCAGCAGCGTGCCGCCGGTGGCCAGCACGTCGTCCACCAGCAGCACGCGTTCGCCCGGGCGCAGTGCGCCCTGCTGCACCTGCAGCCGGTCGCTGCCGTATTCGAGGTCGTAGGACACTTCGTGCACCGCGCCCGGCAGCTTGCCCGGCTTGCGGATGGGCACGAAGCCCACGTCCAACTCGCGCGCCAACGCCGCGCCCAGGATGAAGCCGCGCGCCTCCACGCCCGCCACCGCAACGATGCCCGCCGCACGCCAGGGCTCCGCCATTGCCGCCACCGCGGCGGCGAAGCCACCCGGGTCGGCCAGCAGCGGCAGGATGTCCTTGAACAGGATGCCGGGACGTGGGAAATCCGGCACGTCGCGTATCAGGCCGGTGAATCCGGCCAGCGGCTCAGGCCTCATCCGAGGCCACCCGCTCGGTTTCAGCCAGGGCGGCCGCTTCCCATTCGCGCATCGCCGGCAGGGCGAACACCGCGCCAAGGTAGGCTTCGGCGGTGGCGTCCAGCGGCACGCCGTAGCCGCGGAAGCGGACGCACACCGGCGCGTACATCGCGTCCACGATGCCGAACTGGTCGCCGCACAGGAACGGCCCGCCGTTGCCCGAACGCGCGCGAAGGTCCTGCCACAGGGCCTGGATGCGGGCGATGTCGGCGCTGGCGTTGGCGTCCCAGTGCGGCAGCCGCGGCTGGCGCCGCACGTTCATCGGCAGCTGGCTGCGCAGCGCGCCGAAGCCCGAATGCATCTCGGCCGCGGCGCTGCGCGCCACCGCGCGCAGGCCGATGTCGGCGGGCCAGCCCTTGCCGCCCAGCCAGCGCTCGTTGGCGTATTCACAGATGGCCAGCGAGTCCCACACCACCAACTGGTCGTCGTGCAGCGCAGGCACGCGCTGGCTGGGCGACCAGTGCGCCACTTCGGCGTGGAAGGCCGGCGTGTCCAGCAGCAGCCGATGCTCGGTGAAGGGCACGCCGTGATGGCGCAGCAGCAGCCACGGCCGCAGCGACCACGACGAATAGTTCTTGTTGCCGATGACCAGCGTGGTTGCCATGGCGTCCTTGCCCCTCCGGGGTGCGTGTGGGTCAGCTGAAGATCTGGTTGCCGCCGTTCTTGCTGGCGATCTGCGCGATGCGGCCGGTGCGCTCGACCAGGGCCGCGGCGTCACGCTCCTCCGCACCGGCCTGGGCAACGCCGATGCTCACGGTCAGGCCCACCGTGACGCGCGGATCCACCGCCATGCGCGACACCGCTGCGCGCAGTTTCTCGGCGTAGCCGCGCGCCTTGAGCTGCGCCTTGCCGGGCGACACCAGCAGGAAACCGTCCGGGCCGGAGCGGCCCAGAAGGTCGCCGTAGTCCGATTCCTCGCGCAGCAGGTCGGCCACCGGGCGCAGGCCGGCGGTGGCGCCCACTTCACCGCCCACCTCGCGCAGGGTCGGCAGCTGGTCGATGATGATGTGCAGCAGGCTCAGCGGCTGCTGCTTCTGGCGCGCGGCGTCCATGAGCTTGGACAGCTGGCGCAGCAGCGGTTCGGTGCGCAGCACGCCGGTGGCCATGTCGGTGTCGGCGTTGCGGCGCGCGCTGACGGCGCTGGCGGCTTCGTCACCCGCCACGATCGCCACCGCCGCGAACTCGGCGCACAGCGCCAGTTCGGCGTCGGTGTAGGTGACGTCGGCGCGGCGCTCCACCAGCAGCGCACCCCAGCCCGGCTTGGGAATGGGCAGCGGGATCACGGCCAGCTGCACTTGTTCCAGCGGGCCCTCGGGGCCGTCGAAATCAATGCCCACCTGCTGCGGTGCGCGCAGTCGGCTGAGGTTCTTGAGCAGCGTGACGCGCTGGGCCAGCAGTTCGCGGTAGCGGCCCTCGGCCTCCTTCGGCTCCACCTGCAGCAGGTCTTCGCCGTGGTAATGCATGGCCACCACGGCCGCCGAGGTCTGCGTGAGCACCGGCTTGAGGCCGTCGAGCAGGCGCCGGAAGGCGATCCACTTCAGGTCGCCGTCGGCGGCATTGGCCAGGCCAGCCTGCAGGCTTTCCACCAGCCGCCCGCGGGCCAGGGCGATCTTTTCCTCGGCGCTGGGTTCGGGCACGTGCGAGCGCTTGTGCTGCTGCCAGCGCTGCATGCGCGCGCGCACCCAGGGCAGCACCAGGAACAGGCCCACCGTCACCGCCAGCACCAGTTGCCAGCCATAGAGATTGAACAGCGACGCCGGCACCACCTGGGCGTGCGCCAGCTGGCGCAGCAGCACCGCGCCGGCCGTGGCGACCAGGGCCAGGATGGCCAGCCAGCGGTAGCCGCGCGCGTCCAGCAGCAGCATCAGCAGGCAGGCCAGGCCCGCCAGCGAATAGCCCACCCACGCCATCACCTGCAGCGCATGCGGCGGGGTGCTGGTCACCACCAGGCCGTAGGCCGAGGCAGCGATGAGCAGCCAACCCAGCCCGCGCATCCAAGGCACCAGCGCGGGCGCGGATTTCGACAGGCCGCTGTAGTAGCGGGTGGCCAGCACCAGTGGCCCCGCACCGAGCAACAGCAGGGCCTGCGGCACCACGGCGCCCAGGTCCGACAGCAGCGCCACTTCGGGCAGCGAATAGACGTGGCCGTTCACGCCCAGGCATGCCAGCCAGGTGCCCAGCGCGGCGCCGCCCACGGCAAGGGCGCCCGCGCGCGGCTCCTCCAAGTGGCGGATCAGCGACAGCGCCGCGATGCCCAGCAGCAGGCCGTAGACGAAGCGGAAGAACTGCCGGGCCGCCGCTTCATCCGCACGGGCGCTGCTGGCGTCCTGCAGGCGCAAGTGCAGGCCGCCGCGGACGCGACCTTCCACCTGCAGGTAGAACGTGGTCGGGCCGGACAAGTCCTTGGGCACCGGCAGGTGGAAGCTGGTGGGCCAGGGCGTGCCCTGCCCGCCCATCGTGAAGAAGCTGGCCTCGCCGATCAGGGTGCCCGGCGGGTGCACCACCAGGCGAAGCTTGTCCACCGGCACGCGGTTGATGCTCAGGCGCCAGCCGCCATCGGGGGCCGGCGGCAGGTCGGTGCGCACGCGCACCCACAGCACGCGGCCGTCGCGGGCGTCGAAGTCAAAGCCGGGCGTGAGCAACGGCGTGAAGCCCGGCTGGGCGCGGCCGCTGAGGATGTCGTCGAGGGTGGTGCCCACCGGCGCGTCCATCACGGCCAGCTCGAAGGGCGGCGGCGCGGCAGCGTGGGAGGGCGCGCCGGCCACGGCCAGCAGGGCCAGGGCCAGCCACCCGATCAATCGGGCCCGCAAGTTGTACAAGCGTGCTCTCCCCAATGAACCACGATCCGCCCCCCGGCCTCCCGATTCTATACTCGCGCGCGGCCTTCGTTCAGCCGGCGGCCGTTTGGGGGGCCGGGAGCCGGTAAACTGGACGACCTCCCCCTTCGCCCCGCTGGACGCATGACCTCCACGCCCACTCCCGCCGACGCCGCCGCCCCGGAAAAGAACGACTTCATCCGCCAGATCATCCGCGAGGACCTGGCCACGGGCCGGCATGCCGCCATCCGCACGCGCTTCCCGCCCGAGCCCAACGGCTACCTGCACATCGGCCACGCCAAGGCGATCTGCCTGAACTTCGGCATCGGCCTGGAGTTCGGTGGCCCGGTGAACCTGCGCTTCGACGACACCAACCCGGCCAAGGAAGACCCCGAGTACGTCGAAGCCATCAAGGAAGACGTGCGCTGGCTGGGCTTCGAGTGGGCCGAGCTGCGCCACGCGTCGGACTACTTCGAGGTGTTCTACCGCAGCGCGCTAAAGCTGATCCGCGACGGCAAGGCCTTCGTCTGCGACCTCGACGCCGAGCAGGTGCGCGAATACCGCGGCACGCTCACCGAGCCGGGCCGCAACTCGCCCTTCCGCGACCGCAGCGTCGAAGAAAACCTCGACCTGTTCACCCGCATGCGCGCCGGCGAGTTCCCCGATGGCGCCCGCACCCTGCGCGTGAAGATCGACATGGCCAGCGGCAACATCAACCTGCGCGACCCGGCCATCTACCGCATCAAGCACGTTGAACACCAGAACACCGGCAACGCCTGGCCGATCTACCCGATGTACGACTACGCGCACTGCCTGAGCGACGCCCTGGAAGGCATCACGCACTCGTTGTGCACGCTGGAGTTCGAAGACCACCGCCCGCTGTACGACTGGTGCGTGGACCACGTCGACCTGGTGGGCCACCCGGAGCTTTACCAGCCGCTGCTGGACGCCGGCTTCGCCGTGCCGGCCGCCAAGCCGCGCCAGATCGAGTTCTCGCGCCTGAACATCAACTACACCGTGATGAGCAAGCGCAAGCTGCTCACCATGGTGGAAGAAGGCTTGGTGTCGGGCTGGGACGATCCGCGCATGCCCACCCTGCAGGGCCTGCGCCGCCGCGGCTGCCCGCCGGCGGCGCTGCGCCTGCTGGCCGACCGCGTGGGCATCAGCAAGCAGAACTCGCTGATTGATTTCTCGGTGCTGGAAGGCTGCATCCGCGAAGTGATGGATTCCGCCGCGCCGCGCCGCATGGCCGTCGTGGACCCGCTGAAGTTGGTGATCACCAACCTGCCCGAAAGCCACGCCGAATCGCTGCGCTTCGCCAACCATCCCAAGAACGCCGGGTTCGGCGAGCGCGACGTGCCGTTCTCGCGCGAAGTTTGGATCGAGCGCGAGGACTTCATGGAAGTACCGCCCAAGGGCTTCCACCGCCTGGTGCCGGGCGGCGAAGTGCGCCTGCGCGGCGTCGGCATCGTGCGCTGCACCGACGTGGTGAAGGACGGCGACACCGTGGTGGCCGTGCACTGCACGCTCGACCCCGACACCCGCGCCGGCCTTCCGGGCGCCGACCGCAAGGTCAAGGGCACCATCCACTGGGTCGCGGCCGCCACCGCGGTGGAAGCCGAAGTGCGCCTGTACGACCGCCTGTTCAGCGTGCCCGACCCGGACAAGGACGAAGCGGGCAAGACCTACCGCGACCATCTCAACCCCGAGTCGGTGCGCGTGGTGCGCGGCTTCGTCGAACCCTCGGCCGCCACGCTGGCGCCGGAAACCAGCCTGCAGTTCGAGCGCCTGGGCTTCTTCACCGCCGACCGCCGCGACCACGCGCCGGGCAGTCCGGTGTTCAACCGCACCGTCACCCTGCGCGACACCTGGGCCGCCAAGGCCGGTGGCTGAGTGATCTACCAGCAGCTCCACCTCACCCTGCCCGCCTGGATCCACGACGAAGTGGATCCCAACCGCAGCTACCCGGACGCCGACAGCCGCATCGCCCTGGCGATCCAGCTCTCGCGCCGGAACGTGGACCACCGCAGCGGCGGCCCGTTCGGCGCGGCCGTATTCACCGAAGCGGGCCGGCTGGTGGGCGTGGGCGTGAACCGCGTGGTGCCGCACAACTGTTCGGTCGCGCACGCCGAAGTGATGGCGCTGGCCACCAGCCAGCAGCGCCTGCAGAACTTCCGCCTCAACCTGGGCGGCGAACGCATCACCCTGGCCACGTCGGCCCAGCCCTGCTCGATGTGCTACGGCGCGCTGATCTGGGCCGGCATCGACGAGCTGCTGATCGCCGCGCGCGCCGACGACGTGCAGACCCTGGCCGGCTTCGACGAAGGCCCGCTGCCGGCCGACTGGGCCGGCGAGCTGCGCAAGCGCGGCATCGAAGTACACACCGACCTGATGCGCGATCATGCTCGCGACGTGCTGCGCGGCTATGGAGAAAGCGGTCTTGTCTACTGAAGGCTTGTTGGCCTACTGCCGCCCCGGCTTCGAGCCCGAGCTGGCCGCCGAACTGAGCGAGCGCGCCGCGATGGCCGGCTTCCCCGGCTACGCGCGCACCGAGCGCAACGCCGGCTTCGTCGAGTTCCTGGGCGTCGAGGACGGCCTGGAGCTGTCGCGCGCCCTGCCTTGGTCCACGCTGATCTTCGCGCGCCAGAAAATGCGCCTGCTGGCCGACCTGCCGGCGCTGGACCCGAAGGACCGCATCAGCCCGATCATGGAATCGCTCGGTGGCCGCGGCCGCTACGGCGACCTGTGGGTGGAGCATCCCGATTCCGACGAAGGCAAGCAGCTGGCCGGCCTGGCGCGCTCGTTCGGCAACGCGCTGCGCCCGGCGCTGCGCCAGCGCGGCCTGCTGACCGACAAGGACGATGCGCGCCTGCCGCGCCTGCACGTGCTGATGCTGGCCGGCAACCACGCCATGCTGGCCAGCAGCGACACCAAGGATTCCTCGCCGTGGCCGCTGGGCGTGCCGCGCCTGCGCGCCCACGCCGACGCGCCCAGCCGCAGCGCGCTCAAGCTGGAGGAAGCGCTGATGATGCTGCTCACCGAAAAGGAGCGCGCCGAGTTCATCAAGCCCGGCATGAACGCCGCCGACCTCGGCGCTGCGCCCGGCGGCTGGAGCTGGGTGCTGGCGCGCCTGCACGTGCGCGTGCTGGCGGTGGACAACGGCCCGATGGCGCAAACGGCCATGGACATGCCGATCATCGAACACATCCGCGCCGACGGCTTCCGCTGGCAGCCGCCCAAGCCGATGGACTGGCTGGTGTGCGACATGGTGGAGTCGCCGCGCAAGGTGGCCGACCGCATGGCCACCTGGTTCCGCGAAGGCTGGTGCCAGCACGCCATCTTCAACCTCAAGCTGCCGATGAAGAAGCGCTGGGACGAAACCCGCGACTGCCTGCAGCACTTCACCGACCATGCCGGCCGACCGCTCACGGTGCGCGCCAAGCAGCTCTACCACGACCGCGAAGAGATCACGGTTTATGCGGGCGTGTATGCGGGCTAGCCTCGCCCTGCTGCTGGCGCTTTGGGCCGGCGCGGCCGGCGCGCAGGCCGACGACTACTTCGCCAAGGTGGACCTGGACGGCGACGGCCGCGTGTCGCTGCCCGAGTTCCTGGAGCGCATGGGCTTCGCCTTCGGGCAGATGGACGTGGACGGCGACGGCGTGCTCGAGCCGCACGAACAGCACATCCCCAACGCCAAGGCCATCACCCTGGCCGAGCACCACGAGCGCTTCACCGCGCAGTTCCGCCGCCAGGACAGCAATGGCGACGGCCTGCTGACGCGCGCCGAGCTGCTGGCCCCGCCGCGCTGAGAACGCGTGCGGGTCAGCCGCCGTCGTACATCGAGGCGGCTTCGGCCTCGGCGTCGCTGGCCAGGTAGGGCCCGACGAAGCCGGCGATGGCGAACAGCGCCATCGCGACCATCAGCAGCAGCGTCACCAGCGTGCCCACGAAGCGGCCCGGGCTGGCGCCGGATTTGCGGCTCAGGCCCCAGGCGTGCAGCAGGCGCGACACCAGCAGGGTGGCGCCGAACGCGTGGATCACTGCGTTGGGGTAGCCGTTCAACTCCATGCCGCCCAGCAGCAGCAGCGCCAGCGGCAGGTATTCCACCGAATTGGCGTGCGCGCGCACGCGGCGCTGCATCTCGTGGTCGCCGCCGTCGCCGATGCCGATCTTGGCCTGCAGGCGGCGGGCGATGACGCGTACGGCGAGGACCAGCACCAGCAGGGTGCACAGGCCAGCGTAGAACATGGTGATCATGGGGAATCCGTTGCGTGTTGGATGCCCGGATGATCCGCGCTGGGCGCCCCGGCCGCAATCCCGGGGCTCAGATCAGCCCGTCTTTCCAGGGCCCGGTGATGGCCACGGTGAAGCCCGGCGACTGCACGTTGGCGAACATCCACTTGCCGTCGGGCGAGAAGCAGGCACCGGCCCACTCCGAGTCGCGGAAATCGCCGGCAAAGCCGCCGATGCCGTCCAGGCGCACGTTGTTGCGGCAGAACTCGAACAGCCCGCCGGCGCCGGTCATGCCGTAGAGGCGCTGTATTTCCTGTTCGGAGTCTTCGCAGATCACCAGGCCACCGCGCGGACTCAGCACCACGTTGTCGGGGAAGTCGAGCACCGCCGGGTCGGGCGACTCAAACACCAGCTCGAGGATTTCCGCGCCCGGGTGGTAGGCCCAGACCTGGCCGCAGGCCGCGTCGCCGCCGTTGGTGGCCGTGAAATAGACCTTGCCGTCGCCGGCGATGCAGCCCTCCAGCCGGGTGAAGCGCGAGGCGCCGCCGGCCAGGCCCTGCGCCTGCACGCCACGCGGCCCGCCGTTGGCCTCCACGCCTTGAGTGGGCTGATCGATCTCCACCCACTCCACCCGCAGGCGTTCGCCCACCCGGCGCCCCGAGCGCAGGTCGGGGGCACCCACCGCCTTGAGCATCTGCAGGCGCCCGCCCCGCAGGGGCTGGTCGCGGACTGTCGGGATCATGCGGTAGAAACCGGCAACGGGCTCCTGGTCCTCGGTGAGGTAGAAGATCCCCGTGGCCGGATCAATGCTGACGGCCTCGTGCTTGAACTGGCCCATCGCGAGGATCGGCTCGGCCTTGGACAGGCCATCGGCGGGCACTTCGAACACGAACCCATGGTCACGCGACAGCACGCGGTCCACGCTGGCCAGGGTGACCGAACCCGCGGCACTGACGAACTCCTCGCAGCTCAACCACGTGCCCCAGGGCGTGATGCCGCCCGAGCAGTTGTTGACGGTGCCGCCCAGCGAGGGCCGCGAATCCACCAGCGCGGCCCGGCGCGTATCGAAGCGCAGCGTGGCGGTGCCGCCGCCGCAGGGCGGGTCGTAGGTGCCCGCCGCCGGCGCGAAGCTGCCCCAGCCCGCGCCCACCTCGTGGTTGCGCACAAGCGTCAGCACGTCGCCATCGGCACGCACCACGCCCATGCCGTCGTGGCTGTCGGGCGTTTTCTGGCCGTCGGCCATCAGCTCGTTGGTCCAGCCGAACGTGGTGTAGCTGAAGCCTTCGGGCAGCTTGAGCAGCGGCAGCCCGGTGTTCATGTCGCGCACCGCGCGCAGCGGACCGTAACCGGGATGGGCGCTGGTGCTGGCTCCGGCGTGCGCCAACAGGCGGCCCACCGGCGCCAGGCCCAGGGCCATGGCGCCCAGGCCCAGCCCGCCCTGCAGGAGGCGGCGGCGCATGATCAGGGTGTCGTCGGGCTTGCGCATGGGTTTCTCCGGCCAATGACCGGGTATCAGAACAAGCCCGGATAACAGCGCCGTGACAGTGGCTTCAGTCGATGATCTCGATGGCGGTGGCGACGATGCGCAGCTCGTTCTCGGCGGGCGCCTTGGCACCGTCCTCTTCCACCAGGTGCCTGGCGTGTTCGGCGGTGATCGGTTCGACCTCGAGCACGCCGTAGGCGATGGCTTCACCGCTGGCGTCCTTGGGCACGGCGAAGGCGTGGTCCTTGGCCATCACGCGCGCGGACTGGCCGTCCTGCTCCAGCACCACCCAGCAGCCCTTCTTCTGGCAGACCTGGGTGATGCGGCCGCTGAAGCGCTGGGGCTTGCCGGCATGCGCGGCCGGGTCGGCGGCGGCGGCCGCGATGGCAACGGCATCGCCGGCGGGCATGGGCTCGCCGTAGTTCGTGGCGAAGGCGGCGGGCGACAGCGCCAGCAGGGCCATCATCAGGGTCTTGCGCATGGTGTTCTCCTCAAGCGGCCAGGGATCGCGCCGAAAGCTCGGCGACTTCGTGGGTGGTGCCGAACTTGCCCTTTTCATCGCGGGTGACCTGGGCCAGCGCGCAGCCGGGGTCGTGGGTGAAATACAGGTGCACGTTGCGCGCCAGCTTGTCGTCGAGGAAGGCGCGCTTCTCGTCGATCAGCATCTCGGGATAGCGGTCGTAGCCCATCGTGATGGGCACGTGCACCCAGGGCCGGCCGGGGATCAGGTCGGCGCAGAACACCAGGCCGCCGTGCGGGCGGCCCTGTGCGTCCGGCGCGCCGACGATCTCCGCCAGCATCAGGCCGGGCGTGTGGCCCTGGCTGAAGTGGAAGCGCACGGCGTCGCCCAGCGCGCGGCAGTGCTCGCCCTGCACCACTTCCAGCCGGCCGCTGGCTTCCAGCAGCGCGGCGAGTTCGGGGATGAAGCTGGCGCGGTCGCGCGAATGGGGCTGTTTCGCGCGCTCCCAGTGCTCGGCGCCCACCACGAAGGTGGCGTTCGGGAACAGCAGCTGCGGCGCGGCGCCTTCGCGCCAGGGCGCCAGCAGGCCGCCGGCGTGGTCGAAGTGCAGGTGGCTGAGCACCACCACGTCCACGTCCTCGTGCGAGAAACCGGCGCGCGCCAGCGACTCGAGCAGCACGTGGTTTTCCTCCACCACGCCGAAGCGCTCGCGCATCTTCGGTTCGAAGAAGGCGCCGATGCCGGTTTCGAACAGCACCACCTTGCCGTTCAGCGGGCTGGCCAGCAGCGCGCGGCAGGCCAGCGGGATGCGGTTGTGTTCGTCGGGCGGCAGCCACTTGGCCCACATCGCCCGCGGCGCATTGCCGAACATCGCGCCTCCGTCGAGGCGCTGCGAGTTGCCCATGATGGACCAAAGCTTCATGGCAAACCTCCTAGCGGTAGATGGAGCCCTTTTCGGTGGACGAGCCCTTGCCCACGCCCCTCCAGCGGCCGTCGGTGCCGGCTTCCACTTCGCCGGTGGCCCGGTTCCACAGCACCACCTGCATGTTGCCCCAGCTGCGGTCGCCAATGGCCACGTCGTGGCCACGCGCCTTGAGCGCGGCGATTTCCGCGGCGGTGAACGCCTCGGGCTCCGCCGACAGCTGGTCGGGCAGGTACTGGTGGTGGAAGCGCGGCGCGTCGGCCGTGGCCTGCGCGCCCTTGCCTTCCATCAGTTCGAACAGGCCCAGCAGCACCATCGTGACGATGCGGCTGCCGCCCGGCGTGCCCAGCACGGCCACGCGGTCCTGGCCGATCAGGAAGGTGGGCGTCATCGAAGACAGCGGGCGCTTGCCCGGCGCGATGGCGTTGGCGTCCTCGCCCACCAGGCCGAAGGCGTTGGGCACGCCCGGCTTCACCGAAAAATCGTCCATTTCGTTGTTGAGCAGGAAGCCCGTGCCCGGCACCACCAGCGAATTGCCGTACGGCAGGTTCACCGTCTGCGTCACCGCGGCCAGGTTGCCTTCGGCGTCGATGATCGAGAAGTGGGTGGTGTCGGGGCGCGACGGCGGCACGGTGACGCCCGGCAGCATGTCGCTGGGCGTGGCGCGCTCGGTGTTGATGCCCGCGCGCAGGCCGGCGGCGTAGTCCTTGCCGGTGAGCAGCGGCACCGGCACCTGCACGAAGTCCGGGTCGCCCAGGTAAATGGCGCGGTCGCGGTAGGCGCGGCGCATGGACTCCACCACCACGTGGCTGCGCGCCACGCGGTCGAGCCTGGGATAGTCGTAGCCGTCCAGCACGTTGAGGATGGTGGCCAGCGCCACGCCGCCCGACGACGGCGGCGGCGCGGTGACGATTTCATAGCCACGGTGGCGGATGCGGATGGGCTGGCGTTCCACCACCCGGTATTCGGCCAGGTCGCGCTCGGTCCACAGGCCGCCGGCCTTGCGCACGCCGGCCACCAGGCGCTTGGCGTAGGCACCGCGGTAGAAGCCGTCGGCGCCCTGGCGCGCGATCAGTTCAAGCGTGCGCGCGTAGTCTTCGTTGCGCATCAGCGTGCCCTGCGCCGGCACCTGGCCGCCGCGCAGGAACAGCGCCGCGGCGGCCGGATTGCCGGCGATGGCGTCGCGGCGGAAGCCGAGCATGGCGGCGTTCTTGGGGCCGAACTTCCAGCCCTGGCGCGCCAGCCGGATGGCCGGGGCCAGCGACTGCGCCAGCGGCAGCCGGCCGTAGCGGCTGGCCAGGTGCTGCAGCGCCGCCGGCGTGCCGGGGATGCCGGCGGCCAGCGCGCCGTCCACCGACAGCTTGCGGTTGGCGTTGCCCTGGGCGTCGAGGAACATGTCGCGGGTGGCGGCCAGCGGCGCGCGCTCGCGCGCATCCACGAACACGTCGCGGCCGTCCTTCGCCACGTGCAGCAGCAGGAAACCGCCGCCGCCCAGGCCCGAACTCTCCGGCTCCACCAGGCCCAGCGTGGCGCTGACGGCGATGGCGGCGTCGAAGGCGTTGCCGCCCTTGGCCAGCACTTCCAGCCCGGCGTCGGTGGCGTAGGCGTTGGCGCTGGCGATGGCCGCCTGGCGCGGCGGCGTGGTGCGCGCCGGAGCATCGGCGAAGGCCGGCGGCGCCAGCAGGAGCAGGCCTAACAAAAGGGAACGAATCACGCGGCGGGCTCTCTCTGAAGATTCAGGTACTTCGCGAACAGCTGGTCGCGGGTTTCGGGTTGCGCCAGGTCGAGGTCGATGCACTCAACGGGGCAGACGACCACGCACTGCGGTTCGTCATGGTGGCCGACGCACTCGGTGCAGCGGCGCGGGTCGATCACGTAGATGGTCTCGCCCTGGCTGATGGCGTCGTTGGGACAGGCCGGGGCGCAGACGTCGCAGTT
>FSSH01003398.1_pt2 | contig 15293 bp, 15 predicted proteins | sample 1166101 | NCBI WGS metagenome assembly FSSH01 (sample SAMEA32972668, study PRJEB13176) | freshwater metagenome | biome: Drinking water system; feature: Biomass in drinking water that filtered by 0.45 um membrane; material: drinking water | place: USA | collected 2012-12-20 | depth 0 m | reverse complement strand
TGCTGTTTGTGCGGGAAGACGGCATGCCTATTACCGAATATCTCCCGGAAGGGCACGAGGGACGGGAAATCTACGGCCTCATTACCGACCCGACCCCCGACAAAGGCCGTGCACTGAAACATAAGGCCGCCACGACAACCGCTCCTCCCGACGAACCGGCGCCTTCGGCAAAATGACCACTCTTCGACCAGGCCAGCGTCTCTCGCTCGGAGTAACAGTGCTGCTCCTGGCCAGCACCCTCTGCCTGAGTCAGGGGACTGCCGTCGAATCGAGCCCCGCATCCCCTCCGGTCTTCAACGAAAAAGAGTTCGCTGTTTATAAACAGAAAGGTCATGGCACCTTGTCAGGCCAGGTCTTCCTCGGGGGCTCGTCGGGAAAAGCCGTCACCCAAGCCGGTGCGCCGGTCTATCTGATTCCTGTCACGCGGTACACGCGCTACTGGTTCGACCATAGCGTGAGAGCCACCGTCTGTTCGTCACTGGGTGATCCGGCGGCAGCCGATGCCGCAGCGGCGACTCACCAGCCCGTGAACTGTGCCCATGAAGCCTTCCGGCAACTGGAAACGGATAAACGTCTCGTCCCCTATCTCCGCACGACCAGGGCCAATCCAACCGGCCACTTCTGGTTCACCAAAATTCCGGCCGGCCGCTACTACATCGTCAGCATGATCGAGGGGAGCTCACAAAAAGAAGACGGACCGGCGGGACTCGCGTGGCTGACCATCGACCTCGATGCCGCTGAAAAAGCAACCAACCTCGTCGTCACCGACTGCAAGAGTAACCTTTGTTAACTCGAACAGTCTCTCCCCATCATCTTCCAATTCATACCGGCGGGCGACATCGGGCGATGCTCCACTGCGCGCATTGAGCGACCACCGCCCTCAATTGACCATTTGATAGAGTCTTGCGTGGGCGGTCAGCGAGCACAGAGCATTGTCCGATGTCGCCCGCCACTCCCCCCCCCCCACTCCCATCCGCTCACTTCATACCCCTTCCCGATAAGACAGCGCACGACCACGTCGGCATAGGCCGGATCAGGGTCAACCGGTTTGTATGCACCGGCTGCCAGTCCGCCAATCAACCCCAACCCTCCACCGGCTGCCGCGCCGATCACCACACCGGCACCGCCTCCGATCAAGCCGGCTGAAGCCCCACCGGCCGCCCCAATGATCAATCCCAACACCCCGCCGCTGGCGATACTCCCGGAGCGGTTGACTCCGGATTTCAACCCGGCCCGTTCCGCTTTGTCCTGACAGGCTGAAATATCCTGTTCCGCCCCTTCCTTCCCGCTCAATTGCAGATGCTTGTTCGAGCGCAACACCGGCCCCGGCGCCGCACAGGCCCCGAAACTCAGCAGAAGTATCACTGCAACACATGTCCGCCACAATCGATTCGACACAGCTAGCACCCTCCGATTTCTTTCTTCTCTTCTCACTTCGCCAGATGAATCGGTGAGGTTCCGACTGCGCGCATTGTCCGAGCACATTCTGATCGTGCGCGGACAGCGAGCAAGGAACCCCACCGATTCACCCGGCCCTCCCCCTCACTGCCACCCCGTCACCTCATACCCCTTTTCATGCAAGCAGCGATTCACGAAATTCGTATAGGCTTCCGGCGGATGGGACGGCCCGAAAGCGGCACTGAAAATCCCCGTCAGCAATCCCCACACGGCCCCGCTCGCTGCCCCGATTGCAGAACCATGCCCCGCGGCGCCGGAGATGGCGCCGCCGACCGCACCAGCGGCCGCGCCGATACCCGCACCGGCTGCCGTACTGCCGGCCACACGTCCGGCTTTCCCGCTCCCCTCTTCCGCGCCGGCAGACTCGGCCAATTGCTTGCAAGCTTCGATATCTTGCTCCGCAACATCTTTCCCGACAGATTGAAAATGCGGATTGGGATACAGTACCGGCTTTGCTCCGGCACAGGCCGGCATCACCAGACAAAGCACACTAATGAGACCCACCGCCCATCTGTTCATGAGGACACCGATCCTTCCCCTGCGGTCAGGCCCAATCGTGCCAGCACATCCGCCGCGTTCAGCGTTGTGCACAGCACCCGTTTGTGCCGCCCTCCGGCCCCGGCATGAATCACCAGCGCGGACGGAGGCACATTGAGCTGCTTTGCAAGGAACGCAAGCAAGGCCTCGTTCGCCCTGCCATCAATCGGAGGGGCCGCGACACGAATCTTGAGGGCATCACCATGCAGACCGACACACTCGGACTTCGACGCCTTAGGTTGGACCTGAATCGTGATGATCGCGCCACCCTTGGTATCCTGCACGATCGGATGAGTCATGCGCGTATGAAATCGTGACGGCGTGGACTAGAAAATGGCTTTGACCAGTTCATGAATGCTGCGCTGCATATCCCCGTCGTCAGTGATAGGGCGGGCAATGGCGACATCGCAAGCCTGCTCGGGTGTGACGCCCTGCTTGATCAACGTTCCGGCATAGATGAGCAACCGTGTGCTCACGCCCTCTTCCAATCCATGGTTCTTGAGGTTACGGACTTTCCCGCCGAGCTTCACCAGCTTCTCGGCGATCTCACGGCTCACCCCGGCTTCACGCTCGACCACGGTGGTCTCAATGGCCGCCGAGGGATAGTCGAACTCGATCGCCATGAACCGCTGCTTGGTGCTCTGCTTCAAATCCTTGAGCACGCTTTGATAACCGGGGTTGTAGGAGATCACGAGCATAAAATCCTCGGCCGCCTCAATGATCTGGCCCTTTTTCTCGATCGGCAACACTCGTCTATCATCGCTGAGCGGATGGATGATCACGGTAGTGTCTTTCCGCGCTTCAACCACTTCATCCAGATACACAATCGCGCCATGCTTCACGCCGACCGTCAACGGGCCGTCCACCCACACCGTTTCCTGCCCCTTCAACAAATAACGCCCGACCAGGTCGGACGCCGTCAGGTCTTCGTGGCAGGCGACCGTAATCAACGGCCGGCTCAGCTTGTGCGCCATGTGCTGCACAAAGCGGGTCTTCCCGCATCCGGTCGGCCCCTTCAGCATCACCGGCATTTTGCTCTTGGCGGCAATCGTGAACAAACCGACTTCGCCACGCACTTCCGCATAGAACGGTTCCCGGTCAATGCGAAAAGCCTGAATATCGAGTTCGCGTCCTGGCTGACTCATAGCTGATCCATCCTACTGTGAAGTATTTTGGGGCACGATAAACGGAACCGAGGGGGAAGATCAAGCCAGCCACCCGCCGCGCGAACAGCGAGTCCGGCTAGGCGACTTTGACACCGTCTAACACTTCGCGGACCTTCTGAACCAACACGTTCGGCGTAAACGGCTTCTGAAGAAACGCAGTGTCCCGCTTGATTCCGCCTTGCGCAAATACCGGATGATCGGGGTACCCCGACATATACAGCACTTTGATTTCCGGCCGGACCGACGTGAGTTTTTCAGCCACTTCCGGCCCGCTCATCTGCGGCATCACGACATCGGTCAGCAAGAGATGAATCGGGCCGAGATGCCGGGTGCCGGTCAGCAGGGCTTCGATGCCGTGGCGGGCCTCGAGCACCGTATAGCCATGCAGCCGCAACGTCTCATGGACCAACCCCCTCACCGCCGGTTCATCCTCGACAAGGAGAATCGTCTCGCGCCCATGCACGCGATCGGCATTTGCTGGCGCAGCTTGGCCGGTCTGAGCCGTCCCATCCACTCGCGGGAAGAAAATCTTAAACGTCGTTCCTTTATCGATCTTGCTCTCGACTCCGATCGTACCGCCGCTTTGTTTCACAATGCCATAGACCGTCGACAAGCCCAATCCGGTGCCTTTGCCCTTCGCCTTCGTGGTGAAAAAAGGTTCGAAGAGGTGCGACTGCGTCTCCTCACTCATTCCCTGCCCGGTATCCTTGACGGCCAGGAACACATAGTCGCCAGGTTCCAGCGGCATCGTCTCCCGGCGTGGGCCCTTGCCAATCGACACGTTTCGCGTTTCGACAGTCAAACGGCCTCCGGTCGGCATCGCATCGCGGGCATTCACCGCCAGATTCATCACAATTTGTTCGATCTGTCCCGGATCAGCCTTGATGGCCCCTAAGCTCTGATCAAGTTCTGAACAGAGCTCAATGATATCCTCGCCCAACAGACGCCGCAGCATCCCGTCCATATTCGTGACGATCGCGTTCAGATCGACAACTTTCGTCGCAACAAACTGGCGGCGGCTGAACGCCAGCAGTTGACTCGTCAGACCGGCCGCACGATCCGCGGCTTTTTTGACCTCTTCCATTTCACGCTTGGCCGGATCGCTGGCTGCCAGACGACCCAAGATCAATTCGCTATACCCCCGAATCACCGTCAGCAGATTGTTGAAGTCATGCGCGACGCCGCCGGCGAGTCGTCCCACCGCTTCCATCTTCTGCGATTGCCTGAGTTGCGCCTCGGTCTGTTGCAGCGCGTCTTCCGCCTTGGTGCGCTCGCCGAACTGGCCGATCTTAAGTCCGATATCCGTGACCATTTTCAGCAGCTCGTCATCCGGTTCCCGCACATACCGGCTGAAGAACTCGATCACGCCCTCGATCTCGCCGGCGACGCGAATCGGGAACCCGAACCCTCCGTGCAACCCGACCTGCGCCGCCACATCGGCCCGAAGAAACTGAGGGTCGAGCGCCACATCCGCAATCCAACAAGGCTGACCGCTCGCCCAGATCCGCCCCGGCAACCCTTCCCCTGACGCAAACGACTGATGCCACGCCGCCAAGGCAAACGCATCGCCCTGGAATGTCGGAGCCTGCCATTGATCCAAGCAGCGAAGCACACCGGTCTGCCTATCAAACCGCCAGAAGACGCCAAGATCCCACTCCAGGCTTTCGCCGACGGCTTGAACGATTTTCGGAACGGCTTCTTCCAGTGTTGAGGACTCGGACAAGACCCGAGTCACCGCGTATTGCGACGCCAACCGCCGCTCGGCCTTCCGCCGATCGGTGATATCACGCACAAATGCGCTAAAAATATAGGCTTCACCGATCCGGGCCGGAGATACGGACAATTCCACCGGGAACTCCCGGCCATCATGATGCCGTGCCGTGATCTCGATCCGGCGATTGAGCACCGGCCCGACGCCGGTCCGGAGAAACTCCCGCAGCCCGTGGTTATGCGCCTCGCGGTCGCGTTCGGGAATGACCGTCTCCGACAAAATCTGCCCCAGCACTTCGTCGCGAGACCAGCCGAAAATCGCCGTCGCCTGGGCATTCCAATCGGTGATAACGCCCGCCGCATCGATGGTGATCACTCCGTCGAGCGCGGTATCGACAATGGCGCGATTGCGCTCCTGACTCTGGAGCAAGGCGGCTTCAGCGGCACGCGCCCAGGCGCTCTCCTGTTGGGCTTGGCGATACTCCGCCCGCAGCCGCACGGTCGACCACAACAGCAACGCCAGGAGCGGGAACCAGATGACCAGCGCCGCACCGCCGACCTTCCAGAGCACGACGGAGCGTATCGGCGCCAGAATCGCGTCACGATCGATCCGCACCAGCACCGTCCAGCCCAGACCGGGAAATTCTCCATAGCCCTTCGTCACCGCGTAGCCCGTCACCACTTGCACATGCCGACGGAGATGCTCCTCGATCACATAGCCCGGCTCCCCCGCTTGACTCAGCTGTACTGAGGGCAGCCCCAGTTCAAGCAGATTGATCTTTTCTTGTAGCGGAACCTTCGAGTCGACGAAGACCTCGCCGGACTTCGCGAGCATCTGATACTCAATCGCCCCACCGAACCCTTCCCGGCGTTGCAGCGACCGGATCGTCCGTGTCGTCACATCTTCCAACACCGGCACCGCCACCCGCGTCGTGACCACCCCCAGAAACGTCCCCTCGGCATCCAGAATGGGAACCGTGAAGGCCACCGTTTCTATTCCCTGATCGGCCTCATGGCTCCCAACATCTCCGACGACCGCCTGCCTGGTCTCATGGGCACTCCGAAACCATGCGCTCTGGCTGTAATCCTGTCCGATGAGAGACGACTCGGTGGCCGCAATCATCACTCCTTGCTGATTCGTGACCCCTAGCCAGTGATACATCGGCGCATAGGCTGTCCTTACCCACGTGAGATAGCTGACCAGATACTGTCGATCCGATGATCGAAGCGCGAAGGCACGAGCCAGCATGTGCACATCGCCATAGCGCTCAAACAACAACCGGTCCAACTTGTCCGACACTTCCGCCGCCGCGAGCGTCAACTGTTCACCCGAGGCCCAGACTAGTCGCCGTTCGACATACCGGAGCAGCACCGCCCCGATGCCAACCGCGAGGATCGTGACCAAGACGATCAGAAACGGAAGCCACCCGTAACGGCGTGAGGAACGCGCAAGTGGTGAGGCGACAGGAAAGCTCATGGCTGCAGCGGACTCGCAATCCAACTCTTGATCATGGCCACGGGATGATACGCCTGCTTGGCGGCTCGGAGACCGGGAAGACCGGCATCGTCCATGGCATTGATATACTCGGCGCCGCCGTGGTGCGCGGCGCGACAGGTCTCGCGAAACAGATACTGCGCCAGACCGGGCACAGATCGGTCGGCGACTTCGACCAGCACCGCGAACGTCTCGGGCGCAAGCCGGTAGCCAAACGTATACCCCACCACCTGATCCTCCGTACAGGCCACGCTGCCGGCAAGCCCCAGCTGATCACCCAGCGCCCAGATCAGTGCATGGGCCGCTTCGGCATCCTCTAAGAGATAGCGTCCCATTGTATCCAGCGTTCCCTCTCGCTTCTGCAAGACCCATCGACGGAACAGGTTACGGCACGCGGGCTGATCGGCCACCGTGTACGGGCGAAGTGTCACCGACGCAGTTCGTTCAACCCGATTGCAGAGCGCCCGTTGCGATTTATAGGAATCTCCGGCGAGCTGCATCAGCGAGTCGGTGCGGTACAGATAGTCCGGAGACTTCTCCGCCCATTGCAACGTACTGCCGGCGAGACGCGCCTTCTGATGATCCGTGACATTCTCTATCCGGCTGACTGGAGAACCATTGTTCCATCGATGCAAATCGGCTAACCCCTCCCCCACCGATGCTTCAAGGGGTTTCGTCCCAATCGGGGGCAGCGGCATAAACCATCCATCGGGAGAATGGGCGAACAGGAAGAATACACCCTCCCGCTCCATCCACCAATAGGGCAGTGTCGTGGCCCATATATAGTGATACACAAACGCGTAGGCCGCTAGTGCCTCATGGCCCAGGCATTCGGACCGCTCCAACGCCTGCGTCATCCGGAGCGCATCCTCCAGCAGAAGCGGGCGGAGACGCCGGTCCGGCCGATGGAGATGCACGCGGGCCGTCACCTCCGGCAACGAGGCGAGCACGACCACATCCTCTTGAAAGCGACCGATTAAACGAAGATTGCTCGCAAGAAGCCGGAGCGTGGTTTCCTGCCGAAGGAGCGCCTGGACCAGCCCGGCATGCTGGCGAATCTCTCCGGGAACCGCCTCCCGCATGAAGGGGCACTTGGTATCCCACCCGAGCTCGACCTCGGTACCGGCTTCGTTCCACATCAACGCCAACGGATAAAGCTGGCAATCGAGCGGCCGGTGGTCATAGATGCCACAGCGTGAGGTTGCGGGATCGAAAGCTGGACACAGATACCCTTCGCTCTCAGCATCTTTGACGAGCGCAATTTGAGATCCGACGGGATCAGCAAACAACGCGGGCGACAGTCCCTGCGCCACCGCAGACCCGATTTCATCCCGCGTAAAGTAGGGGCGAAGAAAACTGTCCGATTCAGGAAACCGGCAACAGACATCGCATTGCACACATACGGAACCAGGAACGAATTGTGGCAGTGGATCGGACAGGGTCACTCGCGAATTGGACTCCAGCTGATTAAACGCCATGACGGCCCATCATAATACGATGGGCTCGCCCATCGAGCAAGGAACGATCACTCGACCGCACATTCCATACCCCCTCAGAATCCCCCTCTGCAGCGATCTATCGCACAGGCAACGAACGGCCAGCAGGACGAACGCCCCCTTGTCCGCCCCTGCCCCCCGTGGTAGCATCGACTGCGCACGTCCTTGACATCCTGAGTTCGCACAACACCCCACTAAGGAATAGTCCTTTGGCCCAGATACCGTCACCCTGTTCGTCCCTGGCGCCGGACCTCGCCATCCGCCGCTGTGCGGACATACGCACGCAGTTGGAAGCGGCCGGCCTGTTTGCCTCCGATACCGCGCCGCACGCGACGAATTCCTGGCGAGTCAGCCCCTGTCCGCTGTTTCTTTCATCGGAACAGATCAGCTTCTTCACCAAGTTGGGGCCTCAACTCCTGACCTTCTATCGGGCTCTCAACCGCCTCTACCTCGACAGCGCAAAGGGGACCCAACCGAAATGGGTCGCGCAGTATCTCGACCAGGGCAAACCCGAATCCTTGATTGCCTATAGCCGGATGAAGCGCTTTCGGGATGAGCTGCCGGCTGTGATTCGGCCGGACGTGATTCCGACCCAAGACGGCATGGTCATCACCGAACTGGACTCAGTCCCCGGCGGGATCGGCCTGACCGCCTGCCTGTCCTCCATCTATAGCGGGCTCGACGACCGGCCCCTGCCGCTCATCGGTGGTCGAGACGGCATGGTACGGGGATTCGCCGCCATGCTGAAAGCGATTCAGCGCGAACGGACCGGCTGCATCGCCATCGTTGCTTCGGAAGAGGCCAAAGAATACCGGCCGGAAATGACCTGGCTGGCCGCCCGGCTCCGGGAACAGGGCCTGCCTGCCTACTGCGTCGAGCCGCGGGAGGTCCGATTCACCGAAGAGGGCTTACGACTTCGGATGGAGGCCGGTGAGGAGCCGATCGCCATCGTCTATCGTTTTTATGAACTGTTCGATCTCTTGAACATCCCGAAAGCCGAGTTGATCCAGTACGCTGCAAAAAAAGAGTTGGTGGCGGTCACCCCGCCCTACAAACCGGCCCTGGAGGAAAAGTCGGCCTTCGCCCTCCTGCACCACCCGGTACTCAGACCATTCTGGGAAAAGGAACTCGGCGAAGCCACCCTGCTGGACCTGACCACCATCATGCCGCGCACCTGGCTTCTCGACCCGGCGCCGATCCCACCCTCCGCGACGATTCCCGGATTGCGCATGGGCGATCGCGCCGTCACCAATTGGCGGGATCTCGCCGCCGCCACACAAAAAGAACGGCATTACGTGATCAAGCCGTCGGGATTCTCCGAGCTGGCCTGGGGCAGCCGGGGCGTGTCAGTCGGACATGATCTTCCGCAAGCCGAATGGGCCGCCGCAATCGATCAGGCCCTCGCGTCGTTTCCGACGACGCCCTACATCCTTCAGGAATTCCACAAGGGCCGCATCTACGAGCTCGACTACTGGGATCCGGCGGCCAACCAACTGGTACGGATGAACGGCCGCGCGCGCCTGTCTCCCTATTATTTTGTAGCGGATGGCAAAGCCGAATTGGCCGGGATACTGGCCACCATCTGCTCGGCGGAAAAGAAAATCATCCACGGGATGAAAGATGCCATCATGGTCCCCTGCGCACTGCAACCGTCGTGACGTAAGCCCCACTCTCTTTTCCCCAAATGCCTCATTCCACTTTGACTGTTTTCCATGGTAGCCTAAGACCATCATGGCGCTGACGCTCTATCATGTCGACTGGTGTCCCGACTGCGAAGTCGTGCGGGACAAACTCTCGGAGTTGGACGTCACCTATACCGGTATCATCGTGCCGGATATCCGCCCGATGCGGAAACAAGTCCATGAAGTCTCGGGCCAGTACTATGTGCCCGTCCTGACCGACGGGGATGTTGTCTTGACCGAGACACGCGACATCTTGGCCCACCTTGACCAGCACTATGCCAAGACATCCTCGTAGGTCTATCCATAATCTTTGCGTTCCCGCACGATCGGCGACCGGGTGTGTCCACCCCTGCCGCCAGTGGTTTCATCTCTTACACAGGAGGCCATGACGCCCGTGGAGGAATGGAGACGCATACTCGCTGAGAGCATCGTAAAGCCGAAAGATCTGGCTGACCGATTCGGACTCGACGAGAAGGAAATAGAAGCCATCGTCGGTCCGTATCCCATGCGGATCACCCCGACCGTCCTCGGGACGATGAAGGAGAAAGGCGATGCCATCTGGAAACAGGTGGTACCCGAGATCGCGGAGCTGGACGATATCGACGCAGAGGACGATCCGCTCGAGGAAGACCTGATGAGTCCGGTCCCTCACCTCGTCCACCGGTACCCCGACCGCGTGCTCCTCATGGTCACCAATCAGTGTCCGATCTACTGCCGCTTCTGCACCAGAAAACGGCTGGTGGGAAAGCCCGGTTTTCTGAAGAAGGGCGAACTGGATCGCGCCATCGCCTATTTGCGGGAACATACCGAAGTGCGGGACGTCATTCTTTCAGGCGGAGATCCCCTCCTGCTGCCCGACTATCTCCTCGAACGGATCTTTAAAGCGTTGCGGAGCATCCCGCACCTGGAACTGATTCGCATCGGCTCGCGGGTCCCTGGAACTTTGCCGGAGCGCATTACGCCGAAGTTGTGCGAGCTCGTCAAAAAATACCATCCGATCTATATGAACCTGCACTTCAACCACCCGGACGAACTCACGCCGGCGGTGAAAGCCGCCTGCGGCATGCTCGCGGATGCCGGGGTGCCGCTCGGCGCGCAGACTGTTCTATTGAAAGGGGTCAACGATGACCCCGAGGTGATGAAGCGCCTCGTCCATCAGCTGCTCCTGGCCCGCGTCAAGCCGTACTACCTCTATCAAGCGGATCTGACCAAAGGCACCAACCATTTCCGCACGTCGGTCGAGACCGGCCTGAACATCATCAAAGCCCTTCAAGGCCACACCAGTGGAATGGCGGTCCCGCACTTCGTGATCGATGCGCCCGGCGGCGGAGGGAAAATTCCGCTCCTCCCCAGCGACTACCTGGTGCATCTGGACGAAGACGGCGCCGTGTTGCAGAATTACGAGAACAAGACGTTCCACTATCCGCAACCAAAACAGGGCAACGGACGCGAGCTCCCCATGGTCGGTGCCCGAACCGGCTTCGACTACGAAGCGAACGAAAACAGTTACCCCGATCGCGACGGGTTCTCTTCGTGGGGCAACAGTTGCGGGGGAGATACGGACGAGCTGTGAGCAAGACACCGACCCAGGGCATTCTTCCGTACCAGGACATTAAGCAGTTGATCGCCACACGGGCGATCACCGCCTCCCCTGCGGTCGAAGACCGGCAGATCCAGCCGGCCAGCCTCGACCTGCGCCTGGGGCGCAAAGCCTATCGGCTGATCAGCAGCTTTCTGCCGGAGCTCTCCCCGATTTCCTCACGGCTCGACGTGCTCGACTTCTATCAGTCGGATCTCGTCATGTATGAGATGGATTTGACGGAAGGGGCCATTCTGGAGAAAGGCCATGTCTATCTCGTCCCGCTGCTGGAAAATCTGAAACTTCCCAAAACCCTGCGCGCCCGGGCCAATCCGAAGAGTACCACCGGACGGCTCGACGTCTTCACCCGCGTCGTCACGGATTTGAATGCGGGCTTCGACGAAATCAGAGCCGGCTACCATGGCCCATTGTTTCTCGAAGTCGTGCCTCGCTCCTTCGCCATTAAAGTCCGAACCGGACAGTCGCTGAATCAGATCCGGTTCGTCCGCGGCGAAGCGACCGTCAGCGACGCGGCGTTGCAGACGCTGCACAGCAAATCCCCACTGCTCTATCACAATAGCCCGACCAGGAAAGGGTTAGGGCAGCGCGAGTTCCGCGCCGAGCGTGGACTCTTCCTGCGCATCGACCTGAAGGGCGACGACCGGACAGACTCCGGCATCATCGGCTATCGGGCCAAGAAGAATAGCCACGTCATCGATCTGGCTAAAGTCGGACACTATACCGCCGCAGATTTCTGGGAGCCGCTCTACCGCCATCGACATGACAGCCTCCTCCTGGAGCCGGAAGAGTTTTACATCCTGGCCTCCAAGGAACGCATCCGTGTGCCGGCCGGATACGCCGCCGAGATGGTCGCCTATGAAGCGGCCTGCGGAGAACTGCGCACCCACTATGCCGGATTTTTCGACCCGGGCTTCGGTTATGGAGCGAAAGGGGAAATCAAAGGAACGCAGGTGGTGCTGGAAGTCCGCCCCCACGATGTGCCGTTCCTGATCCACGACGGGCAGACCTTTTTTAAGGTTGTATATGATCGCATGCTCGACGTACCCTCTCAGCTCTACGGCACCACGTTGGGGTCATCGTATCAAGGGCAGGCGCTCACACTCAGCAAACATTTCAAAGTATAACTATGGCACCAACAGACCTTCCGACAAAAGATCCCGCTCCGGCTTCGTCGCCGGGCCACGTAGACGGCGAGACGAGCGAGGACAAGCAACTCAGCGTCGCCGGGATGATGACCGGCACCGCCCTGATCTTCATCGGTTTTCTGAATGTCTTTTTGTCGATCAGCGGCGGATTTGAAATCAATGCCGTCCCCCTACTGATCTACTTCGGCGGAATCGCCGTGTGGGCCAACGCGGTGATTGAGAACCCTACATGGCGCTATAGCGTCATGATCTGCGCAATCGCGATCGGATTGGGCTTCTTTCACTACGGCGAAGTGCTCTTCTGGCACAAACAAGTCGTCTTCTGGACCACCGTCGTCGTCGTCATGTACTTCATGTTCCGAGAGCCGAAGACGCCGGACAGATAAACCTCGATGATGATTTCCGTCATCATCCCCACCCTGAACGAATCGTCAACCATCGCTCGCACGCTCACCCGCACTGTCGCCTTGGGATTCGACGACATTATTGTCAGCGACGGCGGCAGCACCGACCCCACGCCCCAAATGGTCCAAGCCTGCTGCGCCAGAGTGCCGGCCGTGCGGCTGGTCACCGCGCCGACCGGCCGCGCCCGCCAGTTGAACGAAGGGGTCAAGGCCTCCCGCGGCGACGTGATGCTGTTTCTCCATGCCGACACAGAGCTGCCTCCCACTGCCAAATCCGTCATTGAGTCGACATTGAAGGATCCCCGCTATGTCGGCGGCCGGTTCGATGTCCGCTTCGATCACCCCTCCCGCTGGGGCGCCGTCATCAGCTGGTTCATGAACCGGCGTTCACGTCTGACCGGCATCGCCACGGGCGATCAGGCCATCTTTGCCCGCCGTCAGATCTTCGAACGGCTGGGCGGCTTCCCGGATATCCCGCTGATGGAAGATATTGAATTCAGCCGGCGCTTGAAACGTCAGGGGCCAACCGCCGCGCTCACGGATCGCGTCACGACCTCGTTCCGGCGCTGGGAGAAAAACGGGCCCCTGCGCACAATTCTCTTGATGTGGACGCTGCGCTTCCTGTATTGGCTGGGAGTCAGTCCCACTCGACTCAACCACTGGTATCGTGCGGTCCGATAAGCTATGAGCAAACCAACGCCCAAGTCGTCGCAACCTCCGACATCCAAGCCACAACCGGCCGCCCTGGTCATCTTCGCGAAAGCCCCTGTCCCGGGCCAGGTCAAGACGCGCCTCTGTCCTCCGTTGACGCCGGACGAAGCCGCCACCCTGCACGGCAGCTTTGTCATCGACATGCTCGAACGCACCAAAGTCGCCACAGCAAAACTGAAGTTGCCCCTGGATCGCTACCTGGCCTGTGCGCCATCATCCACACTGGTCTTCTTCCAGATCATGGAAGAACGGCAGAGCGTGAAGCTGATCGATCAAGTCGGCGACGATCTGGGTGCGCGCATGCAGCAGGCGTTCGCAACCCTGTTCGGGAAGGGCTATCAGCAGGTCTTCATTGTTGGCACCGATGTCCCGTCGCTGCCGCTCGACCATTACAAGCAGGCCTTGGCTCTGCTGGATGCCCACGACGTTGTGTTGGGGCCGGCACTGGACGGCGGTTACTATCTGATCGGCCTCAAGCAACCCCGGCCGGAACTCTTTGCCGACATTGCCTGGTCGACCGATGGCGTACTCGCTGCCACGCAGGGGAAAGCCGCCGGTCTCGGATTGAAGGTGGCACTCCTGCCTTCGTGGCGCGACGTCGACACCATCGACGACCTTCAAGCATTGATCGACGCCAGCGCCGCGGACGCGAAGAAACCGAAAAACGAGCAGGCCTTTTCATCACGCACAGCCGGCGCACTGCAGCATCTCGCCAAGCGCCTGCGAACGCACACATAACCAGGACGTTCACCCCGGACATCGATCATGAGCGAACAAGTCGCACTCATCACCGGCGGAGCCAGAGGCATCGGGCGAGGCATCGCTCTGGACCTGGCCTCGCGCCATTGGAAGGTCGCCATTTGCTATCGTACCAGCGAAGCGGAGGCACAGCAGACGGCGCTGGCTATCACGGAACGGGGCGGGCAGGCGCTGGCAGTCCGCTGCGATGTGTCGAACCCGGTGGCGGCGAAACAGCTCGTGGCGCAGATTGAACAGACATGGGGGCACATCGATGTCCTCATTAACGGCGCGGGCCCCTACCATCGCATCAATCTGTTCGAAGAAACGGTCGAGGGGTGGAACGAGATGTTCGACGCCAATCTCCATCCCATTTTCTATCTGGCTCAAGCGGTCGCCCCTGGCATGAAAGCCCGCAAGTCCGGCCACATCGTCAACTTCAGCATGGCCAATGCCGATCAGATGATCTCGCAACCCGACGTGACGGCCCACTACATCGCCAAAGCCGGTGTGCTCATCCTCACGCGAACGCTCGCCAAGCTGCTGGCGCCTCACGGGATCACCGTGAATGCCGTCTCACCCGGCTTCATCGATTCCGGCAGCGCGCCGCCGGAAGAATTGGCCGGCATGACGAAACGCATCCCAGCCGGGTATATCGGCACAATCGACGACACCGTCGCCGCCGTGCGATACTTATTGAGCGAAGAGGCACGCTACGTGAACGGGGCGAACATTCAGATCAGTGGGGCATGGGGAATATGAGGGAGTGGGACAGTCTCCGTGGCGATTTCTTGCTCACTGAACGCGCACCAGGAACAATCGAAACGTTAGATTGCGGGCGGTGCTCGCTCAATGTGCGCAGGGAAACCGCCACGGGGGCTGCCCTGAGAGAGAAAAACAAGAGAGAACGGATCAGGACTCGCGCTCGGTCAATGCGCGCAGTATGAAACCAACCCGTTCACCTCGCTTGAGAGAAGAGAAGGGGAGGATAAATTAATGAAATCAGATCAGGAACGTGAACAACATCGTCGTTTCGTCCAGGCTTTGCAACATGAGCATCTGACGTGTGCGAAACCAGGCTGTGCCGGAGCGATGGATGTCGTCGATCTCACGCCGCACAACGCCCGCATCAAGACCTATGAAGCGACCTG
>FSSH01005843.1_pt1 | contig 15335 bp, 13 predicted proteins | sample 1166101 | NCBI WGS metagenome assembly FSSH01 (sample SAMEA32972668, study PRJEB13176) | freshwater metagenome | biome: Drinking water system; feature: Biomass in drinking water that filtered by 0.45 um membrane; material: drinking water | place: USA | collected 2012-12-20 | depth 0 m | reverse complement strand
GGCAAGCTTGCGCAGAAGGCGTCAAAGCTCCTCGACCGCGATGACATCGTCGCGCTCCTGGCGGCGCCGCCGGCGCCAGAACCGGCGCCGGTCGAGATCGACCTTGACCTTGCGCCTCCGGACGAAGCGGAGCGATTGGCCGCGAGCGGGCCTGCGATCCCGGCGGAACCCGCGCCCGCCGCCTTGCCGGCGCCGCTGGACGCGCCGGCCGAAACAGAAGAACGCCGCGCCGAGGAAGCGCTTGACCGCGACGCCAACGCCGCGCGCCGCGTCAGCTGAGGCCGCGCCCATGACCGAAACGAAAATCATTGTCGCGGGGGCGGCGGGCCGCATGGGGCAGGCGATCCTCGCCGCCGCGCGGGAGGCTGGCGTCACGATCGCCGGCGGGACCGAGCGCCCTGGCCACAGCGCCATCGGCAGCGCGTATGGCGGCGGTGTCATCGCCGACCGGGTGGCGCCTTTCGCCAAGGGCGGCGGCGTGCTCATCGACTTCACGGCGCCGGCGGCGACGCTGGCGCATGCGCGCGCCTGGACCGCCTCGCCGATGGTCATCGGAACAACCGGCTTCAGCGCGGGGGAAGAGGCCGAGATCGTGCGGCTCTCAAAGGCCTCGCCAATCGTCAAATCCGGCAATTTCTCCCTCGGCGTCAATGTGCTGGCGGCGCTGGCGAAAAAGGCGGCGTCGGTTCTGGGGCCCGACTACGACATCGAGATCGTCGAGGCCCATCACCGCGCCAAAGCCGACGCGCCGTCCGGCACGGCGTTGATGCTCGGGCAAGCGGCGGCTGAAGGGCGCGGCGTCGCCTTCGAGGGCGCAATGCGCCTTGATCGCGAGGGCGTGCGGGAAAAGGGCGTGATCGGGATGGCGGTCATTCGCGGCGGCGGGATCGTCGGCGATCACGACGTGATGTTCGCCGGCGCGTCGGAACTGGTGAGGCTGTCGCATCGGGCGCTCGACCGCAGCCTCTTCGCCAGGGGCGCGATCGCGGCGGCGCGCTGGGTCGCGGACAAGCCCCCCGGCCTTTATTCAATGGCGGACGTGCTGGGCCTTTAGGCGCCGTTAACCGCGTTCCCCCGCCGAACCTTAACCTTCGCCATGCGAGCCTTCGGTGAAGGTATGGGGCTCGAAGTCATGCGCGAAGTCGCCGTCATCGCCGGGGTGTGCGTCATCGGGTCGGTCCTCGCCGTGCGCCAGTTTGACGCCGATGCGGCGCCTCAAACGCCGGCGATCGCCGCGGCGGTGATCGCGGCGGCGCCCGCCCCGCGGCCGGGCGAGGTGCGCCTCTCCGCCGGCGCCAATCATCAGTTCTTCGTCACCGCCGCCGTCAACGGCCGCGCCTCGTCCTTCCTGGTCGATACGGGCGCGAGTTTCGTCGCGCTGCGCGATTCAGAAGCGCGCGCGGCGAACATCTATGTGTCGTGGGCGGACTATAAGCATCCCGTGCGCACCGCGAACGGCGAGACCAAGGCGGCGATGGTCGAGATCGACGTCATCGAGATCGACAAGATCCGCGTCGAGAACGTCACGGCGTTCATTCTGCCGGACGATCAACTCGCGATGAACCTTCTCGGCATGAGTTTCCTGTCAAAACTCGAAAGCGTCGAAGCGCGCGGACAAGAACTGGTTCTGCGAGGCTAAAGCGCCGGGCGCGATTCAAATTTGCGCCCGATGATCTAGCTAGGGCGCCATCAGGGCGGGCAATCGCCCGAGATCGGCGCCCGCCTGCCGCATGAAAAACCTTCGGAGCGGCCGGACGGCGTTGACGGCGCCCATGCCGAGATCGCGCGCGAGGCGCAAGGGCGGCAGATCGTTCGAATAAAGACGATTGAGCGCATCGGTGCCGAAGGCGAGCATCGCGGAATCGAAGCGCCGCCAGCGCTGGTATTTTTCAAGGACCGCCGGCGAGCCGAGGTCGAGGCCGAGCCCTTTGGCGTCACCGAGGACCTCAGCGAGCGCCGCAATGTCCTTGACGCCGAGATTGTAGCCTTGTCCCGCGATCGGATGGATCGCATGGGCCGCATCGCCGATGAGGACGAGGCGCGGCGCCATGAAGGACTGCGCCAGGTGGAAGCCGAGGGGATAGCCGAACCGCGGGCCGCTGAGCGACAGGCGGCCGAGATGGTCGCCGAAGCGGCGGGAAAGCTCGGCGAGAAACGCCCCGTCGCCGAGCGCCAGATACGCGGGCGCGGCGTCGCTGCGTTCGGTCCACACGATCGACGATCGGTTCCTCGTCATCGGCAAGATCGCGAAGGGACCCGAAGGTAAGAACAATTCCTGCGCGACGCCCTCATGCGGGCGTTCATGCGCGACGGTCGTCACAATCGCCGTTTGCTGATAGCTCCAGGCGTGACAGCGAAGGCCGGCTGCGGCGCGCAGCGGCGATTTCTTGCCGTCGGCGGCGACGATCAGCGGCGCTTCGAGCCGGCGCCCGCCGTCAAGCGCCAGGCGCGCCGCGCCGCCTGAAAAATCAGGATCGCCGGCCCGCGCCGGCGCGATCAGGGCGATAGCCGGCGTCCGGCTGATCGCGTCATAGATCGCCGCGCGCAAGACCCGGTTCTCAAGGATATTCCCCAGCGCCTCGGCGGTTTTGATTTCGCGGCTGTCGAAGTGAAGGTGAAAGGCTGAGTGCGCCGCCTTGCGGCCGGCCGACGCCGCGCGCCCGTCCGTCACCAGAATATCGACGATCGGCTCGGCCTCCGCTTCAATCGCCGGCCACAGGCCAAGGCGGCGGAAAACGCGCGCGCACGCATAGGCGAGCGCCGTCGTGCGCCCGTCGAAGGTCTCATCCCGAAAGCGCGCCGGGTCTTCGGCGTCGATCAGCGCGACATCAAGACCTTCCTGCGCGAGCGCCAGCGCGGCGAGCCCGCCGGCAAGCCCGCCGCCGACGATAATGACATCGAAGCGATCCATCGCCAGACTTTCGGCGAGGGAGCGCCGCGCGTAAAGCGGGCGGGCGCCGCCGCGTCAAAGCGCCGCCGGTCGCGCGAAGGGAAACGGCGAGGGAGCAGGCCGCCGCCCCTTCGGTTGCCGTCGCGGCGAAGCAGGATAGACCGGGCTCGCAGCTCGCGGCGGCCCGATCCATGTTGAAAGGCGCAACACTTCTCCTGACGGCGGCGCTCGCCTTCGCGTCCGGGTCGGCATTCGCGCAAGACGCCGCGCAGGACATCGGCCCGGCGAGCGAGACCTCGGTCTTCGTCTTCAATTCGTTTTTCTTTCTCCTGTCCGGCATGATCGTGATGTTCATGTCAGCCGGGTTCTGCCTCGTCGAAACGGGCCTCGTGCGCGCCAAGAACGCGGCGGCGATCTCGCTGAAAAACGTCTCGATCTACGCGATCGCGAGCATCATGGTCTGGCTCACCGGCTACAATCTCATCTTCGGCGTCGAAAAGGGCGGGTTTCTTGGAACCTTCGGCCTTTGGGCGCCGTCGGACGCCGATCCGGCCGGGGTGGGCCGCGCCTCCTCGGCCTTCTGGTTTTTTCAGGCGGTGTTCGTCGCGACCTCCGCCTCGATCGTCTCGGGCGCGCTCGCTGAACGGGTGAAATTCTGGGCGCTGATGATTTTCACGATGGTGCTGACGGGCCTCATCTATCCGATCGCGGCGTCCTGGGAATGGGGCGGGGGCTATCTTGACGCCGAATGGGGGTTCGCCGATTTCGCCGGCTCGACGATCGTGCATTCGGTCGGCGGCTGGGCGGCGCTCGCCGGGGCGCTCATCATCGGGGCGCGGCGCGGCAAATATCAGGGCAAGCGCGTGACGCCGATGCCGGGCTCGAACCTGCCGCTCGCCGCGCTCGGCGTTTTCATCCTCTGGCTCGGCTGGTTCGCCTTCAACGGCGGCTCGCAATTGGCGCTCGGCTCGGTGACGGACGCGCTCGCCGTCGCGAAGGTGATCGTCAACACCAACATGGCGGCTGCAGGCGGGGTCGTCGCCGCGCTCATCATGACGTCGGTCATCTACAAGAAAATCGACATCACCATCGTTCTTAACGCAGCGATCGGCGGTCTCGTCGCGATCACCGCCGAACCTCTGACGCCGGCGATCTGGCAGGCGGTCTTCATCGGCGCCTTCGGCGGCGTCATCGTCACCGCCGGCGTGCCGCTGCTCGACCGCCTCAAGATCGACGACGTCGTCGGCGCGATCCCGGCGCATCTTTTCTGCGGCGTGTGGGGAACGCTCGTCGTCCCGTGGACCAACACGAATGCGACGATCTTCGGCCAGCTGGTCGGCGTCGCGATGGTCGCTGTCTTCGCTTTCGGCGTCAGCGCGCTCATCTGGGTCGCGATCAAATATTCAATCGGCGCCCGCGTCAGCGCGGAGGCCGAACTCGCCGGGCTCGACAAGGCCGAGCTTGGGCTTGAGGCCTATCCGGAATTCACGCGAAGCTGATTGGTTAACGGCCGTTAACCCTCTTTCGAATTCGCCATGTCATGATGGTCAAAACCCGCTGAACGACGCTTTCTGAGATGCCCCGCAAGAGCCGACCGCCGACGATCATGGAGCGCCTCGACCATTGGCGCCGCGAAGCGACCGCGCGCTCGGGCGGCGTCGCGACGGCGCTCATCGGGCTGTGGCTGGCGCTCGCTTTCGCCACTTTCTCGATCAGCGACCCGAGCCTAAACAATGCGACCGCGCGCGAGGCGGCGAACTGGATGGGCGGCCTTGGCGCCGGCGTCTCGGACCTGCTTCTTCAGGTCTTCGGCGGGGCCGCGCTGCTCGCCATTCCGCCATTGATGATCTGGGGCGCCGTCGCGGCGATCCGCGGCGCGGGCGCGGTGCCGGCCGATAAAACCCCGCTCGATGTCGCGCTGCGCTTCGCCTTGGGGCCGATTGCGTTCGCCCTCCTCGCCGGCGCGCTGGCGCTGGCGCCGACGCCGGCGAGCTGGCCCTTCGCCGCGGGTCTTGGCGGGCTTGTCGGCGACGCCGCCGGACTTGGCCTTGAAAGCCTTCTCGCCGCCGCCGGCACGCCCTCGCCCGGCGTTTTCGCGGCGCTCATCCTCGGCGCGCCGGGCGTCATTCTTTATGGCGTCGTCTGCGGACTGACGCCCGCCCGCCTCGAAGCGGCGGCTTTCGAGACCGAGGCCCTCGCCTTGAAAGCCCGGAATTTCGCCGCGGCGCGCTTCGACGCCATATCGCGCCAGGACGCGCGCCGGGACGAGGGCGATCTTGAGATAGAGGTCGAAGACGATCCCGATACGGATGAAGAGGGCGAGGAAAACGGAGAGCGCCCGCTCGTCGCGCCGAAGCGGCGCAACATCATCCGCGAGAAAGAAGCGCCGAAGAAGCCCGGCAAGCGCGAAGCGCGCGAAGTCCAGCCGGAATTACCGGTCTTCAAGCCCGGCTCCTACGAACTCCCCGCGCTGTCGCTCCTCGGCAAGCCGGCGCCGCAAAAGACGCGCGTCATCTCCGACGAGGCGCTCGAACAGAACGCGCGCATGCTGGAAAACGTGCTCGCCGATTTCGGCGTCAAGGGCGAGATCATCAATGTCCGCCCCGGCCCCGTCGTCACGCTCTACGAGCTTGAGCCCGCGGCCGGCGTCAAATCATCGCGCGTCATCGGCCTCGCCGACGACATCGCGCGCTCGATGAGCGCGGTCGCGGCGCGCGTCGCGGTGGTGCCGGGCCGAAACGTCATCGGCATCGAACTTCCCAATCTCGACCGGGAGACGGTCTATATCCGCGAACTTCTGGGCGCGGAGGAATATGAAAACAGCCGCGGCGACCTGACGCTCGCGCTCGGGAAATCGATCGGCGGCGAGCCCGTCTACGCCGACCTCGCCCGCATGCCGCATCTCCTCATCGCGGGCACGACGGGCTCCGGCAAGTCCGTCGGCATCAACACGATGATCCTGTCGCTGCTCTATCGTCTGTCCCCGGACGATTGCAAGCTGATCATGATCGACCCGAAGATGCTCGAGCTGTCCGTCTATGAAGGCATCCCGCACCTGCTCGCGCCGGTCGTCACCGACCCGAAGAAAGCGGTCGTCGCGCTCAAATGGACGGTGCGCGAGATGGAAGAGCGCTACCGCCGCATGTCGAAGGTCGGCGTCAGAAACATCGAGGGCTTCAACCAGCGCCTCGTCGAGGCGGACGAGGCGGGCGAAACGCTGACGCGCCGCGTCCACACCGGCTATAATGAGACGACGGGCGAGCCGGTCTATGAGACCGAAGAGCTCGATTACGAGCCGATGCCGTTTATCGTCGTCGTCATCGACGAAGTCGCCGACCTGATGATGGTCGCAGGCAAGGATATCGAAGGCATGGTGCAGCGCCTCGCGCAGATGGCGCGCGCGGCCGGCATCCATCTCATCATGGCGACGCAGCGACCCTCGGTCGACGTCATCACCGGCACGATCAAGGCGAACTTCCCGACGCGCATCAGCTTTCAGGTGACCTCGAAAATCGACAGCCGCACGATCCTCGGCGAGCAAGGGGCCGAACAGCTCCTCGGCATGGGCGACATGCTGCACATGGCGGGCGGCGGACGCATTCGCCGCGTGCACGGCGCGTTCGTTTCCGACGAAGAGGTCATCAAGATCGTCGAATTCCTGAAGAAGCAGGGCAAGCCCGACTACGTGCAGGAAGTCACGGAACTGCGCGACGAGGATGAGGACGGCGCTTTCGACGGCCTCGACATCGGCGGCAACACCTCCTCGGGCGACGCGCTCTACGACAAGGCGGTCGCCATCGTCATGCGCGACCGCAAGGCGTCGACCTCCTACATCCAGCGTCGGCTCCAGATCGGGTACAACCGCGCCGCGACCCTCATCGAGCGGATGGAGCAGGAAGGCGTCGTCGGCGCCCCCAATCACGCCGGCAAGCGCGACATCCTCGCCGGCGAGGATGCGGCCTGAACCCTGCAGGGCGGGCGCCCGACAGCGGCGAGCCTTTCCGCCGGCGCCTTGCGGGCGGCGGGCGTCCCTTTATGAGACGGGCTTGCGCAAGCGGGGAGCGACGCAATGCACGGCGACGGGGCGCAGGACGTCGAAGCGGCGCGCCGGCTCGACGGCGCCGTTTCGGCCGGGTTCATCGACGCCGCCGCCGCCGCGATCGAGCCTGAGTGGCGCGATCTTGCGGCGAACGCGGCCGAGCCCAACGCCTTCTACGCGCCGTCGATGCTTATTCCGGCGCTGGATGCGTTTGCGGACGACAAGCCTGAAGTCGCCGTCGTGCGCGACGCGTCGCGGCGCCTCATCGGCCTGGCGCCGGTCGCGCCGCTTAAAGGGTATTCGCGCCTGCCCGTGCGCTATGTCGCGACCTGGATGCACCAGCACTGCTTCTTCGCCGCCCCGCTCGTGCGCCGCGGAAGCGAGCGCGCGTTCTTCGCGGCGTTTTTCGACCTTGTCGAAGGCCGGGGCGCCTTTCTGCGCCTTCGCCATCTTGATGCGTCAGGTCCGCTTTACGCCGCGGCGGCGGCCGCCGCCGCCGCAACCGGGCGACTGTCCGCGCCTTCGGCGCGCTATCAGCGCGCGGTGTTGAAGGCGCCGTGGACGACCGAGGCGTATATGAAGGAATCGATGCGCGGGAAGCATCGAAAGGACCTGCGAAGGCGCCGCGCGCGGCTGGAAGAGACAGGACCCTTAAGCTTTGAGCGATGCGGCGCCGGGGACGACCTCGACGCCTGGACGGCGGAGTTCCTCGCCCTTGAAGCGTCGGGCTGGAAGGGCGCGGCCGGCACGGCGCTGCGCCAGGACCCCGCCGCCGCGCGGTTCTTCCAGGAAGCGGTCAGCCGCGCCCGGGCGGCGGGCGAATTGCAGCTCTTTCGTTTTCGCCACGCCGGCCGCACCATCGCGGCCGCCGTCAGTTTTTGCGGCGGCGGCGTCTCCTATGCGTTCAAGATCGCTTATGATGAGGCGTTCGCGCGCTTTTCGCCCGGCGTGATGGTCGAGATTGAAATCATGCGCGCGCTTGAGGGCGATGCGGCGGTCTCGATGATCGATTCCTGCGCGAAGGTCGAGCATCCGATGATCGATCGCCTCTGGCGCGAGCGTCGCGCGATCGCCGCCCTCAACATCAGCCGCCGCGACGCGCCGTCGAAGGCGTTATTCCGCCTGCTGACGATGCTGGAAGCGGCGAGCGAAAAAGCCCGCGCGAAAAAGGAAGAGCCGGCGGAAGAGGACGGCGATGACGATCTTTGACGCGCCCGCCCGCGCGCTCGCCGGGCGCTATCCGCAAGCGCCGGCGCGCCTCGCGCACCGGCTGACCGGCGATCCCCGCTTCACGCTCGAGGCGCTGGTCGCGCTCGCCGCGCGCCTTCCGTCCGCATCGATTGAGTACAACGCGGGCGATCTTCCGGTCGGCCAGGATCCGGCGCTGACGCCGGCGAACGGCCTCAGTCCTGAGGAAACGATCCGGCGCATCGAAACCTGCCGTTCGTGGATGGTTTTAAAGAACGTCGAGGCCGACGCCGCCTACGCCGCCGCGATGGAAGACGCGCTCGCCGAGATCGCGCCCGCCGCCCGGGAAGAGACCGGGCCGATGGCGAAGAAGATCGCCTTCATTTTCATTTCCTCGCCCGGCGCGGTGACGCCCTTCCACATGGACCCGGAGCACAACATCTTGATGCAGCTGCACGGCGCCAAGACGATGACAGTCTATCCGGCGACAGCCGGGATCGTCAGCGACGCGCAGCACGAAGCCTATCACGCGGGCGCTGCGCACCGGAACTTGACCCACCGGCCCGAATTCGACGCGTTCGCCGAAGTTTACGCGCTGCAACCGGGCGACGCGCTCTATGTGCCGGTAAAGGCGCCGCACTGGGTCGCGAACGGCCCGGAGCCCTCGGTTTCATTCTCCATCACCTGGCGCAGCCGAGCCTCGCTTGACGAAGCCTCGCTGCGCCTCGCCAACGGGGTTCTGCGGGCGCGGGGCTTTTCGCCGCCGCCGCCGGGCGCGCGGCCGCTGCGCGACCGGCTCGCCGTGCTCGCGCACCGGGCGCTGTCGAAGATTGGTTAAACGGCCCGGCTATGGCTGGCGCGCGGCGAGAAGCGCGCTAGAGTGCCGGGTCACCATGACAAATAACAAGAACGCCGTCCCGGCTGACGACCTCAAACCCTGCCCCACGCCAGAAGCCGCCGTCGAGCGGCTTGCAGCGCTTTACGACGGCGCGATTGACGCTTCGGAAAAGCGCTTCGCCGACTACGCGGCCGGCAAGCTGAAGATCGGGCCCTATGCAGCCCCGACATACCCCTATCTCCTGGCTGAAGTCCCCGCCGAACGGGCGATCCAGACCGGCAGCCTGGCGCTCGGCCAGATCGCCGCGTCGAGCCTGCATGGCGCCTCGATCACGCAGCCGAAGCTCTTTGCGAATTACCTCCTCGACCAGTTGCGCCGCGTGACGGACAGCTTCGAGGCGCGGTTGTTCGTCGGGCGCTCACGCACGCCCATTCCGCTCACCTTCGCGCTCGAACAGGCGACAGCCTCGCTCGATCTCAAACAGCGCGAGGAGTTGCAGCACTTCTTCCACATGCCGAACCTCGTCGCCACGAACGACGTGATCGTCGACGGCGGCATGATCCTCGTGCGCGGCGGCGCGCAGCCCCTGTCGCTCTTCACGGCGGAGCGGACGGATTATTCCCTCCACCGCATCCAGCACTACACCGCGACGCGGCCCGAGCATTTCCAGAACTTCATTCTGTTCACGAACTATCAGCGTTATGTCGACGAGTTTGTGGAGCTTGGCCGTCAGAAGGTCGAGACGGGCGAAATCGACGCGCTGATCGAGCCCGGCGACCGCATCACGCGAAAGGGCGCGGCCCCTTCACGGCCGCCGCTCGCCAAACAGCCGCAAATGCCCGCCTACCACTTTGTCAGCCCGCGCCACGCGGGGGTGACGCTCGTCAATATCGGCGTCGGGCCGTCAAACGCCAAGACGATCACCGATCACCTCGCGGTCTTGCGCCCCCATGTCTGGCTGATGATCGGCCATTGCGGGGGCTTAAGGCGCACGCAGCGGCTTGGCGATTATGTGCTCGCTCACGCCTACCTCCGCGAGGACAATGTTCTTGACGACGCGCTGCCGCCCTCGATCCCCTTGCCGACGATCGCCGAAGTGCAGCTTGCGATGACCGCGGCGGTCGAACAGGTCGGCGGCATCCCGAAAGGTCAGCTTAAGGAGCATCTGCGCACCGGCACGGTCGTGACGACCAGCGACCGTAACTGGGAGCTCGATTTCGAGAAGATCGCGGTCAGGCTCAATCAATCGCGCGCCATCGCCATCGACATGGAATCAGCGACCATCGCGGCGAACGGCTTTCGCTACCGCGTGCCTTACGGCACGCTGCTTTGCGTCTCCGACCGCCCGCTCCACGGCGAAATCAAGCTTCCCGGCATGGCGGACGCGTTCTACCAGGCGCGCGTGTCGGAGCACCTCGCGATCGGCCTGCGCGCGATTGAGCTGTTGCGCGCGGAAGCGGAGGGCGGAACGCTGCATTCAAGGAAGCTCCGGAGTTTCGACGAGCCGTTTTTGCGGTGACGCCAAGAATGCGAGGTGTGGCCGACGCTGTTAATCTCGCGTCGATTGTTGCGCCGGTTTTTTTGATCTCTCACGGCGTTGTTTAGCCGTCATTGACGCCGCAGCTCGGTGCGCTCGTAACCGCTTCCGGTCCTGATATCGGTCGATAGGACGTGGCTGCCGCCTTAAAGCCCCAGTAACGCTTCTAGTTCTCGGTGGACGAGGCGGGACCACGACGTTTGCGCATTTGCGTCGCCGGCATGTGTCAGCACGATGATAACGGAATCGGTGGCAGGATAAGCGTAGACCAGCGAGTTCGCCCCGAAGTCCTCGTTGCCGCGCGTGAAGATGCGTTCCGCGCCTTTTGGTGAGTGATCGATGAACCAGCCGAGCGCTGCGCGGCCTTCGCTGATCGAAATTGCGGGGCTGAACATCTCAGCCAGCGCCTGATCGGTCAGGATCTTGCCGCTGCGGAGCGCCCGATACCAGCGAAACAAATCTTCGGCCGACGAGTACACGCCCTGGTCGTCCCAGGTGATGCGAGTGAGTCGCGGGGGCAATATCGTTGAAATGGCGCTCACACGGCTTGCTGTTTCCGGCGTCGAAAATCCAGTCGATTTCAGCCCTGCCGGTTTCCAAAGCCGGCCCGCGACGAATGCGCGGTAATTCTCGCCGGATGCGATTTCGACGATTGCTGCGGCGATCTGGTAGTTGAGATTGGAGTAGCGAAATTTTTCGCCGGGTGCGCCATCGAGCGGTTCGTTCAGCATCGCGGGCGCGGCGGCCTCGCGCGTTGTGAATTCTTCAGCGACATAACTTTGCGTGAAGCCGGAAGTGTGAGAAAGGAGCTGGCGTATCGTAATCGCGGCCTTGTCCGACGGCGCGTCTGGAAAGAATCGCGATACCGGCTCATCGAGCCTCAGCGCGCCATTGTCAGAGAGATTCAGAATCGCCGCGCTGACAAACTGCTTGCCTGTTGAAGCGATCCAGAATTGATCGGTCTGCGCAACCGGCACTCCCTCCATTTCGCCAAACCCGTCATAGACGATGATTTTCTCGCCCTTGGCTACAAGGACTACGCCAGAGAACCCTGCTTCGACGTGTCGATCGACCAGTTGCCGAATAGCAGGGCGTTGTTGGAGCGTCGAAGTTGAAGCGCAGGAGCTTGCGCCGGCGAGAAGTATGACGGCGGCAGCAGCTCGCAAGACTCTTGGAAGGGCCCTCTCCAAAAATTTCCGCGGGTTCACAACGAAGCCTCATAAATCCGGTACGTCTTGTAAATCTCCCCGCCCATGTCGGTCAGCATCGTCAGCATGTCGGTGTTGGTCTCAAGGATCCAGGACAGCTCCGACGAGATGACGCCGTTGTCCATGTTGGCCGAGTTCACCATGTCGATGATCTTGTAGGCGAAGGCGGCGCCGAGCGGTTTGCCGTGCAGCTTCTTGCGGACGCCCATCAGCGGCATGCGCGCCTCGGGGAGCTTTTTCACTTTCAGCCGCCACAAGAGCTTCGCCCAGTTGAACGGCAAGAGCTTGCCGTCGAAATCGCGGACCGCCTGCATGACGTTCGGCAATACGAGGCCGAAGGCCACGGGCTCGCCGTCATACTCGCAGAAAATGATGTTGTAAGGTTCGATGATGGGGCGCAGCTCCTTCGCCATATGGGCGATCTGCGCCTCTGTCATCGGCACGAAGCCCCAATTGTCGCTCCAGGCGTCCTTGTAGATGCCGACGAGCGTCGCGATCTCTTCGTTAAAGCGCTTGAAGTCGATGTTCCGTATACGGACTTTAGGCGACGACAGCGCGCGCTCGATGAATTTCATGCGCCGTTCCGGAATGAACTGGCGGCGCGGGATGTAGCGCAGCGCGTGCATGTCCATCGCCTTGACGTAGCCGGCGGCCTCGACATGGCTCTGGTACCAGGGCCGGCCATGCGGCATCATGATGTAGGGCGGCGTGTCAAAGCCGGAGACGAGGAGCCCGCACTCCTCATTGACCGAGAACGAAAACGGCCCCGCCGATTTTTTCAGCCCGCGCGCGCGGAAAAAATCTTCCGCCGCCTTCAAAAGCGCGGCGAACACCGCCGCGTCGTCGATCGCATCAAGAAAGCCGAAATGCCCGGCCGCGTCGTTATAGCGCTCAAGGTGCAGCGGATTGACGAAAGCGGAAATGCGGCCGGCGACCGCGCCGTCTTTCCAGGCGATGAAGAGCTGAACGTCCGCGCCTTTAAGGGCGGGGTTGGCGCCCGGATCGAGCCGCGCGCCGACTTCGAACTCCAGGGGCGCGATATAGGCCGGGTCCCCGGCATAGGCGGCCTTGCCGGCGCGAATGAAGTCGCGCCGGCCTTTCGGGGCGCTCACTGGTTCGATCGTGATGGAAGCCATTCGTCCGCCTGCCCGCCCTTCAGGGCGCGGCGGCGCCGGCCCTAGTCGCGGAGCCTGATTTCGACCGAAGCGCCGGTTTCCGCAACCTCGAACAGCGCTTTCTCGATCGGCGGCGGGGCGAGGCGGATCTTGGGGTTCTGCGACACGCCGAAAGGCTCGGCCGGGAAGCCGAAGGCGTTCTTGTCGAACGTCGTGTTCGCGTTCTCGTCATGATAGGCGACCATGGCCCATTGACCGGCGGCGGGCGTATGGATGCAGACCTCCGTCACCGGCGCTTTCGCCGCGAAGCGCTGGCGGAACTCGCGGCCCTTCTTGTTGAGGAAGCCGTCGGGGTCGTTGCGGTAAAGCTCCAGCGTCATCAGGCCGACGCTTTCCTTGACGTTAACCACGCGAACAAGGACCTCGCGCGGCTCGCCCTTGCAGCTGATATGGCCATGGGCCGGGGGTTGCGCCGTCGCGCCGCCGGCCGCGCCGAGCGCCAAGGCCGCCGATGCAAGAATCCGAAACATCGGAACCCCCCTATTAACCCTTACGACGCCGCTGAATTGCGGCCGCGCGTCTCTTTGTGCGAATTCCGCGCCATCCAGACGCCGCAAATACGGCGACAGCTTGGCGAGGCCTCAATCTTCGGTGATCGCTCCATGCCGCATTGGCGTGACGCCCTTATGACGGCTACGCGACACGCGCGGACGAAAAAGCTTCAGACATCGCCGAATAGGCGGCGACGAGGCGGTCGATGTCGTCGTTCGTGTGCGCGGAAGAGACGGCGAGCCGCAGCAGCGACTCCTTGCCGGGCGTGCCGGGTGGGATCGCCATGTTCACGTACACGCCCTGGTCGAGAAGGAAGTTCCAGGCCGCGAAGGCTTCCTCCTTCGTCGGCAACAGCACGGAAATGACCGGCGCCGGCGGGGCGGCGAGGCGCAGGCCGAACTGCGTCAGCGCCGCGTGCAGCCGGTTCGCGTTCTCCCAAAGCTTTTCCTTCAGCGCCGGCGTCGCGGCGATGTTGTCGAGCGCAGCGTGGGCCGAGGCGATCGTCGCGGGGCTTGGCGAGGCGGTGAACTTGTAGGGGCGCGAGGAGAAGCGAAGGTACTCAGCTTGCGGATGGTTCGACGCGACAAAGCCGCCGATCGCAGCGAGCGCCTTCGAGAAGGTGCCGGAGTAAAAGTCGATCTTGTCCATCACGCCTTCGGCTTCCGAGACGCCGCGGCCTTGTTCGCCGTAGACGCCGAAGGAATGCGCCTCATCGACGAGGATGTAGGCGCCGTGCTTGTGCGCGACCTCGACGAATTCCTTCACCGGCGCGATGTCGCCGTACATCGAGTACATGCCCTCGATGCAGACGAGCTTGCCTTTGTATTTCGGGTCGAGCCGGCCGAGTCTTTTATCGAGGCTTTCCGGGTCGTTGTGGCGAAAGCGGATCGTCTCGGCGCCCGACAGCTGGCAGCCGTCATAGATGCAGGCGTGGCAGTCCGCGTCGATCAGAACGACGTCTTCGGCCGGATCAAGAAGGCCCGCGATGGCGCCGAGATTGGCGACGAAGCCAGTCGAGAAAACGACGCAGTATTTCATGCCCAGATAATCGGCGAGCGCGCGTTCAAGCGCCTTGTGGCCGGCGAAGGTGCCGTTGGCGAAGCGCGAGCCCGTCGTTCCGGTGCCTTCCTCGTCGAGCGCGCGTTTGGCCGCCGCGATCGCTGTCGGCTCGAACGTTTGCCCGAGATAGTTATGCGTGCCGGCGAGCACCGTTTCGCGGCCCTTGATGCGCGCGCGGGTCGGCCCCAGCACCTCTTCCATCACGACGGCGAAGGGGTTCTTCCCCATCGCGGAAAGACCGTTGTAGAGCGCCGCCGTCTTCTCGAACTTGTCGAACAGGCTCATCGCTCAGCCTTGGCTNNGGCTCTTCTTGATGGCGTGGATCGCGTCGACGAGCTCGCCGAGCGTTTTGGTCTCCGAAATCGTGTTGACCGGGATCGAGATGTCATAGGCGTCCTCGACGTCCATGACGACGTCAAGAACGGAGACGCTGTCGATCTCGAGGTCGGCGACGAGATCAATCTCGCGCGTGAGCTTGACGCCCTTGTGATTCAAAGGCTCGAGCAGCGCGCAAACGCGCCGGAAGACGAGGTCGTCGTCTCCGTGGATGCCATGGTCGGCCATAGTGAGGATCCTCGCGCTCGGGGTCACAACATCTCCTTTTCTTGATACCAGCGGACGGTTTTTGCAAACCCTTCCTTGAGCGGGGTTTTGGGCGTCCACGCCGCGGCGTCGTTGAAGAGGTTCTCGCGCGCCACCCAGTCCGGATGGAAAAGCTCGTTGACCTGNNCCTGCCCCTGCCGGACGCTCGGCGACATGCCGAAAATGCTTTCGGCCGCCCGCACGCCTTCGTGCAAAAGCGTGACGGCGGGCTTTGGAATCTTGAGCGCCATAGGATTGTTTCCGAGTATTTCGCCGAGCGTCTGGCCGATTTCCGACCACGCGCGTCCCTCGGGCCGGTCGTCGCCG
>FSSH01004771.1_pt2 | contig 15338 bp, 10 predicted proteins | sample 1166101 | NCBI WGS metagenome assembly FSSH01 (sample SAMEA32972668, study PRJEB13176) | freshwater metagenome | biome: Drinking water system; feature: Biomass in drinking water that filtered by 0.45 um membrane; material: drinking water | place: USA | collected 2012-12-20 | depth 0 m | reverse complement strand
TGCCAGTGCGAGTGCCAACCATTTGAACAGGTTGCGCGGAGCCGCAACGGTGCAGGAGGCGACGCTCCGTTGACGATATGAAGGAAATCGACACCGACGAGCGGCACCGATTATCGCTGTAAACCACGCTATGGCCCACCAAAAAATAATCCCCGGGAACGACAGCATTGCCGCTCCCGGGGACCAGCACGGCGCAGGATGAGGACCTGCGCCGCTCGCCCATCAACTCAGATGATCTCCTCCATATCGACCGCGAAGGGCTTGCCGGGGAACAATCGCCGCGAGCCGAACAGCACGTTGACCGGCCCCGATGGCGCGCGGAACAGATAGAGCTCGCCGTTGGGACGGCTCTGTTCCGGATTGACGGCATAGGTAAGGATCGCCTTGCCGTTATAGTCGAGGATCGAAATGAACGACGCACTCACCGCACGTCCCTCGCCATTGCCGCCAAAGCCCGCCTGGTTGAATGACACCGATCCGGCAACCGGATCGACCAGACGGCTATCGGTGAAGCTGTAGCGCACCTGCCCGGTTGGCCAGGCGAAGGTCACGCGGCGTTCCCCCCGGCTGATGAGCCACAGATCGTCCGACGCCGTCGAGGTCGCGTTCACCTGCGCAAAGGACGGATTGCGACCTGCCGAGAATGTCGCCAGCGGCGCCGCGGGCACGGTCTTGCCGACAGGGGAAGCGGGGAAGTTGAGACCCTGCACGTTAAACGCGCGTACCGTACCGTCCATCGATGCAACAAACGCACGGCTGCGTCCCAGATAACGTTCCGGGTTCCGTCCCGACCAATCTTCCGGGGGGGATCGCTGAACATATTGGAAAATTTCTTCGCTACGCGAGCTGATAGCTCCAATTGCCTGCACCCCGGCGCTGACGCCGGTGGGCTGGGCAACATCAATGGTGCTAACTACGTTCGGTCGTTGGCGCGATTCGACCGCGAAGGTGAACGGCCACTTGTTCGGATCGGTGATGCTTGCATCGACGGTTTGGTTGAAATTGTCCTGTGTTGTCAGATACATATCACGGTAATATTGGTACAGCGGCGTCATATCGACAAAGCTGACCTTGCCTTCCGCGCGTGAGGCAACGACCGCATAGCCTCCAGAGGCAAGCTGGTGCCATTGCAGATCGCCATCAAATTCATAAACCGGATTGGCCCTACGCCACAGATCACGCGCTGACTGGCGCGACAGGTCGCCGCGCGCCGGATCGTCATTCTGGTTACTGCCACGCGTGTTCTGCAACACCAGGTTGGTCGACACATCGACACTGGTCGGCGCGGCGAAGGGTAGATCGACAAAGCCGAGCAGCTTCATCCCCCGGATCGTCCACGATCCGGGCGCGCCCCAATACCAGCGAGTGTTCGGCGTCTGCGACGGGTTGCCCAACGCCATCTGGCGCGGGCGCAGCGCGATGAAGCCGAGCTTGCCGGTCAGCGTGTTGGTGTCCCACACCGTCACCACCAGGAATTCATTCCCCGACGTCACCGCCATCGCGGTCGGCACCATGCCATTGGGCAGGCGGATGCCGGTTGTATCGAAGAACTCGGCCCCTGAATTGCCGACCAGCGTCGGCAAGATCGTGCCGTCGCGGAACGCGGCAAAGCCCATTTGGCTGGCATTGGCGCGCCCGCGTGCAATCGCGATCGGTACGGCGGGGAGATCGGGTCGGCGATTGGCAACAACGTCACGGATCACCGGAGATGTTGGCGCAGCGATGTCATTGCGCGCCCACCAGTCACCCTCCCACTGCGCGAACATGCGCATGCACAGACCGCCGGTCCAGAATACGTTGCCATCGGCGCCCTTGAAATTGCCGATCCCCATGCGGTAATCGCCGCGCGCGTTACTGTCGGGCAGATAGGCGAAGGCCCCACCGACCAGCCAAGCACCGCCATTCATTCCGCGATCACGTTCTTCCTGTTCGCTCTTCGGCAACTTTGCAGGCTCGACGCATTTCTCCGGCTCGCCCGGGTTGCTGGCTGGCAGCGTCCCGAATGGCCACAAGCCAAAGCCGCTGGTCTGATCGGGGCCCCAGAGCTCGGGCGCGGTGTTGGTGGCGTTGCCGAAGTCAGCCGCCGTTGGCCCAAGGCGATAGTCCATGATCTCGGGCGAATTGTAATTGGCCGCAACCCGGCGATATTCGGTCCAGTTGATCGTCCCGTCGCTATTGAGGATGCGCTCGCGCCACTGGCCGATTGCCTGGGTGCCGCCGCCGGTTACCGGGGTTGTGCTGGCCTTTTTGACGACGATCAGCACGTCGTCGAATCTCAGTGCCCGGCCCCGGCTGTTGAACGCGGTGATGCGCAGCCGGTACTTGCCCGCATTGCTCAGCGTCGCGCCCGTCACCGCCGATCCGGCTGCGTCAAACACGACCGGACCGGGCGCCCTGACGACCGACCATTGCGCACGCTCGCCCTGGATGCTGCCGGTCAGCTGCACCCGCGTCTCGGGCAGGGTGATCGACTGATCCGGCCCTGCATCGGCAATCTTGGGCGCGGTTGTTGTAATGCTGGTCAGCGCCGTGCCGACCGCCACGACGGCCAGCGGCGTCGCCGCAAGCGCCAGCGCACTCCAGGCCGACAGCGTAAAGCCACCCGCCGATCTCGCTATAGATGCCATGATGTCGTTCTCCCTTATGCGGGCATGGCAACGCCCGGCTCAAACGCCACCAGTCCCGGGGCCGACAGCATCGGCCAGGCGCGGTTAACGACGAAAAGCGACCACTGGTTAAGACGGCGCTCGCCGAAACCGCCGCACCAGCTCGCCATAGCACGGCACAGCGACCGACAGTCGCATGCCAGTGCGAGTGCCAACCATGTGCGCATGGCGCGCGGGGCCGCTGCACGACACGTCACCACTTCATGGCAATTACGGTGACATTCTGCTTGATAAACCAATCATCCGCCGCGCTTTCAGCGCCAGGCTTGGCACTTTGGCCCGCGCCACACCCTTGCCGCCCCTGTCAGACGATCGACCAGTGCCGCAGCAGATTGTGGTAGAGCGCCGTCAGTTCGATGATCTGCGGAGTGCCTGACGGCAGCGATTGAATGGTGCGGTCGAGCGCGAACAGCATCGCCCGTTCGCTGTCGTCGCGGACCAGGCTCTGGACCCAGAAGAAACAGGCCTCGCGCTCGCCGGAGGTGACCGGCTCGACATGGTGGATGCTGCCCGCCGGGTAGAGCAACAGATCGCCAGCTCCCAGCTTCACCCCCGGTGCCTCGTCGATCACGAGCTCGCCGCCGGCATAATCCTCAGGGTCGGTCAGGAACAAGGTCGCGGACAGATCGAGCCGCATCCGCCCGCGCGCCAGCGGCCGGATCGCATTGTCGACGTGCGCGCCATAAGCCTCGCCCGCCAATCCGTCCTCGCCTTTTTCGAAGACGCGATCCGGCGCAGCGATCTGGCGCTGATCGAACAAGACGGCCGCTTCGTCATCGAGCCCGTCGGCAGCGCGCGCGGATCGGCGCCGACCGATCCCGACGCGAGTGGCTTCGCCAACGAAATCGTGCGGCTGGAGTTTGTGGGCGCCGAGCAGATGAAGGCGCTGCTCGATCCGATCCTGCCCGGTGTCGTCGTCCAGGCCGATGCCGCCCAGAACAGCGTGACGCTGTCCGGCACCTCGGGCCAGCGGGCCAGCGCGCGGGATCTGCTGCGGCAGTTCGACGTGAACTGGCTGCGCGCCATGTCGTTCGGGCTCTACATTCCGCGCAATACCGATGCCCGGCTGATCGCGCCCGAGCTCGAAAAGCTGCTCAACGCCCCCGATGCGCCGACCAAGGGGCTGGTGCGGCTGATCGCGATGGAGAAGCTCAACGGCATCGTCGCGATCAGCCGCCAGCCGCAATATCTGGCCGATGTCCAGCGCTGGGTCGAAATCCTCGATCGCGAAGGGCAGAGCAGCCATGCGCGGCTCTACGTCTACCGCGTCCAGAACGGCCGCTCGCGCGATCTGGCACGGACGATCAACGCCGCGTTCGGCAATGCGACGGGGGGCGCGGCCAGCGCGGTTGATCCTTCGGGCTATGCCGGCAATCCCGATGGCAATCCCGGAACGCCGGGCGGCGGCAACCTTGCGAGCGGGCAAGTGCGCGGCAGCGGCGGAATCGATCTGCCGGCGCAAGGCGGCAGCGGCGCCGGCGCACCGGCGGCCGATCAGCCGCCGCCCGCGTCCACCGGCGCTGGCGGTGCGTTCCCCGCAATCATCACCAGCGACGACAACAACAACGCGATCATCGTCTTCACCACGGCGCGCGTCTATGCGCTCATCGAATCGGCGCTACGCCAGCTCGACGTGCCGCCGGTGCAGGTGCTGATCGAAGCCGCGATCACCGAAGTGAGCCTGACCGACGATCTGCGCTATGGCGTGCAGTGGAACTTCACCAGCGGCAATACCAACACGGTGCTGACCGAATCGACCGCGAGCACCGATGTCGTCCGCCAGGTGCCCGGTTTCTCCTTCCTGTTCGCGCGGACGGGGCTGAATGCCGTGCTGAACACGCTCGCCAGCAAGACCAAGATCAACGTGGTCTCCGCGCCCAAATTGCTCGTGCTCAACAATCAGACGGCGGTGCTCCAGGTCGGCGATCAGGTGCCGGTGCTCACGCAAAGCTCGACATCGACCATCGCCGGCAACGCCCCGGTCATCAACGCGATCGAATATCGCGATACCGGGGTGATCCTGAAGGTCACGCCGCGCGTCAACGCGTCGGGGGTCGTGCTGCTCGACGTGTCGCAGGAAGTGAGCGACGTCAATGTCGCCCGCACCGCCGGCTCCGGCGTCGCCTCGCCGACCATCTCGACCCGCAAGATCAACACCTCGGTCGCGGTGAAGGATGGCGAGGTGCTCGCGCTGGGCGGCCTGATCCGCAACACCGAAAGCCGCGACAAGATCGGCTTTCCGTTCCTGTCGCAAATCCCGGTCATTGGCGGGCTGTTCGGCCGGCAGGCGAAGAATATCGACCGCACCGAGCTGATCGTGATCCTGCGCCCGCGCGTCGTGCGCTCGGTCGAGGATGGCCGCGCGATCACCGACGAGCTGCGTCGCAAGATCAGGAGCCTCGAGCCCTTCGCCTCGACGGGCCAGATCCCGTGATCCGGCGGCGGCGGGGCGAGCAGGGCTATGCGCTGCTGGCGGCCGTCGCCAGCATCGCGCTGCTGTCGTCGCTGTCGCTGATGATGCTGCTCGCCGCCCAGGGCACGGTCGTGATGGCCGCCGCCGAAAGCGATCAGGCCCGGCTGACCGCTGCCGCCGATGGCGGGGTCGCGCTCGCGCTGCAGGGCATTCTCCAGCCCGACCGCCGCCAGCGCTGGGCGATCGACGGCAGCATCCACCGCGCGTCCTTCGCCGGCTATCTGCTCGCCATGGCGGTGATCGACGAGCGCGGCAAGATTCCGCTCAACCGCCTCAACCGCGATCAGTCGGCGGCGATGTTCGAAGCCTTTGGCCTGTCAGGCGCCGATCGCGACATTGCCGTCGACAGTTTTCTCGACTGGCGCGATCAGAATGACGATCCCAACCCCGAAGGCGCAGAGGCCGATTATTACGCGCCCAAGGGCCTGGTGCCGCGCAACGGCAATCTGCGCACGGTCGGCGAGCTGGCGCTGATCCGCGGCGTCGGCCCGGCGGTTGCGGCGCGGATCATTCCCTATGCGACGGTCGATTTCGGGCCGAAGGGCGATTTCGACCCGCGCTTCGCCTCGCCCGTCGCGAGGCGGATCATGGCGGACGAAATCGAGCCGGCGGTGGAGGCCGGCGTGAGTGGCGCGGTTGTTACAAAGGTGTCGGCGCCGGTGGGCGACCGCGACAGCCTGATCGACCACCCGCTAACGATTCGCGTCGACGCCAGCACCCGTGATGGCCGCGCCCGCACCCGGCGCCAGTTGATCGTCTCGCTGACGGGCATCGACGCGCGGCCCTATCTGGTCCTCGGGCGCGACTGAGGCGCCCAGTCGCCGCACCACGCCGTGGCGCGAAATGGCGAGCGTCGGCAAGCCCCAGGGCGCGAACGTGCCCGGTGCCGGCGCCGCAAGCCGTTGCGTGGCGACCCCATAGCTGATCGGCGCGCCCGCCGGCGCCCCCAGCCCGCCCGGCCGGCGGTAAAAAATATGCGCGCCGATCTTGGTGACCCGACTGAGCCCGCTCGCCCAGCCGGGCAGGACATAATCGGCATGATAGTTGACCGCGTCGCCGATCATCGCGGTCCCTTCGCCGCGAAGCACGCGCTCGGCGACCAGGCGCGCGGCGGCCAGGCTGCGCGCGCTGCGCGGCCGCAACAGCGATCCGTCACAGGTGAAGGTGAACTGGCAGCCGGTGCGGCGGTTCGATCCCTGGAAGATCACGCCGCAGACCGTCTTGGGGAAATCTGCTGCACGCAGCCGGTTGAGCACCACCTGCGCGACGGCTTCCTGACCCTCGACCGGCTCATTGCCCGCCTCGTAGCTGATCGCCGCTGCAAGGCAGTCGAGATCGCGCGGATCGGGCGCCGGAGCCGTCATGCCGGCTGCTTGATCGTCCATTGCCGCCCGGGCAGGCATTGCCGATGCCAGCGCGGCGAGCATCGCTGTGAGCGCGCTCACCCTGCCTGTCGTCGATATCCGCCGCATCGCCACTGATCGCCACCCCCGGCCCGTCATTGCAGCCATAGCGCAATCCGTCGGCCCCGTCATCGCCCGATGCGCGCGGCGCGCGTTGCTGCGGTTGCCTTGCCCTGCAAAGGATTGCATTGTCGTACGGGGCGGCGTGAGGAGAGGCAATGAGCAAGCGGATCGAGCGCCTGGTGATCCTGGGCGGCGGCACGGCGGGCTGGATGACGGCGGCCGCGCTCGCCCGAACGCTCGGCCGCACCGTCGCGATCGCGCTCCTTGAGAGCGACGCGATCGGCACCGTCGGCGTCGGCGAAGCGACAATCCCGACGATCCACTGGTTCAACGAGCTGATCGGCCTGGACGAGGCCGATTTCGTCCGCGCGACCAAGGCGAGCTTCAAGCTCGGCATCGAGTTCGTCGATTGGGCGCGGCCGGGGCACCGCTATTTCCACCCCTTTGGCCGCTACGGCGTCGAGCTGGGGCCGGTACCGTTCCACCAATGCTGGCTGAAGGCGCAGGCCGAAGGTGCGGCCACGCCGCTTGCCGCCTATTCGCTGGCGACGCAGCTCGCCGCCGCCAATCGCTTCGCCAAGCCGACCGACGATCCCCGCTCGATCCTGTCGACTTTGGGCTATGCCTATCATTTCGATGCCTCGCGTTATGCCGCCCATCTGCGCGGGCTCGCCGAGGCGAATGGCGTAGAGCGGCACGAAGGCCGGCTCGCGACGGTCGAGCGCGATCCGGAAACGGGCTTCGTCACCGCGCTCACCACCGATCGCGGCGCGCGGCTGGAGGGCGATCTGTTCGTCGATTGCTCGGGCTTCCGCGCAATGCTGATCGGGGACGCACCGGGCGCGGCGTTTGAGGACTGGTCGCACTGGCTGCCCTGCGACCGCGCGGTGGCAGTGCCGTGCGCGCGCATCGCGGCGACCACGCCCTATACGCGCTCGACGCTGCGGCCGGCGGGATGGCAATGGCGCATCCCGCTCCAGCACCGCACCGGCAATGGCTATGTCTATGCAAGCCACTTCGTCTCGGACGATGAGGCGGCGGCGACATTGCTTGCCAATCTGGACGGTGAACCGCTCGCCGATCCGCGCGTGCTGCGCTTCCAGGCGGGCTTCCGGCGGCAGAGCTGGGTCGGCAATGTCGTCGCGATCGGCCTGTCGGCAGGATTTCTCGAACCCCTCGAATCGACGAGCATCCACCTCATCCAGAGCGGCATCGCCAAGCTGATCGCGCTGTTCCCGGATCGCGACTGCGACCCGGCGCTCGCCCGGCAGTTCAACAGGCTGCTGGGCCGCGACATGGACGGCATCCGCGATTTCCTGATCCTCCACTATCACGCGACCCAGGGGCATGAGGCGCCGCTGTGGCGCCACGCGCGCGACATGGCGCTGCCCGACAGCCTGATCGAAAAGGAAGAGCAATATCGCCGCTCTGGCCGGCTGATGCTGGCGAGCGACGAGCTGTTCCGCGAAGCGAGCTGGCTCGCGGTGCTGAACGGCCAGGGCATTGTCGCGACCGATCACAGCCCGATCGCCGACACGCTGGACGGCGCCGCGATCCGCTCCCGGCTCGACCAGCTGGCGGCGATCATCGCCCGCGCCGCGCCGACCCTGCCGACCCATGACGAGGCCATCGCCGCGCTGATCGGCGGGCCGCGCGCGGCGGCCCCGGTCAGGCAGGTCGTGCCGGGATGAGCCCGGCGGCGACGGTCCACCGCATCGGCGATGAGGGCGAGCCGGTTGCGGTGATCGAGACGTTCGCTCTCGATCCGAAAGCCCTGCGCGCCGCTGCGAGCGCCGCGTGCTTCGATGCGGCCGGTGAGCATTATCCCGGCATCCGCGCCGCGCTCCCGCCCGATTATCTGCCGGCGGTGCGCGGGGTGCTGAGCCAGGTGTTCCGCGACGTCTTCGGCGTGCGCGAGCGGGTGTCGGTGATCGACGCGTGCTTTTCGATCGTCACGCGCGCGCCGGGCGCACTCACGCTCGATCAGCGCATCCCGCATGTCGATGCGATCGAGCCCGGCCGGCTCGCGCTGGTGCATTTCCTGGGCGAAGGCGCGGCGAGCGACACCGGCGGCACGGCATTCTACCGCCACCGAAGCACCGGCTTCGAGACGATCGACGAACCGCGCAGCGCCGCCTATTTCGCCGCGCTCAATGCCGATCTTGCGCGGCACGGGCCGCCGCCGCCGGCCTATCTGGCGGGAAGCACGCCGCTGTTCGAACGGATTGGCGGCTTTGAGGGCCGGTTCAACCGCGCGCTCGTCTATCGCGGGCGGCTGCTCCACAGCGGCGACATTGCCCCGACGAGCGCGCTCTCCGGCGATCCGGCGCTCGGGCGGCTGACCGTTACCGGCTTTTTCGCGGCGCGCTAGGCCAGGCGGCCGACGCGGGCGGACGCACGGCAAGATAGACCGTGCTCCAAAGCTGCGCGGCGTTCGATTCATCGACATCAGCCTTGCCCGCGCCGAACGCCACCGGCTCGTAACGACCACCGCGATAGCGCCACGACCAGAGTTCGGAGCTTTGCAAGCCCCGCGTCGCGCCGATCACTCGCCACAGCGCCGCCTGTGCCGCCTTGAGCCGGGCGCGCACCGGCGCCGGCAGATCGCGACGTGCAAGCTGGCGTTCGAGCCCGGCGGCAAGCAATGCCTGCTGCCACGACCAGATCACCGCGCCGTGATAGGCGCCGGGCGTGAAGCGCGCCTGTGCGGCGGCATCGGCAAAGGCCGCATTGGCGACCAGCAGCCCGGCGTCGGTCATCAACCCGGCCGGGAACGGGCGCATGATCGCGGCGACGTCACGATCGAGCGCGCTGGGCTCCGGCTTGCCGAACAGCAGCGCAAAGCCTTCGTCCAAATTGACGATCGGCACCGGCTTGCCGCGCGCATCGAGCGAGATGGCGTGGAAGGCGACCGGCCCTTGCCCAAGCGCAGCGAGCGCAGGCGCGGGTGCGACGCCCAGGCTGCGCGCATAGCCGCTGATCGCTCCCCGTGCGTCGGCAGACCCCAGCTCGACGCGGAACAGCGGCGGCGCCTTGGCGCGCCAGACCGCTGCCATCGCACTTGCCCGTTCAAAGCGCGCGCGATCGGCGGGCTCGAGATAGCGATCGAGCAGCCCCGCGCGATACAGCCGGTCGGCCGCGCCGAGCGCTGCTGGCACCAGCGCGGCGTTGATGTCATAGGCGTAGATGCCGCGCCCTAGCCCCTCGTCGCTGTCGCGCCACTGGCCCGCCATGCGCCCCGGCTTGATCGCGATCAGCGTGGCGGATGAGGGTGCGTCGGCAAAGCCGCGCGCCTGCGCGAGCACGAAGCGCAGATTGCGCACCAGCAGCGCGCCCACGGCCGCCCGGCTCCCCGGCTGCGCCGCACTTTCGACCGGCGAGGCGAGAAAGGCCTGCGCACGCGTGCGTCCGGGGCCGTCGAGATAATCGGCCAGCACCGGCGCCAGCATGAAATCATCGTCGACCATGTTATAATCGAGCTCGGCGCCGTCGCCGCTACGCCCCGCCTTGCGATTGGCGAGAACCGCGAACTCACTAATGCCCTCCTCATGCGCGACCTCGCCGCCGGGCGACACCCGCGCGAGCACTGCGCCCAGCCCTGCCTCGATCGCCGCTGGCCGGAGCGCGGGCATCAGCAGCCGCACCGACATCAACGTATCGCGGCCGAAATAGGTATTGAACCGCCACGATCCGGCGAGGAATTTCTCGCGGTAGCTCAGAAACGCGAGCGCGTTGCGCGCGCCGGGGTCGGGCGCGGCGCGGGCATTGAGCAGCTCGGCAAGGGGCAGCGGCGTGAGCGGTGCGTCGCCCGTCAGCGCCGTCACCTCGATGCGGATGCGCCCGCCGGGCCCGGCAATGATCGCGCCTTTCTCGATCCGCCCCTCGATCACGCGGATGGTCAGTTCATAGCCGGCAGCGCCGTCCAGCCGGGCGCGCCGGTAGCGCAGCGTGTCTGCACTGATCTCGCCCGCGACCGCCACTTCGGCCGGGAAGCGGCCCACCGACTGATAGTCGCGCAGGAAGCGGACATTGGAGAGCACGGCCTGGTGCGGCACGAGCCGGGGCGCGGCGATGCTGGCCCCAAAGGTGATGCCGTGGAGGCCGCCATCGGTTCGGCTGTACGGGCGTGGCGGCGCAAGCAATTGCCACGTCGCGGGCCGGTCAAGCGGGGCGAACCACAGCCCGACCCCGCTATTGCCCGCCGGAAACGCGACCAGAATGCGCGGATCACGCCCCGATCGCAGCAGCAGATGGGCCGCCACCGGCCCCTCGCGCACGAACGCGTTGAGGTTCTGCCCTTCGACCAGCCGATAGCCGATCTCCGGCGCCGGCGGCGGTGCCGCGCCCGGCGCCAGCGCCGCGGCCGCCACCAGCAATGCCGCCCGGGGTGCCCAGATCATCCGCTCGCCCTCACCCGCCGCGTCAGAATCGCAGCGTTACCGAGCCACCATAGGTCGGGCCGACGATACCGCGGGCATAGAAAAAGCCAGAGGCAGCGTTCTGCGTCTGCCCCTGCCGCGGATTGCCCTCGGTCAGGCCGATCACGTCGAACACATTGTCGGCGTTGAAGCTCACCTGCAGCCGATCGGTCACGTTCAGGTTCACGCCGAAACTGGTGACGCCATAGGCCGGCAGCGACACGCCATTGCCCGAATCGGCAAAGATGTCGCCGATATATTTGTAGCGCGCGTAAAATTCGCCCAGCTTCCTGGGCAGCGTGAACGTCGGCGTGATGGTGAACAAGGTGCTTGGCGTGCGTTCGGGCCGGTTGCCGTTGAAGGTGGGCTGCGGCACGCCGTTCAGGCGCAGATTGTTGAGCTTGGGATCCTGGAACACGCCGAAGAAATCGATCGAGAACCACTCGACCGGCCGGATCAGCGCATCGACTTCCACGCCGGTGGTGCCCAGATCAGCCAGGAAGCTCGTCTGGATCGTCGGGTTCACCGGATCGATGAAATTGTAGAACTGGTTGCGGAAATTGGTGCGGAACACCGTGACCGACGCATTCAGCAGCCGGCGATATTTGTAGCGCACCCCCGCTTCGTACAGCTCCACCCCGGTCAGCGGATCGGTGTTGTTGGTCTGGAAGCCGTCGGCATAGCGCGCATAGACCGACAAATTGGGGGTGATGAGATAATTGGCGCCCACCGTCCAGGCGATCCGGTCCTGGGTCCGGCGCGTGGTGGTGAAGGTGCCGTCAAAGGTCGAGCCGACGGTCGGCACCACGGCCGCGTTCACCAAACCCGGCTGCACCGGCTGATTGATGGCGGCGGTGTTGCCGTCGCGGAATTCGGCGCTGTCGCTTTCCCAGCGGATGCCGGCGTCGAGGTGGATATTGTCGCCGATCGCGAATTCGTCATTTGCGTAAAGCGAGACCGAGCTGTCGCTGCGGCGGCGGATGCCCGCGCCCCAATTGCCATATGAAATCTGGCCATTGTCGGTCAGCGTGCCGATCACGCCATTGGCGGCGTTGAGCGCGACGACATCATAGATGTCGCTGTTCGTGCGCACGTCGTTGACGACTGCAGAGGTCGCCGACTGGTTCTGGAAGCGGCTGACGTCGTAATAGAGCACGCCCAGGGTGAGCGAGTTGGTGAACCCGTTGCCCTTATATTCCCAGCGGCCGCCGAAGTTCGAGCCGAAGTCGTGGCCCGACTGGAAATCATGGTTGAGCGTCGTCTGCTGCAAAAAGCCATTGCCATTGAGCGCATTGAGCGCGGCGACATTGTTCGAGCCGATCACCACGCCGGTGCGCAGGTTGCGGATGCCGAAGCGCACGGTCGTCGGGAACGCCGCCTGCCCGGCCGCCAGCAGCCCGCTGATCGGCGAGGCGGCGCCGGGCGTGAGATAGGTCACCGCGCTCGCAAGCCCGGCATTGCCCGTGCCCGAGCCAGGGAACAGGCCGTTGAAATCGTCGGTCAGCCCCAGATAGCGGGCACGCGCGAACAGCTCGATCGACTCGCTCAGCGGCTTTTCGATATCGATGCGCAGCTGCTTGGTCTTGACGCGGACGCCCTGATCGAAACGGAAATCACGGAAACCATCGGGCTCGACAAAGGTCGACACCGGCACCGAAATCCGCGCAAAGGCCGTGCCGCCGACATTGCCGAACTGCGTATCGAGGCCCTGAATGCCACTCGGCCGGCCGTTGTTATAGGCATAGGGCTGCGTGGCATAATAGGCGGCCTTGATGTCGCCGATCTTGCCCGTCAGCCGGACGAAGCCGCCGCTGTTGAAGCGATATTCGAGCATCGCCTTCAGCCGGTAGCCATCATAGCTGAACGGGTTCTGCCGGACGCCAGGATTGGTCTGGATATAGCCGCCGATATTGAAAGCGAGATTGTCGGTGATCGGCTGCGAATAATAGAAATCGCCGCGCCGCTGGCCAAAATTATAGGCGGTGAAGCGGGCAATGCCTTCCGACTTGGTGAAGTTCGGCAGGCGCGACAGGAAATTGATCGTCGCGCCCGCACCATTGACGGTGAGCACGCCCGACGACCCGCCCTTCACCGCCTCGAGCCGGTCGATGGTGATGTCGTTCGAGAAGAAGAAGTCGGCGCCGCCGCCCTGGTAGATCACCGGCAGGCCGTCTTCCTCGAGCTGGATGAAGCGCTGGCCGCCGCCCTGCAGGCCGCGCACCGAATAATTGTTCGACAGTTCGCCCGCCGTCCCCTCGACGAAGATGCCGGGCACCAGTTCGAGCAGGTCGGCCGTGGACCGCGGCGCCTTGCGCTCGATGTCGGCGGCGGTTGCGTAGGTGATGTCGGCTGATGCCGTGATCAGCGCGCGGTTGCGGGTGGTGAGACCGGTGACGACGACATCGTCGACCTGCTCGTCGCTCGCCGCCGGCGCGGCGGCCGGACCCTGATCCTGCGCGGGCGGGGTTGCAGCGGCGCCCTCGGCAGGCGCCGAAATGGTCTGCGCGCCCGCAGGCGCGGCGAGGCACGCGGCCCCTGCCAAGAGCACGGCCCTGATGGTGATCCGCGAGTTCATAATCCCTCCCAACGCGCTGTTCTTTTTCGGCCCATGCACAATCGGGCGGTGCCATTATTAAATCGATTGCAAAGCAGTTGCAAACGATTGTTTCATCGCCCTCGGCCGGCAATATTTGCGGGGCGGAGTCGCCGCTCAGGCGGAATCGCGGGCGATCAGCTTTGGTTCCATCACCGTCGATGGAACATCCTCTCCGGCCATCCGGCGAAACAGCGTTTCCACCATCGTCGCCGCGCCGGTCGCAATGTCCTGACGGATGGTGGTCAGGCGCGGCACGGTATGGCTGGCGAGCGCCAGATCGTCGAACCCGACCAGCGCGACACTTGCCGGCACGGCGATCGCGCGATCTGCCAGCGCGCGCAGCGTGCGCATCGCGATCATGTCCGACGCGGCGAAGACGCCGTCGAACCGCCCGTCGATCAGCGCTGCATGGTGCGCGATCTCCGCTTCCATCGCATCGACGGCAAGGTGCGTGGGCAGCGCTTCGACCGCCAGCCCGGCCTCGCCTGCCGACGCTGCGAAGCCGGCATGGCGTGCGGCGATTTCAGGCGTGCGGACGTCGCCCAGAAATGCGAGCCGCCGCGCCCCGCGCGCGATCAGCCGCGCCGCCGCCAGCCGGCCGCCGGCCGCATTGTCCATGCCGACCGCGCAGTGGACTTGCCCCGCGCGGTGATGCCCCCAGACGACCAGCGGCCGGTAGCGCGCAGCGGCATGTTCGATCACCTCGAACTGGTCCGACTGACCGATCATCAGCACCCCATCGAGCATCCCCGAATCGACGATCCGCATCAGCCAGTCGGCCGAATCGGGGATGACGCGCGCCAGCAATATGTCGCGCCCGCTTTCTGTGATGCGATCGGCGAGCTGCCCGAGCATCGTCATGAAGAACGGATCGGACAGATGCTGCTGCCGTTCATGCCCCAGGGGAATGACGACGCCGATCAGCCCGGTGCGCTTGGTCCGCAGCCGGCTCGCCATCTGGTTGGGGCGGAAATCATGCGCGCGGGCAATGGCTTCGATCTTTTCGCGCGTGCGGGCATTGACCAGCGGATTGCCCGCCAGCGCGCGCGACACGGTGCCNNCCGGCGACACCCCCGCGAGCCGCGCAAGATCGACGATGTTGCGCACGCGTGGGCCGATGATGCCGGCCCCCGCCCCCGCCGCGTCGCTGTCGTCCCTGTCCCCCATTGCCCCTCACGATAACGGTGCCGTATCGAATCGCAAATCCATCGCCCGGCGCGTTCAGGGCGGCGCGAGGCCTGCGGTTGCGCCATCGAGCTTTAGGCGCAGCACCGGCGCCGGCCCGCCGGCAAAGGCCGCGCGGCGGGCGGCCGGATCGGCCGGGATTGCCCGCACTCCTGGCATGTCGGCAAAGCTCCACACCGAAAGATCGGCCAGAACCTGAAAGCTGTAGGCCTGCAGCGGCGCGGCATCGGGATTGGCGAATACCAGCCCGGTGCCGTTCAGAGGCCGCCACGGTCCGCCCCAGCGATCGGCGATGATGCCATAGAGCCCCGTCGGCCCGCGCGGGCCGCCCTCTGCAAAGACATGCGCCTGGGTCGACCAGAAGAGATAGATGGCGCCGGCGNNNNGCGTGCGGCCGCTCGAGCTCGTTGTTCAGCCCCGCCGCGCTCACCAGCGGCGGCGCCAGCGTCCAGCCATCGCCCGTCCCGCGCGCCGCGCCGATCGCACCGTTCCAGGGCGAGCCGCTGCTGGCGTCGGACGCCTATCACCGCGGCC
>FSSH01000413.1_pt2 | contig 15346 bp, 20 predicted proteins | sample 1166101 | NCBI WGS metagenome assembly FSSH01 (sample SAMEA32972668, study PRJEB13176) | freshwater metagenome | biome: Drinking water system; feature: Biomass in drinking water that filtered by 0.45 um membrane; material: drinking water | place: USA | collected 2012-12-20 | depth 0 m | reverse complement strand
AGCGCGGCGGGCAGGCCTTCCATGTCCATGCCCTCGCCCGTCAGGTGTTCGATGTCTCGGGCGCCGGTGATACGGCGATTGCCACCGTCGCCGCCGGTGTGGCGAGCGGGCTGCCGCTGGAGCTTGCCGTGCATCTTGGTAATGCGGCAGCCGGCATCGTCGTTGCCAAACCGGGAACCGCGACGCTGAGCGTTGGCGAATTGCGCCACGCTCTGCATCTTGACCAGTCGCACCGCCCGCAGGCGCTCACCGCAGCGCTCGACAGGGTGCGCGCCTGGCGGGCGCAGGGCCTGGTCATCGGCTTCACCAATGGCGTGTTCGATCTGCTGCATGGCGGCCATCTGAACTCGCTCGAACAGGCAGCCGCCCAATGCGATGTGCTGATCGTCGGCGTCAATTCGGACGCATCCACACGCCGCCTCAAGGGCCCGACGCGCCCGGTGCAGGACGAACAGACCCGCGCGCGGATCATCGCCTGCCTCGATTTCTGCGATCTGTCGATTGTGTTCGACGAGGATACGCCCGCCCGCCTCATCGAGACGCTTCTGCCCGACCGCCTCTTCAAGGGGGCTGATTATGCCGGCAGGCACGTGGCGGGCGCCGATGTGGTGATGGCGAATGGCGGCAAGGTCGTGCTGCTGCCGCTGGTCGAGGGGGTGAGCACGAGCGCGACGGTGAAGCGCATGCAGGGGAATTGAGAGGGGGGCCGAGATGGCGCGCGCGCCAGACCCGTCTCCCCTTCAATCCCAGCCTCGACTGCCGCTGCTCAAAACGTCGAAACGGGCTTGAATGTCGGAAACAAGTCGTCATCCGGACCTGTGCATAATTCAAGATTTTTGCAACGGCCACCTTCTCACTCGGAGAGGCGCAGTATCTCGTTCACGTTCATGCGAGCCGCGAGAATATGCAGAACAACCACAGCATCGGGGTCTGCACGATAAAAAATCAGATAGTTGCCGTGCACCGCGCGACGGACGCCCCATTCCTTCTTCCGGGAGACAAGTGGATGAGCCAACGGCATCGCAGGCAGTGCCTTGCAACGGGTTTCCAGTTCTTTAACAAACGAGAAAGCCCGCTGGGGATTGTCTTCAGCAATGTCGTTACCGATGCGCTCCAAATCCGCTTTCGCCTCCGTCGTAAGTACGAGCTTCATTCCTCCAAGCTTCCGCCTGCCATGGCGGCATATCGCGCTTTCAGCTTGCCAAAGACGTCATCGGCATCGTGAACACGCCCCGCATCGGCATCTGCAAGGCCGCGTTCCAAAGCAGCATCGAGTGCGGCAAGGGCCTTCTCCCGCTCTTCCACAAGGCGAACGCCTTCGCGCAAGACTTCGCTGCGGGAGTTATAGCGACCGCTTTCGACAAGGCGCTTGACCGTGCCTTCCAGATTTCCAAGGGCAACGCTACTTGGCATGGTGGTTCCTTCCGTTTTCACATCATTATGCCACGATATGATAATAGTTATCAATATCGTTCTGGCACCCCTGCGTGACCACTGGCCGGCCACCGATGCAGCGTCGCCTTGCTCACGCCGAACCGCGTGGCGACTTCTTTTGATGACAGCGTGCGCGCCTGGCGGGCGCAGGGCCTGGTCATCGGCTTCACCAATGGCGTGTTCGATCTGCTGCATGGCGGCCATCTGAACTCGCGCGAACAGGCAGCCGCCCAATGCGATGGCTGATCGTCGGCGTCAATTCGTATGACTATGCCCGCGTCTCGACTGATGGAGAGAGAGTGAATACGCAATTGGCGCAGCTTGAGCAGGCGGCACGCGCGCAGGCGCCGCTTCTGGAGATGAATATTTTGACGCCCATTCTTGACTTCATCGCCATTAACGACAATTTTCTCTCCCCGTCGCGGGGCAAAGATGATAAAGAAGATGGATTGACCCTGCGCTTGCCGCTTCCTCAAGGAGACCACCACCATTCGTCGCCCATTCCAGCGCCCCGCCGCCCCTGCCGCCAAAGACGGCCCCCGTATCAACCGCGACATCCGCATTCGTGAAATCCAGCTCATCGATCAGGAAGGCCAGAATCATGGCATCGTCCTGACCGAGACCGCCATGAGCATGGCGGAAGCCGCCGGGCTTGATCTCGTCGAGATTTCCCCCAATACCGCGCCGCCGGTGTGCAAAATCCTCGATTATGGCAAATATAAATATCAGGCGCAGAAAAAGGCCGCCGAGGCCCGCCGCAACCAGAAAATCGTCGAAATCAAGGAAATCAAGCTGCGCCCGGCGATTGATGATCATGATTACGACGTCAAGATGCGCGCCATGCATGCTTTCTTCGAAGAGGGCGACAAGGTGAAGATCACCATGCGCTTCCGTGGCCGCGAAATGGCGCATCCCGATCTCGGCTTCAAGGTGTTGGACCGCGTGAAGGAAGAACTCGCCAAGGTCGCCAAGGTCGAGCTTGAACCGCGCCTTGAAGGCCGCCAGATGGTGATGGTGCTGGCCCCGCGCTGAAGGGGAGCAGATGAAGGGAGGCGATGATGGCTGTCACTGCCGGTGAACTGCGCCGCGATCTTTCCGCCGCCTTCCGCCTTGCCGAAAGCTTTGGCTACAGCGAGGGCATCTGCAACCATTTCTCCCTGCACGTACCAGGCAGCGAGGAGCGTTTCCTCATCAATCCTTATGGTGTCCACTGGTCGGAAATGACCGGCGAGATGCTCTTGCTCATTGACGGCGAGGGGCGTGTGATCGAGGGCGAAGGCGAGGTTGAGGCAACGGCCCGCAACATCCATATCGCCGCCCATCGCGCCAATCCCCGGCACGCCTGCGTGCTGCATGTTCATATGCCGTCTGCCACCTGCCTCACCATGGTGAAGGGTGGACGCCTGGAAATGGCTCACCAGACGGCCACGCGCTTCCACCAGCGCATCGCCTATCAGGATCATTTCGGCGGGCTGGCGCTCGATGCCGCAGAAGGCGAGGCGATCGCCGCCATCAATAAGGATGACACCAGTGCCGACGTGGTGTTCCTGGCCAATCACGGCATCACCATCGGTGGCCCGTCAGTGGCGGTCGCGTTCGATGATCTCTATTATCTTGATCGTGCCTGCCACCAGCAGGTCCTGGCCATGTCAACCGGCCTGCCGCTGAACCTCATTCCCGAACCCTTGCTGTCGGAAACCGCGCGCCAGTACATGCAGGTGCTGGAGCATCAGGCGATCCTCCATTTCGCGGCGCTGAAGCGCGTCCACGGCGTTTAGACAAACAGAATAACAACCCCGCGTGAACCGAGGGTCACGCGGGGCTGGTCGGTTATGGCTTGCCGTCGTTCAGGCGATCTTGCTTCAGGCGATCTTGGCACCGATCTGCGGAAAGAGGTTCTTGCGGGCCTCCTCGTCGAAATCGGTCTTGAAGGCGAATTTCGCTTTCAGTGATTCGGCACGTTGTGCTGCCGGCCGGGCGTTGATTTCATCGAGATGGCGCTTCACATGCGGGAATTTCGTCCACGCATCATCACCAATCACGAAGGGAACGACACGCGCCCACCCCCACACCGCCATGTCGACGATGGTGTAGGTGTCACCCAGCATGTAGCGGTGCTTGCCAAGCTGATCATTGAGGATGCCGTAATGGCGGTTCGCCTCATAGGCGTAGCGCTGTACCGCGTAGTCCTTTGGCTCCGGCGCAAAATGGCGGAAATGCACGCACTGGCCGGAATAGGGGCCGATGCCGGTTGCCACGAACATCAGCCATGACAGCATCGGGCCGCGCGCCGCGAGTGAATTTTCCGGCAGGAACTTGCCGGTTTTTTCGGCCAGATAGAGCAGGATGGCATTACTGTCGAAGATCGCCACATCATCGTCAGCAAGCGCTGGCGTCTTGGCATTGGGATTGATTTTCAGAAATTCAGGCGAGAATTGCTCGCCTTTGCGGGTATCGACCGCGATCGTGTCGTAAGCCAGGCCCGCTTCTTCCAGGAAAAGGGCAATTTTGAGAGGGTTTGGCGAGGGATGAAAGTAGAATTTGATCATGCTCTGTCTCCGGGAGGGTATCAGCGGTCAGGAAACCTCAAACGCCAGCCGATGCAAATCACACTCTCTTGTCGGCTGGAAGACAGCCGCCGCGCCTTTCTCCAATGCATGCTCTGCATGAGTGGGCTGGCGGCGCTGTCCGCCTGCGCTGGTCCGCCGCGCCGCGATATAACCGCAACGACGAGTGATGAGCCGCAGGCGCTTGCCACCATCAATGCCTACCGGGCAGAGGCCGGCTTAGGGCCGGTGCGCCTCGATCCGGCGTTGCGCGCCGCAGCCCTGCGCCAGGCGATGGCGATGGGTGAGGCAGGCCTCCTCTCCCATGAGGTTGCCGGCGCGCTGCGTGAGCGTCTGGAAGCAGCGGGCATGCGGGATGTGATTGCCGCTGAAAATATTGGCCGCGGCACTCCCGATGTCACGCGCGCCATCCTGTCATGGCGTGGCTCACCCGCCCATGACCGCAACCTTCGACTGGCGCAGGCCACCCGCATCGGCCTTGCCCGCGCCGATGGTGCAGGCGGGCCCTGGTGGGCACTGGTGCTTGCCGGCGACCAGCGCGAGGGCGCGCGCTGGTCGCTGTGATTGTCCGCTCGCTATACCGACCCGCCGATATCGAAGGCAGCAAGGGCCGCAGCATTGACGATGTCGCTGTCGCGGGCGCCGAGCGGGGCCACCTGCACCGATTTATCTAGACCAACCATGAGCGGACCGATAACCGTTGCCCCCCCCAGCTCCTGCAGCATCTTGGTGGAGATGGCGGCTGAGTGAAAGGCTGGCATGACCAGCACATTCGCCGGCCCCGACAGGCGGCAGAAGGGATAGCTGGTGCGCATGATATCGCCGTTGAGCGCCACATCGGCGCCCATCTCGCCATCGTATTCAAAGTCGACCTTGCGCTCGCCAAGAAGTTTGACCGCCTCAATGACCTTCTGTGAACGCTCGCCGGCGGGATGGCCGAAATTCGAGAAGGCAAGGAACGCCACGCGCGGCTCAAGACCCAGACGCCGCGCCGCGCCCGCAGCCTCGATGGCGATCTCGACGAGTTCGCGTGCGCTCGGCATTTCGGTGACCGCCGTGTCGGCCACCAGCACCATCTGCTGGCGCGAAATGACAATCGACACGCCGATCACGCGGTGCCCCGGCTTCACATCGATGACGCGGCGCACCTCGTCCATGACGACCGACGAGTTGCGGGTGACGCCCGAGACCATGCCATCGGCATCGCCGCGCGCCACCATGCAGGCAGCGAAGATGTTGCGGTCCTGATTGACCATGCGCTGACAGTCACGTTGCAGAAATCCCTGACGCTGCAGACGTTCATAGAGAAACTGGGCATAGATCCGGCTGCGCTCGCTGAGGCGGGCATTGATGACCGAAATGCCATCGTGAAGATCGATGCCGGCCTGGCGCGCGATCTCCTTGACCCGATCCTCGCGCCCGACGAGGACGGCGCTGCCAAGCCCGGCGGCAACGAAGGCTTGCGCCGCGCGCATGACCTGTTCTTCCTCGCCTTCGGCAAAGACGATGCGCTTGGGATGGCGCCGCACTTCCGTATGCACCCGCTGCAAGGTCGCAATCACCGGATCGCGCCGCGACGCCAGCTCCATGCGGTAGGCGTCCATATCGGCAATCGGCTTGCGGGCGACGCCCGAGGCCATCGCCGCCTGCGCCACGGCCGGAGGAATGGACGAGATAAGCCGGGGATCGAAGGGGACGGGTATGATGTAATTGGGGCCATAGCGCGGGCGGGCGCCGCGATAGGCCGACACCACCTCATCCGGCACATCCTCGCGCGCCAGCATGGCGAGCGCCTTGGCGGCGGCAATCTTCATCTCTTCGTTGATCTGGGTGGCGCGGACATCGAGCGCACCCCGGAAAATGAACGGAAAGCCCAGCACATTATTGACCTGGTTCGGATAATCCGAACGACCGGTGGCAACGATAGCATCGCTGCGCACTGCCGCGACCTCCTCCGGCGTGATTTCCGGATCGGGATTGGCCATCGCGAAGATGATCGGGTTCTTGGCCATGCTTGCCACCATCTGTGCCGTGAGCGCACCCTTGGCTGACAGGCCCAGAACGACGTCAGCGCCCTTCATGGCCTCCGCCAGCGTGCGCGCCGGGGTGGAGGCTGCGTGGGCGGCCTTCCACTGGTTCATGCCCTCGGTACGGCCGGCATAGACGACGCCCTTGGTGTCGCACAGGATGATGTTGTCGGCCGACATGCCCATCGCCTTCATCAGCTCGATGCAGGCGATGCCAGCAGACCCGGCGCCGTTGCACACCATTTTCACCTTGCTGATGTCGCGCCCCGTCAGATCGAAGGCGTTGATGAGGCCGGCAGCCGTGATGATGGCCGTGCCGTGCTGGTCATCATGAAAGACGGGGATGTCCATCAGCTCGCGCAGGCGGCTTTCGATGATGAAACATTCGGGTGCCTTGATATCCTCCAGATTGATACCGCCGAAGGCAGGCCCGAGATGGCGCACGCAATTGATGAAGGTGTCCGCATCCTTGGTGTCAACTTCAAGGTCGATCGCGTTGACGTCGGCAAAGCGCTTGAAGAGAACCGATTTGCCTTCCATCACCGGCTTTGAGGCCAGCGCGCCCAGATCGCCAAGGCCCAGAATGGCGGTGCCGTTCGAGATGACCGCCACCATATTGGCCTTGTTGGTGTAGTCGAAAGCCTTGGCCGGATCCGCAGCGATCGCCAGAACCGGAATAGCCACACCCGGCGAATAGGCGAGCGACAGATCGCGCTGGGTCGCCATTGGTTTTGTGGCGCGGATTTCAAGTTTGCCGGGCTTTCCCTGCGAATGGAAATCGAGCGCTTCCTGGTCGGTGAACGTGGGGCGCGAGGAACGGGGTTGATCATTCATGAGCGGGCATATCTCCCTGATGTTTTGTGACCATAAACGCAGGCAGCGGCGCTCAAGTCAAAGTGCTTTTGCAGCGCGCGCGAGAGTGATGGTGCTGGCGCGTCAAACTGCCTAATCTGTACGCATTCTGCTTTCCTGCCCGGAGTTTCACCAATGCTTGATATGCACTTGCTGTTGGACCATGCCGGCATCATCGTGTTTTCAGCGTCCGGCGCGCTTGTTGCCTCGCGCAAGGAAATGGACATCGTCGGTTTTGCCCTGCTTGCCACCGTCACCGGGGTGGGCGGCGGCACGGTCCGCGATCTGCTGCTGGGCGTGCCGGTGTTCTGGGTTGCCGATCCAACCAGCATCGTCATCTGCACCGCAGTCGCAGCCATTGTCTTCTTCACCGCGCACATTCCCGAAAGCCGCTACCGCCTGCTGCTGTGGTTCGATGCCGTCGGGCTGACGGCCGTTGCGCTCAAGGGGTGCGAGAAGGCGCTGGCGGTGGGCAGCCATAGCATCACCGCCATCGTCATGGGCGTCGTGACGGCCAGTTTCGGCGGTATGATCCGTGACGTCCTGGGCGGAGAAAGTCCGCTCATCCTGCGTCGGGAAATATATATCTCTGCCGCCTTCCTCGCCGCCCTCCTCGATGTCTTGATGATCCAAGCCGGTTTGCCGGCGGCTTTTGCGACGTCACTGGCGTTTCTGTCGGGATTCGGGCTGCGCGCCCTTGCCTTGCGCTTCAACTGGTCGTTGCCGGTCTACAAGCGGCGGGCGGGACGCACGCCGGAACAACTTGGCCTGTGAGTGCGTTTTGACTGTGAGCGTTAACACTCTGCTCATGAAATATTTCGTAACATTGCGTGACATGACACGCATTCGCCTCAATGATCGACAAAGGTGATGACATGCCCGTCCTTGATCCCCAGGCCCTGAAAGACGACCGCGAAGCGCTGGCTTTTCTCGACGCCGTCCTGGGCGCGCACCGGGCAGCGGCCCCGTTACCGTGGCTGTCACCGCTGACGATCAGATCGCTGCGCGATGAAAAGGAAAAATCGCTCGTCTTGAATTGAAATCGACGCCAGAAGGCGTGTTAAAAAAGCGGCGCGACCGAAAGGGTCCGCCGCTTTTTCGTGCGCCGTCAGTGGCGCAGCGCGATCACAATGTGTGAATGATTAATCGGTTTCTTTTTTTGTCTCGTCCGTGGCGGTTAGCTCGGGCTTGTCGCGCTCGACGCGGTCAAGCGGCAGACGACCCAGCGACAGGGCGGCAGCGGCGGTCAGTGCTGCCGTGCTGGCGGTGACGATCATGGGAAACAAATCTTGCATGCGCGGTATCCAATGTCTCTGTGCCGGCGGTCCGGCTTGTTGAAAATGAGAAAAGGCCGCCGACCTTTGATAAATCGTTAATTTTTTCAAAAATTCAGCCGACACCGTGTTATTTCAGCAATTCAAGGCAGCAATCAGGCCCCGCAATGAAACTTTTGCGACAATGGGCAGCGCAGGCCTCGCCTTCTCGTCCGGCATCCTGGTGGTGCTGATTGACGACAGCGGCACGCTGATGTCTTCTGCCCGTTGCGCCAGAACGACCGGTTTCGCGGTCGCTGCACGGAGTTCAACGATGCCAGCCCGGTATCCGCCTAGCAATAAGCCGCAAGATGGATCTGACGTCTGGAATGTGCTGCGCTGCGACATGACCCGCCGCAACGCGCGCGTTAGGCTGTCGCGCGGGCCTGTTGGCACCATGTGATGGCATGAGGTCTGCCAGCCGGATACGGCTTGGGCACTAGCGCCCGGAAAGGAAAAGGACCAGACAGCATGGCTGTGACGGGCGACAAGGTGCGGACTTCTTCTGGCGTATTGTCGCGTGTTGCGCCGGGAATAGCCCTCGCGGCTCTGGTCTCTGTCGCTGCTCTTATCCTTGAACCACTCATGAAGCGATTGAGTGGGGGCGCGGTGATTGTCCCCCCGATGGTGATTGCTCTCCTCATCGGCATTGCCCTGAACCGCCTGGCGAACCAGCCTGTCTTCGATGGCGGTCTGACCTGGTGTGTCAAGAAGCTGCTGCGCATCGCCATCGCGCTGCTTGGGCTCAAAGTCGCGCTGGGTGATATCACCGCCCTTGGTTATGGGATTGCCCTGCTGGTCGTCGTCAGCATGGCCGCCACGCTCGCCTCGGGCGTTCTTTTTGCCCGCATGCTGGGTTGCCACAGCGGCTATGGGACGCTGGCGGGCGCTGCCACCGCCGTCTGCGGCGCGTCGGCGGCGCTGGCAACAGCCACCGTTGTGCCCGATTACCGCTCGAAAGCAGCTGACGTGGCCTTTACGGTCGTTGCTGCCAATGGCCTGTCGACACTCGTCATGATCGCCTATCCGGCGCTGTGCGTGGCGATGGGTTTGTCGCCGCAGGCGACCGGTATTCTCCTTGGCGCTACCATCCATGATGTCGCTCAGGTGGCGGGCGCGGGTTATGCCGTATCCGAGCATGTTGGAACGACGGCGGTGATCGTCAAGCTCTTCCGCGTGTTTTTGCTGCTGCCGGTGGTGCTGGCGGTCGGCTGGTGGTTTATGCGCTCGGGCGAGCGGACGGGCGAGGCGCGGGTACCCGTGCCGCTGTTTGCGCTTGTTTTCCTCGTGCTGGCTGTCATCAACAGCCTGCTGGTGACACAACCGGCACTGGAACAGGTCTTCGCTCCGCTCAAATCCCTTGTTGTCCAGCTCTCCGGCTGGGGCCTCCTGCTGGCGATTGCCGCTCTCGGCCTTGGTACCTCGGCGCGAGCAATCCTGGCCATTGGCTGGCGTCATATCGCCGTATTCTGCGGCACCACTTTGGTGCTGCTGATCCTGGTTGCCGGTGGACTGATGGTGCTGGCCTGATATGGCTCGTTTGACGATTGCCGGCGCCCGTGCGCTTGCCGCCGAGGCGCTCGTGCGCGCCGGCTGTCGCGAGGCGATTGCAGCGACCGTCGCCCGCGCCCTTGTCGCTGCCGAGGCGGACGGCCTCAAGGGTCACGGCATGTCGCGGCTGCCGAGTTATGCGGCGCAGGTCAGGGTAGGCAAGATCGACGGGGCGGCAACGCCGCGCGCCACCCGCCCGGCGCCTGGCGTGTTGCGCGTTGATGCCGCTCATGGCTTTGCCTATCCGGCGCTTGACGTCGCGGTTGCCGAATTGCCGGCCATCGCCCGCCAGCAGGGCATTGCGGCGGCTGCCATCACCCGTTCCCATCATGCCGGCGCAGCAGGCCTTGTCGTCGAGGCTCTTGCGGAACATCGGCTGGCCGCCCTTCTTTTTGCCAATACGCCTGGCGCCATGGCGCCAGCTGGTGGGCGCCGCGCGCTGCTGGGCACCAACCCCATCGCCTTTGCCTGTATCGACCATAGCGGTGCGCCCCTCGTCATCGATCTTGCGTTGTCGAAAGTGGCGCGTGGTAACATCATGGCGGCCAAGCAGCGCGGTGACACCCTGCCGGAAGGCTGGGCCCGCGACCGCGACGGGCGTCCAACCACCGACCCCGACGAGGCGCTTGCCGGTACCATGGAGCCGATCGGGGAGGGCAAGGGGGCGGTTTTGGCGCTGATGGTCGAACTGCTCGCCGCAGCCCTCACCGGCGCGCGCTTTGCCTCGGAGGCAACATCCTTTCTTGACGATCAGGGCTCGCCGCCCGGCATCGGCCAGCTGATCATCGCCATTGACATGGCGGCCCTCTCGCCGCGCGGGCCGATGCGTGTCGCTGAATTGGCGGATTTGATCCATAATGAGCCGGGCGCGCGCCTGCCCGGCGAACGGCGGATGGCGCAGCGCAAGCGCGCCGCGAGCGAAGGCCTGATTATTGATGATCAGCTGATATCCGCCATCCGCGCCATCTAACCCCGCAAGGAGCCCGTCATGTTGCAGAAGCTCGATTACAAGCGCGAAGCCAATCTGATCGATGGCCACTGGGTCAGCGCCGATAGCGGTGACACAATCAATGTCACCGACCCCGCTACTGGCGTGCTCATCGGCACGGTACCGAATATGGGGCGCACCGAAACGAAGCGTGCCATCGCGGCTGCAGCCAAGGCTCTGCCCGCGTGGAAGGCAAAAACGGCAAAAGAGCGTGCAAAACTTCTCCACCGCCTGGCTGATCTGATCGAGCAGGAAGTGGAGGGGCTCGCCACCCTGCTCACCGTCGAGCAGGGAAAACCGCTGGCCGAAGCGCGCGGCGAGGTGATGTTTTCAGCCGCCTATGTGCGCTGGTTTGCCGAGGAGGCGCAGCGCGTCTACGGCGATGTCATTCCCTCGCCCTGGCAGGGGCGCAAAATTCTTGTCACACGCGAGCCAGTTGGCGTCGTTGCGGCGATTACGCCGTGGAATTTTCCCTCATCCATGATCGCGCGCAAAATCGGTCCGGCACTGGCGGTTGGTTGCACGGTAGTGGTGAAGCCTGCTGAGCTGACGCCCTATTCCGGCCTTGCCTGGGGCGCGCTGGCCGAGAAGGCCGGTATTCCGCCTGGCGTCGTCAACATCGTCACCGGCACGCCGGCGGAAATCGGCGCTGAAATGACGTCAAACCCGCTGGTGCGCAAAATCTCGTTTACCGGCTCGACCGCGGTTGGCAAGCTGCTGCTGGCACAATCAGCTGCGACGGTGAAGCGCGTCTCCATGGAGCTTGGCGGCAACGCCCCCTTCATCGTTTTTGATGATGCCGACATCGAGCGCGCGGTTGAAGGAGCGATGATCGCCAAATACCGCAATTCGGGCCAGACCTGCGTTTGCACCAACCGCTTTCTGGTGCAGGCGGGCATCTATGAGGCCTTTGCCGAAAAATTTGCCGCCGCTGCCTCACGCATGAAGATCGGCAACGGTCTTGAGGCCGGCACGCAGCAGGGGCCACTCATCGACGAGCGGGCCTTGGCAAAAGTAGAGCGGCTGATCGCCGACGCGCTCGAAAAGGGCGCGCGGATTGCCAGCGGCGGTAAACGCCATGCCCTGGGCGGTACCTTCTATGAACCAACCGTGCTGACCGACGTCACCACCCAGATGAAACTGGCTCGCGAGGAAATTTTTGGCCCCGTCGCGCCCCTCTTTCGCTTTGAGCGCGAAGACGAGGCCATTGCCATGGCCAACGACACGGAATACGGTCTGGCCGCCTATTTCTACACCAGCGATCTTGCGCGCGCCTTCCGTGTGTCGGACGGGTTGAAATACGGGATGGTCGGCGTCAATGAGGGGATGATCACCAGCGAGGTGGCGCCCTTCGGCGGTGTCAAGGAATCGGGCCTTGGCCGCGAAGGCTCGAAATTCGGCGTCGAGGAATATCTCGACATGAAATATCTCTGCCTCGGCGGGTTGGCTTAATCCGCCAGCGCCTTCAGAAAGAAATCCTCGGCGCCGAAATTGCCGGATTTGAGCGTGATCGTCAGCCCGCGAACAGCTTCCGGCCCGTCGATGACGCGCATCCACGGCACGCCGGGGTCGATTTCCGGTCCGATGGAGAGCGCCTGGATGCCAAGCCCCTGCACCACCGCGCCTGACGTCTCCCCGCCGGCGACCACAAGACGGGTCACGCCGCGCTCAACCAGAAGTCTGGCGGTGTCGGCCAGCAGATGCTCGATCATGGCGCCCGCCGCCTCGCGCCCGAGCACGCTTTGCACCTTGGCTACCTGTTCCGGTTCGGACCCGGAGTAAATGAGCGCCGGGCTTGGCGCAGCCAGCGCAAACTCAGCAAGCGTGCCTGCGGTGATCTCCCCTCCTGGAAGCGCAAGCGGGTCGATTGCAAACGCCGGCACGCCGGCTGCTTGTGCGGCGGCGATCTGGCGCCGCGTCATCGCCGAGCAGCTGCCGGCGAGGATTGCTGCCTTGCCGGGGGGCAGGTCAAACGGCGAGGCGGTGTGCATCGCCCCCTTCCGCAGCAGCGCCGGCAGTCCAAGGGCGATGCCCGAGCCGCCGGTGATGAGCGGCTGATCGTGAATGGCGGCGGCCAGAATGCGCAAATCCTCATCATCGATGGCATCGGCAACGGCGTAGCGAAAGCCTTCCTGCTTCAGCGCCGTGATCGCCGTGCGCGCCACCTGCGCTCCCTGGCGGATGGTTGCGAGAGCGAGCAGGCCGACGCGATGGGCGCTTTGGGCGGCCATGAGGCGCCTGAGACTGGCGTCCCGCATGGGGGTCAGCGGGTGATCCCTCATGGGGCTTTCGTTGAGCGGCTCGCCGTTCACGAACAGATAGCCCTGATAGATGGTGCGCCCCGCCGCCGGAAAGGCGGGGCAGACGAGGGCGATATCCGCGCCGACCTCATCCATCAGCGCATCCGCCACCGGGCCGATATTGCCCTGTGGTGTCGAATCGAAGGTCGAGCAATATTTGAAGAGAAGGCGCTGCGCGCCCGCCGCCCGCAGCGCCCGGGCTGCTGCCACAGATTGCGCAACCGCGTCCTCGACCGGCGCGGTGCGCGATTTGAGCGCAACAACCACCGCCTCCGCCGACGGCAGGTCACCTCGCGGCACGCCGATCGTCTGCACAGTGGTGAGCCCGCCGCGCGCCAGCATCAGCGCGACGTCGCTTGCCCCTGTCATATCATCGGCCACCACCCCGATCAGCATGCGCGTCTCCCGTGCCCGTCCAGGCGCCAAGTGATAGCCGCCATGCACGCTCAAGCAAAGGGCGCCGATTGATCATTGCCGGCAATCCGTGAATGATGAGGCATGTCGCAGACAACCCTTGACCATCTTGTCATTATCGCCCCCTCGCTCGCGGCGGGCGTCGCCCATGTCGAGGATATGCTGGGCGTCACACCGGGTGCTGGCGGCGAGCATCCGCTGATGGGGACCCATAATCGCCTGATCCAGCTCAGCAACGACGTCTTTCTCGAAGTGCTCGCCATCAACCCCGCCGCCCCAACGCCTTCTCATCCGCGCTGGTTTGGCCTTGACGATCAGCAGCGCCTGAGACGCGACTGGGACGAGGGGCGGCGCTTGCGTGCCTATGTTGCACGCACACCGCGCCTCAGCGAGCATCTGACGCGCGAGGCTCCGGTACTGGGCGCGCTGACCCGTGCGAGCCGCGGTGATCTCGTCTGGCATTTCGGTGTGACCGCCGACGGTGCATTGCCCCTCGACGGGGCAGCGCCTTATCTGATGGACTGGGGGTTGATTGGACCGCAAGCGGCCCGCATGGCGCAGGCTGGGCTGAAGCTGACCCAGCTCATCGTTGAAACACCCGCCATCGCCGCCGCTTCAGCCTTTATTGATCGGCTCGACATGAACGCCGGGCCGACGCTGCGACCAGGTCAGATCACCCGCCTCCTTGCCGTCATCGACACGCCTGCGGGCCCACGGTTGCTCTGCTGAAGCACGATGCATAGGGTCGCTGCAGTCATGGACATGAGCAAACCACCTCACATCAAGCCGTGCGGCGATGCGGCGCTGGTCATCGAGTATGGTGATACGGTCGATGCCGCCCTCAATCGTCGCGTGCTGGCGCTGGACGCCTATCTGGCCAGGCACCCGGTCGAGGGCATCAGCGAGACGGTGCCGACCTATCGCTCGCTTCTCGTTCATTACAACCCGCTCCGCCTCGACTACGCCGACCTGTCGGCAGCCCTTCTGGAGGCTGCCGCCGTGAGCGGTTCGGATAGCGCAACCGGCACCCGCTGGCGCATTCCGGTCGTCTATGGCGGCGAGTATGGCGTCGATCTGGCGGAAATTGCCGCCCGCCACCGCATGCGCGAGGAGGAGGTCATCCGCCGCCACAGCGCCGGCATTTACCGGGTCTACATGCTGGGCTTCATGCCGGGCTTTGCCTATCTGGGCGGACTTGATCCGGCACTCGCCACCCCGCGCCGCGATGATCCGCGCCTTGCGACGCCTGCCGGCACCATTTCGATTGGCGGTGTGCAGGCAGGTGTCCAGTGTCTGGCCGCCCCCAGCGGCTGGCATCTCCTGGGGCGCACGCCGGTGCGCACCTACCAGCCGGGGCGCGAGCCGATGTTTCTGGTCGAACCGGGCGATGAGGTGACGTTCGCGCCTATAGCGGCTGATCTCTTTGCCGGCCTTGAGGCGCGCGCTGCTGCGGGCGAGATGATTGCTGAAAAGGTGCAGCCTTGAGCCAGCTGCGCGTGCTTCAGGTGGGTCCCGTGACGTCGATACAGGATTTCGGACGCTTCGGTGGTCAGCGTTATGGGCTTGGCACGGCAGGTGCGCTTGATCGCTGGTCGCTTGCAGCTGCCAACGCGCTCGTCGGTGCCAGACAAACGGCGCCGGCAATTGAAATCGGCCCCTTTGCCTGCCGCTTCAAAGTAGAGGGCGGCGCGGTGCGGATCGCCTTGTGTGGCGCCCCTCGCGCGGCGTCGGTCGGCGGGCGGGCACTGGCATTTAATTCCACGGCACTCATTGCCGATGGCGAAACGCTTGATATCAAGGCGGCACAGGGAGCGGTCTTCTCCTATCTGGCGATGGAGGGCGGGATCGCCGGCGAGCCGATCTTCGGCAGCTTCTCGGTCCATGCGCGGCTTGGTCTTGG
>FSSH01002278.1_pt1 | contig 15364 bp, 10 predicted proteins | sample 1166101 | NCBI WGS metagenome assembly FSSH01 (sample SAMEA32972668, study PRJEB13176) | freshwater metagenome | biome: Drinking water system; feature: Biomass in drinking water that filtered by 0.45 um membrane; material: drinking water | place: USA | collected 2012-12-20 | depth 0 m | reverse complement strand
AGCCGCTGCGCCGGCAGCTGAGCGAGCGCGCACTCGCCGCCGGGCTGGTGGGCGGCGCGATCGGTCGAACGCGCCAGGACGTCGAGACGCGCTATCGCCTCGAACCCGTGCCCGCAGGCTGCCGCCTGGCGGACCTGTCCGTGCGCGTCGACCTGACCATGGACCTGCCGGCGTGGCGGCCTTCGGGCACCACGCGGCGCGAACTGCGCGCCCGCTGGGAGCGCCTGATCACCGCGCTGACGCTGCACGAGGAGGGCCATCGCGACAACGCCGTGCGCGCCGCCCGAGAACTGCACCAGCGCCTGTCCGGGCTGGGCGAGGCGGCCGACTGCGACGCGCTGGGCAAGCAGGCGCGTCGCGAGATGTTCCGCGTGAAGCTGCGCTTCCAGCTGCGCGAGCAGGCCTATGACCGGCGCACCGGCCACGGCGTGGGCCAGGGCTCGGTGCTGTGACCGCACGGACGGCTGCGCGCGGGCTTGGTAACCTTTGCGCCGTCCCTTTCCGCTGGCGCCCGGCCTCGTGACCTCTAGGCTTCGATCCCTGCTTTTCCTGCTGCCGCGCGGCTTGCGCGCCGCTGTGGCGGCCGTGCTGGTGGGCGGCAGCACGCTGCTGCACGTGCCGGTGCTGCTGGTCGTGGCGATCACCAAGGCCCTGCTGCCCCTCGCCGCGCTGCGGCCTTCGCTGGACCGCGCGCTGATGCTGATCGCCGAAAGCTGGATCGGCGTGAACAGCCGCCTGATCGACGCCTTCACCCGCACGCGCTTCCTGGTCGAGGGCATGGAATCACTGCGCTACGGCGGCCATTACCTGGTGCTGGCCAACCACCAGAGCTGGGTGGACATCCCGGTGCTGCAGAAGGTGTTCAACCGGCGCATCCCGCTGCTGCGCTTCTTCCTCAAGAGCCAGCTGTTCTGGGTGCCGCTGCTGGGCCTGGCCTGGTGGGCGCTCGATTTCCCCTTCATGAAGCGCTATTCGAAGGAAACGCTGGCGCGCCGCCCCGAGCTGGCCGGCCGCGACCTGGCCGTGACGCGCGAGGCCTGCGAAAAATTCCGGCACATCCCGGTGTCGGTGATGAACTTCGTCGAAGGCACCCGGTTCACGCCGGGCAAGCACGCGCAGCAGGGCGCGCCGTTCCGGCACCTGCTCAAGCCCAAGGCGGGCGGCGTGGCCTTCGTGGTGGGCGCGATGGGGGATGCGATCGAGTCGGTGCTTGACGTCACCGTTAGCTACGACATCGGCAGGCCCCGGCTGGCCGACCTGTTCGCCGACCGCATCGGCGTGGTGCGCGTGCACGTGCGCGAGCGGGCGATCCCGGACGGCTTCGCCGGCGGTGACTACGAGGGAGATGCGGCCTTCCGCGAACGCTTCCAGGCCTGGGTGAACGGCCTGTGGCTGGAGAAGGATGCGCTGCTGGACGACTGGACGCGCCAGCGCGGCGATTGAACCGCCGCGCCGGGCGTCGATGGCGGCAGACCTAGAGGGTGGCCGCCGAGAAAGTGTCGCACTGGCGCACGTCGCCGGACTGGAAGCCGACGCGGAACCAGCGCACGCGCTGCTCGGCGCTACCGTGGGTGAACGAGTCGGGCACCACCTGGCCCTGGCCCTGGCGCTGCAGCGTGTCGTCGCCGATCGCGGTGGCGGTGGCCATGGCCTCCTCGAGGTCGCCGTTCTCCAGCCAAGCGTGGCGCTTCTGGGCGTGGTGCGCCCACAGCCCCGCGTAGCAGTCGGCCTGCAGCTCCTGGCGCACCAGTGGGCCGTCGGCGCCTTCAACGTTGCCGCCGCGCTGGCGCACCTGGTTCACCTTGTCGGAAATGCCCGTGATGGTCTGCACGTGGTGGCCCACCTCGTGGGCGATCACGTAGGCCTCGGCGAAATCACCGCCGCCGCCCAGGCGCTGCTGCATCTGCTGGAAGAAGCTCAGGTCGATGTAGACCTGCTGGTCGCCCGGGCAATAGAACGGGCCCACCGCCGCGGTGGCGCCGCCGCAGGCCGAGTTCACCCGGCCGCTGAACAGCACCAGCGTCGGCGCCGGGTAGGTTTCGCCGCTGGCCTGGAAGATGCTGCCCCAGACGTCTTCGGTTTCGCCCAGGATGCTGGCGACGAACTGCGAGGCTTCGTCGTCCACCGGCGGCGCGGTCGGCGGGCCCGAGGGACCGGACGGCGCCTGCTGCTGCATTTCGGCCACCAGGCCCAGCATCTCCAGCGGGTTCTTGCCCATCAGCAGGCCGATCACCACCACCACGGCGATGCCGCCCAGACCCAGCTTCATGCCGCCGCCACCGCCGCCCGGCGCCGCCCCGGGCGCAGCAGCCCCATCACGAACTTGCCCGCCTTCGCTGCCGCCCGCTCCAGCGCGCCGATCGGCTGGCCACCGGGGACATAGGCGATCCGGTAATACATCCACAGCACCAGCGCCGCGAACAGCAGGAAGGGCGTCCACAGCGCGATCAGCGGATCGGCAAGGCTGAGCGAACCGATCCCCTCGGCATATTCGTTGATCTTGTGATAGGTCACCAGAAGCACGATGGCGAGGAACACGCCGAGCGCCGAGGTCGACCGTTTGGGCGGCACGCCCAGCGCGACCGCGAGCAGTGGCAACAGGAACATCGTCGCGACTTCCACCACGCGGAAGTGGAAGGCGGCGCGGCTGGTATCGCGCAATTCCATCGACGCCGATCGGTCACGGCCGATCCGCGCCAGCTCGGGCAGGGTCAGCTCGAGGTTGCGGCCGCCGCGATTGCGGAACGTCTCCGATCGGGGCAGCGGCACCGGCAGATCGTGCGAGGTGAAGGTCAGCACGCGCGGCACCGCGAATTTGGGATCGTCATTCACCAGCGTGCCCCGCGAAAGCCGGAAAATCACCTCGTCGGGATTGTCGGTGCCCAGAAACTGGCCGCTTTGCGCGGTGATCGCGATCGAGCCGCCATCCTTATTGTCCTTGTGGACGAAAATGCCCTGCAGCCGCCGGCCCTGATCGTAGCTCTGCTCGATCCGCACGGTCGGCCCGCCGGGGAAGGAGGTGAACTCGCCGACCTTGATCGACGCGCCAAGCGCGCCGGTGCGCAACTCGTAGCGGAGCTGCTCATAGGCATAGCGCGCCTGCGGCTGGACATAGCCGACGATCGCCAGATTGGCGATGGCGAGCCCGAACGCATAGAGATAGGGCACGCGCAGCAGCCGGTTATAGCTGATCCCCACCGCGCGGATCGCATCGAGCTCCGATGTTGTCGCGAGCCGCCGAAAGGCGAGCAGAATGCCGAGCATCAGCCCGATCGGAATGCCGAGCCCCAGATATTCGGGGAGCAGGTTGGCGAGCATTTTCCACACCACGCTCACCGGCCCGCCTTCGGTCGCGACGAAATCGAACAGCCGCAGCATCCGGTCGAGCACCAGCAGCATCGCTGATAGGATCAGCGTGGAGAAGAGCGGAACGGCGATCAGCCGGGCCAGATAGCGATCGATCGAATTCATGCTGAACGCGCGCAGGCCCGTCTGGGAGGAAAGCAGTTGACCCCGTGAGCTATAGAGCCGCCGCAGCGCCGCGTCAGTAGCGAAATCATTCGGCGGCGATGGCGGTTTCGGCGCCCCGCCGGGCGACGGCATCGGCGATCGCGCGCTCCAGCGCGGCGATGGTGAAGGGCTTGCGCAGCACATGGTGCCCGCCCAGATCGGCCGCCTCCTCGCCGGCAAAGCCGGTCACGAACAGCACCGCCAGATGCGGATGATCGGGCAGGATGCGCGCGATCAGCTCGGGCCCGGTGCGGCCGGGCATCAGCACGTCGGAAATGATCAGATCAACCGGGCCCAGCGCCGCCAGCTCCGCCGGTGCGCGCAGCGGATCGCTACAGCCGGTGGCCGTATGGCCGATTTCGGCGAGCGCATCCATCGTCGCGGTCAGCACACGCGGATCATCCTCGACCACGAAGATGCGCAATTTGGGGGCATCGGCCGGCGCCGTATCGGCTCGCGATCCGGTGGCGGGAGCATCGAGCGCGGCACTGCGGTCACGCGGGAAATAGAGCGTCACTGTCGTGCCGATGCCGGGCGTGGAGGCGATCGCGATCTCGCCCGACGATTGCTTCACCAGCCCGAAAATCTGGCTGAGCCCAAGGCCTGTGCCCTTGCCGACCGGCTTGGTGGTAAAAAACGGCTCAAACAAACGCGGCAAGTTCTCAGGAGCAATACCTTTGCCGCTATCGCTGATTTCCACCCACACATTCTGGTCGGCGCGACCGGTACGAATATGAATATCGCCTTTGGTTTCGATGGATTGCGCGGCATTGATCAGCAAATTCATAAACACCTGATTCAATTGCGAAGACAAACAATAAATCTGGGGAATTTCGCCGTACTGTTTATGTACCGTGCAATGGTATTTCAGCTCGTTGGCGATAATATTCAGCGTGGAATCCAGGCCCTTATGCAAATCGCCCAACTCCCATTCGTTTTTGTCGGCATGCGCAAAATCCTTCAAATCCTGAATAATGTCGCGCACCCGCGTCAAGCCTTCCATCGATTCGGCGATCAATTCCGGAATATCATTTCGTAAATAATCAAGCTGCTTGGTTTGTTTCAGCTCGCGCAAACTTTGCAGAGAGTCCTCCGATAAGGGGTTTTCGTCTAAGGCCGCGTTGCTGGCATCCAACACGCAAAAAACATCACGCAAATAGCTGTCCAGCGTATTCAAATTGGAATTGACAAAACCGATGGGATTGTTGATTTCATGAGCGATGCCGGCCGCCAATTGCCCTATCGCCGCCAATTTTTCCGATTGCAATAATTGCAAATGCACAGCCTCATTCTCCTGATGTCGGCGTTGCACTTCGGTTTCCAGATAGGCATTTTGGTCTTTCAGCCAATCGCGGGCATTCTTCAGCTCCAGCTGGGTTTTGATTCTAGCCAATAGAATCGACAAATGGCACGGCTTGTAAAGGTAATCCACCGCCCCGAGTGACAAACCCCGCTCTTCCTCCAGATCGGAGGTCAAGGCGGTAACGAATATCACTGGAATGTCGACGGTTTTGGGATCGGCTTTTAACTGGCCGATGACTTGATAGCCATCCATGTCGGGCATCATCACATCCAGCAGGATTAAATCAGGCTTCGGGGCTCCACCCGCCAGTTGCAAGGCTCTCTGCCCGCTGGTGGCCACCAAAACCTGATAATACGGGGCGAGAAACTGCCCGAAAACCGACAGGTTGATGGACTCGTCATCGACTAACAGAATGGTGGCTTGGCGCTCTGTCGATTGTTTATCGGATTCCATCTAAATTCCGTTCGATTTTAAAACCATGATCTGGATTGACTGCAAGCGTCTCAGGCAAGCGAGTTCGGGTCACGACTCAGTTTTTGGAGCGCCAGCAAAGTGTACCCGATTGTCGATGACATTCCAGTAAGAACAGTGTGCCATTAGCCCAAAGCGCCTTTTCGGCAAAGCTTAGCCGCATATAGGGGAGTTTATGCCGTAAAAGCCGATCTGATAAAGACAAATCGCTTACACGGTAGGATAGGGCCAGCGAAACGGCCGATACGCACTAAAATGATAGGGGAAAAGAACTCACTATTTTGTCAGTAAACCGAGCACCACCCTAATAGATCAAAACTCAGATCATGCCAGACCTTATCGAACGCGCAATCGTTATTACTCATATTGGTTTCCATCGACTATGACCACCATCGCTCCCGTTGCCGAACTACCAACGTCCCCGGCTAGCGATATGCTGGCGACGGTCAGTAGCGACGAACAAACGCTATGCGTACTGCTTAAACCTCACCTCTCGGTACGCCAGGCACTCGACACCACCGATTTACGCGTACGCGCAGCCTGCGGCGGTTTGGGCACCTGCGGCGCTTGTCTGATTCAAACCGTCAGCGGCGCGTTTAACCCGCCAACGCTGGCGGAACGGCAAAAGCTGCTACCGGAAGAGCTGGCTAACGGCATGCGTTTGGCTTGCCAATTGCGGGCGTATAGTGACTGCGAACTTTACCTGGAAAGTCCAGCGCCGCATTCCGCCTGGAAAAGCCTGGACCCGACCCAGCTTTATCAAGCCAGCGGCAATTCGGCCATTTCCGAGCATGTCTATGGCGTGGCGGTAGACCTGGGCACCACGCACATTCGCCTGTCCGTGTGGAACCGGCAATCCGGGCGCCGGATCGGCACGCGCTACAGCATCAATCCGCAAGTCGCGCATGGCGCGGACGTGCTGACCCGGCTGGATGCCGAGCGCCTGGACGTTCAAGATTGCCTCCGGATAGGCCAGCAAGCTCGCGAGGCTATCATGGATGGCATACGCGATATTCTCAGCCGCGATATGGGCGAAATAACGCCGGTACTGGCAGCGCTGGGCAAAGTGTTGATCGTCGGCAATACCGCAATGTTGACGCTGATTTGCGGCAATAGCGGCGACAGCCTCTACCAACCTGAGAACTGGCAAAGCCCCATCGCCTGCCTGCCCGCCGATGCCGATGCCTGGCGCCAGATATGGCGTACACCACATGCGCACATCGACATTGCCCAACCGCTGGCCGGCTTTATCGGTTCGGATTTGCTGGCCGACCTGCTCGCCACCGGCATTACTGAACAATCGCAACCGATGTTGTTGGCAGACTTCGGTACCAACACCGAAATCGCGGTGTGGGACGGCACAAACCTGTGGGCCAGTTCCGTGCCGGGCGGCCCCGCTTTCGAAGGGGTGGGCATGCGCAACGGTTTAACCGCTGAAGCCGGTGCGATTTGCAAAGTGTCGGCAAGCGGCTTACAGACGATAGGAGATGCCCAGGCGCGCGGCTACTGCGCCAGCGGATTCATCGACGCGATTGCCTTGCTGCTGGACAAAAAACACCTGAAACCGTCCGGACGCTTCGCCGAACCACCAACCGAACATGGCTTTTTATTGCAAGCCGACATGCCAAAAAGTGCCATTTTTGCGAGCGACATCGATATTTTCCAGCGCGCCAAGGCATCGACAGCCGCTGCCATGGCACAATTGCTGGCCTTAGCAGGTTTAAAAGTAAACGAGTTAGACAGGTTATGGATTTGCGGAAGTTTTGGTCAACATCTGGATCTAAACAGTGCATTCCGGGTCGGTTTACTGCCGCCGATGCCCAGCGAGCGGATCAGCCTGCTGGCCAACGCCAGTCTGGCCGGCTGCGAACAACTGCTATTGAATCCAGCCGGAAAAAGTCTTTTGAATAGTATTGTCGAACGGGCCCACGTGGTCAATCTTGGTGGGGTTTTCGAATACGAAAACCGCTTTATCGACAATTTACGCTTGCAACCCATGCCTATCGGGGAGTACGAATAATGCTTGACGCTTATATTCAATCCTACAACCAGGCGGTATTCGAGACCGATAAGCAGGGGGCCCTGGATGTCGTCAATCAGGCCTTGAGCGACGGATTCAGCCCCGAAGATATCGTCTTCAAATTGGTCATTCCGGCCGTCGAATTGATGATGACCTTGATCGAAAAGGATCCGGACGCCAATCTGGCTCAGCATTTCATGACCGCGCAAATCGCCGCCGACGTCACCGAGAAAATGCTGGAAAAATTCAGTAAACCGCCGGAAATGATAGGTCGCGTCGTGATCGGCGCCGCTTACGGCGACCTGCATTCCTTGGGCAAACGGATTGTCAGTGGCTGTTTGAAATCGCTGATGGTGGATGTGGTCGATCTGGGTACCAATGTCAGCGCCGAAAAATTCGTCAATACCGCAATGACCGAGAACGCTCAGGTCATCGCGGTATCCGCAATGATGGTCCACACCGCCACCAGCGAAAAAGGCAGTTTGGGGGTGCGCGCACTATTACAAGAGCGCGGCTTGGAACAGCAAATCAAACTGGCGGTAGGCGGCGCGCCCTACCGTTTCGATCCGGAGTTGTACATCCAGGTCGGCGCGGATGCTTGGGCGCCGGATGGCGTCACCGCCGCCAAAGTCATCGTCGATTTGATTCGCGAGGTCAAGCCATGACACCCCTGGAAATCCTCACCGCTGCGGCTACCGGCGCCCCCGCGCCGCGTATTCCGGTTTTTTGCAATCTGCCCGATCACGGCGCGCGGGAATTGGGTATGCCTGCCAAGCAATACTTCAGCAAGGGCGAATATGTCGCCGACGCTCAACTGCGCATGCGGCGGCGCTACGGCTACGACAACATCTGGAGCCTGCATTATGTTGGCAAGGAAGCGGAATTGCTGGGTTGCCGGGAAATCCTGTTTGCCGACGACGGCGTACCGAATGTCGCCGACTTCGTCATCAAAAACCTGGACGACATCGCCAAGCTCGAAATTCCCGCCGACATTACCCAACAACCAGCCTGGCAACCCGTCTCCGACAGCCTACAGATTTTGCAAAGCGAAGTCGGCGCCACGCATCCGATTTGCGCCTACATCACAGCATCGACCACCTTGCCAGCCATATTGATGGGCATGGATAAATGGATGGAGTTATTCCTGCTCGGTCCATTCGATGTCCGCGACGAACTGCTGCGAAAATGCTCGGATTTCTGTCAACAGGAAATCGCCGCGTTGCGGGCCTTGGGCGCCAATGTATTAATTTACTCCACACCATTCGGCTCGCCGTATTTCGTCAGCCGCAAACAAATCGAGCAAATCGTGATGCCCTGGATGCGGCGGGACTTGCTGCCCGGCGGTTGCGAAGGCCTGGTGTATTACTGTGGCATGGCGCCATTTAACGATGTGATCGATTTGGTTTTCGATGAACTTCACATCAAAGCCCATCACATCAGCCCGCTCGCCGACATTGCCGAAGCCAAACGTCTGATCGGTAATCGCGGCCTGACCTGCGGGGTAATCGACGATATTAAGATGATTCACTGGAGCGCGGAACAAACTCGCGCTGAAGTGCAGCGTATTGTCGAAATAGGCAAAACCGGCGGCCATTTTTTGTTCGGTAACGGCGTGATGCCGATGGCGGTGCCCGAGGCCAATATTCAGGCCATGGTCGCTGCCGCATTCGAATATGGGAGACTGCAATGAAAACTTTCTCGATACAGCCGGAAAATCAAACCCCGCTGACTATGATAGGCTGCGGCATTTTGCGTAAGGAAGTGGACGGATTAATCGCGAAAAATCACTGGAACGTCCATACTCATTATCTGGATTCGGCCTTGCACAATTACCTGAATCGTTTGTCGACAGAACTGAATCAGGCACTGGAAGAGCGCGAGAAACTCGGTGAAAAAACCGTAGTGTTTTACGGCGGCTGCCACCCGTTGATGGAAAAATATCTGGAAGGCCACCACACCTGCCGCACCCACGGTCAAAACTGTATCGTGATGTTGCTCGGCTACGAATTATTCATGCAGGAACTGGAAAAAGGCGCCTATTTTTTACTGGAAGACTGGGCGTTGACCTGGGAACCGATGATCACCGCCTGCTTCGGCGCGAACATGACGGTGATCAGAGAGATATTTCATAGCAGCCACAAATACATCCTGGCTCTGCGCACCCCGTGTAACGGTGACTTCAGCGCCGCCGCCGAAACTGCCGCGCGCTTCGTGGATCTGCCGCTGGAATGGATGGATGTCGGCCTTGAGCATCTGGAAACTGTTTTGGCCGATGCCATTCAACGCCGGCTTGCCGCCGACCAATGACTCAAGCACCTTCCCATCAAGAGCTCGAGGAGCGGGTCAAGCAATTGGAAACCCGCGTCCGCAAGCTTTCGGAAGAAAAAGCCAATCTGTATCTGGTTCTGCACCTGGTGGAATTGTTAAACCCCATCGCCGGCGTCGAAGGACTGTTGGAGAGTTTAATGACCGCCTTGTGCGGCAGTTTGGGCGGCAGCAATGTCGAAATTTATTATCTGGACGAGGGCGAGATTCATTACGCCAATTTGGCCGGCGAACGCCAGGTTATCGACCATATCGACGACCCGTTGATCAAAGAAGTTTTTCAGCATCGCCGCTTTGTCGAACAAGCCACGGATTCTCAGCATACCTTACTGCGCGGGATGACCCCGGCCATTGCCTGCACTTGGGTGATGCCCTTGCAGGTAGGCAAAGAATTAATCGGCGCCATCAAAATGACCGACATGCTGGGGTCGGCGCAAATGCGCGATTATCTATCGCCGTTTTTCTCGCACATGGCGCTGATTTTGAGCAACGAAATCAAAACCCGCATCGCTGAAAGCGCGAATCAGGCCAAAAGTAATTTCCTGGCCACCATGTCGCACGAAATCCGCACCCCGTTGAACGGTATCTTGGGGATGGCGCAGTTGTTGAGTCTACCGGACTGCGACCCAAGCAAGCATCAAGAGTGCGCCCGTACCATCCTCGCATCCGGACAAACCCTGTTAACCCTGTTAAACGATGTGTTGGATTTGTCCAAAATCGAGGCGAATCGGCTGGAGCTGATTTACTCGGCCACGCAGCCTCGGCAAATCATCACCGACGTGCAATCGCTGTTCGGGGAAAGCGCGCATCAGAAAAACCTGCGGATCGAAACCGCCTGGCTCGGACCCAGCGAACAATGCTACCAGCTGGATCAAATCAGAGTCCGGCAAATGCTCTCAAACCTGGTCAGTAATGCCATCAAATTTACCAATCAAGGGGTTATCCAAATCCAGGTTACGGAGTTGCGCCGGCAAGGATCGCAGGCGCAACTGGAATTTTCAGTTACCGATCACGGCATCGGCATTGCCACCGAGCAGCAAAGCCTGCTATTTAAACCCTTTACCCAAATCGACGCCAGTTCGACGCGGCGTTACGCCGGCACCGGCCTGGGCTTATCCATCGTGCAACGTTTTGCCGGACTGATGCAGGGCGAAGCCGGTGTGGAAAGTAGTCCCGGCACGGGCGCCCGGTTCTGGTTCAAAATTCGCTGCGACCTCGTTGATTGTCAACTTCATAATCACAATTCCGAACAAGAGCGCTTACCTATCCCGTGCGCGGAACTGTATTCTGCGGCAGCCAATGCCGGACTCCATCGAGATACGCCTGTCTATGCGGAGCAAACCGTCTTTGCGGTGGCCAACCCGACGATCAGCACGGAAGACATCGCCATGCTTCACCGTAACCAAGAAATACGACCACTAATGGACGAACTCGATAACTTACTTGCGAAAAACATGTTCCATGCCATTAATCAAGTCAAGGCATTGCAAAATTTACTGCGCGGTAGTGCGGTAGAACTGGGTTTTTCCGAAATAGCTCAATCGGTCAACGAAATGAAATTCGACCAGGCACGCCAGCAATTAGGACAGCTTTATTCAGTCTTGGGTTGGGACGGAGGGCAAACCGAATGAACAGCAAACAGTTGAAAATTCTCGCCATCGACGATACGCCCGCCAATTTGGCATTGTTAGGTCTGGCATTACAGGACGATTATCAAATTCAAATCGCCACCTCCGGCGGCAAGGGCCTGCAACTGGCGCTGGACGAGCCGCCCGACCTGATTTTGCTCGACATCATGATGCCGGATATGGACGGCTATGAAACCTGCCGGCGGATCAAGGCCAGTCCGCTGTTAAAAGACATTCCGATTGTGTTCGTTACCGCTTTAAACGAAATTCAAGCCGAGGCCTTGGGCTTTTCCTTGGGTGCTGCGGACTATCTAACCAAACCCATCAGTATCGAAGTTGCCCGCTTGCGGATTCGCAACCTATTGGAACGCGAACAATTTCGTCAAGAACTGCAACGCCGCGAGGCCGAGCAACGCTTGGCGGCCAGCGTATTTGCCCATACCCACGATAGCGTGGTGATTACCGACAGCGAGAATCGCATCATCGATGCCAATGAGGCCTTCAGCCGAATTACCGGCTATGCGCGCGAGGACGTTTTGGGTAAAAACCCGAGCATGCTCAAATCGGGCCGGCAATCCACAGAATTTTACAAAGCCATGTGGCAAGCGCTAAACACAAACAATCATTGGAGCGGCGAACTCTGGAACCGCAACAAAAAAGGCGAAGTTTTCGCCGCGCTGACGTCAATTTCGGTGGTGCGGGACGACGACGGCCAAGTTCATCATTACATCGGCTTATCGGCGGACATCACCCCGCTGAAGAACCATGAATACGATCTGGAACGCATCGCTCATTTCGATCCGCTGACCGGGATTCCCAATCGGGTGCTGCTGGCCGACCGTCTGGCGCAAGCACTGGCCCACACGCACCGCGCCGGCAACCATATGGCGGTATGTTATCTGGATCTGGACGGTTTTAAACCGGTCAACGATCAGTTCGGCCACGAAGTGGGCGATCAATTGCTGATTGAAACGTCCCTACGCATCCGCGACTGCCTGCGCGCCGGCGATACCGTGGCCCGCATCGGCGGTGACGAGTTTGTGCTGCTATTGCTGGACTTTAGCGACAGCCGCGAATGCGAAGCCGTATTGGAGCGCATGCTTTGCAAAGTCGCGGAACCCCTGTCGATTGCAGACAATCTGGTCTGCGTCTCCGCCAGCGTGGGCCTTACCCTGTACCCCGACGATCTGGCGAGCGCGGACACCTTGTTGCGGCATGCCGACCAGGCCATGTATGTCGCCAAACAACGCGGCAAAAATCGCTACCATCTGTTCGATCAGGAACTGGATAGGATCGCGCTGATCCGCGGCGAAACCTTAACCCAAATCGAAGCCGCGCTGCTCAATGACCAGTTCCTGCTGTATTTTCAACCCAAGGTCAATATGCGCCTGGGTAAAGTACTGGGCGCGGAAGCATTGATTCGCTGGCAGCACCCCGAGCGCGGCTTATTGTCGCCTGCCGCGTTTTTACCCGACATAGAAGGCACCGAACTGGTCATAGCGCTGGGTAATTGGGTCTTGGCCCGCGCCCTGGATCACTTGCAGAAGTGGCAAGACATGGGTTTGAACATTGTCATCAGTATCAATATCGCCCCACGCCACTTACTGCACCAGGACTTCGTCGAAACCTTGAAAGCCGGCTTTGCCGCCCATCCGCGATTGCGCCCACGTTGCCTGGAACTGGAGATACTGGAAACGGCGGCGCTGGAGGATATTGGCCGGGTCACCGCCGTGATGAAGGAATGCCAAAAACTGGGCGTCGGCTTTGCATTGGACGATTTCGGTACCGGTTATTCGTCACTAACTTACCTGAAAGCCTTACCGGCCGACACCTTAAAGATCGACCAATCGTTTATTCGCGACATCCTCGGCGACCCGGAAGATTTGGCTATCGTCGCCGGCATCATCAATCTCACCGCCGCCTTTCATCGGCAAGTGATAGCCGAAGGCGTCGAAACCGAAGAACACGGCTTATTGTTGTTGAAACTGGGCTGCGACAACGCTCAGGGCTACGGTATCGCCCGCCCCATGCCGGCCGAGGACTTGCCCGGATGGATAACTAATTGGCTGCCGAATCAGGAATGGCTGAAAAATTAGTTGTTGGGACTGATCTATCCCCTGGTTTCTCTCCAAACGCCGTTGAGTTAAGAGTTGACCATACTGTAGTCGCGAATTTATTTGACCTTTGGCCCCCATAGCGCGAATAAATTCGCACCTACAAGTTCTTAACTTAAAGGCATTGGCTCTCCCCCTCCTGGAGCCGGCCGGGGTAAGCGAAGCGCATCCGGCAATCTTGGTGGATGCGCACAGCTTATCCACCCTACGCTCAACAGTCGCTAAATAGATACAACAAAACTTGGTCAATACTCGGATTATTGACCCAGCCCTATTTCTCACCGGTATTCCGTTCCGGCTCAATGCGGCTTATGGATTTCCAGGTTCTCGATGAAATATTTAAATAGCCGGCAATCGTCGTCACTGGGCGGGCCAAACCGCTGCGCGTGCTCCGCAAACACTTTCGACAGCAAGCGCGGTAATTGATCATCCTGCATACTGATCATCAGACAATCGACAGCACGTTCATAGCTCTCTTCACCCAAGTAAAAATGCAACGCTGCCAACGCCACCAATTGCGCTTCGCCATGCGCGCCAGTCGTTTTCGGCCAGCGACTGGCGAAGCAGCGCAAGCGGTTTAAAAAGGCTTTGATAGTACGCGGCGAATTGATCTCCGGCGGCTGTGACTGGGTTTGATGAATCAGCGGGTACCAGATCCGCAAGGCTGCAGCAAACTCCGGCGTATCCTGAGTTTGCCTTGGTCCGAACCAATCCCGGCCAAAGGCTTTGTAAGCCATTTCCAGATAATCCACCAGCCGGTTTCGCGCCTTCTCATTGACGCCTACCCAGACCAATCCACCAGCCAACAGCATAAACAGCAGCAACAAGCCATAGCCGATGCGTTGCGGCCAGGGCGTCAATTGTTCGGGTTTGAAATCGGCGCGAAACGAGGTGACGCCGGATTCGGCTTCACGCTGGTCTGGCTGATCGGCGACCGGCTCGACCTTGGTTTCCGCCGGCTTAGCAACCACTTCAGTCGCCGGCTGCGCTGCCGAAATCAGGGGTTTGGGAGTGGTAGGCTGACTGGCATGGTAAGCCGCCCAAGCCATCGCGGCCAACAGAACAAAACCCTGCAATGTCAAAACCAGCCCGTTACCTAGAGTTTGCAAGCGCTGCTCGCGTTGGCCGCGACTATCCTCTTCGCCGCCGCTGCCGGTTAATAAGTTCAGCATCGCCTCGCTGCCGGCGGAAGGCACCGGCACTTCAATGTTGATCAACTTTTGCAGATAAAAGCGCGCCAGGCTGCGTGGTTTTCGGGCTGGCGCAGTTTCGGCCGGCACGCCAACCGCCGCCGGACCATTGTCATCAAATTCGTGCAAGGCTTCGGCGAGTTCCTTGAAATGCAATTTGACATTGGCCAGTACATATTTAGGGGCAATGCCCAACACGATGAACAACTCGCCACTGCTGACCAAGAAATTACAGGTCTCCAGCACCCGCAGCGCATGATCGCGGCTGCACCGGTCCAGATCGTCGATAAACAACACCAACCGCCGCCGACCCAACAACTTGGTCAAACGCTCGAAGCGCCGTTCCCAGATTTGCCGGGTACCCACCGGCTCGGCGGCTTCGATAACGCCGGTTTTGCTGATAGCGGTTTTCAATAAATCGGTGCTGGCTAAACCGAACAACGACGCACCTTTGACCACCACCACACCAGCCACGGTAGTCAGCACTGTCAACAAAGCTGTCAACCAGGCCGGCAAAGCAAATGGCGCTTTGCCTGGGCTATGTTCCAGTTGCTTAACGATGGCTTGTTTACGCTCTTGCGTTAATTCATGCTCGAGCACTTTTCCGGCTTGTGCCAATAACTCATCGTCGCTGGCGAAGGCGCTTAAGGTATCTTTGCAGTTTGCCGAATCTTTCGCTGTGCCGGAGATATCCGCGTTTACCAAACATTGCAGTTTCTCGCAATCAGCGGGGCTAAACAGCTGGTCAGTGGCGGACTTCGCTGGATTGGTCACACCATCCGCTTGAGCACATAAGCGGGCGT
>FSSH01004718.1_pt1 | contig 15366 bp, 14 predicted proteins | sample 1166101 | NCBI WGS metagenome assembly FSSH01 (sample SAMEA32972668, study PRJEB13176) | freshwater metagenome | biome: Drinking water system; feature: Biomass in drinking water that filtered by 0.45 um membrane; material: drinking water | place: USA | collected 2012-12-20 | depth 0 m | reverse complement strand
AGCTGAAAGCGGAATCCTGGCGTGTTGCAAGACTGGGGGATAAGCCAAAGCGGACTTGGGATGAAGCGGCATGCAAGTTTTTGTTAGAAACACAGCACAAAGCGACGCATGAACGCGACAAGGAGAAATTACGATGGCTACAGCAGTTTTTACGTAAAAAGCTATTGAATGAGATTGATCGGATGCTGATAGATCATATTGCACATACCAAGGCCAAAGAAACTAGCCCATCAACTGCAAATCGGCATTTAGCGCTGATACGGGCAATTTTGCGCAAGGCATGCTATGACTGGGAGTGGACTGACAAGGTTCCGAAAATTAGATTATTTCCGGAACCCAAACATCGAGTTCGCTGGTTAACCCCTGAGCAGGTGAAAATGCTTCTTAAGGAATTACCCGCTCATCAACAGGATATGGTGATTTTTGCTTTATCAACTGGATTAAGACAATCAAACGTAATTAACTTGGAATGGAGCCAGGTTGATCTGGAACGCAAGGCTGCATGGGTTCATCCTGATCAGGCAAAAGCAAGAAAGGCAATCCATGTTCCGCTAAATTCAATAGCTTTGGCTGTTTTATTTCGGCAAAGTGCCAAGCATCCAAGCAGAGTATTTACTTATAAAGGTCGCTCAATTTCTTGGGCAAATACCAGTGCATGGAGAAATGCTTTGAAACGGGCCGGAATAGATAATTTCAGATGGCATGACCTGCGCCATACATGGGCAAGTTGGTTAGCCCAACAAGGTGCTCCCATGAATGTGTTGCAGGAGCTTGGAGGCTGGGAATCGGAAGAGATGGTCAGGCGGTATGCTCACCTATCAAAACCCCAACTTTTACAGCATGCCGAACTGGTTTCAAATGTCTTTATTGGCACAAATTTGACACACCCTAAGAAAAAAGAGGTTAGAGAAACACTCTAACCTCTTGATTTATTGGTGGGTCTGGCTGGACTCGAACCAGCGACCAAGGGATTATGAGTCCCCTGCTCTAACCAACTGAGCTACAGACCCTTATTGCTTATTTTAATTGTTGCCGGTATCCAAAAAGCTGCGTAAACGTTCAGAACGAGCAGGGTGACGTAACTTGCGCAGTGCTTTGGCTTCGATTTGACGAATGCGTTCACGGGTAACATCGAATTGTTTGCCGACCTCTTCTAAGGTATGGTCGGTATTCATTTCAATGCCGAAACGCATACGCAGCACTTTGGCTTCACGCGGGGTTAAAGAATCCAGAATATCCTTAGTGACACCGCGCAAGCTTGCGTAAACTGCCGCATCTGCAGGCGCCATCGTGGCTGCATCTTCGATAAAATCACCTAGATGTGAATCTTCATCGTCACCAATCGGGGTCTCCATGGAGATGGGTTCCTTGGAAATCTTAAGAATTTTACGAATTTTCTCTTCGGGCATCTCCATTTTTTGCGCCAAAACCGCCGGTTCAGGTTCTTGTCCGGTTTCCTGCAAAATCTGACGTGAAATACGATTCATTTTATTAATTGTTTCAATCATATGCACCGGAATCCGGATGGTTCTCGCCTGATCCGCAATGGAACGGGTGATCGCCTGGCGTATCCACCATGTTGCATATGTTGAAAATTTGTAACCACGCCGGTATTCGAATTTATCGACTGCTTTCATAAGACCGATATTGCCTTCTTGAATCAGATCGAGAAATTGTAATCCACGGTTGGTGTATTTCTTAGCAATAGAAATTACCAGCCGTAAATTGGCTTCCGTCATCTCGCGTTTGGCCCGGCGCGCTTTAGCCTCGCCCGTTGACATTTTGCGATTAATTTCTTTTAAGTCTTTGATCGGAATGCCAACCTTGTTTTTGAGTTCCAGCAAATTCCGCTGCTCTTCCAAGATTGCAGGTTTATAGTGTTCAAGCGCTTGACTATAAGGCTTTCCAATAGCGATTTCTTGCGCTACCCAATCAAGATCGGTTTCATTTCCAGGAAACGTCTTGATGAAGTGATTCCTGGGCATTTTTGCTTTGGATACGCATAAATCCATTATCCTGCGCTCATAGTTGCGCACATCTCCCACGAGTTCGCGCTGAGTATCACAGAGCTTCTCTACCATTTTCGCCGAGAACCGGATACCCATCAGTTCGGATGAGATTTTATCCTGAAGCTCAATATAACCTTGATGATAAGGGCCTTCTTTCTCAAGCAGGGCTTGCATTTCGGTATATATTTCTCGGATTACCGTGAAACGCTCCAATGCATCTGCTTTAAGTTTCAACAAATCCGCACTGGCAATTGATGCGCCATCACCATCTTCATCTTCGTCATCATCGCCGAGATCGTTGGAAGCTAACTCCTGCTCTAAAGATTCTTCTGAAAACTCTTCGTTCGTGATTTCTTGCGCATTGGCGTCCAACAATCCATCAACCACTTCATCAATGCGCAATACATCCTTCTCAACTTCCGTAGCCAAATCAACAATTTTTGCGATGATCGGAGGACAAGCCGAAATCGCCTGAATCATATGACGCAAACCGCCTTCGATGCGTTTTGCGATTTCAATTTCACTTTCACGCGTCAGCAAACCCACCGAACCCATTTCGCGCATATACATCCGCACGGGATCTGTTGTCCGCCCAAACTCGGAGTCTACCGTAGAGAGCGCTGCTTCCGCTTCTTCCGCCACATCTTCATCAGCCACGGTGGTCGCAGCATCGGACATCAGCAATGTTTCCGCATCCGGCGCTTCATCATGCACGGATATGCCCATATCATTGATCATACTGATGATGCCTTCTATCTGCTCGGCATCCAGCATATCATCGGGTAAATGATCATTGATTTCGGCGTAAGTCAGATAGCCACGCTCTTTGCCTAATCCGATCAGTATTTTCAAGCGCATGCGCCGCGCTTCGATATCTTGCGGTTGCGGGTTACCGCTTTCAATGACGGAAACTGAGTCTATATCATCAATAGAGTCCAGTCCTCCAGCCGCCTTATTCTTTTTGGGTGTTCTGCCTCTGGCTTTCTTGCCTATATTGAACTCAACATCATCGCTGCCAAGCATTGCTTGAGAGAATTCTGCCACACTGCGTGCGGGTTTAACCGGTGCTTCTTTTATTTCAGCAAAATCGGTTGCATCTAAGCCGGTTTTTTTCTCATTTGTTTTTTTGCCGGTTGCTTTAACACTTTTCTCAGTTTTAGCTGTTAATTTTTTAGACTCTTCTTTCTCTACCATTTCATTGTCGGTATCTTTTATTTTCTGAGTTGTTGATTTTTTAATACTTTTATTATCTTTATCTTTTGATTCGACCGCTTTTGTTTTTGGCATATTGGATTCCCAATAATTTGGATGAATTAAAAGCTGAAAGAGCGAGATTATATCAAAATTCGATATTACTGACACCTAATAACTAATTTTGCTGCTTGATCAATTGCTGAAATTCTTGTTTCTCCGCATCGGTTAACATACTCATTGTCATAGATCTATTCTTTAATTCGGTAAAACGCTTTTTGCGGTATGCTTGCTGCAATATTTTTAATGCACCTAAGAATTCTGCTTCTAAATCAAATCCGTCATCCCACTTTAGCGCCTCACTTTTAATACTTTCCAGCAATGTTTTGTGCGGGCTATTTTGCAAATAAGTCAGCAATGAGTGCGCTGACTTATTTTTCGTTATGTGGGGGTGCTTATCAAGAAAATCAACCAATGCTTTTAATGCTACAGCTTCTTCCGTGTTTTCGTTCCATTCTGCAAGCCAGCTTTTATCCAGTTTCTCGATACAGTCTGGATTAAGCAACAACATCAGTATGAGCCAGCGTAAAGGCGAAATGATTTGTTTTGCTGGTTTATTCTCAATTGTACGTATTTTAGATGAGCGTTTTATCTGCAGCAACTCATCCAATTCCCCTTGATCAATCTCGCTAAGCTCCGCTAAGCGCCTGATCAGTATCAGCGACAGAGCCGGGGCCGTGACTTGTTGCAGCAGCGGCTTTGCGTCGCTGATCAATTTTGCGCGGCCTTCGCTGGTTTGAAGATTGGCTTCTGAGCATAATTCTTTGAATAGAAACTCCGATAACGGCAGAGTTTGTTTGAGCTGCTGTTCAAAAGATTCTTTGCCAAATTGATTGATATAGCTATCCGGGTCTGCTCCCTCGGGCAAAAAGAGAAAACTCAGATATTTACCGTCGGATAGCAGGGGCAAGCTATTCTCGAGTGCGCGCCAGGCTGCTTTTCTGCCTGCTTTGTCACCATCGAAGCAGAAAATAATGTTATCTGTCTGACGCAAGAGTTTTTGTATATGAAAACTCGTCGTCGCGGTACCCAAGGCGGCTACCGCATAATCAATCCCGTGTTGCGATAGGGCGATGACATCCATATATCCCTCTACAACAATGACGCAATTCGCTTCACGGATAGCGCGGCGCGCCGAGAACAGGTTATACAGCTCTCGCCCCTTTTCAAATAAAATCGTTTCGGGGGAGTTCAGATACTTAGGTTCTTCTTTTGCAAGCACACGACCGCCAAAGCCAATGATCTGCCCTTTCTGATTAAGGATTGGAAACATGATCCGGTCCCTGAACCGATCATATTGTTTGGTTTCACCGCTGGTAATGACTAATCCCGCTTGCGTCAATAATTTCCGGGTTTTGTCAGAATTATAATCAGAAAAAACCGCTTCGAGGTTTTGCCACTCCGCAGGAGCGTAGCCAATAGCAAATCGTGCCGCCGTTTTACCGGATAGGCCACGCTTTTTAAGATAGGCGATGGCTTTTTCGGAAACCTTTAGCTGCTCGCGGTAATAGCGGGTGGCGATTTGTAGTGCATTTAACAGGTCTTGCGGCGATATTTCAGCGTTGTTATGGTCATAATCGCTCGCGAAATCCTGTTGTGAATCGTCCGAGGCAGAATGATGAGACACATTACTGCTTTGTTGCTCCGGTAATTGCATACCAGTGTAAGCCGCCAGATCTTGCACTGCTTCGACAAAGCTTAAGCCGCTATATTCAATCAAAAAGCTGATCGCATTGCCATGCGCGCCGCAACCAAAGCAATGGTAAAACTGCTTGGTTTGACTGACTGTGAAAGAAGGTGTCTTTTCGCTATGGAACGGACAGCAGGCAACAAAATTAGCACCCGCTTTCTTCAGCGGGACATGCCGATCAATCGCATCGACAATATCCACGCGACTGAGTAAATCATGTATAAAAGATTGCGGAATCATCTACCCGGAGCTGTCAATAACAATCAGCTTCAAGTATAAATAAATTGCAATCGTTGTGGTTTGTTTTGAGAATAATCCGGAACAGTCAATCAGTATCAGGGGGATATCTTGGCTTTAATAAGCGCCGACACTTTACCCATATCAGCACGACCGGCCAATTTCGGTTTCAGCATGGCCATAACTTTACCCATATCCTGCATGCTGGCTGCATTCGTTTCTGAAATGGCTTCGGTGATCAACGCATCGATTTCGGAATCGCTAAATGCTTGCGGCATATAGGCACTGAGAATAGTAACTTCCTCTTTCTCAATATTGGCCAGATCCAACCGCTGCGCGGCTTCATACTGAGCAATAGAATCCTTGCGCTGCTTGAGCATTTTTTCAATAACCGCAATGACAGCCGCATCATCCAGCACTATGCGTTCATCCACTTCACGTTGCTTGATTGCAGCTTGCAGCAAGCGGATAGTATCCCGCTGCTTGGTGTCACCCGTGCGCATCGCTGCTTTCATATCTTCCGTGATTTTCTGTTTTAAGCTCATGATAAATAGATGCAATTAATCGATTATCAACTCATCATTTTGGAAAAACGCTACCGGAAGAAAAACCGGTATTAATATATAACGATTTAATAAAGCTTAGGTGGTAACAACTGGCTGCGCAAGCGCTTGTAATTCCGCTTCACAGCTGCTGCTAGCTTGCGTTTGCGTTCTGCGGTCGGTTTTTCATAAAATTCGCGAGCGCGCAATTCGGTCAGTATTCCTGTTTTCTCGATTGAACGCTTAAAGCGGCGCATAGCAACTTCAAATGGTTCGTTTTCCTTAACTTTAATTGTCGTCATAAATTGGCAAAATCCTCGATAACTTTGATTGAATAACAAGATAAAACAAAAGGCTGGGATTATAACACCAAACGATTTATTCTAAAAGAATTAGTTGTAAAAACTCGCTTGACTGTAACCAAGAAAACCTTAAATCAACCATACGGCACGCCATCGCAGCCCCTGGCACTAAGATATAAAACGCCGGATAAGCCACCTCCGGTCTTTGAATTCGCCCACGCAGGCAGTATAGTAATGCGCCCAATAATATGACTAAGAAATGCAAAAAGCAGATAAAGAGTTAGATGCGCGCGGCTTGAATTGCCCGTTGCCCATTCTACGCACCAAGCAATCGCTGGCTGGGATGGTCAGCGGGCAAATATTGAGAATTGTTGCGACCGATCCGGGTTCCGTGATTGATTTTCAGGTCTTTGCCGAACAAACCGGAAATGAATTGTTATCGTTGTCTGAAGTAGACCAAGAGTTCATTTTTTTGCTGAAAAAGCGATAAGCGGGGAAATCCGGTTAAACTTCCGATCAACGGGCCGCACCCGCAAATTTAACGATTGCTTTGCTCAATACGCCGCAATACCTTCATGCAGCGTTTTTAACCTCCGGCTACCGTCATGCGGTTGATCAACACCGATCCGCACTGTTTCGACCCGCGCACTATGACATCGTCACCGATGGCCGCGATGTTCCGGAACATATCTTTCAAATTACCGGCAATGGTGATTTCTTCGACCGGATAACTGATAGCACCGTTTTCGACCCAGAACCCGGAAGCGCCACGTGAATAATCCCCGGTGACTGCATTGATGCCATGCCCGAGCAGTTCGGTGACTAACAAGCCGTTGCCCATCTGCTTCAGCATCTCGTCAAAACCCATTGCCGCACCGTTCTGCATGATCAGATTATGCGTGCCGCCAGCATTTCCGGTGGTGCGCATGCCGAGTTTGCGCGCGGAATAACTGCCCAGGAAATAACCTTGCACAGTGCCGTTTTCCACGATGTTACGATCAACGGTCGCGACGCCATCGTCGTCGAACGGACCGCTCGCCAGCCCTTTGTGCAGATGGGGGCGCTCCAGAATCTGGATATCCGGCGCGAAAACCTGCTGGCCGATGCTATCCAGCAGAAAGGAAGATTTTCGGTATAGATTGCTGCCGCTCACCGCCGAAGCGAAATGTCCGATTAAGCCGGAAGCAATCGGCGCTTCAAACAATACCGGCACTTCGCAGGTATCGATCTTTCTCGCACCTAAACGCGCCGCGCTGCGCTTGCCCGTTTTTTCACCGATGCTTTGCACCGTCTCCAGATCGGCGGCGTCACGCGCCACACTGTACCAGTAATCGCGTTGTTTGCTGTCGCCTTGCTCTGCGATCATGGCACAACTGATGCTGTGGCGCGACAGCGGATAACCGCCCATGAATCCCAGACTGTTGGCATAAATAAATTGCGATTCACTGACGGAAATGGTCGCACCTTCGGAATTAGTAATGCACTTGTCCGCAGCGTATGCAGCTTGTTCGCAGCTTCTCGCCAGTTCGATAGCTTCTTCAACGCTGATTTGCCACGGGTAATATAAATTTAAACTTGGGTAGTTTTTAGCCAGCAATTCCGCGTCCGCTAATCCGGCGCAATCGTCGTCCGCTGTGTAACGCGCGATCGATAACGCGGCGGCAACCGTGTCGCTGATCGCCTGCGGGGAAAAATCCGAGGTGCTGGCATGGCCGCGTTTTTGCCCGATATAAACCGTCACGGACAAGCCTTTATCACGATTGTATTCAATCGTTTCCACGGCATCCTGACGCACCGTGACGGTTTGTCCAAAACCGTCGGAAACATTCGTCTCGCAAGCGCTGGCGCCGCCTTTTTGCGCGTGTTGCAAAATATCGCGGGCGATTTGTTGCAGTGTGCTGATAGGATAGGAAAATCGGGTATCGGAAACGGGTAAATTATTCATGTCGTACAATAAAGATGAAAATATAAGCGGATTTCAAACGAGGAGGCTATGATAACAGCTTATTCACACCGCATTACACAGGTTACCGTGCAAAAAGAACCGGAATACGACGACAACGAAGAAAGCGCGCCGAGCAAAACGAAGCGCAAAAAAGACATGCATGCCTTGCAGGAAATCGGTGAGCAACTGGTGGAACTGGATCCGAAAAAACTGACAGAGTTTGATTTGCCGGAAACTTTAATCGACGCCATCAGCCAGGCCCGGCCCATGCAAAAACATGGCGCACGGCGGCGTCAGATGCAATACATTGGACGCCTGATGCGCGAAATCGACGCGCTGCCGGTTAAGGAAAAGCTCGACTCCTGGCAGCAAACATCCACACACCAAACCGCCCGCCTGCACCAGCTTGAACGCTGGCGCGAACGACTGCTGAACGATGACAACGCGCTTACCGAATTTGCACAGAAATACCCGCAAGCCGACTTGCAGCGTCTAAGACTGCTGATCCGCAATGCGCAAAAAGAGAAGGCAGCAGAAAAACCACCTAAGAGTTTCCGGCTGCTGTTTCAGGAATTGCAAGAGATTGTTGAATAATAATGCTGCTCCACTACTGGATTTTTACGAGCAATGCTGTCAGATACGGGATTGCCGGTAAAATGGCTCATCCCCGGCAGACTGACATCATAAGACATTGAACAGATGTTGCATTTGAGTACTTTTGTTCCAGATTCATCTCATATCGTTAAATACTTGCACTAAACTCATCGTGTCGCAATAGTTTCTGATAAAAAGCTAAACGCTTAGGATGAATTTTCCCTTGTTGTACTGCCAATAACACAGCACAGCCGGGTTCCCGGGTATGGTGGCAATTATTGAATTTGCATCGTCCGATATAAGGATGAAACTCCATGAAGCCCCATGCCAGATTTTCTTCTTTGATATGATTCAGGCCGAATTCCTGAAAACCGGGCGAATCGATGATGGCGCTATCATCATCGAGACGATAAAGCTGCGAATGGGTGGTGGTGTGGGTGCCGGAATCGAGCGCTAATGAGATTTCCGCAGTAGCGCGCTTGGCTTCGGGTATCAATGCGTTGAGCAATGTGGATTTGCCCATGCCGGATTGCCCGGCTAAAACACTGAGGTGACCTGACAAATAAGGCCGAAGCGCGGAAATATCCTGTGTTGCGCTTAATTGCAATACGGCATAGCCAAGATTTTGATACAGCGAGAGCGTTTCCATCGCCGTTTGAGTCGGTTCGATCAGATCAGCTTTATTCAGCACGATCAATACCTTGATATTCTCGCTTTCTGCCGCAACCAGGCAACGGTTGATCAGCTCCTCGCTGAAACTGGGAGTAGCCGCGACTACAATGATGATTTGCGTGACGTTGGCGGCGATGATTTTTTCCTTAAACGCGTCGCTCCGGTAAAGCAATGAAGTGCGTTGCTGTACGGTTTCAATTACGCCTTGACCAACGGTAGTCAACTGATATTCCACAAGGTCGCCGCAAGCAATCCCGCCTTTTTTGCCGCGCATGACGCAAGAGATGGTTTCTCCCATTGCTGTTTCAACCGAATAGTGTCTGCCGAATGCGGCAACCACTTGTCCAGTCAAACACTTCGTTTGTGGCTTGTTTTTTCCGGAGCGAGCGCTCAAATTGAGAACAACTTATCGATTTTCGCCGCACAGATAAAATCATTCTCGGATAAGCCGCCGATCGCATGCGTGGTATACGTAACCACGCATTGATTGTAGCCCACCAGCATATCGGGATGATGATCTTCGCGATGCGAAATCCATGCTACCGCATTCACAAACGCCATGGTTTGGTAGTAATTCTTGAACGCGTAGGCTTTGCTGATCTGTTTGTCTTGCAACTGCCATCCTCCAATTTGCCGCAAAAAAGCCGAAACTTCCGCATCCGACAGCGGCGGTACGCCGCCTTCGCACGGTTTGCATTGCTTGGAAGCTAAGTCGCATACGCTATTATTCATGCTTGCCCCTGGCTTTGTAAATGCGCCACACGAATAGCCGCAGGCGGGTGTGAATCATAAAATGCGGAATGCAGCGGATCCGGCGTCAATGTGGCCGCATTATCCTGATACAGTTTCACCAGTGCGTGAATCAGATCATCTGCCGAAGCATTTTGCGCGGCATAAGCATCCGCTTCAAACTCGTGTTTACGGGAGTAAATGCTCGATATCGGATGCAGCAGGAAAGTAAACACCGGCATCACCAGGAAAAACAGCAACAACGCCATCGCAGTTGATGGCACGGCTGCAACCGTCACACCCAGTCCCTCATAAAACCAGCTTTGCCCCATCAGAAAGCCCAGTATCCAGAGAAACGCCAGACTCATCGCAAACGAAATTACGATACGCTTGATCACGTGGCGATGTTTGAAATGCCCCAGTTCGTGCGCTAATACCGCTTCAATCTCGCTTGGGTTCAGACGCGCCAGCAAAGTATCGAAAAAGACGATGCGCTTGGTTTTACCGAAACCGGTGAAATACGCGTTGCCATGATTACTGCGGCGCGAACCGTCCATGACAAACAAGCCGCTGGCTTTGAAACCGCATTTGCTCATCAATTGCTCGATGCGCGTTTTCAGCGTGGCATCCTCCAGCGGAGTGAATTTATTAAACAATGGCGCGATCCATGTCGGAAAAATCGCCAGCACGAACAAATTAAAAGCGATCCAGGCAAACCATGCGTACAACCACCAGCTTTCGCCCATTTTCTCCATCAACCACAGTACGCAAAATAACAAAGGCGCGCCCAGCAACAAACCCAATACGGATTGTTTAATCAGATCGGTAAAGAACATTCCTGGCGTCATTTTATTGAAACCATATTGCTCTTCGATCACAAAAGTGCGGTAGTAATTCAACGGAATGTCAGCAACGCTCATCATGAAGAATGTGCTGATAATCAATGCCATGCCGTGCGCCACGGGATCGCTTAACCAGCCCGCCCAGAATTCACTCAAGGCATTTAAGCCGCCGCCCAGGGTAAATACCAGCAACAGCACAACATGCAGCAATATGCCCGGATAACCCGCGCGCGTCTTGGCGCAGGTGTAATCAGCAGCCTTCTGGTGATCGCTTAAACTGATCTGACTGGCAAACTCTTCCGGCACCTTGTCCCTGTGCGTGCGTACATGGCCGGTATGTCTTGCCGCCAGCCAGATTTGGGTCAGCGTTGTCAGTAATAATGCGAATAGAAAAACTAAAGTAAATGTTTGCATAGTGGTTTGTTTTAAGCGCTAAAGTTTGAATTCATTCAATATTCAATGATCACTGCCAAATAAGCTGGGCATTCTCAGTCTGTTTAAAAGTGACGGACTGATGGGGATATGACACAATTAAACGCATTGCATTCAAAAAAAATCGAAACAATTATGGCACAAGATAACAATAACCTCATCTGGGTCGATATGGAAATGACCGGACTCAATCCGGATACCGATCGCATCATTGAAGTCGCTCTGGTGATTACCGATTCCCAACTCAATACTGTCGCCGAAGGTCCGGTTCTGGTCGTACACCAGGCGGATGAAGTGCTGAACGGTATGGATAAATGGAATCAATCGACACATTCCAAATCCGGCCTGATCGGCAAGGTGAAAGCGTCGCGCTTAAACGAAGTGGAAGTGGAAGCGCAACTGATCGAATTCCTGAAACTGCATGTACCCACCGGCGCATCGCCGATGTGCGGCAATTCGATCTGCCAGGACCGGCGCTTCATGGTGCGCTCAATGCCGCAATTGGAAGCTTATTTTCACTACCGTAACCTCGATGTCAGCACGCTCAAAGAACTCGCCAAACGCTGGAAGCCGCAAATTGCGTCAGGTTTCTCCAAAGACAGCAAGCACGAAGCGCTATCGGATATTTATGATTCCATCAACGAATTGAAGTATTACCGCGAGCATTTTATCGTTACCTGACCTCACGCTCTCCGCGGCATCACATGACATAATATTGAAATGGTTTTCCGAACTTTACGGGGAGAACCGTTTCTAAAAAACCGAAAGAAAATTTTGCTCTTTCATTCATTGACTATCTCATTTAGGAGAAACAAGATGCGCCACAAAAGAAATTTGGTTTCTATCGCCGTTGCAGCTGTTTTTTTACTCGCAGGCAATGCAACCACGGTATTGGCCGCTGATGCCACACAAAGCAGCAGCCACCAACATCAAAGCGGACAAGCCGCAGGTCATAGCCATGGCGATGCAAAGTCCGGTGATGAGCACGGCCATCAGTGTGAACATATGGGGCCAGTGGATACGAACAAAGATGGCAAAATCAGCAAGGAAGAGTTTATGAAACACCATGAGACCATGTTTGATAAAAAAGACGCCAACAAAGACGGTGTTATCGATCAATCGGAAATGCACCGCATGATGGATCATATGCATAAACATGGAAGCACGGAGCAATCCAAAGACAGTGCTCATAGTCATTGAGCTGGAAACAAACAGCGCTTAGAAGCTTATCAATATTCCTCAGCGCCTCACCCTGACAGCCGCTCAAATTTTCAGCAATTCAATGCGACTGTCAGCGTTTCAATGGATTCAACTGATTTAATGTCTTAAACCGCTAGGTACTTTCGCGGGCGCTCTTCTTTCCAGCGGTTGCGGATCCAAGACTGCCACGGTTAGGCTATCGTCATTAAAATACTTTTTCGCCACGTCGCGGACTTGCGCAGCCGTAACAGCTTTCAGCTTTTCCAGAATGACATCAATATCGCGGTAGGACAATCCGGTGCTTTCCAACCGCCCCAGTTGCATGGCTTGGGAAAAAATGGAATCACGCTGATACACATGACCGGCAACAACTTGCGCCTTCACGCGCGCCAATTCATCTTCAGTGACGCCATCTTTGGTGATTTTCTCGATTTCTTTGCGCAAAGCCTGTTCCAGCTCGGCAACCGTTTTACCGGCACGCGGCACCGCGCTCAGAAAGAAAATGCTTGGACCGCGCGCCATCGCACTGTAGCCCGCATTGGCCGAATTGGCAATCTGGCTTTCACGCACCAAATTTTTATTCAATCTGGCCGATGCATGGCCATCCAGAACACCTTCCAGTATTTCCAGCGCATACGGCTCCCAATCTTCCACTACGTTTCTAATCGCCGGTGCGTGATACCCCATCATTAGATAAGGAAGTTCCGCCGGTGCCTTGACGATGATGCGCTTGGTGCCTGTTTGCGGCGGCTCAGTCTGGGGTTTGCGGGCATTGAGTGGCAACAAGGAATGCTTAGGAATCGTGCCATAGTTTTTTTGCGCCAGCCGGAATACTTCATTGGCATCGACATCACCGACTACAATCAATATCGCATTATTAGGCGCATACCAACGGTCATACCATTCGCGCGCATCTTCCACGCGCATATTTTCCAGATCGTTCATCCAGCCGATAATCGGGTTTTTGTACGGATGCGCTTGATAAGCAACGGACATCATTTTTTCATACAGCAATGAACGCGCCTGATCCTCCGTACGCAACCGCCGCTCTTCCATCACCACTTTAATTTCTTTGGAAAACTCCTCCTCGGTCAGAATTAAATTGCGCATCCGGTCCGCTTCCAGTTCCATCGCCATGGGCAGGTGATTCTTATGCAATTGCTGATAATAGGCGGTGTAATCGTAACTGGTAAAGGCATTCTCCCGTCCACCCGCAGCGGCGATCTTCTTTGAAAAATTGCCATTCGGCACTTTCTCTGTTCCTTTGAACATCATATGTTCCAACACATGCGCTACACCGGTGACGCCGTTTACTTCATCGATACTACCCGCTTTGTACCAGACTTGCGTGACCACCACCGGTGAGCGATGATCCTGTTTAACAATCAATCTCAGGCCATTATCGAGTAAAAATTCATGCGGATTGGCAGCTGCTGTGGATGAAATCAGCAGGATCGCGATGCATAACCCGGAAAAAGAAAAAAAGCGATGTACAGTAAAACAATAATCAGGTTTCATTTTTACCAACCAAAATGTGAGTAAACAGAATAAAATTAGGCTTTGAGAATTTCCAATGTCTATCAGTAGAAGAGCCTACCAGAATGTTTAGTTTTTTTAAATCCAAAAAAAATCCCGCAGACTCCGCTGAAACACCGGCCTCACCCGATGCCGATGTTCAAACTGAAGCTGAAGCCGAGTCCAAGCCGGAAGAATCGATAAGCTTCGCCGCAAAACTTAAGCAAGGGTTAGCACGCACTCGGCAGAATCTGGGCAAACAGCTATCGAGTTTATTCGGTGGCGGCAAAATCGATGAGGCGCTTTACGAGGAACTGGAAACCATTTTATTAACCTCCGATATTGGCGTCAGCGCAACGCAGCAGTTATTGGAGAATCTGCGCAAACAGGTCAAGCGCGATGCCCTGACGGACTCGGCACAACTCAAAGAAGCACTGAAAGAATTGCTCATTGCCATGCTGGAACCGCTGGCACAATCACTGGATACTACCACACATAAACCATTCGTCATCATGATCACCGGCGTCAACGGTGTAGGCAAAACCACGTCGATTGGCAAACTGGCCAAGTATTTCCAGACCCAGGGAAAATCGGTATTGCTGGCTGCCGGCGATACTTTCCGTGCAGCTGCACGCGAGCAATTGATCGCTTGGGGGGAACGTAACAATGTCACCGTGATCGCGCCGGACAGCGATCCGGATAAAAAAGGCGATCCGGCGGCGGTGATTTTTGACGCGGTCAATTCAGCTAAAGCGCGCGGCATCGATATCGTGCTGGCGGATACCGCCGGACGATTAACCACGCAATTGCATTTGATGGAGGAAATCAAAAAAGTCAAACGCGTTGTCGCCAAAGCGATGCCTGATGCACCGCACGAAGTATTGCTGGTGCTCGATGCCAATACCGGACAAAATGCCATCACGCAAGTCAAGGCGTTTGACGAAGCGCTCGATGTGACCGGCCTGATCCTGACCAAACTGGACGGCACCGCCAAAGGCGGCGTGGTCGCGGCAATTGCCGGACAGTACCCGGACAATCCGCCGGCCTTGCGTTTTATCGGCGTCGGCGAAGGCGTGGATGATTTAAGGCCGTTTGACGCCCGGCAGTTTGTTGATGCACTGTTTGATTAAACACTACGGATAGCATAGGGCATAGGCCGATGATCACTTTCAAAAATGTCTCGAAACGTTATCCCGACGGGTATGTGGCGCTGAATAACGTTGACCTTACGGTTGAGCCCGGTGAAATGGTATTCCTGACCGGTCACTCGGGCGCGGGAAAAAGCACGTTATTAAAACTTATCGCCGCCATCGAACGGCCAACATCCGGCACCATCACGATCAGCGGGCAGAATATCGCCCAGCTTAAACCGGCCGCCATCCCCTATATGCGCCGCAAAATCGGTT
>FSSH01003403.1_pt1 | contig 15370 bp, 16 predicted proteins | sample 1166101 | NCBI WGS metagenome assembly FSSH01 (sample SAMEA32972668, study PRJEB13176) | freshwater metagenome | biome: Drinking water system; feature: Biomass in drinking water that filtered by 0.45 um membrane; material: drinking water | place: USA | collected 2012-12-20 | depth 0 m | reverse complement strand
CTGCTCGCTGTCCGCGCGCGCGAGCCCGAGACCATTTTTCTGAAGGGCAACCACGAACAGGCGGTCCTCGATTTTCTCGAGGCGCCGGAGCGAAACGAAGACTGGCTGCATTGGGGCGGCGACAAGACGCTCGAGAGTTTTGGAATCGAGAACATCTGGCGGAATTCGCCGGCCGCGCTCGCTGAGGCGCTCGCGCGCCAGATGCCGGATGCGCACTTTGAGTTCCTGCAGTCGCTCGACCTCTGGCGTATCGTCGGCGACTACGCGTTCGTCCACGCCGGCTTTCGCCCGGGCGTCGCGATCGCAGAGCAGAACGAACAGGACTGCCTGTGGATTCGCGCCGAATTTCACGACGCCCCGCCCGAGGGCCGCCCGCGCGAGGTTGTCGTGCACGGCCATCATCCGGTGAAGAGGCCGCAAGACCACGGCTGGCGTATCGCGGTCGATACGGGCGCCGTCTGGTCGGACGCGCTAACGGCCGTCGTCCTTGACGGCGTGACGCGGCGCTTCATCAGTACACGGTAGAGATCTTTACGCGCTCTTGCGCGCTTCCTTGCCGCCGACGACGCGCAGGCCGCCGGCCGCCTTGAGGATCGATCGCAGGGAGTCCGCTCCGCCGTCGCCTTCGGCCCCCGCGAGCGATTTGCCAAATTCGGCCGCGTAGTTGCCGGCGTTGACGGCGTGGACTTCCGGCGTGACGAACAGGACCTTGCCGCCCTGCATGATATATTCGCGCCAGCGCTCGAGAATTTCGCGCTTGAGCGCCGCCGGCGCGATCAGCCAATCGGGGTTGACGGCGCGCGATTCTGTTTCAGAGACAAGCGACGGGCCGCCCGCGCACAGTCTCGCGCCGTCGCCAAAGGACTCCGCGACGACCACTGCTTCGATGGTGTCGGCCAAGACGCCCGCCCAGGAATAGAGCATCGCCGCACCCGGTCCCGCGCCGTAGAGGTGCACGCTCTGATTTCGCCTTGAGAACTCCGCGATCCTCTCAGAAAAGGCTGAGCGAATGTCAGCGGCGCGCGCGGAGAAGGCCTGATAGGGCTGGATGGAGCGAAGCCCGAGCGCGTTCTCTTCATCCCACAACTGGGCAAGGCGCTCAAACCACGGATCAAAATCGTATTCGGCGGAATCAGCGTGGGTGATGAAAAGACGAATCGAGCCGCCGTCTTTTTCGGTCAGCGCGCCGCGAAACACCTTGAGATCGCAGTCCCGAAGCAGACGCTCAAGAACGGTCAGCGAATAAACCGCCGATACGCCGCTGGCGAACGTGTCGGCCGCCGTATGCGTCAGCGCCATCGGCGCATAAAGCGTTTCGAGGCAGAAAACGCCATCGTCCGTCAGAAGGGATTTGACGCGCGCCAGGAACGCCCGCGGTTCATTGACTTCTTCGAACGTCGATGCGGCGGTTATCAGATCGAACTTCTTCCCTGCGAACGCCCGATCGATCTCAGCGCCCGGAAACGCGGTTTTCGCCGACCAGGTCCACGCGCCTATGCCGTCGATGTCGTCAGAAGGATCGACGCCGAAGCGTTCGACCCAGCGGGGATAGAACGACAACAAGGTGCCGTCGGAGCAGCCGATGTCGAGTGCGGCGCAATCGCGCCCGGAGATCAGCTCAAGACCTTCAGTCGCCATGGCGCGAAGCGAGGACCGGGTCGTCCGATAGACGCCCGACGGCGCTGAGCGTTTCAGCGGCCGGTCGGTCGGCGTCGCATTTTGAAGCAAGCCGCAGGCGTGCACGTCCTTGCTCGGGTCGCAGAGAACAAATTCAGCTGCTTCGCTTTTCGCGCGGCTGAGAAGCCCCTTGCGCCCCGCGCCGTTGACAACCCCCTCGAGCGCGAAGGCAGGCGTCAACGCTTGCGATCCACACGCGCGGCAATATGAAATCCGCTTCACCCCGATGCCCCTGACGCAACTGAACGCGAAGGGTGACTGTCTCAGGGGAGGGTAAATTCGCCGTAAAGCCTGACGGCGTTCGCCTTAACGAAATGCTGGCAAAATGAGCAGGGCCGCAGTCGCAAGAAGGATCAATAGCGTCCCGAACGTGCCGATGAACCGCCCTGGCGGCCAGACGCCCATGCCGAGGCCCAAGAGATGGGCGGCGCGAACGGTTAGGAAAACGGCCCCAAGCGCATGGATGACCGGCGCGCCGTGCCCCTGCGCAGCGAGCGCGAGGAGGCCGATCAACGCGATCGGCGCATATTCGACGTAGTTTCCTTGCGTCCGGATCGCGCGAAGCATCTCGTCATTGCCGCCGTCGCCAAGGTTGATCTTGTGCTTGGCGCGCATCATGCCGACGCGTGCGCTGATATAGATGAGAAAAAGCGCGTTGAGACCGATCCAGAGACCGGCGGCTTCGAGGGATGTCATGGGATTCCTTTGACAGTCAGGCCGAGAGGCGGTTGATCAGCTTGCGGAGGAACGCCGTTCCTTCTGCGAGTTGGCTGATCGAGACGAATTCGTCAGGCTGGTGCGCCTGATCGATCGAGCCAGGGCCGCAAATGACGGTTGAAAACCCCGCTTCCTGAAACTGGCCTGCTTCGGCGCAATAGGAAACCACCTCGGTCGAGTTAAGGCCGGTGATCGACTTGGCGAGGTCGGCGGCCGGGTTATCCGGCGAAGGGCTAAGCGGCGGGGCGTTCGACATTTGCACGGTTTCAATGCGGCAGGAGGACGCCTTTCGCCGCATCGCCGCCTCGATCTCGCGGGCGAAGGTTTCCATCTCCGCCCGGACCGCCGCCGCGCTGTCGCCTGGGATGACGCGCGCGTCCCAGTCGAACGAGCACTCGCCCGCCATGATGTTGAGCTGCGCGCCCCCGCGCACGACATTCACCGTCATCGTCGAATAAGGCGGCGAAAAGGGGCTATCAGGTTCGGCGGCGACCGCGCGCGCCTCGCGCATCCCTACGATCTTTGCGATCAGCCTGGCCGCCGCCTCGACCGCCGAAACACCGCGGTCCGTCTGACTGGAATGCGTGGTGAAGCCGGTAACCGTCGTGCGGAATGACGCGATGCCCTTGTGCCCGTCGATCACCTTCATCATCGTCGGCTCGCCGACGATGACGGCGGAGGGCGTCGGCAGCTTGTCCCTTATTTCCGCAATCATGTGCGGCGCGCCAAGGAGGCCTATTTCCTCGTCATAGGAGAGCGCGAAAATGACCGGCCGTCTGAGGTTCGCCGCCAGCATCTCCGGCACAAGCGAGAGCGCGATCGCAGAAAACGCCTTCATGTCGCTCGTGCCGCGTCCGTAGAGCTTTCCGTCCCGTTCGGTCAGCGTCCATGGATCGGTCGACCATGCCTGCCCGTCCACCGGCACCACATCCGTATGGCCGGACAGCACGACGCCGCCTTCGATCTTCGGCCCGACCACCGCATAGAGATTGGCCTTCGTAAGGCTGGCGTTCCAGACGCGATGCGTTTCAATATCGAAGCCCATCAGATAGGCCTCGACATCGTCAATGAGCGCCAGGTTCGACTTCGATGAAGTCGTATCGAACGCGACGAGGCGCGCGAGAAAGTCGCGTTGCAGGGCAAGGTCCGTCATTCTGTAACAATAGCACAATTGGCCGGGCTGAAAGCGCGACCAACTATGCTTCCAAGGTCAAAACGGCCCCCTAGCGCGAGCCAATCCAGGCGATGCCGGAAGCATCCGCCCCTGCTTCGCGCATCGCCTGAATGCTAAGGCTCATGTGGCGCCCGGTTGTGCACACATCGTCAATGACCAACGCCTTGCCTTTAACGGGAGCCTTGGCGCGGGGCTTTTGAAATTTTCGACTCTGCTGGGGATGCGAGGAGCCTTTGGCGAAGGGAGCTTCGAGCAAAGGAGAAAATCCGATGTCAAGCTCACGCGCCGCCGTCAAAGCGAGCCGGTAGGAGAGGCAATCGTCCCGCTGCGAGTGGCCGCAAGGCACAGGAACGATGATCTTGAATGCGGCGTCGCCATGAAGCTTTTTCACCACCTTGACGAGCTCGGCGCCCGCCAAATCGATAAATGGTTGCGGCAGTTGACGTTTGAGAATGCGTAGCGCATCAATCTGCAAATCCTTGACGGGCGTTCGCCATGTGCAGGCAGTAATGAAGCTGATGCCGCCAACCTCTCTCAAGGCGGGTTTTGGGACGAGCGTCTTTAGCAAGAACTCGGAGGCGATATCGAGGTGAGATCCGGCGCGCTCTTCTGCGCCAGCCTCGCGCGATGCGCACCGACAGCAGGGCCCATGCGCATTTTCCGGGATGGCCTTCTCATCGGCAGAGAATAACGTCCCATGCATACCGTCCAGCCTCTCGCCACCAAGCGTAGTGGAAGTTGAAGTAACGTTATAGTAGAACAGACTTTTTACTTTAACTAACTTCTCCCCGTCCGCACTCGACTGAATCAAATCAGAACGATCGTTCTTATAGTTTTGCCATGAAGGACGCCACAACTGCCGATTGAAAATCTCAAAAAAGTAAGGGTCATCGGATTCTTGTCGAAAATGTGATGCAGCGACGACGCGCATGGGATCTCGGGCGCCCCAGCGCGTTGCGAACCGATTGAATCGGCTCTCACGCGCGCTGTAGTCCAGTTAGGGCGCTGTTTGCGACGCGAAACCGGGATCCGCTTTCGCTGCAAGCCGCTCCAATCCCCGCGAAAACGGAGCCGCTATCGCTGACCTGCCCTCAGATCAAACCGGCGACGGCGCTCTCCTTTTTTGGCGCTTCGGTGACGGGATATGCGCGCCGCTCAACGTGCTAGCGCAAAGGGTTCAAGGCCGGAGAGCCGCAGCGCCGGCGGCATCACCGGCGATTCGCGGGGGCTGACGCCCCTCACGGCGCGCGCGAAAGCGGCGATGTGATCGGGCGTCGTGCCGCAGCAGCCGCCGACAATGTTGAGAAGCCCTGAACGCGCCCATTCTTCAAGATGCTTCGCCATCGACGACGGGGTTTCGTCATAACCGCCGAATGCGTTCGGAAGGCCTGCGTTCGGATAGGCCGACAGATAACAATCCGCAATGCGCGCGAGATCCGCCACAAAGGGCCGCATGAGATCGGGCCCGAGCGCGCAGTTGATGCCGACGGACAAGGGCTTTGCGTGCCGCACCGAATGCCAGAACGCCTCGGCCGTCTGGCCTGAGAGCGTGCGCCCTGACTGGTCGGTGATCGTCACAGAGAGCATCACCGGCAGTTCAAATCCGAGATCGTCAAAGAGTTCTTTCACTGCGTAGATGGCGGCCTTGGCGTTCAGCGTGTCAAAAATAGTCTCTATAAGGATCGTATCGGCGCCGCCTTCGATGAGACCGCGAGCAGCCTCGCCGTAAGCGGCGACGAGCGCGTCGAAATCAACATTGCGCTTGGCCGGGTCATTGACGTCTGGCGAAATCGACGCGGTGCGGTTCGTCGGTCCGATCGCGCCGGCGACCCAGCGCGGGCGATTGGGCTCGGCGGCCTTGTCGGCCTCCAAGCGCGCGAGCCGCGCCCCTTCGACGTTCATCTCGTAGGCGAGCGCTTCCATGCCGTAATCAGCCTGCGCGATCGTCGTCGAGGAAAACGTGTTCGTCTCGATAATTTCCGCGCCAGCGGCGAGATAGGCGCGGTGCATCTCCGCGACGATTTCCGGCCGCGACAGGATCAGAATGTCGTTATTGCCTTTGATCTCCGACGGCCAATCTTTAAAGCGCTGACCGCGATACCCAGCCTCATCGAGATCATAGGACTGAATGAAAGTCCCTGCCGCGCCGTCGAGGGGGACTATCCGGTTCGCAAGCGCGGCCTTCAGCGCAGCGATCCGCTCCGGGCGGCCGGGAAAGGGGTCGCGATCAAGCATATTGGCTCCTTTTGCACGTCTATATAAAGATATCTTTATATATAAAGCAAGATCGCTATCTGGCGAATGCCGCAAAACTCCCTGATGGTCCGCCGCGAATGGACGGGGCTATCGAGTTCGCGAGGGCGATGGCGGGAGGGCGGGCGATTGAGGTCGCGGCCGTGGCGCTCGGGCTTGCCAATGTCGCGCTTTTGATACGGCGCAGCATCTGGAATTACCCGTTCGGCATCGCAATGGTGTCGCTATACGCAGTCATCTTCCTTGAGACGAAGCTTTACGCCGACGCCGGCCTGCAGGTCTTCTTTTTCGCGATCCAGTTTTACGGCTGGTGGAGCTGGCTGCGGGCGCGCGGGAGCGACGGCCTTGTCGTCGTTCGTCGCCTGAGGCCCGTTTTGGCGGCGGTCTACGGCGCGACAGCCCTCGCCGGGAGCGCGGCGCTCGGCGCTGGTCTCGACCGGCTGACGGACGCGGCCTACCCCTACTGGGACGCCGCGATCGCGAGCTTTAGCGTTTGCGCGCAAGTGATGATGGCCAAGCGCTTCCTCGAAAACTGGCTCGTCTGGATCGCGGTCGATTTCCTGGCGATCGGGCTTTTCTGCACGAAGGGCCTCGGCCCCACTGCCGCGCTTTACGCCGTCTTCCTCCTGATGTCGGCCGCCGGATATCTGAGCTGGCGCCAGACTCTCCCTAGGCGGATGAGCGCGTCATGACGCAGCGCGGCTTCATCCTTGGCAAGTTTCTGCCGCCGCATGAGGGACACCGATTTCTCGTCGAAACGGCGCTCAACATGATGGACGAAGTGTTCGTGCTCGTCTGTTCGACGAACGCCGAACCGATCCCCGGCGCATTGCGGTTCGAGTAGATGCGCGCAATGCTGCCAGCCGCGCGCATTCTCCATCTTCATCGCGATCTGCCACAGACGCCGGAGGATCACCCTGAATTCTGGGCGATCTGGCGCGCGGCGATCCTTGAAATGCTGCCCGAGCCGGCGACCCATGCGTTCGCATCGGAGACATATGTTTTTCGGCTTGCTGAAGAACTGGGGGTCGTTCCAGTGCTCATCACAAAGCCGCAAAACGGCGGTTCGCCCTTATCCAAAGCCGACGGAACTCGGGCGGCCTTCGCTTGAGCCTAATCGTCCCGATGCACTTTCTCGGCGCGCTCGTGACGTTCTTGCGCTTCGAGCGACAAGGTTGCAATCGGGCGCGCTTCGAGGCGGCGGATGCCGATCGGTTCGCCGGTTTCTTCGCAGAAACCATATTCGCCGGTCTCAATCCGGCGCAGCGCCGAATCGATCTTCGAGATCAGCTTGCGCTGGCGGTCGCGGGTTCTAAGCTCGATCTCCTTGTCGGTCTCGCTGGAGGCGCGATCGGCGAGGTCGGGCAGATGCAGGCTCTCTTCCTGCAACTGTTCGAGCGTGTATTTGCTTTCCTTGAGGATGTCGTTTTTCCAGTCCATCAACTTGCGCCGGAAGTACTCCTTCTGGCGCTCGTTCATGAACTCTTCCTTTTCCGACGGCCGGTAATCCTTGAGGTCGATCGTCGTCACCTTTTTCTTCTTCGCAGCCACGTCCCCTACCCGCCTTTCTACTCTCAACAGGCGTTACGGCTCCCGTTTTGCGCGGCCTCTATAGTCGCGCCCTTCGGCGCGCTCAAGACGCAAAAATCGCGCCCCGGCGCATCTTGAAGGACACGAAGTTTTCCGAAGACGCCGTCATCGATTGACGCAGCGCACACTGCGGTCGTGCAACAGGCGACTGGGCGGTCGCCTAGCGTCCCAGCTTGGCAAGCTCGACGCGAGCCCTGAGCGCGATATCGGCGTAAAGCGCGGCGATTTCAGGGTCCGGATCGTCGAGCTTCGCACTTGCAGCATTCGCAAGGCCCTCAAGGTCCGAGACCGGAATGCGACCGCTAAGGAGCCCGTCGCGAAGCCGTTCCAGTAACATGAGCGTGCGTTCGGCCGCGGCGCGATTGCGTTGCCGGCCGCCTGTCTCTCCCTGGAGCGCGATAAGGGCGCCGAGCGCGGCGGATGACGCCGCTGGCGCTGCGGCGGCTGCGCCGCCCGGCGAGGCCGCCTCCGCCACCTGAAAATCGCCGCCGCCGCTCGCGCCGCGCGGCCCGCGTGTCGCGGCGGGGCCGCCTGCGCTTCCCGGTCCTGTGACGCGGATCATCCTTGCACCGATTAATTTTCGCCGCCGACAATGCGCGCACGTTCATAAAGGGTTCGTTAAGGCGGCAAGAATTTCCCGGCAGGAACAGCAGCATTGGCAGCGGAAGGCTCACAGTCTTTGCAGCGCATGCGTCGCATTAGTTGATGAAATTGTTCGAGAATTTCGCCCACGGAACGCGCTGCGCCGTTTGGCACGGCCTTCGCTGTTGATCCTCGCCCGCAATGACGGGCGAACTGAAGGTCGCCATCCGCTCATGCCCTTGTCACTCGCCCGCGCGTTTGTCTTCGCCTTCGCTTTCGCATTCGCGCTGATCGCGACGATCGAACCGTCGCGCGCCGCGGCGCGCATCAAGGATCTCGCCGATGTCGAGGGCGTGCGGGAGAATATGCTGATCGGCTACGGCCTCGTTGTCGGCCTCAACGGCACCGGCGATCGCATTCGCAACACGCCGTTCACGCGCGAGAGCCTTGTTTCGATGCTTGAACGCATGGGCGTCAACATCCGCTCCGAGCAACTTGACACCGAAAACATCGCCGCGGTCATGGTGACGGCGAACCTGCCGCCATTCGCGCGCCAAGGCGCGCGCATCGACGTCGCGGTCTCCGCCCTCGGCGACGCTGAAAGCCTGCGCGGCGGGGTGCTTCTGGTGACGCCGCTTTACGGGGCCGACGGCGAGGTTTTCGCCGTAGCGCAAGGGCCGCTCGCCGTTTCTGGCTTTGCAGCGCGCGGGCAGGCCGCCTCGCTGACGCGCGGCGTGCCGACCAGCGGACGCATCGCCAACGGCGCCATCGTCGAACGCGAGATCGCGTTCGGGCTCGCCGGGCAGCCGTCGCTGCGTCTGGCGCTCCGCAATCCGGATTTCACCACCGCCCGGCGCATCAGCGCGGCGATCAACGCGCGGCTCGGCGAAGGCGCGTCGAGCGTTGTTGATCCTGGCACCGTGACGGTCGGCCGGCCGCAAGGCTTCACCGGCGACATGGTGAACCTGCTCGCGGAGATCGAAGGGCTTTCGGTCGACGCCGACACGCGGGCGCGCGTTGTCATCGACGAAGTGTCAGGCGTTGTGGTCATCGGCGATGACGTGCGCGTCTCGACGGTCGCGATAGCGCAAGGGAACCTGACAATCTCAGTCGGCGAAACGCCGCTCGTCAGCCAGCCGGCGCCTTTCTCGCGCAATGGCGAAACCGTCATTGTGCCGCGGACAAGCGTCGGCGCTGACGACCAGCCCGGCGACCTCCAGATCGTCGAACGCAATGTGCGCCTGCGCGATCTTGTCGATGGGCTGAATGCGCTTGGGGTTTCCCCGCGCGACCTCATCGCCATCTTGCAGGCGATCAAGGCCGCCGGCGCGCTGCAGGCCGACATCGAGGTGATGTGATGGAGATCGGGCTTCGGGATCCGGGTATTGGGAATCGGGCGGCATTGGCGAAACCCGCGCCGCCTGTCGATTCCCGATCTCCGATTCCTGATTCCCGGGTCGCGGCCCCCCGTCTCGACGCCGCCGCCAGGGAATTCGAAGCCGTCTTCATCGCGCAGATGCTGGAGCCGCTGTTCGCGTCGGTCGAGACGCCCGCCATCGCCGGCGGCGGCAAGAGCGAGGCGTTCTTCAAGGGCCTCCTCCAGGAAAGCTACGCCAAAGCCTTCGCCGAACGCGGCGGCTTTGGTCTCGCGGCGCATGTGAAGGACGCCCTTCTCGATATCCAGGCGCGCGCGTCCGCCGCGCCGCAAGCGGAGAACCGCTCATGAGCGAGACTATGACCGCTGAGGCGCGCGTGCGCGCGCTCATCGACCTCACCGAGTCGCTGAACGATCTCGTCCTGCGCGAGAACGACATCCTGTCGACGCGCCGGCCGCGCGATCTTCAGTCATTGCAAGCCGAAAAGGCGCGCCTTGCCGGCGCTTACGCCAGCGCGATCCGCGATATCGCGCGCGACCGCGCGTCGGTCGCTGGCGCTGCGGGACCGCTCATCGAAAAGCTGCGCGAGTTGACCAAGACGTTTGAGGGCTGCGCGCTGCGCCAGCAAGCGCTGCTTGAAGGGGCGACGAAAGCCGGTGAAGGCCTCGTCCGCGCCGTCGCCGAGGAAGCGGGCCGCGCCTCCCATGCAAGAGCGCCCGTCGTACTCGACGAGCGGGCCTGACCTTACCCGCAGCCGCCCTCCAGCGACCGAATCCAATCCGCGATCAGGCGGACGCCTTCTTCATGCGTCACCGCGCGCCCCAGTTCCGGCATCATGTGGCCTGGCTTCGTCGTCTCCAGGCGATAGACGAAGATCGATTTGTCAGGATCGCCCGGCACGATGTCATAAGGGCGGCCGCCGGAGCCGCCGCCCGCCGCGATCGTGAACTTGCAGCGCCCGTAGCGCGGCCCCATTGGCGTTTGGGGCCGCAAATCAAGACCCGACGTGTCGGCGGGGCCGACATCCGAATGGCAGTGCGAGCAATTGGCGTCGAGATAGGCGCGCGCGCGCGCATCGAGGCTCGCCGTCTCATCCGTCCACGACGCATTGCGCGGATGGGCAGCGTCGTTCGCCGCGCCTGAAATCATGCCCGTCGCCACCCACCAGTCGAGCTGGTTGAAGCCATCAATGAAGGAAGACTCCTTGTTGAGATGGCGCGCCTTCAGTCCGATCGGTTCGATCGCGCGCGTCGTATTATTGGTCGCATGGCAGCCGGCGCATTGCGTCTGGTTCGGCACGAGATAGGCGAAATCCTCACGGCGTCCGTCCGGGCGCACCAGAATTAACGGCTCCACCGCGCCGATGCGCGCCAGGCGCGCTTCGGTTTGCGCCTCGTTCCAGAGGTAAGGGATGGCGGTCCACCCCCCAGTGCGGCGCACGAGCAGGCGCGTTTCGATGAGGCGCAAGCCATTGAGCGGCATCACGCCGCTTTCAATCGTCGGCGCCGGCCCCACCGTCACCGCGTTGGGGCCTGCGGCGGGCGCTTGCGGATAGTAGAAGGTCTTGGAGATGATCGTGCCGACGGGAAAATCAAAGACCTTTTCGGCGTCATAAACAGCGGCCTGGCCGCCGGGCAGCGTCACCGTGCGCAGCTTCAGCGCGTAGTCCGAGAACAGCGGCGTGGCGAGATCGTAAGGAACGGCTTTGGGGTTGAGCGTCAGGACCCCGTTCGCCGCCGTCATCAGGTTCCAGTCGGAAAGCTGCTCTGGATAGCCATCCGCGTGAAAAACGGGCGCAGCCGGCGCCGTCTCACGCGCGCAAGCCGCGAGCGTCAACAGCGCGGCGGCGGCGAGCGCCAACCTCACCCGGCAAGTCCGTTTGCGAGCGCGACTTCCGGAAGGCGCGGCAGCGCGCAAGCATGCTCAGCGGCCGCAAGGCGCGGCGCCTTGTTGCCGTTCGGGCCGTCAATATTGAGGACCTCGGCGCCGTCGTTTTGAACGCAGAGGCGCAATGCGTCCGGCAGCTTGCCCTCGGCCATCTTTTCAGGATCGACATAGCCGTCCCAGATGATGTCGGGCAGCGCGCCGGTGAGGCCGAACATCGCCACTTTGAGCGCCTGAAACTGCAGCCCGTCAGGATCCTTCCCGCCGCCGCCCATGCGATTGCCGGCGATATAGATGCTCTCCGGATAGGGGTCGAATTCCGCCGAGATGCCGTCTTTCGAAAGATCCGTCGAAAAAACCGACGCCACGATAATGTTCGCCGTCTTGTTGCCGGTGATGTCGTTATCGAAAATCTCGACCTGGTCGTTCGAATTGATGACGACGCCGGAGCCGGCCGGGATATTGGCGACCGCCGTGCCTGGAACGCCGAAATTCCTGGTGTTGTTGTCGTGAATCTTGTTTCGGAAAACGCGCGTCCGCGCGCCCGGCTGCGAAAGGTCCGGCATGTTGAAGACGAGGACGCCGCCGGTGTTGCTGGTCGCGATATTGTCATAAACGTCAGCATCGAAGGTGTTTTCGATTTCGATGCCGGCGACATTGTACTCCGCGCGGTTATTGCGGACGACGACATTGCGCGACTGGCCGACATAAACCCCGGCGTCGGACGAAGCGATGACGACATTGCCTTCGAGCAGGACGTTTTCCGATTGCACGGGATAAAGGCCATAGGCGCCGTTCTCGGTCTTCGGCCCGCCTGTCCATTCGACGCGCACGCGGCGGATGACGATGTTCTTTCCCTCGTTGACCTTAAGGCCGTCGCCTTTCGTGTCCTCGATCGCGAAATCTTCCGCCGTGAAGTCGTCGGCGGTGACGAGGAGCCCTTCCGCGCCGGCGATCTGGTCCTTGAACGAAAGGATCGTCTTGTCGAGGCCCTTGCCGCGGATCGTCACGCCATCGACATTGAGCGACAGTGAGCGGTCAAACGAGAATTTCCCTTCGGGCAGATCGATGACGTCGCCGGGTTTGGCGTCGAGAAGCTGTTGCATCAGCTGCGCGGGAAAATCGGGCGCCGCCGCAGCGGCGGCGGCGCCGATTGCGTCAGCGGCTGGCGCAGGCGCTTCCTTCTTCCCGCAGCCGGAAAGCGCGATCGCGATCGCAGAAACGCTCAAGGCCGCCGCGCTGATGCTCTTAATCATCTGTTAGTCCTCCCGATCCCCGCCAGCTGACCCGCCGACCGCGCCATTCTGCTCAATTCGGGCGAGCGGGTGAAGGCCCGGCGGCAGCCGGCGTCCTTGGTTTACCGGGGCTTAAAGCCGATTCGGCAATATCGTTGGCGAGGCAGGGGCGGGACGCCCGATAGAGTCCATGGAACAGAGCAGCGCGGACTACTGGCGAAGTCTTGAGCGGTCGAGCGATCTCCTGATCGTCCGCCTGCACGTGCTTTCCATGGCGATTCTCCTGCTGATGCTGTCGACGGTGCTGCGCTATCCCGACCCGCAGGCGACCGCGATCGTGCGCTGGACCATCGCCGCTCACCTCGTTTTTCACAGCGTCCGCTGGGCGCTGATCCGGCGCCCCGTCGCCAACATTCTCTGGCGCCTTTCAATGGCGCTCGATTGCCTGGTTGTCGTCGTGATCGCCCTTAGCCTTGCGAACGCGACGGGGGCCGATCCGCTGCTGCCGCTTCACTCGTCAGCCCACACCTGGCTTTTCGGCGCGATTGCAATTCGCGCGATCGGATTGCGGGCGCAGGACATCGTCCTCACCGGCGCCTTTGCGCTGGCGGCCTGGGGCGTTCTCGTCTGGAATTCGCTGTTTGACCCGATCTTGCCGCTGGGCGTTGTCGATTCTTACGTTCTCGCCGTAACACGTGCGAGCGCGATTGACACCGGCACGTCGATTGTCGCCGTCACTGCTTGCCTCGCCTTCGCTGTCGCCCGCGCTCGCAAGACGGCGATCGCCGCGAAAGACAAGGAAGACGCCTTGTTTCGCGCCCGCGCGGCTGAAGCCGCCTCCGTCGCGAAGTCCGAATTTCTCGCCAATATGAGCCACGAAATCCGAACGCCGATGAACGGCGTCATCGGCATGGCGGACGTGCTGGGCGCGACCGACCTGACGCAGAAGCAACGCGCTTGCGTCGATGTGATCCAGTCCTCGGGCGGCGCGCTGTTGACGATTCTCAATGACATTCTCGATTTCTCGAAGATCGAGGCGGGGCGGATTGCGCTGGAGCGCCAGCCGTTTTCGGTGCGCCGCGCGGTCGAGGACGTCGCGGCGCTGATCGCGTCCCAGACCGCCGAGCGCGGCGTCGAGCTGACAGCGCGCATCGCGCCCGATGTGCCAGAGCGCTGCATCGGCGACGGCGGTCGCTTCCGCCAGATCATGACCAACCTCGTCGGCAACGCGGCGAAATTCACGCATAGCGGCTCGATCGTCATCACGGTCGAGCAGGCGGCAGGAAACACGCTAAAAGTCAGCGTCGCTGACACCGGAATCGGCATTGCGCCGGACAAGCTCAGCCGGATTTTCGAAAAATTTGAACAGGCGGACAATTCGACGACGCGGCGCTATGGCGGCACCGGGCTCGGCCTTTCCATCTCGAAACAATTGATCGAGCTGATGGGCGGGGAGATCGGCGTCGCCTCCGTCTACGGCCAGGGCGCGACCTTCTGGTTCACCCTTGACCTGCCGGCGGCCGGCGTCACAGTGACGGCCCCGCCGGCCGCCGCGGCGCTCGGCGCCAAGCGCGCGCTCATCGTTGATGATGTCGCCGTCAACATCGACATTCTGAATGATTTTCTTGCCGCTTGGGGCGTTGAGACCCAATCCGCGACATCGGCCGCCGCTGCGCTCGACCTATTCGAGCGTGACAGATTCGACTTCGCGATTTTCGACTTTCAAATGGCCGGGATGGATGGGCTGGCGCTTCTCGAAGCCGTGCGCCGTTCGGCTGCCGGCGCACGGCTGCCCGTCTTGATGCTGACCTCAGTCGATGACCGCGAGCCGATGCAGGCGCTTGCAGCGCTCGGCGCGTCGACCGCAATGAAACCGATCAGGCGCGACGAGCTCTTTGACGCGCTGACACGGCTTCTGGCGGCCGCGCCCGGTGATGCAGCGCACATGCGCAATGAGGTCCGCGACGATCAGCCCGTTGAGGCCGCCGCCGCCCGAACGCGCCTGTTGCTGGTTGAAGACAACGAAGTGAACCGCATGGTCGTGAAGATGATGCTGGCTGGCGAGGGGATCGACGTCATCGAGGCTATCGACGGCAAGGCGGCGCTTGACGCCGTTTCGAAAGATCAGTTCGACATTGTACTGATGGACTTATCGATGCCGGTCATGGACGGTCTTGAAGCGACGCGGCTCATCCGGGCCGGCGAAACGGCGACCGGGGCGCGCCGCACGCCGGTCATCGGTCTTACCGCGCATGCGATGGAGCGCGACGCCGACCAGTGCCGGGAGGCGGGGATGGACGATCATGTCGCCAAGCCCGTGCGCAAGGAAGCGCTGCTTGCCGCGATCAGGCGCAGCATCGATTCCGCGCGCCGCGAACACGCCGCGTAGCTGACAAGCGCCCTTGACGGCGCCAGCGCCGCAATCCAGCCTCCGCCCTGCTTGGCGAGGGCGGTATGCGGGTCACACGGAGAACGCTTTTGGAAAATGGCGGCGCAGCGGCGGCGTTGGCGACGCTCGCAAGCTCTTGCGCGCGACCTGACATCAAAGGCGCAAGCGATCTTGCCAGCCTTGATGCGGTCGAAACCGCATCGCGCATCAAGTCCGGCGCGCTCGGCGCGAAGGAAGCGGTCGACGCGGCGATCGCGCGCGCCGAGGCGCTCGAACCTTCGATCAACGCAATCGCCTTCAAGAATTTCAACCGCGCGCGCAAGAGCGCTATCACAGCGAACGGACCGTGGGCGGGCGTGCCGACCTTCATAAAGGACCTCGATGATGTCGTTGGCGAGCCGACAGGCTTCGGCAGCCGCGCGTTTCCGGGTTACAAGGGGAAGGAACAGTCGCCGCTCGTGAACGCCTATCTCGGGCTCGGCGTCGTCAGCCT
>FSSH01000604.1_pt1 | contig 15432 bp, 13 predicted proteins | sample 1166101 | NCBI WGS metagenome assembly FSSH01 (sample SAMEA32972668, study PRJEB13176) | freshwater metagenome | biome: Drinking water system; feature: Biomass in drinking water that filtered by 0.45 um membrane; material: drinking water | place: USA | collected 2012-12-20 | depth 0 m | reverse complement strand
GACTCCGACAACCGCCGCCACACCAGCTTCACCTCGGTGTTCGTGGCGCCGGAAGTGGACGACAACATCGACATCGTCATCAATCCCGCCGACCTGCGCACCGACGTGTACCGCTCGTCCGGCGCCGGCGGCCAGCACGTGAACAAGACCGAGTCTGCGGTGCGCATCACGCACATCCCGACCAACACCGTGGTGGCCTGCCAGACCGGCCGCAGCCAGCACCAGAACCGCGACACCGCGATGAAGATGCTGGCCGCGCGCCTGTACGAGCTGGAAATCCAGAAGCGCAACGCCGAGAAGGACGCGGTGGAAGCGACCAAGTCCGACATCGGCTGGGGCAGCCAGATCCGCAACTACGTGCTCGACCAGAGCCGCATCAAGGACCTGCGCACGGGCATCGAGCGCAGCGACACCCAGAAGGTGCTGGACGGCGACCTGGATGAGTTCATCGAGGCCAGCCTGAAGGCCGGCCTGGCCGTGGGCGCCAAACGCTCCGACGCGTAAAGAGCGAGGAAATAGAGAAGAGGAAGCAGGAAGTAGAGAGGAGCTCATGCTCGCCTTGAAACCGCTTTTCTCTACTTCCTGTCCACTACTTCCTACTTTCTAGACCAAACCCATGACCCAGCCCACCACGCCCCCCGCCGCCGCCGACGAAAACTCGCTCATCGCCGAGCGCCGGTCGAAACTCACGGCGCTGCGCGGGCAGGGCATTGCCTTCCCGAACGACTTCCAGCGGGCGCAGTACGCGCAGGACCTGCAGGACGAGTTTGCGGACAAGGACGAGTGGACGGCCGAGAAGCTCGAGGCGCTGGATCGCCGCGTGGCCGTGGCCGGGCGGCTGATGGCCAAGCGGGTAATGGGCAAGGCCAGCTTCGCGCAGATCCAGGACATGAGCGGCCGCGTGCAGTTGTACCTGCAGGGCGCGGACCTGGGCGACAGCTACGACGCCTTCAAGGGCTGGGACGTGGGCGACATCGTGGCGGTGGAGGGCGGGCTCACCCGCACCCGCACTGGCGAGCTGTCGGTCAAGGCCACGTCGCTGCGCCTGATGACCAAGTCGCTGCGGCCGCTGCCCGACAAGTGGCACGGCCTGGCCGACGTGGAGCAGCGCTACCGCATGCGCTACGTGGACCTGATCGTGAACCCGGAGGCGCGCGAGGTCTTCGTGCAGCGCTCGCGCATCGTCTCGGCCATGCGCGCCTGGCTGGACGCGCGCCGCTTCCTGGAAGTGGAGACGCCGATGATGCACTACATCCCCGGCGGCGCCACGGCCAAGCCCTTCACCACCCACCACAACGCGCTGGGCCTGGACCTGTACCTGCGCGTGGCGCCCGAGCTCTACCTCAAGCGCCTGGTCGTGGGCGGGATGGAGCGCGTGTACGAGATCAACCGCAACTTCCGCAACGAGGGCGTGTCCACCCGGCACAACCCCGAGTTCACCATGCTGGAGCTGTACGAGGCCTACGCCACCTACCACGAGGTGATGGACCTCACCGAGGGCCTGATCCGCGAGGTCACCCTGCGCACGCGCGACACCACCCACCTGCAGTGGGAAGGCATGACCATCGACCTGGGCCCGCCCTTCCGCCGCTGGTCGATGACCGACGCGGTGCTGGAGCACAACCCGGACATCCGGCGCGACGAGCTGCGCGACCTGGCCGCCATGCGCCGCCACTGCGAGCGCCTGGGCATCAAGTTCAAGGCCAGCTACGGCTGGGGCAAGCTGCTGCTGGAAGTGTTCGAGAAAACCGTCGAACACACGCTGATCCAGCCCACCTTCATCACCGACCACCCGGTGGAAGTGAGCCCGCTGGCCCGCGCCAGCGACCGCGACCCCGAGCTCACCGACCGCTTCGAGCTGTTCGTCGGCGGCCGCGAGCTGGCCAACGGCTTCTCCGAGCTCAACGACCCCGAAGACCAGAAGGCTCGCTTCCTGGCCCAGGTGGAGGCCAAGGAGGGCGGCGACGACGAAGCCATGCACTACGACGCCGACTACATCCGCGCGCTCGAATACGGCATGGCCCCGACCGGCGGCCTGGGCATCGGCATTGACCGGCTGGTGATGCTGGTGACCGATTCGGCGTCCATCCGTGATGTGCTGCTGTTCCCCTACATGCGGCCCGAATCCTGAGCATTCGTTCAGGATTCCCCACGATTTGCCGCTGCGCAAACCGCGGGCCCCGGGCTCATCTAGCCAGTCCCTGAGCATTCGCTCAGGAACTCCCACGATTGGCTTCGCAAACCGCGGGCCCCGGGCTCATCACTTCCGATCCCCTGCGGCTGTCGCCGCGCTCCCCTTACCCAGCTAGGCGTTCAGTTAATCTGTTGAAACGCTGGCCGCATTGCGGTGCCGACAAATCCGCCAAAGTCGATCCTGACTTTGGCGGATCTTTTTTTGGGCATCCGGTTTTCGGTGTGGGGAGCTGGCTCTCGCTCCTACTTGTCTGACAGTTCTCGCTTGTAGGATTCTGGTCTCGCTGACTTACGCGCTTCTAGCCTTTAGTGTGGGTTTTTCCTGCTGGCGCATGTCGGTGCAAGGAAGCAATCAATGGACAAGACACCTTGCCTTGGCGCGAGCCGCACGCTTTCACTAAATGAGACAGCGTCGCTTCCATGCGCTGAAGATCTGTCAGCCGCAGGCGCACATCCACCAGACGCGCTGCCGCAAGGTCGGCGGCCTCGTGGCAATGGGTGCCATCCTCAAGCTTGAGCAACTGCGCAACCTCCTCCAGATTGAACCCCAAGCGCTGGGCGGACTTAACGAACTTCACCCGATCCACGTCTGCTGGTCCATAACGGCGGATGCCACCGATCGGCCGTTCCGGTTCCGGTAGCAAGCCCTTGCGCTGATAGAACCGGATTGTCTCCACGTTGACCCCGCCGGCCTTGGCGAAGGCGCCGATTGTCAGGGATTCCGGGATGTTCATCATCACGCTTGACTCCGTACTTGGCTACGGGAGTAACGTTAGCGCATCACGCGAAGCCCCGGAAGGAGAACGTCATGACAGAACCAAGTAACGGCCGTGGCGCGTTGGCCGCCGGCGGGCTTGCTGCCATCCTCGCCTCGACCTGCTGCCTCGGTCCGCTAGTGCTCATCACGCTGGGCTTCTCGGGCGCCTGGATCGGCAACCTGACCGCGCTCGAACCGTATCGGCTGATTTTCATCGGCGCTGCGCTCGTCGCGCTGCTCTTCGCCTGGCGTCGCATCTTCCGGCCCGTCCGCGCCTGTGCGCCGGACGACGTGTGCGCTGCACCCCAGGTACGAACCGCCTACAAGGTGATGTTCTGGATCGTGGCCGCCTTGGTGCTGATCGCTCTCGTATTCCCCTACCTTATGCCCCTGTTCTACTGAAAGGAGATCGCCATGAAGACACTGCTCACACTGCTCGCTCTGACACTTGCCGGAAGCGCCCCCGCGTGGGCCGCCACCAAGACTGTCACGTTGTCGGTGCCAAGCATGACGTGTGCCACCTGTCCGATCACGGTCAAGGTGGCGCTGTCTAAGGTCGAAGGTGTGATCGACGCCAAGGTTACCTGGGAGCCCAAAGAAGCGGTGGTGACCTACGACGATACAAAGACCACTCCAGCCGCGTTGACAGAAGCCACCGAGAACGCAGGCTACCCTTCTACGGTCAAGAAGTGATCGTCCCGTGACCAAGGCGATCACACTGCACGTCGATGGCATGACCTGCGGCGCGTGCTCCGAGCACGTCCGACAAGCTTTGGAGAGGGTTGCCGGTGTGCGATCGGCAGAGGTGTCGTATCCGCAACGGCGGGCTGAAATCACGGCTGCTGCTGGCGCCGATTTGGAACTCGCACCGCTGATCGCCGCCGTGTCTGCACTCGGCTACCAGGCGCAGGCCGCCGACATGCCGAGCAAGCCTGCCGGCCTGTTGACAAAGGCGCTGGGCGGGTTCAACGGCGATCAGAAGCGCGGAGATACAGAGCCCCCGCTGCACGTCGCTGTGATTGGCAGTGGCGGCGCGGCAATGGCGGCGGCGCTGAAAGCCATTGAGCAAGGAGCGCGCGTCACTTTGATCGAGCGAGGCGCCCTCGGCGGTACCTGCGTCAATATCGGCTGTGTACCGTCTAAGATCATGATCCGTGCCGCGCATATCGCCCACGTACGGCGTGAGAGTCCGTTCGACGACGGCATAGCCGCCGTTTCGCCTGCGATCCTGCGCGAACGTCTGCTGGCGCAGCAGCAGGGGCGCGTCGACGAACTTCGTCACGCCAAGTACGAAGGTATCCTAGCCAGCAATCCCGCCATCACCGTGCTACGCGGCGACGCCCGGTTCCTGGACGACCGCTGTCTGAATGTGCAACTGGTAGAAGGCGGCGAACGCGAAGTCGCCTTCGACCGCTGTCTGATCGCCACAGGCGCCAGCCCGGCGATTCCGCCGATTCCTGGCTTGCAGGACACCCCCTACTGGACGTCCACCGAAGCGCTGGGCAGCGATCGCATCCCCGAGCGGCTGGGGGTGATCGGTTCGTCGGTCGTGGCGGTCGAACTCGCGCAGGCCTTCGCCCGCCTCGGCAGCAAGGTAACCCTCCTGGCGCGCAACACGCTGTTCTTCGGCCAAGACCCTGCCATCGGTCAAGCCGTCACGGCCGCGTTCCGCGATGAAGGCCTCGAAGTACTGGAGTACACGCAGGCCAGCCAAGTCGCCTACACGGACGGAGCGTTCGTGCTCACGACCGGCCGCGGCGAACTGCATGCCAATCGACTGCTGATCGCCACCGGTCGCACGCCAAACACTCCTGCCCTTGATCTAGACGCGGCGGGTGTCAAGGTCAACGCGCAGGGCGCCATCATGATCGACAAGGGGATGCGTACCAGCACACGCCACATCTACGCGGCGGGCGACTGCACCGACCAGCCCCAGTTCGTCTACGTCGCAGCGGCGGCCGGTACCCGCGCTGCGGTCAACATGACCGGGGGCGACACGGCGCTGGATCTCACGGCCATGCCGGCGGTCGTGTTCACCGATCCGCAGGTTGCCACGGTGGGCTACAGTGAGGCCGAAGCGCACCATGCCGGCTTCCAGACCGATAGCCGCACTTTGACACTCGACAGCGTGCCACGGGCGCTGGCCAACTTCGACACGCGCGGCTTCATCAAGATGGTTGCCGAAGCTGGCACGGGCCGGTTGCTCGGTGTACAGGCGGTGACTTCCGAGGCGGGCGAGCTCATTCAGACGGCCGCGCTCGCCCTCCGAGCGCAGATGACCGTCCAGGAACTGGCCAACCAGTTGTTCCCTTACCTGACCATGGTCGAGGGGCTGAAGCTCGCAGCGCAGACCTTTACGAAGGATGTAAAGCAACTGTCCTGTTGTGCAGGTTGACAACCCCTGCGGGCAATGAGGATCGAACGTGCTGGCGGTAGCCCCGCACCGCGTCTGCTCGCCTACCGCGAACGAAACTGGTCGTGGCCTTTGGGACTCGGGCGTCGCGTCTCAAGGAATGACCCAATCCATGCGTGGCTGGATATCGAGTCCACGCTGCCAAGCGATCAGAGGTGTTGAACCGGGGAGACCGTTTTCGCCGGCGTCGTTGAATCGGGATCCCGACAAGCCTCCGTCGCTGGCGTAGTATCCAATGGTGGGGCAACTACGGAGGGCCCTGTCGGAGCATGACGACTGAATCATGATTTAGACTACGTGGCGTGGCACCAAAGGAGAGACGCATGCCGCTAGCAATAAGGGATCTCAAGCCTTACGTACCGGCCCGCAATTTTGAACTGTCCAAAAAGTTCTACGCCGCGCTTGGCTTCTCGATGTCGGAGGGCTGGGGTGACACCGCGGACTTTGAACTCAATGGTCACGCCTTCCGTCTTCAGAACTACTACGTGCGCGACTGGGCCGAGAACTTCATGTTTGCCATCGGCGTCGAGCACATAGAGGCTTGGCATCGGCGCGCAACAGAGTTGCTCAACAGCAACTTGTATCCCGGCATGAGTGTTCAGGCGCCTCAGGCAGTCGATGACTCGCTCGTTCTGCATGTTGGCGACCCCAGTGGTGTGCTTCTGGTTTTCGTGCAGTAAGCGCGTCGCTCGCAGTGGGTAGGTAATTCTCCCGCGGACACGGCAGGCACGCCCGCCGAGCGCAGGCAGGCCGGCCCCCGCTGGTGAGGGTGCGATCAGTGGCCACGCGTCCTTCACACGGCTGACCAGGCGGGTGTTGCCGGGGCTGCACCGGCTGTTGCATCGTGACGGCAACGACAGCCCTGCCACCGCCTGAGGAAAAAGCCTTGACGCTGCCTGCCGCCATAGGTTTGTTCGCGCTGACGGCGCTCGCGGAAATCGTCGGCTGCTGGCTGGTCTGGCTCTGGGCCCGCCACCAGGCTTCGGTTTGGTGGCTGGTTCCCGCCGGGCTCGCGCTCGCGGCCTTCGCCTGGCTGCTCACGCTGCACCCTGCAGCCTCGGGCCGCGTCTATGCGGCCTATGGCGGCGTGTACGTCACACTCGCCATGGGCTGGCTCTGGGCAGTCGATGGGATTCGCCCCGACCGCTACGACCTCCTCGGCACGGCCCTGATCCTCGCAGGCGTCGCGGTGATGCTGATGGCGCACTGGCAGTCCCCGCCAGGCTAGTCGTAAACCCGTACGCAGACGACTGCGCCGGCCTGTTTGAGGATCTCATCGGCCTGCGCCTGGGTCGGGGCGCTCAGTAGTGCGCTCGGGTCCAGAAGCGGGGTGCCCAGCCCGACGGAAATCCACGGCCGGCCGTCTTTGGGACGGCCGTTGCGATATCGCTGGAACACCGCCAGCTCGGCCGGCGTCAGCGAGTCAAGGCGCCGGCCGTCCAGGGCCAGCAGCGCGGCGGGTGGCGATGTCATCGGCAGGCCCTCCCAGGATGAGACCCGTGGACGAAGCGGTGCAACCGACGCTCCATGCGGCCAGACGGTATCTGTTCGCTACCCGGGTCAACGCGATCCTCGGATCAAGTAGGACATCTGACAGAAAGCGCGAGGAGCGAGGCAGCCTACTCGCCCTCCAAGGCCGTCAGCGTCGCGTCGCGGGTCCATCGCTTGCGTGCCGCCACCGGATACCCGAACGGTAGAAACAGGTGTGCGACCCGAATCGTGCGATGGGTAGGCCCCAACTCGCCCGGGCGCAGGTGCTCGGTGTCAAATGCGCACTCAGCTGGGAACAAACCCGATGGCTCATGAAGCCATGCCTTGTCGCTCCTGGCGACCATGCGGAGCAAGGCTGCAGTTGCGGGCTGTTGCAAGCTACGCTTGAGCGAGGCTTGGGTTTCGACGGGCTCGGCGATGAGAATCGCCGACATCACCGCCACGGCCTGACCGCGGCTGTAGCTGCCGGTTACGAATCGCATGAGGCCGCCCACGCCATAGTACTTCTTGCGCGACTCGGCGAGGTGGCTGACGCGCTTGAACTCAAATACCAGGCGCAGGCTGCGCGCCTCATCGTTCCAGGCGTACAGGATGTCGGTGCGCGTTTCGTCCGTAATCTCGCCCGACTCGAAGTCCACATCGTTGTCGACGCCCTCGGCCCCCCAGTAACCCAGCAGGCCGAGCTGACGGGCGCTCACGCGCTCGGCATGCTGCTTGAGGACGCGGGTCAGTTTTGGCTCCGGGATGGCGGGATTGAAGTGAGGCCGTTGACGCGACGCAAGCGCGGTCCAACTCGCGTGAACGGCGCCAACGGCACGCTGGGCCTCGGCATGCGGAAAGGCCGCAAGCCACTCCAGGCCCGCCGTCATGCAGCCGCCGCCTCGCGCGTCGCGCGGCGCTGGACCTGACGGACGATTCGCTCCGCATCGCGCAGAGCGGTGCGCAGCAGCCAGCCGCGCCGGGTGAGCGGCCGCACCAGATACAGGCCGCGCGGCGTCCACAGAATCTGATCGGGGACCAGGCTGAGCCCGTCAGGGCGCTGCAAGACATCCAGCGCGTGGCGACGCAAGGCCTGCAGGGTTTCCTGCACGAGGGCATCATCCACGCTGCAGCTGACATCCGCCGGCGAGGTGCCCTCCGGCAAGTACTGAACCCGCACCACGCCGACGCCGCCGGTTCGACCCGGATCGGTCGCGACGACGGCGACGGCGAAGTGACCCACCCCGCCCATGCGTTCACGCCACAGCGTCAGATTGTCGCCCAAGGCCTGCGCGTAGCCGGCGAGCGCAGGCGCCGTTACGCGGTGCTGCAATGGCGTGTAAAGCCCCTTGTAGCTGCGCGGGCGGATCGAGGGCATCAGCACCGCCACCGATTCGCGCACGATGGCACGCTCATTGGGCGACAGCCCGAAGTAGTCGAACACCAGTTCGTCCAACGCGTCCCGCTCAGCCTGGTAACGCATGGACTGGGCGTGCGGCGAGGGCAACTGCTCCAACTCGCGTGAGAACGCGGCCGCGCGATCCAGCGCAGCCTGTGCCTGCGCCGGGTCCGGGGCATGTTCGGGCGCGAAGAAGGGGAACGCCTCGATGTCGTCCAGATGAACGCCATTGCGCTCGGACAGCATCTTGGTGCACGTGAGCATCAGGAAGTAGCGTGCCAGGCTCGAGCGCAGGAAGATCGCAACCAAGCGCAGCAGCGCTTCATCCTCGCGCGGACCGGCAATGACGCCGATCGAGCTATTGAACGACAGGGCGCCGTCCACAAATACCGCCCGGACGTTGTGCTCGCCTTTCGAGAACCCGTCCGGATAGAGCACGCGTGGGCCGTCAAACACCGGCAGAACCGAGGCCAGGCCCACCACGGTGCTTTGGTCATCGGGCCAGGGGCTCATCTCGCTGCCATGCAGTACCGGGACGCCCCCCTTGAGGCCTTCGGTGCTGACATAGGGGGTCGCCCGGAGCGGCCCAGCATCGTCCGGGCTGCGCTTGCGGTCGACAAAATGCACGCCTTTCCGGTTCCGCCAGCGCGCACGCTTTCCACCGCTCCAGAAGTCCCCCAGCGTGCCGCCCAGCGAAAGCCGGGTCAGCAGGCCCAGGTCACTGGCGTCGCCCCACATGAAGGTGGTGAGGAGCGACGGATCCTCCTGCACGGCTTGCGTCTGCAGCTCGTGCCGGTCAGCCGACTGGAGGGTGAGCCGCCCGAAGGCAAGGCTCAGATCGGCCTTGGGGACGCAGTAGTCGAAGGTTTCGGTGAAAGGCACACGGCCGATCTGCGCACTGGAACGACGCGACGCCACCAGGACATGGCACGTGTTCTCGGCGGTCGGGAACAGCAGGGCCTGCAGGTCGCCGAAATTGATCAGGCGGCGCGGCACAATGCGATCAAACAGATAGGGCAGGTAGCGCTTGGCGCCGGCACCCAGCAACTGGTTGATCGGCAAGATCAGGCACAGGGTCCCGCCCTCGGCGAGGAAATCAAGGGCACGCACGGCGTAGATCCCCGCCACCTGGCGCAGCACCGCCGGCATCTGTATCGCATCGGCGTAATCGTCCGACGACGTGGCCGCACCGGCGGCCTCCTTCCAAGGTGGATTGGAGACGCACATCGTAAACCGCTTGCCGGCAAACGGGTGCGCGTCGCTGAAGAAGTCGGCCGACGCGCCATCGCACAGGTTGCTGCCACGCAGGCGCGGCAGCTTCACGTCGTCTCGCTCTTGTGCCTCAAGCACGTCCGTTGGATTCAGGCCCTCCAGCAGCGACAGGTACAGGCTGAAGGCCGTGACGCGGCACGCCATCGGGTTGGTGTCGCCGCCAAAGATCTGGCGCAGCAATAGGTCGCGACGGGCGGCGAAGCCCAGCGGCCGCCCCTGCCGGGCTTCACTCAACGCGATCAACTTGCGGTAGGCGGTCGTGAGCAGAATGCCCGATCCGCAGGCGCCGTCAAAAATGACCTCCTGGAGCGGATCAGGGGAGGCCGCAAAGGCCTCATCGAGGGTCAGCGTGGCCAGATGGCGTGGCGTGTAGTACGCCCCATCCTCGGCTTGTTCCTCTGCGCTGAGGAAGGACTCATAGAGGCCCGAGAGCAGCTCGACCGGGATGAAACTGAAGTCGTACTTCCACAGGTCGCCTTGTTTCGTATCCAGGTCAACGCGACTGAGGAATCGGTCGAGCAAGTCGTACCCGCTGTCGGGCAGCGCCTCCCACGGATCCAAGACAGACGTCGCCGCAGGCTCGCCCTCCGGGTCCGGGGCCTTCAGGAAGTCGCCGTTGAAATCGGTGCGCAACTGCGCGATCAGCGTCGCCACCCCCGCCCGGTCGCCGGCGCTCACCAGGGCGTGCAAGGTGCCCACGCCGCGCCGCGAGCGGTAAATGTCGCTGACGATGCTTCGGTGCTCGAGGTAGGAGACGAAAAGAACCTGGCCCATGAGCGCCTGCGCCTGCAGTCGGTCCAGGCCGACCGCCACCAGCTGCCGAACGGCTACCGACAGATTGTCGAGCAGCTTGCGATCCACGCGTGCCTTGGCATCAAACCAAGCCGGCAACCGCTTCGATAGATCCGAGGATCGCACCTCGGCCGCCGAGAACGGGCCGTCCGGCCGGGCCTCGGCCAGCGCGAGCGGTTGCTCGGCACGCCGCAGGCGGCGCACGGGCAGCGCCGAGGCGCGATTGCCCTCGATGGCGATCACCACGGTAGCCAGGTTCTGATTCCACAGCCGCTGGCGCACGCCATCGAGCTCGGCCCCCGTCAGGGGGCGACCCTCGCGCTCGGACACGAAAACCACCGTCGGCATGCCTTCGACATCAAAAACCGCCTGGGCCTGGATGGCGCCCTGCGGCTGCAGCATCGCGTGCATCTCGAGCGCGTAAGGGTGAGCCGGCGAGATGACGTCGCCCGCCCGGTGCAGCGCCTCAGCCTCGGCGGTATAGCCGAGCCGCTCCAGCCATTGCGAGAGGTGGTCCGCAGACATCTGTGAGCCCAGCTCCTTCTTCACTGAACCGTACCCGAAATTCCCTGCTTGCCAAGATACATAAGTTGCGTACTATACGCAACATACGAACTCCACATATTCGGCGGGCTCTACATATTTCATGGGGACTGTCTCGACCATCAGCCAACCCGCCTTCGCCCTGGAGGAACGCCTGCGCTTTGTGGAGGTCGTTCTGCTCTGGGAGGGCCTGGTACGCCGGCAGCGCGTGTCCGATGTCTTTCGCATCGCCCCCAACCACGTCTCGCGCGATATGCGCTACTACCTGGAGCGATTCCCCGACGCGATCGACTTTCGGCCGGAGCTACGTGGCTACGTCGCCGGCCCCAATTTCAAGCCGCGTTTCGCCTCAGATGACCCGGGGGAATACTTAGGTTTGCTGCAGGCGCGAGCCGACAGCCAGGGAGCGGCGCTGCTGCCGCTGACGGGCGGCACCGTTCAGGTCGGGGCCCTGCCGTCGCCGGCGATGGGGATCGACAAGACCGTGCTCAAGCAGCTCGTACGCGCCATCCATCAGGGACATGGTTTGGCGGTGACCTACCTGGGGATGCGCGCCGAGGGTCCCAGCACCCGTACGCTGTGGCCGCATGCCCTGCTCAACACCGGTCTACGCTGGTATGTGCGGGCCTATGACAGCGACTCGGCAAGCTTCCGTAGCTTCGTGATCTCGCGTATCAGCGCTGCGGGGAAAAGCGAAGGCAGTAGCCCCGTCCCGGCCAGCGACGATGCGGGCTGGCACAAGCAGGTGACAGCGCATGTCGTGCCGCACCCCAAGCTCAATGCCCACCAGCAGTCCGTGGTCGCGCGTGAGTTCGGCATGAAGCGCGTGGGCAAGCAATGGGTGTGGTCGGTCGAGCTGCGCCAATGCCTGGCCGGTCATTTCGCGCGGCGCTACGGCCTGGACGCCAAGATGCCGGTAGCCTCAAGCTCCCATTGGGTCGTTCTGCGCAACCCGGCGGAACTCAGGCCCTATTTCCTGCCCGGCGGCAACGAATAGGACACCGGCGAATTCGCGCACAACTCGCTCAGCGACAGCGGTCCGTCGACCAGTCCCAACCGCTGCGCCGGCGTCTTGCCGTCTTGCCCCCGCAGGTGAAAGTTGTAGACCACCCGGAAGATGTCCAGCGTCTCAGCCACGACACGTGGGCTGTAGGCGTTGTAGCCATGCCACGCGCGGCCACTGGCACTGGCACTGTGAATCGGTCGCTCCAAGACGTTGATCTTGCGCCGAACCTGCATGAAGTAGCGATCAAGCGCCCGCAACGTGGCGCGAGCCATGCCAGCGACCAGCTGCGCGTCTGGGCGCCGGCCGTCGTCCGTCAGCGGTTGTACCGAGCGCTGGGGCTCGCTCATGGTTGGAAAAGGGTGCCGGATCCACACGCGGCCCGGCGGCAACCCCTGCGCCCTGGTCTCTTCCAAGCGTTCCGCCAGGATCGTCCGGATCAGGTCGCTGTCCGCCAGCTGGGTCCACTGACCGCGAAGTCGATCGAGCTCGCCTTCGGCCTCGGCGAGTGCCTGCCTGCGCTGAGCAACCGTCATGTCCTTGTTGATACGCACCAAATAGGCGTCGAGCGTCCCGTCCCGCACGCGCTCTGAAAACGTGAGGATGCACAGGCGGTCCAGCAAGGGATCGAGGTCGAGGCTGAACTGCACGTAGCTGGCTTGGGCGACCCAGGGCTTGAGTGCCTGCAAATGCGCGGCCATCGTGTAATTCTCGTGCACGATGCCACCTACGCCCGGCACCCGCAGCTCCGAAGCGCTTTTTGCTCGTGTTGCGTCGTCCTCGCCCGCAGACTCGTAGGGAAGCCAAAGCCGCGCATACTTGCGAAATGCTGCCCGCCGCTGAGGATCGCCCGCCGCGTAAGCTAGAAGCTCCGTCGCCCGGGGGTTGGCGTCCGGGTCGTAGTTCAGGTGCTGAGCTACCACGTAGCCGGACGACACGTCCGCCGTGGCGATGGCCAGTAGCATGATCGGCTGGCGCTCCAGAGCCGTGCCCCAATTGAGAGTGTGCGACTGCCGATCCGTGTTCAGGTGCAGGCGTGCCCATCGCGTACTAGTCAGGGCCGAAGATTCGTAGTGAGCCGACAGCGCGCGGAACTGCGTGGCCAGTCGCGAGATTCGGTCATAGAGCACCTGGGGGTGCAGCCCCGCGACATCGCAGATTCGTCGCATGGGCACCTTGTTGACGAGCAGGCGCAACACGTCTTCACTGGCCTTGGGCAATCGTAGTCGGTGCCCCCCGCGGCTCGACGCTGAGCAGGTCGAGCCACAAGCGCGACAGCGCCACCGCGGCGACCCCGCATTCGTGCGTCCGAACTGGTGGTACCGGCTGGGATTACCTGCAGCAGCGATGCCCGCGTTCTCGCATGTGGCGGTCCGACAGGCAGGCTGCTTCACCGAAATAGCCGAACGAGCCAGTTCTTCGGCGATGGCTGCATTGTTCAACATGGTGGTGACGGAGCCACAGCGGCCGCACTTCAACGCAATGCTGCCCAGCGGCCCATCGCCCGTGCCATATCGCGTGTAGCCGTGAATCTCGGCGTCGGTGCGGCGACCAGAAGCGCGCGGTATGGGCGGTATCCCGAAGTTCTCGCATCTAGGAGTGCGGCAGCTATTGACGTCAATGCCGTCGACTGCCGGCGGACACCACGGCGTTTCAGGTTTTAAGCCCTTGCTTACCATTCTCACCCTCAAAAAAGATGCGGCGCCCTTGTGGGGGCGCCGCCGAGAGGGTATTTCAACACATTAAGTGAACGCCTAGCTTACCCAGGGGGGCTTTGTTCCAGGCGAGTGCGCCGCCAGCTCCTGGCTTCTTGGGGCAGGAGAGTGCCGCAAGTGCTTGCCGCCGTTGAATTACCGGGAGTAAGCTCGGGATGAGCCGCGATCCGCGGCAATCACGGTGTTCGTACCCGGGAGCTTGTGTTGAACGTATTGATTGTTGATGACCAGCCGTCGCAGCGGACGATGTTCCGCCACCTGCTGGAGGACATCAGCCCGGAAGTGAAGGTCACCGACTTCGGCGACCCGGTGGAGGCCCTGCTCTGGTCCCAGCGCAGCTCGCCCGACCTGCTGCTGCTCGACTACCGCATGCCCAAGCTCGACGGCCTGGAGTTCGCCCGTCGGTTCCGCCGCCCGCTGTCGCACCGGGACGTGCCCATCATCCTGATCACCGTGGTTGGCGACGAGCCGATCCGCAACGCCGCGCTCGAAGCCGGCGTCATCGACTTCCTGGTCAAGCCCGTACGCCCGCGCGAGCTGCGCTCGCGCTGCCGCAACCTGCTGGCGCTGCGCCAGCAGCAGCAGAACCTCAAGACCCGCGCCCACGAACTCGAGCGCCAGCTGCTGGCCCGCATGCACGAGCTGGACGAGCGCGAGCGCGAAATCCTGCACCGGCTGGCCAAGGCCACCCAGTACCGGGACGGCGGCAGCGTCGCCCACGTCGAGCGCGTGTCGCGCTATTCGGCCGTGATCGCCGAGGCCATGGGCCTGCCCGAGGACGAGGTGCGCATGATCGAGCTGGCGGCGCCGCTGCGCGGCATCGGCAAGATGGGCGTGTCCGACGCCATCCTGCTCAAGCCCGGCAAGCTCGACGCGGCCGAGTTCGACCAGATCAAGAAGCACCCGCGCCTGGGCTACGACATCCTCGGCGACAGCAGCAGCAAGTTCGTGCAGGTGGGCGCCACCATTGCGCTGCACCACCACGAGCGCTGGGACGGCAGCGGCTACCCCGACGGCCTGGCCGGCGAGGCCATCCCGCTGTCGGCGCGCATCGTGGCGGTGACCGACGTGCTCGAGGCGCTCACCACCGTGCGCCCTTACAAGGAGGCGTGGCCCATGTCGCAGGCCTTCGACTACCTCAAGTCGCAGTCGGGGCTGCAGTTCGACCCGGCGGTGATCGACGCCCTGATGGCGCGCCGCGACCGCATCCAGGAGATCTTCGACTTCCACGCGCCGGCGCCGGCGCCGCGCTGACGGCCGCCACACACTTCCGGTGAGCACGCCCATGCAACGCTTGTCCGACCGCTTCCGGAACCGCCCGGACAGCGAGCACGGGCAGGCGTTCACGCGCGTGGCGGTGGTCACGGTGATCCTGGTGTACCTGCTGGGCGTGACCTCGGGCGCGGCGGTGCGCAACGAGCCGCTGCAGCTGGTGTTCCTGTTCTTCGCCATCGAAGCGGTGGTGGGCATCGGACTGATCGCGGGAATTGCGCTGCGGCCCGGTGTGTCCCACGTGCGGCGCGTCATCGGCATGATGGCCGACTACGCCATGATGGGCGCGGCCATGCACGTGCTGGGCGAGTCGCTGGCGCCGGTGTACGTGATCCTGATGTGGGTGACGATCGGCAACGGCTTGCGCTTTGGCGAACGCTACCTGGTGGCGGCCATCCTGATGGCCAGCGCCAGCTTCCTGGGCGTCATCACCACCACCGACTACTGGCAGCAGAACCAGATGCTGGGCTGGGGCCTGCTGGTGGGCCTGACCGCCATCCCGGCCTACCTCACGTCGCTGCTGCGGGCCCTGACGCGGGCCACCGACGAGGCCAAGCGCGCCAACGAGGCCAAGAGCCGCTTCCTGGCCAACATGAGCCACGA
>FSSH01004881.1_pt2 | contig 15459 bp, 13 predicted proteins | sample 1166101 | NCBI WGS metagenome assembly FSSH01 (sample SAMEA32972668, study PRJEB13176) | freshwater metagenome | biome: Drinking water system; feature: Biomass in drinking water that filtered by 0.45 um membrane; material: drinking water | place: USA | collected 2012-12-20 | depth 0 m | reverse complement strand
TAGCTGCCCGCGACCGAGCCGATGTTGACGATCGCCCCCCCTTCGCGCGATCAGCCGGGGCAGCAGCCGGTGCGTGATCGCGACCAGCGCGGTGATGTTGGTGTCGATCATCACTTGCCATTGTTCGAGGCTGCTGAGCTGCGCGGGCGCGGTGCCGAGCGCGAGCCCGGCGTTGTTCACCAGCAGGTCGATGCCCTCGAACAGGTCGGCCACCTCGCGCGCGAACGCCAGCCTGGCCGGCTCGGAGTCCACCGCCAGCGCCCGCACGTGCAGCCGCCCCGGATGGGCGGCCGCCAGCGCATGCAGCGCAGCCGCCTCCGCGGGCCGGCGGCACGACGCCACCACCTGGCTGCCGCGGGCCAGCAGCTGGCGCACGAATTCCAAACCCAACCCGCGGTTGGCGCCGGTGACGAGAGCGCGGTGTGAAGAGGTTTTGTCCATGGTCCGACTATGGCCTTTGGCCTAGTGTATGGACCGTCAATGCAGGCTAGGATTCGGGTCCCCCGGCACGTCCGGCAGTCCCTGCAAGGTACCTCAATGACCTCGATCCGTCGCCCGCGCGCCAGCGCACTCGCCCTCGCCCTGGGCCTGGCCTTCGCCGGCCTTTCGCCGCTGTACGCCCCGACGGCCCAGGCCCAGGCCGCGCAGGCCGCACGCGCCGACATCGCCTTCGAACAGTTCACCCTGCCCAACGGCCTGCGCGTGATCGTGCACACCGACCGCAAGGCGCCCATCGTCTCGGTGAACATCTGGTACAACGTCGGCTCGAAGAACGAGCTGCCGGGCCGCACCGGCTTCGCGCACCTGTTCGAACACCTGATGTTCCAGGGCAGCGAAAACTACAAGGGCGAGTTCTTCGAACCCTTCGAGCTCGTCGGCACCACCGACCAGAACGGCACCACCAACTCCGACCGCACCAACTACTTCCAGAACGTGCCCACCACCGCGCTCGACATGGCGCTGTGGATGGAGTCCGACCGCATGGGCCACTTCCTGGGTTCGGTGACCCAGGAACTGCTGGACGAACAGCGCGGCGTGGTGCAGAACGAAAAGCGCCAGGGCGAAAACAACCCCTACGGCCAGTTCTACGAGCGCCTGCTCAAGGCCAGCTACCCCAAGGGCCATCCGTACAGCTGGTCCACCATCGGTTCGATGAGCGACCTCAACGCCGCCTCGCTCGATGACGTCAAGCGCTTCTTCAAGACCTGGTACGGCCCCAACAACGCCGTGCTGGTGCTGGCCGGCGACATCGACGTCGCCACGGCCAAGGAAAAGGTCACCCGCTACTTCGGCGACATCCCGGCCGGCCCCACCATGACCCAGCCCCCGGTGGACCCGGCGCCGCGCACCGCGTCCACCCGCGAAACCATGACCGACAAGGTGCCGCAGGCCCGCGTCTACCGCGCCTGGAACACCGCCGAATACGGCCAGGCCGACGTCGAGCGCCTGCAGCTGCTGTCGCAGGTGCTGGGCGGCTCGCGCAGCTCGCGCCTGGACAAGCGCCTGGTGTTCCAGGACAAGCTGGCCGACAACGTTTCCACCGCGGCCTGGTCGAGCCTGCTCGGCGGCCTGTTCTTCATCCAGGTGGACGTGAAGCAGGGCGTGGACGTGGCCACCGTCGAAAAGGCGCTGGACGAAGAGCTCGCCAAGCTGCTGGCCGAAGGCCCCACCGCGGCCGAGCTTGAGCAGGCCCGCACCGTCTTCAAGGCCGGCTTCGTGCGCGGCATCGAGCGCATCGGCGGCTTCGGCGGCAAGGCCGACGCGCTGGCCGAATGCGCCGTGTACACCGGCGACCCGGGCTGCTTCCGCGAAAGCCTGGACGTGATCGAAGCGGCCACCGCCGCCGACGTCACCGCGGCCGGCAAGAAGTGGCTCTCGCGCGGCGACCACACCATCGTGATCACCCCGGGCGAGCGCGTGCCCACGGTCGAGGAAGAGTCCAAGACCCATCCCGAGATGGCCGCCGTGCCCGCCGCCGACCCGAAGTACACCACCGTGGCCACGGGCGTGGACCGCAGCAAGGGCGTGCCGCAGACCACCGAGTTCCCGGGCCTGAAGTTCCCGGCGATGCAGCGCGGCGAGCTCAGCAACGGCATCAAGGTGATCGTGGCCGAGCGCCATGACGTGCCGGTGGTGCAGATGAACCTGCTGATGGAAGGCGGCTTCGTCGCCGACACCGGCGGCAAGCTCGGCACGTCCAGCTTCACCCTGGGCATGCTGGACGAAGGCGCCGGCAACCTCGACGCGCTGGCCTTCGCCGACCGCGCCGAAGCGCTGGGCGCCAACCTGTCCGCTGGTGCCAGCCTCGACGGCGGCGCCGCGGCGCTGTCGGCCCTGAAGGAAAAGCTGGACCCGTCGGTGGAACTGTTCGCGCAGATGCTGCGCAGCCCGCGCTTCGACGCCAACGAGATCGAGCGCGTGCGCCAGAGCTGGATCGCCGGCATCAAGCAGGAGAAGGCCCGCCCGAACTCGGCCGCCCAGCGCCTGTTGCCCCCGCTGATCTACGGCCAGGGCCATCCCTACGCCATCCCGTTCAGCGGCACCGGTGACGAAGCCACCATCGCTTCGCTTACCCGCGACGACCTGGTGGCCTACCACCGCACCTGGGTGCGTCCGGAAGGCGCCACGCTGATCGTCACCGGCGACACCACGCTGGCCGAGATCGTGCCGGTGCTCGAGAAGCACCTGGGCACCTGGAAGGTGGAAGGCGCCGCTGCCAAGCCGGTGGCCGTGCCGGCCGTCGCGCTGCCGTCCAAGCCCCGCGTGTTCCTGGTGGACCAGCCGGGCGCCATCCAGGCCAACATCTTCGTTGGCCAGGCCGTGCCCTCGAGCATGGACGCCAAGGCCACCGAGCTGGAAATCGCCAACGCCGTGCTGGGCGGCGAGTTCAGCTCGCGCCTGAACATGAACCTGCGCGAGAACAAGCAGTGGGCCTACGGTTCCTACAGCTTCCTGCAGAGCGCCAAGGCGCAGCGCCCGTGGCTGGCCTTCGCGGCGGTGCAGATCGACAAGACCGCCGAGTCGCTGGTGGAGATGCAGCGCGAGATCAGCGAATACGCCAGCGGCAAGACGCCGGCCACCGCGGCCGAAGTGGCCAAGATCCAGGCCACCGAGATCCGCAGCCTGCCCGGTTCGTATGAAACCGCCGGTTCGGTGATCGCGGCCATCAACGGCATCGTGCGCTTCGAGCGTCCGGACGACTACGTCGCCCAGCGTCGCGCCAAGATCGAAGCGCTCACCCCGGCGATGGTGCAGGCCGCGGCCGGCACCCTCAAGCCCGAGGCGCTGACCTGGGTGGTGGTGGGTGACCTGTCGAAGATCGAGGCCGGCATCCGCGCCCTCGACATCGGCGACGTGCAGGTGATCGACGCCGACGGCAAGCCCGTCGCCGCCAAGCCGGTGGCCAGCGCCCAGTAAGCGCTCGCACTCATTGCCGGTTCAGCACGGGCGGGGCGACAATCCCGCCCGTGTTCTTTTGAAGGAAGCCCCATGCGCCAGCTGCTGCTCTGTGCCGTCATCGCCGCCTCGCTGGGCGGCTGCACCTTCGTCAAGATGGCCGAGGGCGCCAAGCAGGTGCGCGTGGCGGGTGCCACCGAGGCGCTTGGCGCCTGCGAGAAGCGCGGTGAAGTGTCGGTGTCGGTGAAGGACAGCCTGGGTCCCTACGAGCGCAACGACCTGCGGGTCCGCGACGAGCTCGAGACCCTGGCCCGCAACGAAGCCCCCAGCCTGCAGGCCGACACGGTGCAGCCCAAGGGCGAGCCGGCGGACGGCGAACAGCGCTTCCTGGCCTACCGCTGCGGCGCCGGCGCCACCGTCGGCCGGACCCCGGCCCAGAAGCCCGCGGCCGAGGGCGCGGCCGAGACCTACCCCATCGAAGAGTGAGGCCCCGCGCCCGTTTCTTCACATCCCGGCCCCGCCAAAGTTGAGGCGAAGGCCCGAAACGAGTAACTTTGACGGGTTTCCCCTCAGGCGAACCCGTCCATGTTGTTCCAGCACGTTTCCATCGCCGGCCTTGCGCACATCGATGCGCCGCATCGCCTGAGCTCGGCCGACATCAATGCCCAGCTCAAGCCCACCATGGACCGGCTGGGCATCAAGACCGATGTGCTGCAGGACATCGCCGGCATCTTCGCCCGCCGCCTCTGGGACGACGAGACCCAGGCCAGCGACGCCGCCACCCTGGCCGCCGAGAAGGCCCTGGCCGACGCCGGCGTGGACCGCAGCAAGATCGGCCTGCTGGTGAACACCTCGGTGAGCCGCGACTTCCTGGAGCCGTCCACCGCCTCCATCGTCGCCGGCAACCTGGGCATGGGCGAGAACTGCCAGAACTTCGACGTCGCCAACGCCTGCCTGGCTTTCCTCAACGGCATGGACATCGCCAGCCGCATGATCGAACGCGGCGAGATCGAATACGCGCTCATCGTGGACGGCGAAACCGCCAACCTGGCCTACAAGAAGACGCTCGAGCGCATGGCCGGCCCGGACGTCACCGAAGAACAGTTCCGCAACGAACTGGCCACCCTCACCCTGGGCTGCGGCGCCGCCGCCATGGTGCTTTCGCGCACCGAGCTCACGCCCGACGCGCCGCGCTACCGCGGCGGCGTCACCAAGGCCGCCACGCAGTGGAACACGCTGTGCCGCGGCAACCTCGACCGCATGGTCACCGACACCCGCATGCTGCTGATCGAGGGCCTGAAGCTGGCCACGATGACCTTCGGCGCCGCGCGCCAGGCGTTGGGCTGGGTGGTGGACGAACTGGACGAATTCGTCATCCACCAGGTCAGCCAGGTGCACACCCAGGCCTTCATCAAGGCCTTCGGCATCGACCCCAAGAAGGTGCTCACCATCTTCGCCGAGCACGGCAACATCGGCCCGGCCTCGGTGCCGATCGTGCTGAGCAAGCTCAAGGAAATGGGCCGCCTCAAGAAAGGCGATCGCGTGGCCCTGCTGGGCATCGGCTCGGGCCTGAACTGCTCGATGGCCGAGGTGGTCTGGTAACAGGCCCCTCCCCGTCCAGGCAAAAAAATACCGCCCCATTGGGGCGGTTTTCCTTTCGGGGGAGGAAAAAGGCGGGCCTTGCAAACCCGCCGGGTAGATCAACTTTTCAGGCGGCCCGCTGCACCTGCGGCGCGGCGGCCAGCTCGCCGAACAGGTCCTTCGGGTCGCGCAGGGACGGGATCAGGCCGGCCTCGTGGCCCAGGTCGAGCTCGCGGGCGCAGTCGCGCACCAGGCGCAGCGCCGAATAGTCTTCCAGCGCGAAGCCCACCGAGTCGAACAGCGTCACTTCGGCGGCATTGCGGCGGCCCGCGGCCTGCACGGCCAGCACGCGCCACAGCTCGGTCACCGGGAAGTCGGCGGGCATCTGCTGCACTTCGCCTTCGATGCGCGACTGAGGCTCGAACTCCACGAACACCGACGCCATCGCCACCACGCCGGTGGCCAGCTCGGTCTTGCCCGGGCAGTCGCCGCCCACGCCGTTGATGTGCATGCCCGGCTCGATCATCTCGGGGGTGAGGATGTCGGCGTTGGCCTTGTCGGCGGTGACGGTGGTGACGATGTCGGCGCCGCGCACGGCCTGCGCCACGCTGGCGCTGCGCACGACGCGCAGGCCCGGGGCGGCCGCGGCCAGGTTGCGCACCAGCTTGTCGGTGGCCGCCGGGTCCACGTCGAACAGGCGCACTTCCTTGATGCCCAGCAGGTGGTGGAAGGCCAGCGCCTGGAACTCGCTCTGGGCGCCGTTGCCGATCAGCGCCATCGTGCGCGAATCCTTGCGCGCCAGCACCTTGGCCGCCATCACCGAGGTGGCGGCCGTGCGCAGCGCGGTGGTGAGCGTGAGCTCGCTGATCAGGGTGGGCATGCCGGTGGCCATGTCGGCCAGGACGCCGAACGCCACCACCGTGCTCAGGCCCAGGCGGGTGTTGCCTGGATGGCCGTTGACGTACTTGAAGCTGTATTCGCGGGCGTCGGCGATGGGCATCAGCTCGATCACGCCCAGGTCGGAATGCGCGGCCGAGCGCGGGCTCTTGTCGAACTCGGGCCAGCGGCGGAAGTCGGCCTCCAGGTAGTCCACCAGGCGGCCCAGCAGGGCGGGCAGGCCGTTCGCGGCAACGATGCGGGTCAGGTCCTGGGTGGTGAGCTGGGTCATGGCCATGGGTGGTCTCCGGAAGGCGGTGTCGGTAGCCGCCATTGTCCGGAGCCGCGCGGCAGCGCGAAACGGCAGGAATGCCACGTTTTCGTCAGAAACCTGCTAAATAGCCAGTACGAATTGCCGGAGTGTGCAAATGGACGACCTCGACCATCGCCTGATCGCCAAGCTCCGCCACGACGCCCGCGCCGCGGTGGCCGACCTCGCCAAGGCCCTGGGCGTGTCCCGCGGCACCATCACCAACCGCATGGCGCGCCTGCAGCGCGAGGGCGTGATCACCGGCTACACCCTGCGCCTGCGGCCCGCCGCCACGCCCGACGAGATCCGCGCCTGGACCTCGCTGGCCGTGGAGGGCAACCAGAACCCAGTGGTCCGCGCGCTGCTGGGCGAGCCCGGCGTGGCCGCCCTGCACGACACCAACGGCCGCTGGGACCTGCTGGCCGAGCTGCGCGTGGGCAGCCTGGCCGAACTGTCGGCCGCGCTCGAGCGCATCCGCGGCATCCCGGGCGTCAGCGCCACGGAAACCAGCGTGCACCTGCAGACCTTCCGGGGCTGAGAACGGGGCCGGACTGACCTGTCGCCGCCGTGCACTGGTGCCTGTTCCATGGCGCCCCCATAACAGGACCTGACCCCGTTACGGCGACAGGCCATGACCCCGCTTTCGATGCTCGACCTGGCCCCCGTCACCGTGGGCAGCACGCCGGCCCAGACCTTCGCCAATGCGCTCGACCTGGCGCGGGCCGGTGAGCGGCTGGGCTACCGGCGCTACTGGCTGGCCGAGCACCACAACATGCCGGGCATCGCCAGCGCCGCCACGGCGGTGCTGATCGGGCATGTCGCCGGCGGCACCAAGACCCTCCGCGTGGGCGCGGGCGGCATCATGCTGCCCAACCATTCGCCGCTGCAGGCGGCCGAGGCCTTCGGCACGCTGGGCTGCCTGTATCCGGGCCGCATCGACCTGGGCCTGGGTCGCGCGCCCGGCACCGACCAGGCCGCGGCCAAGGCGCTGCGCCGCTACTACGCCAACGCCGAGGAATTCCCGTCCGACGTGGTGGAGCTGCTGCGCTACTTCGAACCCGCCACGCCGGGCCAGTCCGTGCAGGCCGTGCCGGGTGCCGGCGTGGCCATCGAAGCCTGGATCCTCGGTTCAAGCCTGTTCGGCGCGCGCCTGGCCGCGGCGCTGGGCCTGCCCTACGCCTTCGCCTCGCACTTCGCGCCCGACGCGCTCGACCAGGCGCTGGCGGTTTACCACCGTGAATTCAAACCCTCGGCCAGGCTGGCCAAGCCGCACGCAATGCTGGCGCTGAACGTGGTGACGGCCGACACCGACGACGAGGCCGCGCGCCTGTTCACCACCCAGCAGCAGGCCTTCGTGAACCTGCGCCGCGGCCGTCCGGGCCTGGTGCCGCCGCCGCTGGAGAGCGCGGCGGCCATCAACGACTACTGCACGCCCACCGAGAAGCACATGATCGACAGCACCCTGGCCTGCCGCGCCGTGGGCTCGCCGGCCACGGTGCGCGCGGCCATGCGGGCCTTCGTCGAGCGCCACCGCCCGGACGAAATGATCCTCACCGCCAACATCTTCGACCACGCCGCGCGCGTGCGCTCCTTCGAACTCACCATGGACGCCTGGACCTCATGAGCACGCCCAAACTCTTCCAGCCGCTGGGCGTGGGCCCGCTGCAGCTGGCCAACCGCATCGTCATCGCGCCGATGTGCCAGTACTCGGCCGTGGACGGCTGCATGACCGACTGGCACCTGATCCACCTGGGCAAGCTGTCGCACTCCGGCGCGGGGCTGCTCACCATCGAAGCCACGGCAGTGCTGCCCGAGGGCCGCATTTCCTACGGCGACGTCGGCCTGTGGGACGACGCGACCGAAGCGGCGATGGGCGCGGTGCTGCAGGGCGTGCGCCGCTGGTCGGCGATGCCGATCGCGATCCAGCTGGCGCACGCGGGCCGCAAGGCGTCCACGGATTTGCCCTGGCACGGCGGCAAGCAGATCGCGCCTGGCCACGCGCATGGCTGGCAGACCGTGGCACCCTCGGCGCTGCCGTTCAACGACGCCGACCATCCGCCCGTGGCCATGACGCGTGAGGCGATGGACGAGGTGCGTGACGCCTTCGCCGCCGCCGCGCGCCGCTCGGCCCGCCTGGGCCTGGACGCGGTGCAGATCCATGCCGCGCATGGCTACCTGCTGCATGAATTCCTCTCGCCGCTGTCGAACCGACGCGACGACGAATACGGCGGCTCGCTGGAAAACCGCCTGCGCTTCCCGCTGGAAGTGTTCGACGCGGTGCGCGCCGCCTTCCCCGCCGAGCGCCCGGTCAGCGTGCGCCTCTCGGGCACCGATTGGGTGCCGGGCGGCTGGGACATCGAACAGACCGTGGCGTTCTCCAAGGCGCTCGAGGCGCGCGGCTGCAGCGCCATCCACGTTTCCAGCGGCGGCCTGCATCCGGCGCAGGCCATCCCGGTGGGGCCCGGCTACCAGGTGCCGCTGGCGCGCGCGGTGAAGCAGGCCGTGGGCATTCCCGTGGTGGCGGTGGGCATGATCACCGACTTCGACCACGCCGAAGCCATCGTGGCCACCGGCGACGCCGACCTGATCGCCATCGCGCGCGGCATCCTCTACAACCCGCACTGGCCCTGGCACGCGGCTGCGCACCTGGGCGCCAGCGTCACCGTGCCGCCGCAGTACCTGCGCTCGCAGCCGCGGCAGTTCCCCAAGCTGCTGAAGCCCTGAGGCCAGACAGCCATGACCCACCCCGACCCCAGCGAACACTGGCAGGACGTCTACCGTCGCAAGCCCAGCGACAGCGTCAGCTGGTTCCGTCCGCATCTGGACACGTCAATGACGCTTTTGGCAGGCGCCGGGCTAGGGCCGGCATCGCGCGTCATCGACGTCGGCGGCGGCGCTTCGACCCTGGTGGATGACCTGCTCGATCGCGGCGTCACGGACGTCACCGTGCTCGACCTCTCCAGCCAAGCCTTGGCTGTGTCGCGCGAGCGTCTGGGCGGGCGCGGTGGCCAGGTCCGGTGGTTGGCGCAAGACCTGCTCGCCGCGCCGCTGCCGGCCGCCGGCTTCGATCTCTGGCACGACCGCGCCGTGCTGCACTTCCTGGTCGAACCCGATGCGGCCGAACGCTACGCCGCGCAGGCCGCCCACGCCCTGCGGCCCGGCGGCTACGCAGTGATCGGCGGGTTCGCGCCCGATGGCCCGGAGCGCTGCAGCGGCCTCACCGTTGCGAGGCGCTCGGCCGAAGAGGTCGCCGCGCTGATGGGCCCGGAGTTCCGGCTGGTCGGCCAGCGCAACGAGCAACACACGACGCCGGGCGGCAGCGCGCAGGCTTTCTCCTGGACGGTTTTGCAGCGAAGCTAGGCTCCGGCTTCGCGCGCCGCCTGGATCTGGTCGGCGGCGATCCGCCCGTCCACCAGCGACACCGTGCGGTCGCACTGCTCCGACAGCCGCGGGTCGTGGGTCACCAGCAGCACGGCGCAGCCGAACTCGCGGTTGAACTTTCGGAACAGTTCGAACACTTCCGCCGCCGACTTGCTGTCGAGGTTGCCGGTGGGCTCGTCGGCCAGCAGCAGGGCGGGGCGCGTGACCAGCGCACGGGCCACGGCCACGCGCTGCTGCTGGCCGCCCGAGAGCTGGTCGGGCTTGCGGTGTTCCAGTCCCGCCAGCCCCACTTCCGCCAGCAGCCCGCGGCCGCGATCGAGCTGCTCGCGCGAAGGCTTGCCGGTGGCCACCATCAGCGGCATCAGCACGTTTTCCAGCGCGGTGAACGCCTGGATCAAGTGATGGAACTGGAACACGAAGCCGATGGCGCTGCCGCGCAGCGCCGTGCGGCGCGCGTCGTCCATGCCCTTGGTGGCTTCGCCCAGCAGGAACAGTTCGCCGTCGGTGGGCGAGTCCAGCAGGCCGATCAGGTTGAGCAGCGTGCTCTTGCCCGAGCCCGACGCGCCCACCAGCGCTGCGAAGTCGCGGCGCTGCAGGCGCAGGTCCAGCCCGTGCAGCACCTCCACTTCGGTGGGCTTGCCGACGTTGTAGCTTTTCCTAAGGCCCTGCAGCCGCAGCACTTCCTGGGTGGCGTCATGCTCAGACATGGCGGATGGCCTGCACCGGATCCAGGCCGGCGGCGCGCCGCGCGGGAATGGCCGCCGACACGATGCCGGTCACCGTGGCCAGCACCGACGCCGCCACCAGCAGCCACGGATTGACCGGGATGTAGAAGAGCTTCGGCCCGAACGTGTTGAACGCGCCCACCAGCCCGTAGCCCGCCAGCCCGCCCACCAGCGACCCGGCCAGCCCGAACAGCGCGCCCTGCACCAGGAACACGCGCAGCATCTGCGGCCGCGTGGTGCCCATGGCGCGCAGGATGCCGATCTCGCGCGTGCGCTGCACCACGCTCACCGACAGCACGCTGGCGATGCCCAGCGCCACGCTCAGCGCCACGAACACGCTGATCATCTGCGTGCTCAGGCTCTGCGAGCGCAGCGCGTTCATCAGCTGGGCGTTGGTTTCCATCCAGCTCTCCGACTTCAGTCCCGTGAGCCGGGCGATGCGCGCGGCCACCGCCTGCGCCTCGAAGATGTCCACCACCGTCACGTCGATCACCGTGGCGGCGCCGGGCAGGTTGAGCAGCGACTGCGCCTGCTTCATGTCCAGGTACACGTAGCGCGAATCCAGCTCGCGCACGCCCAGCTCGAAGATGCCGGCCACGTTCACCACGCTCTCGCGGCCCTGGCCGCCGTCCAGCCGCAGCTTGTCGCCCACGCGCAGGCCCAGGTCGGCCGCCAGCTGCTTGCCGATCACCGCGTCGCCGGCGCCGATGCGGAACACGCCGGCAACCACGTCGTCCTGGATCGGGATGATGCGCTGGTAGCGCTCGGCGTCGATCCCCACCAGCGCCACTGATTCCAGCGCCTCGCCGCGGCGCGCGAACGCCGGGCCCGAGATCACCGGCGACACCGCGGTCACCTGCGGCAGCGTGTCCAGCACGTCACGCACCTGCTGCCAGTTGTTGATCGAGCGCAGGCGCTGGGCGCGCTTGTTTTCCAGCACCAGCTGCACGGTGCCGGCGGCCGGCGCCAGGATGCGGTTGCTTTCCTCGGTGGGCTGCACCTTGATGTGCGCCTGCGTGCCCAGCGTGCGGTTGATGATGTTGCCCTGCAGGCCGGTGATCAGCGCGGTCAGGAAGACGATCACGGCCACGCCCACCGCGATGCCCACCAGGATCAGCGTGCTCTGCGCCTTGCCCTCGCGCAGGAACTTGGTGGCGATGGTCCACTCGATCCACATCGGCGTCAGTCGAACTTGGCCGGCAGTTCTTTGCGGGTGGCGGGGTCGGTGGCCTCATCGGGCAGCGCCGCCTGGCGCACGCGGGCGCGGCTGCCTTCTTCGATTTCGGCCTTGGCGTCCGCCAGGATCCAGTCGCCGGGCTGCAGGCCTTCGGTGATCTCGGTCATGGCCAGGCCGCGCAGGCCCAGCACCACCTCGCTCCGGGTGGCGCGGCCGTCCACGACGCGCCACAGCCGGGCGCGGTTGCCGTCCACGTCGGCCAGGGCGTCGTTGGGCACCACCACGGCGCTTTCGCGGCGGCCGGTTTCCACGTTCACCGACACCGTCATGTCCTGGCGCAGGAAGTCGGGCACCGGGGCCACGGTGAGGCGGATGTCCACCGAGCCGCGCTGCGGGTCCACGCTGGGCGCGATGAAGCTGAGCTTGGCCGGGAACGGGCGGTTCGGATACGCGTCGGCGATGCACATCGCCGGCTGCCCGAGCGCGAGCACCTCGAGGTTTTTCTCGTCCAGCGGCACCAGCACTTCGGTGGCACCGGCGCGGGCGATTTCGAACAGCACGCGGCCCGGCTGCACCAGGTCGCCGGGCTCGGCGTTGCGGGTGAGCACGGTGCCGGCCACCTCGGCCCGGATCGTGGTCTTGGCCAGCTGCGCGCGGGCCGTGGCCAGGCGGGCGCGGGCGGCGGTTTCGTTGGGATTGCCTTCGGCCAGCGAGCTGGCGGCCAGGCGCGCCTGCTCGGCGGCGCTGCGGGCGATGGTTTCGGCCTGCGCGGCCTGTTCCATCGCCTCGCGGGCGATCAGCTTCGAATAGTCATCGTTGGATTTCATCTGCTCCGGCAACGAGAATGCGTAGCTGACCAGCCGCCAGTCGAGAAACGGGCTGCGCACTTCCACGCCATGCGCCATCGACAACCGATCGAAATTGCGCATCAGCGTTGGCAGCACGGTGACGTGGAACATGCTGTAAAGCCGCTTGTTCAGCGCTCCCCAATCACCGGGGACCTTGTCGCGCTCGGCCGCCACCTCGAACCGGGGCGGCAGCTTGCCATCGCGCAGGAACATGAAGCCGCGCCGGTCGAGCAGCCTGAGCTTCAACTGATCGCTGAACCGGTTGAACATCGGCGAGCGGCCACTGGCGTTGCCGAACATGTTGCGCAGCCGAAACCGCAGTGACTGGCCGCTTTGCCGATAGCCGCCGATCATCTCATCGGCACCGTGGCCATCGATCGACACCACAACGCCGCCGTCGCGCACGCCCTTGTAAACGCGCCAGATGGCGGTGGGCACGCTCAGGGCCAACCCCTCGATCGCACCCATGCCCTCTTCGAGATAGTCGAGCGGTCCCGCCGTCGTCATGTCGATCAGATTGGGGCGCTCGATGCCGGCATAATGCGCGGCCATCGTCGCTTCGGCGGTCTCGTCATTCTGCATGCCGGGGAAGGATGCGACGAACGCATGGCGCCAGTCCTCGGCCTCGCGCTCATGGCCAAGGCCATCGGCTTCGGCGATGCCGCGCATGGTGGCGACAACAGCCGAAGAGTCGAACCCGCCGCTGAGACAGCTGCCGATCACCACGTCGGAACGCATGCGGATCCGCACCGCCTCCTGAAAATGGCCGAAAAACTGCTCGGCCGCCTGGGCCATCGTGGCCGGCGCCGCGACCAGATGGTCAAGCGTGTTCCACCAGCGCTGAATGCGACGCCGGTCTGCCGTTATCACCATGTGGTGCCCAGCCTGCAGCCGCTCGATCCCTGCATAAAGGGTGCGATCCGATCCCTCGATCATGTGGGTATCGAAAGTGGCGCGGGCGACCGCGTCGGGATCGAGCGGCGCGTTGAGCCAGGGCAGCGTCTTCAGCGCCCGGATCTCGGAAGCAAAGGCCAGAAATCCGTCGCTCTGTGCAAAATAGAGCGGCTTTTCGGCAAAACGGTCGCGCGAGAAAAACAGCGAGCGCGCGTCGGTATCATAGATCACGATTGCCCACATGCCGTTGAAGCGCAGCTGCATCGCTTCGCCCCATTCACGCCATGCCGCCAGAATGACTTCGGTGTCGCTCTGGGTGATGAAGCGGTGCCCCTTGGCTTCCAGATCGGCCCGCACTTCGAGGAAGTTGTAGATTTCGCCATTGAAGACGATGACATAACGGCCATCGACGGTCCGCATCGGCTGATTGGCGCGTTCGTCGATGTCGATGATCACCAGCCGGCGATGGCCCAGCACGCAGCGCCCATCAGGCGATTGCCACAGCCCTTCCCCGTCGGGGCCGCGGTGCGCAATTGCCGCGTTCATTCGGGCGACGTCCTGGGGCGCGACCGGTTTTCCGGACAGCGAGAAAATCCCGGCAATGCCACACATGCGAGCCCGACCCCCTTAATCGTTAAGCATTCTTACCGCGCGCCTTAGCTGAGACCAGGCGAGCCAGATATAGGCAAAGTTGACCAGCGTGGACACCAGCGCATAACCACCCAACGCCCATAACGGACCATAGCCCAGCACCACCACGGCGCCCCACATCGCCACCAGCAGGATCAGCCGGGCCAATTCCCAGCCAAGCTGCCAGCGCAGCTTGCCGGCAACCACCAACGCGGTGTTGACCGGCCCCACGACCAGCGAAGAATAATACATCACCGCAAGCAGCTGGGCATAAATCCCGGCTTCGCGCCACTGCGCGCCAAAGATCAGCGGAAATGCGACCGGCGACAGCACAAGTGCGAGCGCCAGCGGCGCCAGGCCAGCGAGCGCCGCCATCCGGATGAGCGCGGCAAAATAAGGAACAGCGGCCCGCGCATCCTCGCGCAGCAACCGGGCATAATGGGACGAGAAGGCCTGGCTGAAGGTGATGATCACCAACCCCAGCGGCAGCGAAACGGTGCGATCGACCAGCGCGAACTGGCCGGCGGTAGACGCGCCATAAAGCCAATAGATGAGCGCGGGCGTAAGAAAGCTGCCGCCATTGTTCATCAGCCCGCCCAGCACCGACAGGCGCGGAAAATCACCGAAACGCCGCGCTAGCGCCGCCAATGCGGCCAGATCGACGCGCAGCAGCGGCGCCAGCCCTGCCGGCAATCGGGCAATGGCCACACCAACCGCCCCCAGCTTGCCGATCTGGTCGGCCAGTATCAGCCCGGGCCCGCCTCCCGGCACCGTCAGGCCCACCATCAGCGATGTGGCGCTGTTGGCGGCTGCCTGCGTCATCTTGCTTGCTGCCGCGCCCTTGAAATCCGCCAGCCGGGTAAGCGCGGCATTGGCCGCCAGCGTCAGCCCCGAAATGAACATGCCCGGCACCAGCCAATAGGGCGACAGCGCGCCGCTGACCTGCCGGGCGACACCCAGCCGATCCATCACCGCGACCGGCACCAGCAGCAGCAGCGCCATCACCGCGCCGACCACGGCGCATAGCTGGAACAGCGCCACCGCCTCCTTCTCGTCAGCAGCGGTCAGGATCGCCTGGTCATAGCGCATGCAGGCGATGACGGTGAGCAGCAGGATCGCGGCCTGATAAAAGCCGAAGGCGCCGAAAGCGGCCGGCGTATAGAGGCGCGAAATCACCGGCAGCAACAACAGGCCGATGCCCTGCGCGATCAGCGTGCCGCGCATCAGCGTGCCGACATCGCGCACCATGGCGCCCAGCCGCATAGTACCCGGCGTCGGCGCGGTCACGTCAGCGCCCGGCGGCAAGGTCCAGCGTGCGCAGCTGCCCCGCCGACTGCTCGATAATAGCGACAACCTGGGCAATGCCGGTTTCAAGGTCGAACGACGGTTTCCAGCCCAGCGCATGGAGGCGGCTTGAATCCATCAGCTTGCGCGGGGTGCCGTCGGGCTTGGTGCTGTCGAACATGAACTCGCCCGAATAGCCTGCAATGCGTGCTATCAGCCGGGCCAGATCGGCAATGCTGATTTCCGCGCCCGATCCGATATTCACATGCTCGGCGCCATCATAATGTGCCATAAGGAAAAGGCAGGCGCTGGCGCAATCATCGACGTGCAGAAACTCGCGCAGCGGCGCACCAGTTC
>FSSH01004856.1_pt1 | contig 15481 bp, 14 predicted proteins | sample 1166101 | NCBI WGS metagenome assembly FSSH01 (sample SAMEA32972668, study PRJEB13176) | freshwater metagenome | biome: Drinking water system; feature: Biomass in drinking water that filtered by 0.45 um membrane; material: drinking water | place: USA | collected 2012-12-20 | depth 0 m | reverse complement strand
TTTCAGATTTCTGCTGCCCCTCCACCCCCCCCCTGGAAAGTGTCAGTCAATAGCTCCCAAAATACCCTGCGCCTCGTTGTGCCCCAACATATAATCCCGAAGCCAATGATACTGCCGGGCACAGATCTCGGCCAATTCCTGATTATCACTGAAGGATAAATGACTATAGGCATATAGACAAACGGTTATACCCAGCGCATCTCCGGAGAGTTTCCCCTCAAAACCATTCTCACAGATCACCTGGAACGTTTTATCTGAATCCGGCGCCATATAAAAGCCACCGTTACTCAATGCATAAAAATCCCAGTATCCGCCACTGTATTCCGGTGCGATCATTCCGGCGATTCTATAGACGGCAGGCTCAAACCTCGTGGGAAATTGGACACCGAAAATATTGGCCGTGTGATTGATGCGTTGATTGATTGCTACAAGTTTGCGTGTGATCGTTTTGTTGGTCATGATTCTTACTCCGGTATAAAAAAACGGAGCAGCACAAATGAATGCGCTACTCCGGATAGATAGGTGTGAAACAAAGAGAGATCGATGATTCAGTCAGTACTGAATACTGTCATCATTTCATCGGGATCGACCCTGGCCATCATGCTGGCTTGGGCTGTTACCGCTTCAGCCAATGATTCGTCGGGAATATCCCAGGAAAGAACATCATTGACCGCATCGATTAGATAGTTTTGGTAATTCATGGTAAATCTCCTTTAGTTTTTTGAAAAATGGGAAAGCAAAATGGGTTCGGCATACGGTCGGTATTGCGCCACCGATTTATTGAAAAGCTAGAACTGCCTCGTGCTGCTTGGGTTTGTGGATGTAACTATTGAGGGAATTGCGGACTTCAACTAGCTGAGTGAGATTTAGTTCTTTGATGCGGATTTCTTGGTCGGAATTACTGGTTTTGCGTCATCAGTCTTCAGATCGACTTTCGATTGAATCAACTTTTCAATCTCGGCCATGAATTCGTCAGAAGACATCCGTTCATAGTGCTTTGGATGATCCTCCAATTGACTCACCAAACCTTCCTGCCTAAGTACGGCCAGCAAAAAAGCCGGTGTGTTGAGTGATTTCCCTTGAAACAGCGGATAGAGCAGTAATGACACAATGGGTTTATTGTCGGGTTGCTTATCGAAGATATTCAAAATAGTATCCAAGGCGATCCATTCTTTACTGAAGAAACCGCCACCGGTGTTATTGGCGATCCTGAATAAGATTTTGGATTTTTCATTGCAGCCGATGTGATAGGTCAATTTGGATTTGCCTGAGAGGGAAGGGCAGGTGGCTACTTTGAGGATACGGATGGATGAGTCGAGATTGATGGGTTGACTCGTTTTCATGATGAGCTCCTTTGGTTAGTGATTGGTTACTCCTGTTGCTTTCAAATAAGATGGATAAAACTGCGAAACCGACAATTACTTGATTGGAGACAGTACTGCGATACCGGAAAATTGCTGATCGATGACATCCTTCAAATCTGAAACAACAATCTCAGTACCACCGATTTCAGCGACATGCTGACGGGCGTGAGCAATATCCGTGGTCAGTAACCACAAGCTGGAATCATTCACGGCAATCCGTAATACAGATACGTCACACAGAAAAGAAGGATGTCGACACAATATATCGAGCAATGCCAGACACTCGGCATGAGCACGAGGTAGTTCTGCGTCAAATTCCATGATGGCTGCGCGTTCTTCAAAATCTTCACGCAGACGATCATCGAGCATATTGGCCATTTCGGCGACAAGCGCATTGATGGGTGTTTTCATGAGAATCTCCTGGAAGTTGTATTGGGAAATTAAAAAAGCTGGAATTCTGAAAAGCTGAGAAACTTGAAGTAGATAAAACAGGGAGGGAAAAACTAAGAAGCTAAAAATCTGAAAAACTGAAAATGTGATAATGCTGATAGGTGTGATTCAGGAATGCGTCAGTGCTGCTGCCGGTACAGCATATTCAGTACATAGTGCCAATAACTGGGGATCGATTCCTGGATGCTTCGGAATGAAGATATCGATGGCAAAACCTTCATCGTTGAGGATGAACAGCATTTCGTAGCAATTTCCGTGATCTTCCAATACTTCAAAGCAGGGCGTGAAATCGGAATCACCGAAATTCGTATCATCGAAGCCGTTATGAAGAATCGAGCAGCACGTTTCCGATTCCAGTGATTCGATGCTGTCCCCCGGTTCAACCACGATCATGTAACCGTGGTGATCGTAGTCGTAGGGTTCACCCGAAAGAATCTGAGAGAAGCGGTGACTGGCCAAAGCCTGGATAGATGGATCGGTAATGCGATGAATCAGTGATGGGTCATGCAGGATAATCATGAATTACCTCCTTATTTTGGACGAAAAAAAACCTGCACAGGGCAGGCTGGGATTGAAAAAACTGTATTTGATGCTAGACGTTGAGCAGAAGCGGTAAACCGTGGAGGATGATGAAATATAGCCAGACAATCTGTAGAACAATACCGGCTAAAGTAATGAGAAAACGTATGAGGGCATATTTGACGCTATTCCAAAAACCCATTTCCGGTATAAATGCGAGCATCTTGGTTATGCCTGAGTGATCAGTGGTCAGCCAGCGGAATAGCCCTGAAATAGTTTTATCCAGAGTTCTTGCGGCGAATTGTGCAGCTTTCCACCCCGATGATTTGAGATTGCGCAGAGAATGTTGTTTGGACTGTCTTGTCATTGATTACCTCCTGGTTTATTGCGGGTGTGAGAATTGGGAAAGGATGTGTGGTGTTATTGACTTGCTATTGGTGGTGCAGCGAAAATTGAGCTTTTTTCAATTTAACTATAAGAAAATAAATAAGGTTTAACGCCAAAAATGGAGGAAAAGTTGCCGCGTATCGTCGGGCTGAGTTTTGAGGTGCGGCGGGAATTTCTTGCCGGTACGAATCATGGAGTTATAACCTCATTGAATGTATGGGTGCGGGGAGATGAAAATGCCCTGAGCCAGAAAGGCCGATGGCGTCGCTGCAGGCTAATACTTTTGGCACGACAGGAGGAGGCCGGATTTATATCGGCAAGTCAGAAAACCGCTCTCCTGAGTTCCAGCATTCACTCCATGTAAATCAGGGGGTGATCATCAAGACGATGGATCTCCTTGTTCCTAAAAATCAGGAATCGTTTTCATGAAACGTTCCAGTGTTGCTTGCAACATCGTCCAATACTTTTTTATGGCCGACGATAGTTCGGGTATTTCCGGCATGTCCGGCATTTCATCGGTTTCCTGATTGATAACGGCTCTGGCTTTCTCATACTCGCCCATTCCAATCCGAAGGTGATGATGCGTTATCCCATCTGTCCACCATGGAAGCAACCAATAGTGCATCGATGAAGATTCGGGGGTAGGAGAAAGGGGGTATTTGATGGAACGCTCCCTTTTTTTATAAGCTATGGTCACAAACTGTTTATGTTCAAAATAAGTTTTGAGCTTGTTATATATAATTATCCCAAGATCGAGATTTTTTCAGCGATTTCCTAAGCAAAGTGGAGCGATGATGATAAAGAATCACCGTAATCAATCCATTTTTGATAAATGAGCGAAAATAAAATCGAACATTGATGATATGACATCAAATGCATTACGCTTACCAATTAAATAATTCAAACCTGATGAGCTAAAGCTTTCCTTAATTCAGGCGCTCAACTGTCCAAACTGCTTCGACGAAATACAAATGAATAAAAAACAAAAAAGTATTTTCATTCAAGAGCATCAACCAAAGGCTATTAGAGATCGCTTTAAAAAACCAATAGAACAAAACAATAAGCCAATTGTCAGGAGCAAGTTTTGAGCGATCAATTTTCCCATGCTGAGAAACCCCTTAATCCGCTATTAAAAATGGCAACGTTGGCAGGAATTGAGACTGCCGTAAGATTTCTTATTCGTCGGGGCGATGATATCAATGCTAAAGATGGCAATGGGCGAACCCCTCTTATTATTGCTGCCATAAAGGGACATGCAGAAATATGTCGAATTCTCCTTGATTCTGGGGCTGATCCCGAAAAAAGCGATAACTACGGCAACAGTGCGCTGTCAATCGCAATTAACTCCGGAATACCTGAGCTGGTTAGTTTATTTGTTCCTGCTCCAATCGAATCATCTGGGGCCCACCTTGAAGTAAATGACTCTTTATCGCAAGTGAAATCCGAAGCCATTCAATTTTCTGGTTCAAGTAAAGAATGTCTGGATATTTCCTTATGGGAGACTGAGGATGGCACTATTATTCCTGTTCATGACACTGAATGTCTGGCACAAGAGCAAGCTATTCAGCGGAAAATGTCGGTCCATATTCCCATCAATACCGATATAGAGTGGATGGATGTGGAGATTAATCTTCCGACGATACAGAGGAAGCGCAGACGAAGAAACGACTTGGATGAAGAAGAACTGGATGCAACGAGATCTCTTTTTATGGTAGCGCTTCGGTATGGTTTTATTCCAAAATCGTTCATAAGTACCGCAGCTCTAAGAAATGATGGTGAATTCGATACGGAGTTTGAGTCACAACTCGAGATTACGCTGGGCAGCTTGGGTATTGTCATCGACGACGAAGTATGGGAATGGCTGAGTGCAACTGATACAGGCTTTGTCGATGAAGGTATGGAAGACACAGTTGACGAGGCGATTGCTTTTCTTTCTGAACTTATCCACCAGGACAATGACCCTCTGAAAGTCTATGTCAAGGATATGGGGGTGGAAAAACTGCTATCCCAAGAAGAAGAAATCTGTCTCGCAAAGCATGTGGAAGAGAGTCTTGGTGAGGCGATAAGTGTAGTTGCTTGCAGCTCGGCTGCCATTTCCGAGCTTCTCGATGTGGCGTTCAGGATTAAGCGTGGAGAAGTTCCGCCAGAATTCATGATCGACAGGGAGTTTCCTTCACAAGCCGAATATCGCGAAATGGATGAGACACCTCAGAGCACTCCAGACATAATCGAGGAAGATGATATTTCTGAGGATGATGATAACTTGAAGGAAAGTGCTGATTTTCATGACTTTTCTGGCAGTATTGAAAGAGTTCGAAAACTATTCGACGAATTATCGCCGCGCAATCAAGGTGAAATACTTGAAGTATTAAAGAGTTTGCATCTTTCGTGGTCGTTTCTTCAGTATTTGTGTGATGCGTTAAAAGAATCGGGTAATGCCCCGGAATCTTTGCGGGCGCTATCGGACGCGCTTGAGAAAGCACAAAGTGCGAAATGGCACATGACAGAAGCCAATCTCAGGTTGGTTGTCTCGATTGCCAAGAAATACATGCACCGGGGGCTAACGTTTTCCGATTTGATTCAGGAAGGAAATATCGGACTAATGAAGGCAGTCGACAAGTTCGATTATCGGCGCGGATTCAAGTTCTCAACCTATGCGACATGGTGGATAAGGCAGGCGATCACTCGTGCAATTGCAGATCAAGCGCGAATTATTCGTGTTCCTGTTCACATGGTGGAGGTAATCAACCAGATCGAGCGAGCGCAAAGAGAAGTGGAAGAAAAAACTGGCTATCCTGCCAATATCGGAGAGATTTCCGATATATTGTCCATGCCACTGGAAAGAGTGGTGAAGGCCGTACGTGCGTCGCGAGAAATGGTGTCATTAAGTTTGCCGGATCCGATAGGCAATAATCTGATCAACATTGAAGATACACTGGTGGACGAGAATATGGGACCGGAGCAAATAATAATGCAGGCATCTCTGAGAGATGCGATATGCGAGGCCTTGGGTAGTCTCAATGATAAACAGGCGAAAGTGCTTGAGCTGCGGTTTGGTCTAGATGGTAGTGGAGATCGCACGTTGGAGGAATGTGGTCAGATTTTAGGAGGATTAACGCGCGAACGTATCCGTCAGATCGAAGCCCAGGCACTTCTGAAGCTTCGCCATCCGATTCGTTCTGGAAAGTTGCGAACTTTCATGGAAAACAGGAAAGAAGAAATAATATCGACCGCTTTCAGCTTGCATCAAACCGAATCACTGCGATCTTCCGTGAAAAACACAAAAGAAAAAAAAGATAATGACGATTCCTAGCAAGTCACGACATGCTCCCCCAAAGGCAGGAGCAATGATCGAAGCATTACGTGGTCTTGGATATTCCACAGCCACTGCTTTGGCGGACATCGTTGATAATAGTATTGCTGCAGCTGCAAGTAAGGTGAATGTGCAGTTCTCATGGAACGGTGAGAAAAGCACTGTCGCCATCCTTGATAACGGGATCGGGATGGATGAGCATGAATTGGATCTGGCAATGCGTCTTGGAGAAAGAAACCCACTTGATGAGAGAGCATCGCACGATCTTGGTAGATTTGGACTCGGTCTAAAGACTGCTTCCTTTTCGCAGTGCAGGAGACTTACTGTTGCAAGTGCCAAAGAAGGTATTGCAAGCTGCCTTTACTGGGATCTAGATGTATTGGCTGCCAGCAAGGATGATGGCTGGCATCTGCTCGAAGGGTACGCTGAAGGTTCGGCAGTGGATCTTCGTGCATTGACTGAACAGAATCATGGGACACTTGTACTATGGGAGAAACTCGACAGAATCGTTACCGGCGGATTCAATAAACAGGATTTCTTGGACCTTATTGATCGTGTTGAGCAGCATCTAGGCATGGTTTTCCATCGCTTTCTGGACGGAGTCCATCCCAGACTCAATCTTTTTATTAATGGCCATTCGGTCAGGCCATGGGATCCATTTCTTGCGGGTCACGCTGCTACTTGGTCTTCTCCTGTTGAGCGCATTCAAACCATGGGAGGGAGTGTGGTGGTTCAGTGTTATGTGTTGCCGCACAAGGATCGTCTGGATGCAGACGAGCATGATTCGGCAGAAGGCCCGGATGGTTGGACAGCTCAGCAGGGGTTTTATGTCTACCGTAACGAGCGCCTTCTTGTCTCAGGGAGTTGGCTTGGACTCGGAAGAGGCCGTTCATGGACCAAAGAAGAGGCACACAGACTGTCCCGTATCAGACTGGATATTCCAAATACTGCCGATGCAGAATGGAAGATAGACATTCGCAAGTCGACCGCAAGACCTCCAGTCTCCATTCGCGAAAGACTTACCAGACTCGCGGAGGATACTCGTGAACGGGCAAGACGTGTTTTCGCTCACCGGGGACAACCAGTCAGAACGGGAAATGGAATCCCGCTCATGCAGGCTTGGCGGGCGGAGCATTTCAGTGGTGGGTTGCGATACAGAATTGATACTGAGCATCCGGCGATCAGGTCAGTGCTGGAGGACTCGGGATCCCTCGAACCCCAAGTCAGAGCCATGCTTAGAGTCATTGAGGAAACTATACCGGTTCAACGTATCTGGCTTGATACAACAGAGACCCGGGAGACGCCTCGCACTGGCTTTGCTGGTGAAGTTCCAGTTGAGATTGTTTCTGTTCTGGATATTATTTACAGAAATATGGTCATGCGTAAGGGATTAACCTCAGTTCATGCTCGGCAGCGTCTGTTGGTAACCGAGCCTTTCAACAATTATCCAGAACTCGTGTCTGGTCTTCCGGACATTCAGGTCACACAGGAGTAGGAAATATGGCAATGGTGGCGGATGACAGCGGTCAGAAAGTAGTCAAGTTTGTTCAGGAGCTCTTGCTTGATGAGGATGATCGTACCGCAATAACTCCGGTACTTATCGCAGAAAAAATCAATTTGGTTGTTGCAATGAAACCGAGTTGGGGTGAAAACCTAAATCGCGATGCGGTAACAGATGAGCTCATTCGCCGGTTCAGTTTGTGGGTCGGCCAAGATACCACGCTCAAAAGTGATGCAGGTCATCAACCTTGGCTCAACTCCTCAAGAAAACAGGATTGGCGCTACTGGCAGCGCTACCATGAGTGGCTTGAGAGGAAACTTTCGTGGAAGGCTGTCGAAGCGCTTGATCATTCCACCGATGCTGTACTCGGATTGCTTGAGGATCCATTGCGGGAAGGAAAATGGGATCGAAGAGGTCTGGTTGTTGGTCATGTTCAATCCGGGAAAACTGGGAACTACACTGGACTGATTTGCAAGGCTGCAGACGCTGGTTACAAAATTATCATAGTTCTTGCCGGTCTTCACAATAATTTACGATCCCAGACCCAGATGCGCCTGGATGAAGGATTTCTTGGCTACGAGACTAAGCTGGTTCCGGACGACATCAGAATAATTGGTGTGGGTGAAATAGACGGCGATCCTGCAATTCGTCCCAATTACGCTACCAACAGGTCAGAAAAGGGCGATTTCAATACATCCGTTGCGAAAAATCTGGGTATAACTCCAGAACAGCGCCCATGGCTGTTTGTGGTCAAAAAGAACAAAACTGTCCTTGAACGCTTGTACCGATGGATAAGGAGCCATGTTGCAAACACCCAAGAGGCCGCATCTGGCAGAAAAATTGTTACTCATCTGCCACTCTTATTGATCGACGACGAGGCCGATCATGCCTCCGTTGATACCGGCGAACAGATTTTTGATGCAGATGGGAGACCTGATGACGAACATGAGCCCACTGCCATCAATAGCTGTATTCGCAAGATACTTCACACTTTCTCGCGCTCGGCATTTGTCGGATATACAGCTACGCCCTTCGCCAATATTTTTATTCACGAACGAGGTGAGACACGTGAGGAAGGACCGGATCTTTTTCCATCCTCATTCATCGTCAATCTTGCAGCCCCATCCAACTATATCGGTCCAGCAAGAGTTTTTGGCCTGCTATCGCCTGATGGACTAAGGGATGGGCTACCTCTTGTTCGTCATATTGAAGACCATACCACTCCAGATGGGCAAGGAGGTTGGATTCCAACAAAACACAAGAACGGTCATATGCCACTTTACAATGGCATGGATACCTTGCCGCCGTCTCTTGTGGAGGCAATTGATGCCTTCATCCTTGCTTGTTCGGTACGACAAATCAGGGGACAGGGGCGCGATCATTCATCGATGCTGGTACACGTAACCAGATTCAATTCAGTACAAAGGGAGGTATTCAGGCAGATCGAGGATCATGTTCGCCATATGCGCCAGAGGATACTCAGGAACATTGACAATGAGCAGATTATCGCTCGCATGAAAACACTTTGGGACGAGGATTTTGTCCCCACTGAAAATGCTCTTCGTGCAGCCGATGCAGGCCTGACACCGATACGTGGAGTAGAATGGCAAGAGATTCTCGCGGTGTTGTCGGATGTCTTGTCAGACATGGAAATCCGGATGATCAACGGAACAGCCAAGGATGCCCTCGACTATACCGAGCACGAAAATACCGGTCTCAAGGTGATAGCCATTGGGGGTGACAAACTTGCGCGGGGACTTACGCTCGAAGGTTTGTGTGTCAGCTATTTCCTTAGGGCCTCGAAAATGTATGACACTCTAATGCAGATGGGGAGATGGTTTGGATACAGGCCGGGATATCTTGATCTGTGTAGACTTTATACAACCACCGAGCTTACAGAGTGGTTTGGACATATTGCGGATGCAGCAGAGGAGCTACGCGAGGAATTTGATTTGATGGTTGCCAGTGGTGCTACTCCCAGAGAATATGGTCTCAAAGTCCAGTCGCATCCAGTTCTGATGGTGACTTCGCGACTCAAGATGCGTTCTGCAAAAAATCTGATGCTATCTTTCAGCGGACAGCTTCTTGAAACTGTATCCCTTTATAAGGATCCTGTCATTCTTGGGCGTAATCTCGAAACTGTGTCACGACTGATCACCAGCATGAAAAATCCGGAGGTTGATCCTGTAAGGGTGCGTGCAGAAACTCGCCAGCAATGGAGGGGATATCTTTGGCGTGATGTTTCCGCAGATGATGTAATCGAGTTTTTTTCCTCATACAGAAGTCACCCCGAGGCATACAAAGTCAACAGTAGCTTGCTCGCTGAGTTCATTCATTCCATGAATACGGTTGGAGAGCTTACAAGATGGACTGTTGCCCTGATTGGAGGGGGCGAAGGTAAATCATACAGCATTTGTGATGGAATCTCGGTTGACATGCTTAAACGCGCAAACAACTCGGGATATGAAAGCAAATACTCGATAGGCAGACTCATGTCGCCAAGGGATGAAAGCATCGATCTTGACGAGGATGAATGGAACAAAGCTCTTGCTGTAACACGCGCTTCTTGGCATGCAGATCCAGCCCGACTAAAGGATAGCAAGGAGCCAGATACTCCCAACGGGTTATCTATCAGAAAAATCAGGGGATTCGATTCTGGCAGTGTTAAAGCGCACCCCGAAAAAGGTCTGTTGCTTTTGTATATTCTCGATCCTCAGGAAGCAGGCCCTGATTTCTCGAGTGACACACCTCCCATAGTTGCATTTGGTGTCAGTTTCCCTGGCAGTAACTCCGGTCTCAAAGTGGAATACAAGGTAAATAACGTGCTTTGGGAGCAGGAATATGGCCCAGCAGAATAAAAGAGAAGAACTGCTTGCTGCTTGGCGCGCATTGGATGGTTGCTCAAAGCATGAGGGATGGCGCACGATTCAGATTACTCATGCGTGCTCGTTCCGTCTCCGAGCGGGGAGATATTTTCCGGGGAATGAAGAGGCATTGCTTGTTGGATTCTCGTCGGTACATGTACCTCCGGTCGATCAGTTACCTCAAGGTTACGGTTTTATTGTGTCCAAATGTAACCTTGAAAGTGATAGTGCCGATGGTACATGGATAAGCCTTCGCAGACAAAGTGCCGGAAATCTTGAACTCTTCGCCAGGATGTCGGATGATATTGTAACAACACTTGAGGGTCTGCGAACCACCACTGATTATGGGCTTTTCAATGCTTTTATTACAAGGATAAGAGCGTGGCAGGAGTTCATGAAAAGAGACGGAGATGGCTTACTGAGACCAGAGGCTGAAATAGGCTTGTTTGGAGAACTAGAACTTTTGCTGGATATCATGTCCACGGGGGTATCACATCTGAATATGGTTAATGCTTGGCAAGGGCCAATGGGGGGACTTCATGATTTTGTCTTTGATACCGGCGCCATGGAGGTGAAAACCACTATGTCACCGAATGGTTTTCCAGCAAACATTGGTTCTCTTGAGCAACTGGATAATTCGCATGTTTGTCCTCTCTATCTTGTCGGCATCCGTCTGTCATCAAACCCATCCGGGAAAACACTACCCGAACAAATTGGTGCGCTACGAGATCTAATGCGCGATGATCCTGTGGCGCTTGCCATCTTAAATAGCCGACTGATTCATGGCGGATTCATCGATGCTGTGGCAGATCATTATTTTCGTCGTTTTATTAGGACTGATAGAAGAATACTGGAAATTTCCACCGAATTTCCCCGTCTTACAAGAGAAAATGTTGCGATCCCGATCGGAAAGGTGTGTTACGAAATAGATCTGGATCTTGTTAACACAGTGGATATAAAGCTTGATTATGCACTCAAACAACTTGGAGTAATTCCATAATGGAACTGGAAGATTTTCTTCGTCAGACACAATCCGAGGTTCAAGCCGAAATTGGTGAACGACTTAGTGCATCTGGAGATGTCTATCCTTACCCAGAGTCAGTATTTGCCGAAATTGTCATGCAGCATATGTGCGAGATAGGTATGACCTTCGAGCCGGAAGTCTGTCACTATTCATCTCGGATCGGAAATGCCCAGCTTCGCTTGAGTGGTTTTGCCGTTTCCGATGATGCCGATCAACTCGATCTTTTTGTCAGTCTTTATAGTGGTGACAGCAAATTACAGACTATTTCTGATACCGAAACCAAAACCGCTGCTGAGCAGTGTCTACGATTTCTTGCCAAGTGTGCTGATGGCAAACTAGCGTCGACCATGGATGAGTCAAACGACGCATATGCCCTCACGATTACCATTCAGAATTGCTACTCAAATCTCGATCAGATTAGAATTTATGTCCTAACGGACAGGCAGGCAAAGGCAAAGAATTTCAAGGCACGGGAAGTGAGTGGTAAAACCGTCAAGCTCGAGGTCATGGATATTGAGCGCCTGCATCGTCACTGGTCTGAAGGTAAACCTCGTGACGAACTGATTGTGAACTTCAACGAGGTTTGCGGAGATGCCCTGCCCTGTGTTTATGTGCCAGGAGAAATGACCGACTATGATTATGCCCTCACTGTGATTCCCGGAGAGGCGCTTTATTTTATTTATGAGAAATATGGCGCTAGACTTCTTGAAGCAAATGTTCGCTCGTTTCTCAGCATAGCGGGAAAAGTCAACAAGGGGATTCGCGATACACTCAGGAATGATCCCGAACGTTTCATGGCTTATAACAACGGAATTGTAATTGTTGCGGACGAGGCGTTTCTTGGAAAAACCTTGACGGGTGGTCCTGGTATTCTCTGGCTCAAGGGCATGCAGATAGTCAATGGAGGTCAAACGACTGCTTCGATCTATTTTACCAAGAAGAAATTGTCCGAAGAGGTGAATCTTCGGCAGGTAAGGGTGCCTGCCAAAATCATAGTGCTGCATTCAAGCGATGATGCATCGGAAGAATCACTGATATCTGACATTTCGAGATTTGCCAACAGTCAAAATTCTGTCAAACAGTCTGACCTTTCGGCTAACAAGCCTTTTCATGTTGAAATGGAAAAACTTGCACAGACTACCTATTGTCCTGACGGTATTGGGAGATGGTTTTATGAACGCGCTTCTGGAAGCTACAATACGATGTTGGCTCGTGAGGGAACAACACCCTCGAGATTGAAACAGCTTAAGGAACAGGTTATTCCACCATCACGAAAGATAACCAAGACCGACTTAGCAAAGTATCTGAATATATGGGATCAGAAGCCTGATCTCGTCAGTCTTGGTTCGCAAAAAAATTTCGAGCGATTCATGGATGGATTGAAGGAACCCGAAGAGCAGTCACCGACTCTCTTGCCGGATGTTTCTGCGTACAAAACGATGATTGCCAAAGCCATTCTTTTTAAAAAAACTCAGGCTATTGTCCGGCCGATGTTTCCAGCTTTTCAAGGTAATGTGGCTATCTATCTTCTGTCGCTACTGGCCAACCGTGTGGGCGATCGTATGGACTTCGAGAGAATTTGGCTTCATCAGGATATTTCCCCGTCTCTCAGGACGCAGTTGCAGATTTGGGCTGTCGAGGTTAACAGAACGCTGCATAATACGTCTGTCGGCAGGATGATTTCTGAGTGGGCAAAAAAACCCGAATGTTGGTATGCAGTAAAGTCTGCCAACTATTCACCCATACAAAGCGGAATACCGGAGTTACGATAGGATATGCAATGGAAATTGTAAGTTTATTGAGGGTGTTCAGAAGAGTTCGTGATTTTTTCCGTCAGCCTTTGTTGTAGGTGCTCAATTTCTCCTTTTAATTCACACTCCCAAACAATTATTACTCGAATCCCTTGTTCTGCCAAGGCTGAATACTTTCTCATATCTCTTTCCACGTTTGCAAAGAATTTTTTCTCCCAGAATTCCATATTGGATTTTGGGGTGGTTGTGTAGCGACAGTTCTGATGCCTGTGCCAGAAACATCCATTTACGAAGACTGCACACTTCCATTTTGGAAGGTAAATGTCAGGGGTTCCAGGGAGACGAGAATCGTTCTTTCTAAAACGAAAACCTGCACGATGAAGAATTGAGCGAACCAGTCTTTCTGGCAATGTATCCTTCGATCTTATAGCCGCCATGTTTCTTGACCTAGTATCATTCACGTCTATGGATTTATTCTGAGGTATTTTGGTGGTAGATATCAAAGTTGTGGATCTCTTTGCTGGACCAGGTGGCTTGGGTGAAGGATTTTCTAGTTTTTCCAATGCGCAGGGGGATTATCCTTTTCGTACAGCTATTTCCGTGGAAAAGGAAACGTCAGCACACAAAACATTAACACTTCGCAGCTATGTTCGCCGCCTTCTGAAGAATGGAGATTCTCTGGTTGAATATTTTGCCTATTTACGTGGTGAAAGAAGTATTCCATATTCAGATCAAACAAAGGCAGCATGGGTCGATGCAACTGTTGAGACCATTCAGGAGACGCTCGGAACCATATCAGGGGACAACTTGGTCATGGAGAGAGTCAGGAAGGTACTCGGAAATTCCAAAAACTGGGTTCTTATAGGTGGTCCACCTTGCCAAGCATATTCTGTCATCGGTAGATCAAGAAACAAGGGTGTTCGTGATTATATTCCCGAGGCTGATCATAGGCACTTTTTGTATCGGGCATACCTTAACCTCCTAGCTGAACTCCATCCACCAGTTTTTCTTCTGGAGAATGTCAAAGGTATTCTAACTTCAAAGGTTTCTGGTGACCTCATATTCCCAAGCATTCTGCGGGACCTTTCGGATCCTGCTGGATCAACGGGAAAGTCAGGCCCAAGATACCGAATTCACTCCATTTCCAATGACAAGTACTTTGAGCATGGACATGAACTTGATTCAAATTATACTTCAAACTATATCGTGAAGGCTGAGAGCTATGGTTTGCCGCAAGCCCGTCATAGGGTCATCCTGATCGGTGTGAGGGAGGATATTGATAAGAAGCCAAGGAAATTGGATTATGCTACTGCCCCCACCGTAGCTGAAATTATCGGTGACATGCCTTTCTTGCGAAGTGGAATCTCAAAGGATGATGGCGCTATCGAATGGATTGTTACTGTTCAGCAATATGCGGAAAATCTTAAAAAATCGTTCAAAGATGTGGATCGAGATCTCTCTGACAAGCTTGCTGAAATCAGCGTCTTTTTCAACAATACTAAAATCAATACTCTATCTCGGGGTGGAAGGTTCGTCAGTCATCCTAGAACTATGGCTGGCGGCATTGACTGGTGGATCGGGAATAATGCTCCGCCTTACGGGTTTGCAAATCATGAAACACGTGGTCATATGTCCAGCGACCTGCTTCGATATCTTTTTGCTTCTTCATATGCACTGGTTCATGGAAGATCCCCAATAGCTGCCGATTTCCCCGAGAGCCTCGCGCCATTGCACAAGAATTGGTCATCAGGTGAGTTTGATGATCGATTCAAGGTGCAGCTCTGGAATCTTCCCTCGACTACTATCACCAGCCACATGTCGAAAGATGGTCATTACTTCATTCACCCAGATCCAAGGCAATGCAGAAGCCTGACCGTTAGAGAAGCAGCTAGATTACAAACTTTTCCTGACAATTATTTTTTCGAAGGCAACCGCACGCCGCAATATGTTCAAGTTGGTAACGCCGTTCCGCCTTTGCTCGGACGTATGATTGCAAGCAGAATTTACGAATTAATTTCGTAGGTGAAGTTTGAGCGTATCGCTATTTTGTATTGTCTTGAAAACGAATGGAATGAGAAAGGAAAAGTTATCCACTGGACGCATCATAATTCTGTGGGAATTCATATAAATGAATGGCTTTTTCCATCTAATTCCACCACACAATCAAAGATTTCCTGAGATTCCTGCTCCAGATGGTAAACAATCACTGCTTGAATCTTGCGATAAAACAGTGCTGCGCTATAGGGTTGTATTTCCAGTATATCGTCTGCCAATCTTGCTGTATCCTCCAACACAAAATATTCCAACA
>FSSH01005423.1_pt2 | contig 15497 bp, 16 predicted proteins | sample 1166101 | NCBI WGS metagenome assembly FSSH01 (sample SAMEA32972668, study PRJEB13176) | freshwater metagenome | biome: Drinking water system; feature: Biomass in drinking water that filtered by 0.45 um membrane; material: drinking water | place: USA | collected 2012-12-20 | depth 0 m | reverse complement strand
TTCCGGCGGTTCTTCTGAAAAGCAGACTAAAGGGCAGTCTCAATCTGAATCCGATAACCGGCAGGGAAGCAACCAAACTGACGGTGCATTCCGCAAACAAAACCGCCTGCAGCCAATCGAAAAGCCACATAAGCCGTACACTTTCGACTCGCGCTTAATTCAAACTATCGGCTTGCGGGTTTCAGAATTTACAGGTCCCAAGCAGGTGGAAGAGAAAAAACGGGTCGCTACCCACCATGAAACTTCAAAACCATGGCAACAAGCAACCAAATTCACCGCGGAAGGCAAAAATGCACATCGCATTCTTGATGCCGGACGGCAAATTTTCGCGATCACCGGACGGCAAGCCCCCGCATCTCTTAATCATCATAGTCGCTCCAAATTTCCAGCAAAGGCAGATACAACCGTGAGGGATTGCTCTTCCGGCAGTCCGGCAAAATCAACCAAATACTCTCCCTCAGGGCCCCCTCCGGCATAGTATGGACAGGCAGACACCAGCAGTAAGCCGGCCCTGCGAGCAGAATCGAGCACCTGCTCTTGCGAACAAGGAAGGGATAGATGCAGACTCAGATGAAGACCGCCGCTTTCCCGAGGAATCCTGACGGCGGCACCAAGAATTTGCTTCAATGCGAAAATGAGCGCCTGCCTGCGGCGCCGGTAAAGCTGCCTGGTTCTATAAACATGCCTCTCCAGATGCCCCTCGGCCAGGAAGTCCGAAAGAGCCTGGTGTTCAGTCAGGGAAAAATTCCTATCAACATAGCGCTTGGCTCGTCCAAATGCCGAAAGCAGCTGCTCAGGCAGCACCAGACAGCCGGTACTGACCAGAGGAAAGAGAAGCTTCCAGAAGCTGTACAAATACAAAACCGGAGTGGAACCGGTCATTCCCTGCAAGGCCGGAGGAGAATTGGCGCTGTAGTTGTAATCACTGTCAAATGCATCTTCTACTATGAACCGACAATGTTTTTCGGCCCAGGCCAACAATTCTTTTCTGCGCGAGAGGGTAAGAACAGCGCCGGTCGGATCCTGATGAGCAGGACTGACATAAATCAACTTGCAAGGTTGCACCGGAATGGGCAAGAGGTCAGTGTTCAAACCATTTTCATCTACCGGCACGTAGCTAATTTCCGCACCGTAGGACTGAAACAATTCGCGAGCACCTGAATAACCCGGATTCTCAAGCACCACCAGATCCCCAGGGTTAATCAAGACTCTTGCAATCAGATCCAATCCACTTTGAGAATCGGTAAACACTACAACCTGACTGGGATCGCAATGCAAGCCCTTGGCCCGGTTAAGAAAACGGCACACCTGTTCTCTCAAAGGCACATAGCCAAAGATTTCGTTAGCGTCAAAGTCCAAAAACTCCGAATCGCTCTTGCTGATAGAACTACGCTGACTGAGCAACTGCCGCCAAATTTTGAAGGGAAGCGCATCACGAGGAGCCGCGCCGTAGTTCAAGTCCGGCAAATCGGCAGCTGTGGCACCGGCATACGAGGAACTCAGAAGTCGCCTTGCAAAATCTGACAATCCGGCGCTCGTCGCCTGGCTTAACAGCTCTGCTTCACTAGCTTCCATATGCCCAGAGGTCTTCAGCTTCGAGTCTGAAGTAAGGGGCTTGACGCTTACGAAAGTTCCACAATTGGGCACGAGGGAGATGTAACCTTGACTGGTAAGGTCCTGATAACTGCGCACCACTGTATCTCTTGAAACACCCAGGGCGGAAGCAAGCTCACGAGAGGAGGGAAGCCCCTGCCCGGCACAGAGACGACCACTGGTGATTGCCTCTTTCATGGCGGCTGTGAGCTGCCTGTGCAACGGCTCCTGGCTTTCTCGGTCAAGAATTAAGGGAAAATCCATTTAGTTAGCGACGCACCCAAGCAGAGCGCTCAGTATAACAATTCACAAAACCCTTGCTTGCTTCAGAGCGGCTAAAACATCCATGACTCGAGCTCAGTGCGCAGCACACGAGCCACCAGTTTTATCTTCAATCGATCGGTTCTACTATTGCATTTCGTATTGCAAAGCAAAAGAGAAAAGCCCTGAATCCAGGCGGATCCAGAGCTTTTCTGAAATAGTCGCTGCGCGTTTGAACTGCCGTCATGGCGGTTCTCCCTCAGTCGTACTGACCGGAACGAACCGCCTGGCGCGCCTTGTGNNTCGCGGCGATTCTCCGAGCGCTGACCGCCACCGTGGGTACCAGCACCGCTTCTGGTGTACATGCCGGCGTCGATCTGCGCCTGACGGCTTGCCGCCTTACGCATCTTCGCCTGCTGCTGACCGTCGATGGTGATGGTGATGGTGTTGCCGCCCTTTTTGGGAGCGGTCACTTTGTGCATACGTTTGGCCATGGAGCCTCCTTCAGTGAGATACGTGGGGATTGATGATGCCGCCGCCCAGACAGCGCGTCACCGCCAGAACCTGTCCGGACAGCGTCACGACTTCCAAGACGGTGTAGCCATACTGGCCGGTGGGCACTTCCTCGCCGAGGTGAGTGCGGGTGAGTTGGCTGTCCAGACGGGTGACAAGTTCCAGTTGACCCTGGTGCACCTGTCCATCGATCTGGACTTCCACAGGCTGCGGATAGGCAAGGCCGGAAGCGATCTCCCGAGTCCTTTCCTCCGGGCCTACTGGTACATGAGCAACTTGCGTCATGGAGTCCTCCAATTGGTTATATACAAAAGGGACTCCGCAACGCCCCGGACAAACAGGCTACAAGAGCCTGTCGCCCGGGTACGCCGCGAAGCAGTTTCAGTGCCCGACCTCCTCGGTGCCCTGCGGACGAGCCGACGGGTTGAGGATGGTCTTGCGGTGCGGCCGGCGCTCCTTGCCCAGATGGTTGAGAACCGCTTCGAAAGAAGCAGCCTTTTCCACCATGGGAGGGAGAACGGACGGCCGGTAGGTGATGCCGTGACCATTGGTCGGCGCCTCGCCCGTGGGGGTGAAGCGACGGTCGACCAGGTCGACGTAGGCCGGGGGCAGGTAGATGCCGTAGCGAGCCCAGATGAACCGGACACCGCTGGCTTCGGCCGCGCCGCCGTCCTTCTTGGCCGAATCACCGATGAACAGCGTCTCGCTGGGCTTGACGCCGAAATCCTTCATGGCCATGGCCAGACCGCCCGGGTTCGGCTTCTCGAAGTTCTTCGGAAGCTTGCGGACGATCTTGAACTTGTGCGCACGGGCCTCGAGTGCCGCGATACGCTCAAGTCCGAGCTGCATGTCGAAGGGGTCGATGAATTCGGACACGTCCGGCAACGGCGCATCGAGAGCGTAGAGCGCTTCGATCTTGCCGTCGATGCCATGGTCGCAGGCGCGGGTGAGCGCCATGTAGAACGGGGCATCCGAGACGATGGCGATCTTCACTCCCTTGGCGTTGAGCGCGTCGATGGTCTCGATCACGTCGTCGAAGGGGCGGAGATACTTGGCGCGCATCTCGTCCAGCGTGTTCCAGAAGGGTTCCGAGATTTCCGTGCGGAAGCTCTGCGGAGTGCCCTTCCACTCACGGCGATACTTGGTCTCTTCCAGCACCCAGGGCCACTCGTGAGTGCCACGCTTGTGCATGACACGACCGAGTTCGCGCTCGAATTCCTCCTGCGGAACGCCGAGCTTGGCAGCCAGGATGGGGCTCACCTTGTCCATGGCCGGAACGAAGTACGACCAGAACAAGCCGATGGTGGAGTCCATGTCCGTACCCAGGAGCTTGGTGTGCGGAGCGGTGGCGCGCTTGCGCTTGCCAGCGGACAGATTCTTGTGCGAGACAGATTGATTCGTCATGAGGTACCTCACTTTGCGCCCGGGTTCTACCGACTTCGGTTGTCGGGATTTGCCGGGCTGGTTTAGATAAAACGCCTCGTGCACGAAGGGATTTCCGTGCCGAAGTTGAAACAACACGCGTTTTCTCGCCGTTAACAAAGTCACTAACCCGAAAGCTGTTATCCACCCTGTGTCACTGACACATGCCTGATTTGAGCGGGGGGGCTGTTTGTTGTGGGCTTTTGGGTTAAATGACTCTGGAATTTGGAAAGGAAAACGTATCTCCAAAGTACAGATATCAAGATGTCAACACAATGGCCTGATCTATGACTTCCGACCGCTTTTCGCCACCGGACCGACCTTGAAAAGTCGATCCGGTATATTTGACACATAGCGCAGTTAAAAAAACCACGTTTTCAAGTGCCGATGTGCGTCCCGGTCAACGACACAATTGAACAAAACCAGCTCTTGTACAGGGTTTCCGAGAGTCTCGCTATTTGCTAACCGAATGGAAATCAGACCCCCAAAAAGTTCAAAATGGGAAAGGCGCTATCCACCAACTTCCCCGAAAGATTTATTCAATTGTTGCTGGCTATTCGGTACTAACAATAAGAAGCCACAATCTAAGAAGATAGCTGAGTGATGCACTCACGGAAAGATGTGGTTTTTCTGAATACTAACTGGTCAGCCCGACTGCTAGCTGACTCTGGTCTACCAGAACCCCAAGGCATTAAGCAAATTTCCTTTGATTCCTCTTGGAAAACATGCCAACAGCAGATGTGACGGGCTTAATCTACCGCTTGGCATCCACAGCCGGAGCCAATTTCAGAGCAGTTCCTGGATTAAATGATTCCGTCGCACTTAGCGATACCTCGCAAGGTCTATATGCGCTCGGTAGGCTAACTGTTGCATGTTTCATCAGGTCGTTCAGACCTTCGCCCGCATTAAACCTGTAAGAGTGCCCGCTGGCAGATCTTGCTTATCAATAGAGATAAACCCTAGGTTGAAGGTCCATATCTTTCAACTTTTTCGGCAAACCACCTAAGAACACCTGCACCCCGCACTTAATCGAGTTTCTTTCTCACTCTTACACGAGAGGGGTAAGTACTCGCGGATTGCAGCAAACCTATGGTGGTCCCCGACTTGGATGGAAGGCATGAGTTCAGTCTGCTCCAAATTCCTGGTCAAAACCAAACTTGGTGCAGCTGCACGTTTCTTTGATAACCGGAGCCGAACATGAGCCTCTGGCACGTGTGACTCTCCAACTGGCGCAGCAACATCGCAGAGCTGTGACCATCCTCAATCCTCCGGGCTTCTGCACCTGGAAACACGGGACAAAGTCCCAAACAAGGAGTCTCATTATGTCTAAGAAAATCACCACCAAGGGCAATGGTCGCAATTCCAAGACCGGCGCCAAGAAGTCCCCGGCCAAGTCCATCGTGAACACCGGCATCGAACTGGTTCTCGACCTGCAGGAAGGTCCCGAGCTGGAGTTGCTGCGTCCGCAGGACCTGGCCAAGCTGATCAAGGCTGAGCAGGCGTACTCGGACCACGTTCAGGCCACGCGCCCGAAGTACCCCGAGGACCCCACCATGTTCGACCGGCTGACGCCGAAGCAGGTGGAGAAGCGCGGCTTCCTGGGAAAGTTGGAGACGGTGTCTCCGACCGACCTGGACGGCCTGCTCTTCGCTCGCGGCGGCAAGTCCAAGGGCAAGGGAAAGGGCGGCCCGGGTAACCGGCCTCTGCCCAGCCCCACCGCCGTCCTCTCGGCTGTCACCCAGATCGTCTCCGGTCGTCGCGTCGTCGCCGGCAATGCCGGTATGAAGGGCGACCTGGTCATGTGGGAGCAGAACTTCGAGTTCGGCGACCCGGCCAAGGCGAAGTACTTCCAGGACAGCTACAAGCTCATCGTCGAGCGCGCGCACCTGATCTTCGCTTCCGAAGTCGACCCCGGCTTCCTGGCGCACCTGGCCACCCTCGTGCCCGGCTACACCAGCTACTGCTGCAAGCCGAACACGCGCAACCAGGCCGTGGGCTTCGTGCTCCACAACCGCTTCAAGGTGATCTCGGTCACCAGCCACGACGCGGTCGCCAACGTCCAGGGCATCCCGGACCTCCGTCCGGCCTATGAGCTGGAGCTGGAGGACACCACCAACGGCACTCGCCGCAAGTACATCGTCGTGCACCTCAAGTCCATGCGCGGCGGTCCGCAGGTCTCCGGTGTCGTGCGACGCAACCAGGCCACGATCATCGCGCACGTGCTGAAGGGCTCGACCAACGTCGAAACCCTGATCGCGGGCGACTGGAACACCTTCGGCGACAAGACCACGGATCTGGACCCGCTCAAGAACGCGGGCTTCAGCATCGTGGACCCCACCGACGCGCGCGGCACGCACACCATGGGTGGTCGTCTCGACTTCTACATGGAGCGCGGCATGTCCAAGAAGGTCGGTCAGCCGGACGTGATCAGCCTGAACTACCTGCCCGGCTTGCCGGTGCGGGCGATCACCGACCACGCCTCGGTGGTCATGGACGTCAAGTAACCAGCCAGGGAAAGGAGTCGGCCTAGCTCTGCGGGAGAGGGTGTCCGGGAGGACACCCTCTCTTTGCAGAAGCCGATAGCATCGAATGAACCCAAACGAAAATCCCGGCTCCCCCGAAAAGGACAAGGAGCCGAAACTCCGCGCCTACTTCATGCGTGGACTTTTCTTTCTTTTTCCGATCGCTGTCACTATCTGGCTCCTCCGGTTCGTTCTCGACCTGGCGGATGGCTGGCTAGGCGGCGGTATCAGGCTGGTTGCCCACTGGCTTCTGCCTGCCACCTGGTTCACCGGTGAATACGCCGGCTGGATGGAAGCCACTTACGGACTGCTCAGCGTCTTCCTGCTCTGCTTCATCTTCATGGCAGTGGGCGTGATGGCATCATTCCGCATCGGCAAACAGGGTCTGCGCCTCGTGGACCATGTTTTCATCCACATCCCGGGCGTCAACGCCATCTACCGCTCCGTGCGCAAGATGATGGAAGCCTTCGGTGACGGCAACAACACCAGCTTCCAGCGCTGTGTCTACCTCAAGTTCCCGGGACAGTACTGGTCACTCGGTCTGGTCACCAGGGAGCTGAAGGAAACCGGCACGGGAAGGAAGATCCTGGCAGTGCTCGTGCCACAGGCTCCCAATCCGATTGGCGGCTTCATCCAGTACGTGCCGGAAGAGGAAACCATCGCCACGGACATCTCCATCGAGGACGGTCTGAAGCTGGTTGTCTCCATGGGCGTGCTGTCGCCGGGCGAATTCCCTCGCCTGAACAAGTAACACCACGGAAGAGCACAAGGGGCGCCGCAGTGAGCAGTAAACCTGCCAGCTTCGGCGTCCTTCGTGGCTTTTCCACCTTTAAGCACTTTTCAAGAACAAGGAGCCAAACTCTATGAACCTGACCATACTGGCTGCAATCTTTCTGGCAGCCAACCTGGCTCTCACGGCGGCCATTTTCTGGCACCGCTACCTGAGCAATCCCCAGCTCTTCAAGACCGACCGCCCCCTCAAGCCCATCCAGACCAGGAACAAGTTCTTCCGCCCGTTCAACGGCCTCTTCGACCTTCTGGACCGGATTCCCTTCTTGCGGCGTAGCGGCACGGCCAACGAGTTCGACCTCTTCAAGGCTCTGGTGCTGGTCTCCGTCCCGCTCCTGGCCATCAAGCTGATCACCCTTCAGCCCAGCCTGGCGGTGGCTCTCGTTTCCATCGGCATCTTGAACATGCTGATCAACTTGCTGCTCCTGGCCCACCCGGTGACCAAACGTCTCACCCGGTAACAAGTGCAAATGGCGCCTGAGCGCTCTTCGCCAGGCCGGCTCGAGCAATAAATAACCCATCGATTCAAAAGGAGTCAGCCATGGATATCGGATCTGGAAGCGGCTGGCCCTCGGCTAGCCTGTCAAACTTCTCACCGCACCCCTTCGTCTTTCGGGGAGTAGCCTGCGCGTCCATGGAAGGACTCTTGCAGAGCTTCAAATTCTCAAGCCCCGAGATGCAGGTCTTCGTCTGCACCCTGGTCGGTAAAGCGGCCAAGTTTAAAGGCAAGAAGAAGAAGTGGTTCCGCACCCAGACTCTGTTCTGGCAGGGCCGCGAAATCGACCGCCATTCGGACGAATTTCAGACCATGCTCGACGAAGCCTTCGAATGCCTGTTTACGCAAAACGAAGGTGCCAAAAGGGCGCTTCTGGCTACCGGCAATGCCGTGCTCACACACAGCATGGGCAAAACCAGAGCCAGCGAAACGGTTCTCACCCAGCAGGAGTTCTGCTCCCGCTTGATGCGCATTCGCGCCAGGTTGCAGGGCAAGCCCTAGCCACCGTTGACCCTTCCTCCCGAGAGAGACCGGTATAAACCCCGGTCTCTCTCATTTTCCCAGTTTTTCTTATATGCTTTAGTATCTCGTCTTTCAAAACGAAGAGCCGCAGTAAGAACCGGCATAAACCAGAGGAACAAACATTCACCAGCCCCGTCGGGAATTATCCTCAGCTCTTTCAGCATTGGTCTCAGCCTTATCGGCATAACTTTGAGCATCCTGGGCGGCAGAGAGCGCTTTCTCAGCATAAGTCTGGGCATTCGGGTCATCACGTCCAACTTTTTCGAAAGCTTGATCGGCTTCGCGCCTGGCTTGCCGCGCCGCATATTGAGCCTCTTCCGCCGCCTGCTCGCGGTTGTATTTATCGCCGTGCCACGACCGATCGTAAGCTTCCCGGGCGCGGTCGGCCTGATCTTGAGCCCGATAATAATTAGCGCTGGCGCCTGACCCCCCGGCAAAACCGGAGGTCGCGCCGGCATTAGCCGACCCCGCGGGCATAGAGTTGGCGGCACGCAGGAGACGGAAAGTCATTTGCCCGGGAGTAAAGTAGCCAGTCCGAGGCCGAGCCTGCAGGCTGTTCAGCGTTCCCCCTGATATGGAAGGGACCGAGCGGACAGGCACATGGCAGGGCACGCCCTGGTTCATAAAGGGCTTCTGATAAACGGGACCCTGTTGAAACTGGCCTCCAGGCACTGAGGCGTTACCATTGGCAGACCAATTGGCGGAATTCTCGACGGCATCCAGCATCCCCTCCAGTTGCGATCCGCCCCCCTGATACTGAGCCTGCACCGGCAGGGAAGCAAAGCCACAGGCCAGGCAAAGCATCAGACTGAAAGACGCTTTTCTTAGCGCTAAGAAAGATCTGAAGGTCATTAGCACCTTTACTAGAAGCAGTTGCCTTGGACGAAGAGAGCACTTGTTCGTGACAGTTATGTACCACAAGAGCGGAGCGAGCACTACAACAAACGATACAAAGCCTCCCAAGAAATTGCATTTAGAGCTTGCTGAAGGCTAGGTTCGAGATATCGATTAGTTTCCCAACTTAAAACCAGAACAAACAAGACAAAACCAAGAATCAGAAACCCAGCCTAATCAATCACCTCATCTGTCACGGCAACTTGCTGTAACAGTTGAGGACCGATGTCGATTTAGGGCTTATCATCTGTAACCACCAACCACCAACAAAAGGTCATTCTATGAAACGTTCTGAAATCAATGCCGCCATCAAGCGGGCCATCGAAAATGCCAAAGAACATGGAGTACACCTGCCCAGATGGGCCGATTGGACCCCAAATCAGTTCGAGGCCAGTGCCGACGGCATGCGTCACCAGAAACTGGGCTGGAAAGTAGTCGACTTCGGCGTGGGAGATTTTCCCAATTGCGGTCTTGTGGTGCTTGTACTCTGCTCTCCCCTGGTGGATGAGAAGGGCGAACCCCTGACCACGCCGGTGCAGATGGGCAGCCATCAGTATCCGGTGACCGGCTTTGCCCGCAAGTATCTCTTCGTGCAAGCAGGTCAGACCGAGCCCCATCACTTCCACCGCCAGAAAGCACGCAAGGAAGTCACGGTTCTGGCTGGAGCACCGGTGACCTTTGAGCTGGCCTGGGCCGAAAACGACAAGAGCCTGTCTAAGAAGGATGTGGACGTGCTCGTGGATGGAATCTGGCACCACCTGCCTGCCGACGGCGAAATCACTGTTCAACCCGGTGAAACCATCACCCTGCCCGGTGAACTTTCGCACATCATCAAGGTTCCGGCCGGCGGTCAAGACTCCATCATGCTGGAGACCTGCACGGCCAACAACGACAACACCGACAATATCTTCCCATTCATGACCCCCAAAGGTAATCCGGTTGTGGAAGACGAGCCGGTGCGCTACCAACTGCTGGACGAACACAAAGCAGCGGCATTGCGCTGAGCTTTGAAGAATTCAGTCGCCGCGCCGGCTGAAAAGCAAAAATAAATTCAACGGGGCATGCTTGCCGGCTCGCTAAACGAGCCACCCCAGGCAAGTATGCCCCTTTCTTCAAGTCAGTATTGCCACGAGAACTTTATGTCCTGGAAAACCTACACCACTTTAGCAGCCGCTCAAAAGGACCTGTTTGGACAGGCCCACGCAGTTCATGTTAGTCTGCGCGGCAGCGATATTACAGACGAAACCCGGGCTCCTTGCCTGCGTCTCTTCCCTAAATTGCAGTCTCTCGACATTGCCGAAACTTCCCTTACTGAAGCAGGTTTATCCACACTGGCGGATTTCCCGGAGCTATTCACCGTCATCTGGTTCGGCACTAAGACTAGCAGTGAATTCCGCGCACAACTCTCGGAAGAATTAGGTCTGGAAGTGCTGGATGAAAATGGAGAGTCAAACCTGAAATTCACCGGCATGCTGATCTGGTAAGTTCGGTCCTCACATAAAGAGGGAGAATGCCCGAGCACCAGTCGACTCTCGCAAATGCGAGAGTCGTCGGCGACTGGAACAATCTCTGCAGCGACAGAGCAAGACAGCATTTTTTTCGCGACACCTGCTACACTGCGTAGTATCCTCCCGTCCAAAATAAGATTCAGGAAGCAGGACAGGAGCCAATGCGGCTCCTGCCCCTTCCATAGGACCCGAAGGACTTCCCCTCGAATCCCGGTCTTTTCCTTGCGCACTAGGTTCTTTTGCGCTTGCGAACCACGCCGGACATGGCCAGGTTCTTGCGGGGCGCATAATAGCCTTCGCGCATCAAGATGCGGTAAACAGCCTCATGCACCAGATAGCGCACACTGTGACCAGCGTCGATCCAATTGCGGATCAGGGTGCTGGAAACTTCATTGGCCGGCACTTCCAGAATGGCGATTTCCGCCTCCGGTAAGACCTCCTGCCAGCGCTCCAGAGCTGCAGCGTCGCAAGTAGCGCGGGGCGAGACCACCAGACGGCAGAGCGAAAGAAACTCGGCGCGCCTGTCGTAGTCACGAAGGATCGGCAAGTTGTCCTCGCCGATGATGAAGTTCAAGCGCACTGCCTGCGCCGGTCCGAACTTGCGTTCGAACTCCTTCTTGAACTGTTTGAGGGTGTCGATGGTCCAGGTCGGACCGGGGCGGTCGATCTCCACACGGGATGCAACAAAGCGCCTATTGCCGGCACAAGCTGCTTTCACCATGCGAAACCGCGCCTCTTTATCGAGCATGCCGGATTTCTTATGGGGCGGTTCGCCACTGGGGACGAATATCACCTTACTCAACCCAAGCTGGTCGATAGCAGCTTGCGCCACCATCAAATGCCTGGAATGGATGGGGTTGAACGCACCGCCCATGATACCGATTTCGATCATGGTTATCTCCTGAAGCGACTTAAAGAAAAGAAAGACTCCCGGATCCCCCCTTTGAGGGAGAGGACCCGGGAGCTTCAAAAGCCTTACTCAGGCAGGACGGTGACGGTCAGGACGTCGCTTACGACTTCTTGGCCGCAGCCGCCGGAGCACCCTTCACCTGCTTGGACGAGGTCACGCCCAGCGTGACGGCAGCGTTGACGCCGTTGCAGTCGGTGTCGTCGCCCTCGGTCACGCTCGTCTTGAGCGTGGCCTCGGCGGTGACCGAGCGATTGGAGGCGCCGGCGATCTCGTTCTTGGCGGTATCCGTGGCGAGGCCCAGAACGGTCTGGAGCTTCTCCTCGGTGGTGGCGGGCTTGGGGGCGGTGTTCTTGTTGCTCATGGCAATTTTCCTTTTTGGGTTTTGCGTATTGCAGCCCCGCTGGTCACATTCGTGAACCATGGAAACGGAGCCGCTGGCTTAATTCCGGAGGAAGCAACGATGAGCTTTTCTAGAGCCTGTCGTTGTTACAGAAACCGTGCCGGGGCGCTGGCTAGCCAGGCACTCCGGCACGGACACGATACGGACGGCTTACTGCTGGGCGGACAGTTCCCACTTACCCTCACCGTGCAAGGTGAGAGCTTTCTCGTGGTAGCGGTCCAGGGTCGGACGGTGTCCGACGGAGACGAAGGTGGCGTTCAGCTCGCGGAGCGTCTTGTAGAGCAGCTCCTCGTTGGCCACGTCCAGGGCGCTTGTGGCCTCGTCCAGGAAGACGGTCTTGGGGCGAGCCACCAGCAGACGAGCAAAAGCGAGACGCTGCTGCTCACCCGGCGAAAGCTCGTCGGACCAAGGACGAACCACATCCAGCCCCTCGGCGTAACGACCGGCCAGTTCAGGCAGGTTCGCACGCACAAGAATTGCCTTCAGTTCATCGTCGGAGACGTCGGTGCGCGAGCCCGGGTAGAGCAACTGCTCACGCAGGCTGCCCAGGTTCATGTACGGCTTCTGCGAGAGGAACATGAGCGAGCTCAGTTCCGGACGCGTCACCGTGCCTTCGCCCGAACGCCACAGACCGGCGATGGCGCGCAGAAGCGAGCTCTTGCCCGTGCCGCTCGGCCCCTTGATGATGATGCCCGTACCCTGCGGCACCTCGAAGCTGAGCTTCTGGATGAGCAGTTTGCGATAGTCGGGAGTCATCAGGGTGACATCGTCGAGGGCAATCTTGTCACCGATGGTGGTGGCAATGGCGGTGCGCCCTTCCTTCTCGCTCTCATCCCTGGCGTCGAGGGCTTCCTGGAAGCCGCCCAGACGGCTGACATAGGCAGCAAACGAGCTGATGGTGCCGATTTCCGCCACGAAGAGGGCGAGCGAGCCGAGCACCTGACCGAAAGCCAGGTTGGCCTGGGTGAAGGCACCAATCTCCACCTCACCCCGGAAGAAGAGGGGCGCGATGAAGAAAGCCGGAACGATGATCACGAAGTAGTCGAAACCCTTCGTGAAGAAGTTGACGTTCCGCTGATAGCCGATCAGGGACATGTTGTTCCGGATCGCCGCGAAGAAGCGGTTGTTGAGCTGGGTCCACTCCGACTTTTCGCCCTGGTAGAAGGCGATGCTCTCCACGTTCTTGCGAATGTGAATGAGGTTGTATCGGTAGTCGGCTTCCAGCCGCTGCTGGTTGTACTTGTACTGGATGAGCTTGATGGAGAGCAGGACCGAGATCAGCGTGCCGAAGCCCGCGTAGAGCACGACCACACCCACCAGGGTATGCGAGATCATCCAGAGGATGAAGATGAACGAGAAGAACGTGATGATGGAGTCCACCACCGACAGGGCGATGCCCAGGGCGCCGGCAGTGAATCCTTCCACGTCGTTGGCGATACGTTCGTCAGGGTTGTCGATGCTGGTGTTGTAGCTCACCTTGTAGTAGTTGCGATTGGCGAAGTACTGCTTCAAGATGTGCACCGTCAGCCACTTACGCCAGACGATGATGAGCACGCTCTTCAACCAGGCATAGGGCACGACGACGAAGATACCGACGACAAACACGCCGCCATACATGAACAGGTACTTCCAGTACGTGGCCTCGGCCACCCCCTGAGCAGCGGTGTCGGAACCGGCTTTCAGGAAGGCTTGCAGAGAGTTCTGGAAGTTACCGGCAACGAAGTTGATGCCGATATTGAGCATGTTGACGCCGAGCAAGAAGAGGGCGAGCGAGGCAAGCAAGCCCCAGGCTTTCCACTTTTCCTGAACGGAAAACTTGGTGCCGATGACCGGCACGGTGATCTCCCAGGGGTCCCGGGACGTAAAGAAAGGTCTGGCCAGTCGGAAGACACGGCGCCAGAGGTCAACGCTGAAAGCGCTGGTTTTTTCATTCATAGGAGTTCTCCCATGTTATTTGGGCATGCTTACACGCAGCGCACCCGTTAGAACGAGGTTACGATTTTCTTCCTCACCCGCCAAAACTCCAGAACTGCAGCAAAAGACAACCAGCAAGCCGTGTCAGTGCGCATCGAAAACTAATCCCCGGTCCAAAACTCTGCGCTAGATAACGGCGGCAAGAGCGATGAATTGAAGCTATAGTCAGTTAGCTGTTGGGAATGTCCTGAATGGATTAGAGAGCGGAAGTCACTTATAAGTACTAAAAGGGGGATCTAATAGTCATGACCCCTACCGCCTTTATTAGCACATTAAGAGCATAGAAGTTTCTCAGAAATCATAAAGCTCGCGCGAGCCATGCTCCGTAAGGCCCTAAACTCCACATTTCCAGTTGACAACCCGCGCTATTGGTTATTGCCGGGCAACGGTTAGAGCCTGCTAATCTGCATGTTTCCCGGTCTACGGAGAGTTATCCAGAATGGTCAGTGCCCTGGACATTTTCTCCCAGGCCTCCGGAAAACGTTTCTGCGCCCGCAAAAAGCGCGCGTACTCTTTCAAAACCCGAGCCAGGTTGCGACTGTTGTCGTTGGGACTGCCGACTATCACTCCACGCAAAGCGTCTTCCTGTTCAAACAGCTCGATCGTCCGCAAGTAATACTTGTCAGCCTCGGCAAAACGCCCTTGTTTATCCAGCAACAATGCATAATTGAAAACCAGATGAGCCTCCACCGAATTGATGGCATCTTTCAATTCAATGCTCTTGAGGCGCTGGTCAATCAAAGCCTTGCCTTCCTCCAGCTTGCCTGAGCGAATCAAAGTCTCCGTCAGATTTTCCACTGCCCAACTCAAGAAGCCCGGATCTTTTGGCTTCCCGTCCGATTTCAGATCATTCTGGACAAGACTCAGGGCTTTGCGCAAGTATGTTTCAGCCTTGTCGTACTTACCCAGGCGCATGTAACAGTAACCGACCCGCCTGGTCAATTCCCCGTCGGGGGTGGTTATGGCATTTTCGTGCGGCACTTTGGGCTCGACCAGAGCTGCTATGTAGGTGTAAGCCGCTTGAGAAAACTTGGGCTCTGCACGGTAAAACGAATCAGCCAGAAAAAGTAAATAGTCCCGTTTCAGCTTGTATGGTTTGGCCCGGTTGTCACCGCTGGCCATGCGAGCTAGTTCGTCTATCCAGACAGTTTGTTCAATCAGGAGGTTCTCCCGCCAGTCTGCCACAACCGGAGAACCATCCGGTTTGTAGCGCAAGGTACGATCCAAATAGCTATCCAGAGAACCGCCCAGATAGGGAATGTTCTGCTTGAACACGACCAGATAGAGAATACCGATGAACACAAGGCCGAGCACGCACAGCAACACACCCACAAGCGGATTGCCAGGCCGGCGAACAATCAGAGGAGTCTTATAATCACCCACCACTGTCGCGCTGGCAGATGCTACGGCAGCCTCCTCGGCGCCACCCTGCGGCTTACTGTGTTTTTCTTCGCTCACGGCATTTCCAATCGACAGATTGAGGAGAATATACCAGAAACTTACCCCGAGATTTTCCCCTTATCTCAAGCTCCGGCAAGACTGTTAAGCAAAGAGCCGTGCAGACGCCGGTAGTGATACCACATTAGGTATCAATTCGGAAACTAAGAGGAGCCCGATAAAACGTAGCGCCGCGCCCTTCTTGACAAGAGGCGCCCGTCATTGCCAAGTGGTAGCGCATCTTCGCCAGCCTTAC
>FSSH01000122.1_pt1 | contig 15501 bp, 16 predicted proteins | sample 1166101 | NCBI WGS metagenome assembly FSSH01 (sample SAMEA32972668, study PRJEB13176) | freshwater metagenome | biome: Drinking water system; feature: Biomass in drinking water that filtered by 0.45 um membrane; material: drinking water | place: USA | collected 2012-12-20 | depth 0 m | reverse complement strand
CCCGCGATGACGGACCTCGTGCGTCGCGTCGGGGTGGACTATCCGATCATCGCTGCAGGCCGTGACCCGGTGAACGCCAATATGTGGCGGGTGACCGCCCTGATCCCGGTCGGCGACGGTCCGTTCGATATCCGAGAGATCGCCGTTTTCGATGCGGCCGGGACCATGATTGCCATCGCCAACCATGTGCTGGTCGAAAAACGCACGCCAGCACAGGGAGCGGCGGTGGAGATCACGACCGATATCGTCTTTCCCGTCTCAAGCACGGCGCAAGTGACAGTCCAGGTTTTGCCCTCGGCGAGCGTGGCGCTCAACCAGATGCTGCGAGCCGGCTTTCAGTCAATAGAAAGCGCCGCGCTGGCCGCTGCACCCGGCAATCCGGTGGTTGGCGCGACCTATGTTGTCGCCGCCAATGCGGTTGGCGCATGGGCGGGCCTGACTGGGCGGCTTGTCCAATGGACGGGCTCGCTCTGGGTTGCGGTTGACGTTCCACAAGGTTTTATCGTCGTTGCTCAGGATCGTGCGCTCGATCACTCGGATCGCTGGCTACGTCGCATCGCGGGCGGCTGGGCGAGCGCCCGCGCCGCCGAGGATGCTCTCGGCGTTGTCGAACTGGCGACAGCAGCCGAAGTGCAAGCCGGGGTGGACGCCACGCGAGTTGTGACGCCTGCAGGGCTTTCTGCGCGGGTGGCGACGGAAGCAGTGGTGGGCCTCGTGCGCAAAGCAACAGCCGTTGAAATCGCCAATGCGGCGGATGTCGATGCCTATGTGGGTCCCGGCAAGGTGATCTCCATTCTCAATGGAGGCAACATCGTTCATGCGGCTTTGCCTTTTCCTGAAGTCTACTCTGCCGACAAAATGATTGCTCTGTCTGTCGCAGCAAAAGCCGGTCAGGGCGGCTCACTCGCCGTCACGGGCGGCGAGATCGTGCAGGTCGGACAGGACAAGGGCGGTGGTGTCGGCGAAGCGCGTCGAGCCGTGGTTCCCGCCACCGATTTCGGTGTCGCGAATGCCAATCATCTCCTTGTGAACTCCACCTATTATCTGAGGGGCCAGTTCATCGCAGGGGTGTTCACTCCCTACCTGCAGCGCGGCGCCGACACCGACGCCGTGCCGGCCGGTTTGGTTGGCACGCCGAACGTCGCCGCTGGCGGCGGCTTCGACAGCTCCCGGCTTGACATCTTGTTTGCACGCATCGTGACCGGAGCTGCAGGAACGACGCCGACGCTAACGCGCTACCGCAACGCTGCGGTGCTGCAGATCACCGCAGCGCGCACAACGCCTGCTCTTGGCCAGACGACGGGCGTCAACACCGTCTGGTCTTCGGGGGAAGAGAACGTCTTTGTGGCGTCGTATGCGACAGCAATCTGCACACTTGTGTTTGCGATCGAGTGGGCTCGCAAACCAAGCGCGGTTTCTGTCTCGGGCGGCTATTGGGTCGGCGGCGCGACGACTTCTCAATATGTATCAGCGGGAGCCAACTACGTGACCGCAACAGCTATCACTCGCGACACGATCGTAACGGTCAGCTCAACCGATTACCTCGAAGAGCAGGTCTGGATCAACGGATCGACAATCACCTGGACCTACCACCTCGGCTGGGCCTCAATCTCCACGCAGGTTTAATCATGATCAACCTCATTATCGATGCGGACGGGATGATCCGTCAAATAGCGGCAGACGCCACCGTCGCCATTCTGGCCGGCGAACAGATCGTTACCGTGGACGCATTTGACCCGGCCTTGATGGGTCGGGCAATGGCCCGGAAGGTGAAGGGCAAATGGCTGGTTGAGCCGGTTGTGCCGCCCCCGCCGCCGCTGGATCAGGTCAAATCGCAGGCCCGAGCTAAGGTTATCGCCTTCGCCGATCAGATCACTGCCCGCATCACCGGCCAATACCCGGCCGCAGAGGTGGCGAGCTGGCCAACGCAGGAGGCAGAGGCACGAGACATTGTGGCTGGAGCGGATGCAGCGGCCGCACCGCTGCTCTCGACGATGGCCGCCGATGCCAAGACCCCCCTCACTGACTACGCCCAGAGCGTGCTGGTCAAGGCGACAGCGTACCGTCAGGTGGTCGCGGCGGTGAAATCGATCCGCGACGACACCGATGTTGCGATCAACGCGGCAACGACCGCCGAGGCTGTCGGCGCGGCGCTTGAACAGGCGCGGCAAGCAGCGCTTGCCAAGGCCGCAACGCTGGGGCTGGCCTGATGTCGGCATTCACAGGTTCGCTCATCATTGAGGAGTTGCAGCCAGGCAAGCTGTGGCGGCTGGTTGAACCTCTGCGTTACGAGGCCGGTGAGAAGGGCTCTCGCCGGTGGATTGAAATACCGGCCGGCTTCGAAACGGACGGTGCGACGCTGCCCGCCGCGTTGCGCCTGGTCCTTGCAGTATGGGGCACATATGGCCGGGCAGCCTGTATTCACGATTTCGGCTACCGGCTACTTGAGAGGGGAGCGCCCCACGTCTGCATGCCGACGCGGGCGGCGGCCGACAACGAATTCTACACCGCCATGCGCGCCTGCGGCACAAGGCCCCCGCTTGCGTTCGTTATGTGGGCGGCGGTGAGGCTCTTCGGTGGGCTCTATCTGCGCAATCGGGCGGGAATAACAATCAATGCCGTCACGCGATTTGATAGGAACACGACCATGAACAACTAACCCCGTCAGACGGCGGGGGACCGGAGGCAACCCCCTCCGATCCGCGGGCCTCATGCTTGGACGGCAAGGCCCCGCGAGGCGTCAGAAAGACTTACCGCCACCCCGCCCGCTGACGCCAGCCAGCACAGGGTGAGTGATTCTTGAAAGCAGAACAAGTGGAGAACATAAACCACACCCCCATTCGCCCGATCCCGACGCTGGCCGGCTATATCGGCGGCAAGCGGGCGCTCGCAAAGGTGCTCGTGCCGAAGATCGCAGCGGTGCCGCACGAGCTTTATTGCGAGCCGTTTATGGGCATGGGCGGCATCTTTTTCCGCCGTGACGCGCGGCCGAAGACGGAGGCCGTGAACGACTACAGCCGCGACGTAGCGACCTTCTTTCGTATCCTCCAGAACCACTATCAGGCGTTTCTCGACGAATTGAAGTGGCGCATCGCCAGCCGCGCCGAGTTCAAACGCTTGCTGGGTATGGACCCTGACAGGCTGACCGATCTTCAGCGCGCGGCGCGGTTTCTCTATGTCCAGCGCATGAGCTTCGGCGGCAAGGTGACCGGCCGCACCTTCGGGATTTCAACCGACAGCCCGGCGAAGTTCGACATCACCAAGCTGGTTCCGATGCTGGAAGCGGCGCATGAGCGGCTGTCGGGTGTTTATATCGAGGCCTTGCGCTGGCAGGATTTCATCCGCCGCTGGGATCGACCGCACGCGTTGTTCTTCTGCGATCCGCCTTATTTCGGGGTCGAGGACTACTACGGCAAGGATCAGTTCGGCCGCGACGAGTTCACCGAGCTGGCCAATGTGCTGCGTCAGATCAAGGGTCACTTCATTCTCACGCTGAACGATGTCCCTGAAATCCGGGAGCTGTTCGCGTGGGCTGAGATCGAGCCGGTGCGCCTCAATTACACCGCCAGCGACAAGGCCACAGAGGCGTGCGAAATCATCATCACGGGAGGTGCGGCTTGAGCGGTTGGATTGGCGTCGATCTCGACGGAACGCTGGCGCATTACGATGGCTGGAAGGGTGTCGATCACGTCGGTGACCCGATCCCGGACATGCTGCGCCGGGTCGAGGAATGGCTTAGGCGGGACATCACCGTGAAGATATTCACGGCCCGCGTTGCCGTGCCCGAGCCTCATCGATCGGAGGTGGTTCGTGTGATCCATGAATGGTGCGAGCGTCAGGGGCTGCCGCGCCTAGACATCACCAACGTCAAGGACTTGGCTATGGCCGAGCTGTGGGACGATCGGGCGGTGCAGGTGGTTATGAACACAGGAAGACGAGCTGACGGCAGGTGAATGGACCGTCAGATCAGTTTAGGTTGGTGGCTCTTGGGGCGGTGCTCGATCACCTTCAAGATTTCATATTGAGATTTGAAACCTGTTGCGGTGCGGCTGGACACCTCACGAACTTCGCAAACGAGAACATCGTCCTTTGCAAAGGCAATCTCACTGCGATCTACCCGGTCCATGAAATTCTGATCGAGCATCGTCACATTTCTTCCTCCTTGCCCATCATGCAGGCGCCATTTGTTGCCGCGTTTGAAGGACAGGGTCTGAATGGAGAAAGCCTTCTGATAGGTCGAACTGAATTCCGTATCGCTGAGCGCGGAAGCTTTAAAATATGCTGCTTCCGCCTTTTCCACCTCCACAACATCTGCGCCAGTGTTCACTCGAACCGTATCGATGCCGTCGCGCTCCAACGGCTCAGCAATGGCCTTCTCCAGAGCAGCCCGGACATTGGCATCCTGAACCGCTTGGGCGACAGGCAGCGGCACGATAAATTCGTCGCCGTCGACCACAACTTTCACATGATCGCCGTCGGCTTTCTCTTGGCGGAGTATCTTGCGGCCCTTGAGAACCTTTAGCAGCCAGATGACGCCTTTTCCCACGCCTGCTGTGGTAGCAGTAGCGCCAGCCAGTGTTTGAATGACAGCGAGAGCCGTTTTCCCGTCATCAGATGCGTAAAATACTTTGATCATTGACCACGGAAGCCCAACATCGCCGCTGATCACCGCGTTGAGGAATACCTCAAACGAGCCATGCTGCATTGTACGGATTTTGAGGCTGACATCCGCATCCGGGCCGAGCACGATCTTGCCGGTGGCCTTTACAGCCTGTCCCAAGGCAAGCAGAGCCGGTGCAAGATCGGTGACGTCGATCTCGCCACCTCGCACGGCCTCACCGTCGAATACAAAACTGAAAGCTGCGGTCGACATAGGGCAAGCTTACCGACATAGAATGGCTAATCAGTGAATAACGAGGCTAACCGCACCAAGTCCAGAACACTTGGTCAAAAAGTCCAGAACACCGTGGCGCGCTATAGTCAGGGCACATCTATCACGCAATGAGATGCGTAGCCCGCCGCAAGGGCTGGCTGGGGCGCCTGGATTCGAACCAGGGGATGGCGGAATCAAAATCCGCTGCCTTACCACTTGGCTACGCCCCAAAGTGCGGGGGGTGTAGCCCAGCCAGGGGCGCGATTACAAGGCCTCAGTGACGATCTTCTTTTTAGCGGCTGGTCAGTCTTGCCATTGCATGGCGTCAAGGCCTCGGTTATAGAGCGCCTCCGTTCGCGGCGCCGTGACGCCGTTATCGCCTGGCGGAGTGTAGCGCAGCCTGGTAGCGCATCTGCTTCGGGAGCAGAGGGTCGCAGGTTCGAATCCTGCCACTCCGACCATCCGCCTGCAGCGATCAGCCGCGGCGCAGGCGCGCCGTTGCCTGCCACAAGAGGGGCATGGCAAAGGCCGCCACGGCGATTTTGAGCGCTTCACCGGGCAGAAATGGCAGAAGGCCGATCTGGACGGCACGGTGGGCATCGATACCAAGCGACGTCATCAGCCATGACAGTCCGCAGGCAAACAGCACGACATCAGCCATGACCAGAATGATCGCGAACCGCCAGACCGAGCGATCAAGGCCGCGCCGGGCAGCGTTGCCCACGATCAGCGCCGCCATCAGGAAGCCTAGCAGGTATCCGCCTGTCGGACCCATCAGATAGGCAGGGCCAGCCACCGCAGGCGGCGTGTTGGTAAAGACAGGAAAACCCATCAGCCCTTCGGCGACATAAAGAATGACGCTCAGCGCACCCAGCCGGGCGCCCAGCGTGGCACCGATGAAAAAGATGGCAAGCGTCTGCAGCGTCATGGGAACGGGATAGAACGGAACCTTGATCTTGGCGGCAATCGTCAGCAGGGCAGCGCCGGCAACCACAAGGGCGATGCGCGCTGCAAGTCCGCGCAATCCTTCCCTGCCAATCAAGCGACCAGCCAGCGTGCCAACATCGAGCGTGGTTGCGTTCATCGACCTTCACCTCCACTGTGGGCGTTCTCGGGCGCCCTCAACTTGCTTTACCATACTCGTTTCATAGCAAGAACGTGGCGTTTGGCAAATATGGCGGATCGCGTAATGGCTGACGATATTCCTTTCGACCGAAGCCTTGTATTCGAATATGGCCGGGCGGACTGGCTGAGCCCGCGCCTGCGCCGTCTCATCGCCAACAACCCCAGCCCGTTTACCTTTGTCGGCACCAATACCTATATTGTGGGCGTCGGCAGGGTGGCGGTGATCGACCCTGGACCGGATGATCCGGCACACCTGGCGGGCCTCATCAAAAACCTCAACGGGGAAAAAGTGGAGGCGATCCTCGTCACCCACACCCATCGTGATCATTCACCTCTGGCGGTACGTCTGAAGGAGTTGACGGGCGCTCCGGTTCTGGCGATGGGGCCTCATATCGCGGCGCGCCCCCTCAATTTCGGTGAGTTTGACCGGCTGGAGGCGAGCGCCGACACACAATTCGTGCCTGATCGGGCGCTTGGCGATGGCGAAATCATCGCTGGCGATGGCTGGACGCTCGAGACCGTGCCAACGCCCGGCCATACGATGAACCATGCCGCCTTTGCCTTCAAGGAGGATAACGTCCTGTTTGCCGGCGACCATGTCATGGCATGGGCAACGAGCGTGATTGCGCCACCCGACGGCTCGATGAGCGCCTACATGGCCTCGCTGCGCCGCGTCGCGGCCCGGCCTGAAACCGTCTATTGGCCAGGACATGGCGGGCCGGTGCGCAATGCCAAGCAATTCGCCGCAGCCTATGTCAAACATCGCCTGATGCGCGAGGCGGCAATTTTGCGCCAATTGAAGGAAGGGCTTACCACCATCCCGGCGCTGGTTGGCGCCATCTATCAGGGCCTTGACCAGAAACTGACGGGAGCGGCCGGTCTGTCGGTCCTGGCGCATCTGGAAGATCTGGTCCAGCGGCAACTGGTTATCGCCACGCCGGCAGCGACACTTACCGCAACCTACCACCCTGCCGGATGAGCGTGGCTGCCGCGATCGCAGGCTTTATTTTTCAAACTGGAACACTGGAGCGAAACCGCCGAAGATCATACGCTTGCCGTCAAACGGCATGGGATTTTTGAGCGCATCGAAACGCGCATCGGTTTTCATCAATTCGTCCATGCGGGACATGGCCGCGTCGCGCGTCTGGCGATCCGGCCATTCGATCCACGAAAAGACGATTGTCTCATCGGGGCTCGCCTGCACAGCGCGGCGAAAATCGGTGACTTTGCCATCAGGCACATCATCTCCCCAGCATTCGACAATGCGTACTGCGCCAAGCTCAACAAACACAGTGTTGCTGAGCGTTGCATGGGCAATGAATTCTTTTTTTGCTGCGGTTGGAACAGCAATCACAAATCCGTCCACATAAGCCATTGATACGACCTTTCCTCGTCAGCGTTCAGCCGCCCGATCTCGCAGTTCCGCCAGAAAATCGACGATCCGCCGGGCGTTGGTTCCAAGATCGAATGACCCGCTGCGCGAGGCGGAGCGCATGTCGATGCGACTTTCGCGCTGTATGGCGGTGATTCTTATCACCACATCATCGCGAAAGCCGTAGAAGCGGGTGCGCGCCACGGCTTCGATGATGCCGGGCGTGTAATCCTTGATGGCGTTGGGATCGGCAGGCCGCCGCGCCTCCTGTTCAGGAGCAGCCAGGCGTGGCGCCGTGCGGCTGCGGGTGGTTGGTCGCGCACGCTGCGCCCTGCCCGGCGCGGGTGTCAGAATTTCTTCGGGGGCTTTACGCTCGATGATCCGCCAACCATTGCCTTCAGCAATCTGCAGGGCCAGCGCGAACGCCTCCGGCGCCGACACATCGATGCGCAGCGGGACAACCGTTGGATAGGCTTCGCTTTGCAGGGCTTTTTGTTGCGATGGCAGCAAGCCGGCGGCGCGACCATCGCCCGAATGATCGCGCAGAGCAGCGTTGAAGGCAGGCGGATCATCGAAGTCGGTCGTTGCCTGGCGAAGATGGGGAAGCGTGAGGACAGCCGGCAGCAGCGTCGCGGGGATGACCAGAACAGCCAGCGACCAGATGATGCCGATCATGGCGAAGCGCGCGCCATCATAGCCTTCAGTCCAGATCCGCATCAGCGCCAGCACCCCACAGACAAGACCCAGCAGGGCGCAGGCAAGAAATGCACCAAGCACGGCAATTCCCGCGTCGCCATCGGCCGCGCCGGTGCGATGGAAGACAACGCCGAACACCGCCATCGGCACCGACAGCGTGCCAAGACGCCGCGACCACACGGCCAGATGGGTGGATCTTTGCGGTGCAAGCGTCCAGGCGCGTCCGAAGGTCAGCATTGTCATGTCAAGGCACCCTCCGTTGTCAGGCGGGCCTGTCGTGCCGTGCGCGGGAGCAAAATTCAAGCATTCGGCAGTTTGTATTCCTTGAATTGCGCCCGCAATGCGGTCTTGAGGATCTTGCCGGTGGCGGTATGGGGGATTTCCGCCACAAACACCACATCGTCGGGAAGCCACCAGCGGGCAACCTTGCCCTCCATGAAGGTCAACAGGCTGTGGCGATCGGGCGTACGTCCTGCCTTGGGCACGATCACCAGCAACGGGCGCTCATCCCATTTGGGGTGGTGGACACCAATCACCGCTGCTTCTGCAACGTCGGGATGGCCAACGGCGATGTTCTCAAGATCAATCGATGATATCCACTCGCCGCCCGATTTGATGACGTCCTTGGAGCGGTCGACAATACGCATGTAGCCGTATGGATCGATGGTCGCGACATCGCCAGTGTCGAAATACCCGTCATCATCGAGTATGCGGCCGCCATCGCCTTTGAAATAGGATTTGGCGACCGCCGGCCCGCGCACCTTGAGGCGGCCGAAGGTCCTGTCGTCCCACGGCAGACTCTTCCCGTCATCATCGGTGATCTTCATGTCGACGCCGAAGGGCGCGTGCCCGGTTGTTTGCTTGACGTCGAGCCAGGCTTCTTTGTCGAGATCCTGATATTCCGGTTTCATCGAGCAGACCGTCCCCAGCGGCGATAATTCCGTCATCCCCCATGCGTGCAAGACCTCGACGTCGTAGACATCGCGAAAGGTCTGGGTGACGGCGCGCGGGCAGGCTGAGCCGCCGATAACGACGCGCTTGAGGTGCGGCAGGCGGGCGGCGGGGTTCTGTTCGAGATATTGCAGCAGCATCAACCACACTGTCGGCACGGCGGCGCTGCAGGTCACGGCATGGCTATCGAGCATGTCATAAATGCTTGCCCCGTCCATCTTGGCGCCCGGCATGACCATTGTCGCGCCTGCCATCGGTGCCGTCAGTGCCAGCGACCAGCCATTGGCGTGGAACATCGGCACCACCGGCATGATGACATCGCGCGAGGCGAGCCCCAGCATGTCGGGATTATTGGCCATGACCGAATGCAGGACGTTGGAGCGGTGGGAATAGACCACACCTTTGGGATCACCCGTCGTGCCCGAGGTGTAGCACATGCCGGCAGCGGTATTCTCGTCGAATTCCACCCAGGCGAAGTCATCATCCGCTTCGGCCAGCCAGGTTTCGTAAGCCACGGCATTTTTCAAGACGGTTTCCGGCATGTGGGCAGCGTCCGTCAAAATGACATAACGCTCGACACTCGTCAGCTTGCTCGCCAACTTTTCCAGCAAGGGCACGAAGGTGAGATCGGTCATGATCAGGCGATCACCCGCGTGATTGACGATCCAGGCGATCTGGTCAGGGAAGAGCCGGGGATTGAGCGTATGATAGACAGAGCCGATACCGACAATGCCATACCACGCCTCAAGATGGCGATAGCCGTTCCAGGCGAGCGTGCCGACGCGGTCGCCAAAGCCGATACCGTCTTTTGCCAATCGCTTGGCGACTTTGAGCGCGCGCTCACGAATGGTGCGATAGTCGGTCGTGACAATCGGCCCTTCGACAGAGCGCGAAATCACCTTGCGTGCGCCGTGATTGAAGGCTGCATGATCGATGATGCGGTGCATCAGCAACGGCCAATCCTGCATCAGGCCCAGCATGACATCCTCTCCTTTGATTTTGACGTCAATGGCCAATCTGCCAGCAGCTTACGCCACGAGGCCGCAAGTGCAATCGCCGGTTATAACCCCAGCGATTTCAGCGCTGAAGGGAGATCGAGGGCAATAAGATCAGCAGCCTCTGCAAGGTCGGCGTGAGAGGCAAGGCCGGTCGTGACCGCGATACCAAGCGCGCCAGCGGCGCGCGCGGCATGAAGATCGTGGAGACTGTCACCGATGACCGCGATCTCGCTTGGTCTGAAACCGCTGCGATCGATATAGGCGATGATCATGCCGGGATGCGGCTTGGCGCCAAAGCCGGAATCATAGCCGGCGATAAAAGACAAATAGTTATCAAGACCAAGCTGCACCATCTGCTCACGGGCGGCTGCCTCGCTGTCGTTCGTCACCAGCCCCATCGGCATGCCCGTCGCGCCCAGAGCCAGTATTGCCTCGACAGCGCCCGGCAGCGGACACAGGCTGTCGAGGCCATGACGGGCAAACAGCAGATCCATCTCGGTGAAGAAATCCTGCGTCGCCGTCCGGCCGATGATGTCGGCGAAAGGCACGCCATAATCCGCGCTCGACCCGGCGATGATCGGCGAGTGGGGGGCAAAAACTGCGCTATGGGGATCGATGGCGGCAACGTCGATCAGCGCCGACTTCCTTGCCGCATCACCGGCGGCAAGATCGTCAAGAACCTTCAGCGTTGCCGGGCCCCAGGTGCGGGCGAAATCAAGGATGGTTCCATCCTTGTCAAACAAGACTGCGCGGATCGCCATCAGTTGATTTTTCCCTCACGAAGGCTCACCACTCGCGAAGCGAGGTATTGCCATGTCGATTGATCTCACCCTGCCCGCGCATCGCCTGCTTGCCCTGCTGACGTCACGCCAGATCAGTGCCCGCGAGGTGGTTGACGCAACGCTGGCGCGGATCGAAACGATCAACCCCCGCCTCAATGCCATCATTGCAGTTGATGCGAAAGGGGCGATCGATGCGGCAGAGCGGATCGACGCCGCGCGGCGCAAGGGCGAAGATATGGCTCCACTTGCAGGGCTGCCCGTCACCATCAAGGATGCATTCGACGTCGCAGGATTTGCTACCGTCGCCGGTGTCGAGGGGCTGAAGGAGAACCGCCCTGCGACGGATGCGGTGAGCGTGGCGCGGCTGCGGGCTGCGGGCGCGATCATCATCGGCAAGACCAATGTCCCGCCCATGTCGGGGGATTTTCAGACCTATAATCCCGTCTTCGGCACCACCAGCAATCCATGGAAACTGACGCACACGCCCGGCGGCTCGTCAGGGGGCGCTGCGGCAGCCATTGCTGCGGGATTGAGCGCATTGGAGCTTGGCAGTGATCTGGGAGGGTCGATCCGCTGGCCGGCGCATGCCTGCGGCATTTTCGGACTGAAGCCGACGCACGGGATCATCCCCGCGACAGGCGGTGTTCCACCCGCGCCCGGCACGCCGGCAACGCCCAACATCCGCGTTGCCTCGCCCGGGCCGCTGGCGCGGTCGGCGAAGGATCTCGCGCTCGGCCTGCAGGTGATGGCCGGGCCGGAAGAAGACGCGCTCGGGCTCACGCTGCCGCGCTTCAAGGCCCATGGTCTGAAGGGCAAGCGGATCGCGATGCTGACCGCGCATCCGCTGGCGCCGACACAGCGTGCGATACAAGCCGGCGTGGTGAGCGCGGGCGCCGCCCTTGCCAGCGCCGGCACGGTGGTCGAGGAGATCGACGACCTGCCGGCAAGCCTCAGCAACATCCATCGCCTGTTCACGACGCTGATGATGGCCCTTGTGACCCTCGATTTTCCGGAAAAGCTCAAAGTGTTTTTGCGCGAGAAGGCAAAGACGATCGCGCCCGACGATCCCTCCGGCGAGGCGGGACAAGCGCGGGGAGCAGCGCTCGATTTTGCCGGGTGGATGCAGGCGGAAGGCGAGCGCGCGCGCATGGAGGCTGCGATGAAGGTGTTCTTCCAGCGCTATGATGCCATATTGTGCCCACCGGCAACCACGCTTGCCTTCGCCCATGATCATGGGTCATTCAACAGCCGCACCTTCGATATCGACGGAACGGCGCGCCCGCATGGCGATTTTTCCGTATGGTCCTCGATTGCCGGATTGCTGCGCCTGCCCGCAGTCGTGGCCCCGGTTGGTATGCATGACGGCCTGCCGCATGGCGTGCAGATCATCGCGCCGCCCTATCATGACCTGAAGGCGATCGCCCTTGCCGGCATCGTCGAGAAACACCTGGGTGGAGCGCGCACGCCTCCCTTGTGGTAAGCGCAGCGGTCACCTCTTGCGGAGCCGGCATCTCCGTGACCAAAGTGGACCTGACTCTGCCCCCTGGACTGACACTGCCCCTTATGTCGGAGATGATCATGCCCCTGTCCAATGCCGCCATGCGCGATATCGAGACCCTGGTTCACCCCTACACCAACCTCGCGCTGCACCGCGAGACGGGGCCGCTGGTGATCAATCGTGGCGAGGGCGTGTTTGTCTATGACGAGCATGGCAAGGCCTATCTCGAAGGTATGGCGGGGTTATGGTGCGCGGCGCTGGGCTACGGCAATGAGGAGCTGGCGGAGGTTGCCGCCCGGCAGATCCGCACGCTGTCCTTCACCCATCTCTTCGGCGGCAAGAGCCACGATCCGGCCATCGAGCTTGCCGAGAAGCTGAAGGAAATCGCCCCCTCGCCCATGTCGAAGGTGTTCTTCACCTGCTCGGGCTCGGAGGCCAATGACACACAGGTCAAGCTCATCTGGTACATGAACAACGCGCTCGGGCGGCCGCAGAAGAAAAAGATCATTTCCCGCATCAAGGGCTATCACGGAGTGACGATTGCGTCTGCCTCCCTCACCGGCCTGCCCAACAACCATATCGACTTTGATCTGCCGATCCCGGGCATTCTGCACACCGGCACGCCGCATCACTATCGCAACGCGGTGCCCGGCGAAAGCGAGGTTGATTTTGCCACCCGACTTGCTGATGAACTCGAAGCGTTGATCCTCAAGGAAGGGCCGGAGACAATCGCCGCCTTTATCGCCGAGCCGATCATGGGAGCAGGCGGCGTCATTATCCCGCCCACCACCTATTTCGAGAAAATTCAGGAGGTACTCCAGCGCCATGATGTCGTGCTGATCGCCGATGAAGTGATCTGCGGCTTCGGACGTACCGGCAAGATGTGGGGCTCGCAGACCTTCGACATGCAGCCCAATGCGCTGTCCTGCGCTAAAGCGCTGACATCGGCCTATTTCCCGCTGGGTGCGGTGATGATCGATGAGCGGATGTATGACGCGCTCGTCAGCGAAAGCCGGAAGATCGGCACGTTCGGCCATGGCTTCACCTATTCCGGCCATCCGGTCGGCTCGGCCATGGCGCTGAAGACGATCGAAATTTATCAGCGCGAGCGTATCGTTGAGAAAGTGGCCGCCAAGGCGCCGCAATTCCAGAAGCGGCTGAAGGCGCTGGCTGATCATCCGCTGGTTGGCGAAACGCGTGGAATTGGCCTCATCGGCGCGCTTGAAATGGTTGCCGACAAGACATCCAAACGTAGTTTTGAAGCAAAAAAAATGGTCGGTGCCGCCTGCATCAAACATTGCGAAAAGGAAGGTCTGATCCTGCGCAATCTGCCCAATGACACGATCGGCATCTGTCCACCGCTTGTCATCAGCGAAGCGGAAATCGATCTGCTGTTTGATCGCCTGACGACAGCGCTGGACAAAACAGAAGCGGATGTGTCGGCACAAAATCTGCGCGCTGCTTAAAGTAACCAATTCATAAAATTTTCAAATTTGTCTGGCTTTTGCCGCAATGGCGGCGTCAAATCTCCGCGAAGGTCCGACATTGATACGGACCTCACGGGAGAACGCCATGTTGGAATCCTCGACCAGACCCGCCACCACCGGCGGACAGACAATGACATCCTCACATGATCCCCTGCGCGATGCAGGCGAGGTCAAGCTGGGGGCCGTAGCTGGCGCGCTCAACGCCGGACGGGTGAGCGCCAAACCCTGCATTGAAGGCAATGTGCTGCGCCAGTTCCCCTGCGATTCGGATTGACGCGTCCGCCTCGTCGCTCTTCGAGGTGGCTCACGATCATCAACCCTTCGGCGAGATTTGAGTGGCATAAACTCGCGTCCTGATCGAAGGACCGCCATGACGATTCGCTTCACGCGCCGCCAGGTATTGCGCTCTGCCTTGATGCTGGGGGGCAGCGGCCTGGCGTTTGGCGCTTATGCCAGCTGGGTCGAGCCGCGCTTTCGTCTGGCGATCCGCGAATATCGGATCAGCCCGTCGGGGTGGCCGGCCGGCCTGCGGCTTACCGCCGCTTTTATCTCCGATCTTCATGCCAGCGAACCTTACATGTCGATGCAGCGCATTGCTGGCATCGTCGAGACGACCAACACCCTGAAGCCCGACATCATTCTGCTGGGCGGCGACTATTGCGGCGGTGCCATCAACAAGCCGTTTATCGGCCCAGCCATCGTCGCGCCAATTCTGGCCGACCTTCACGCGCCGCTTGGCCGCCACGCCGTTTTCGGCAATCACGACCATAATATCGGGATCGCCAGCGTCAGGCGCGCCTTCGCGGTGGCGCGTATCCCGACGCTTGAAAATGCGGTGAACCGGATCGAGACCGAAGCCGGCGCCTTCTGGCTGGCCGGCACGGCGTCCGCTCTTGCCTATTGGCTGCGGCGTGGCAGCGAGAGCGGGCCCGAGGAACGCCCGATCGTCACCATACACGGGCGGCGTTTTCGCGGAGCGGATGATTTGCCGGGCACGCTGGCCAAAATCACCGATGATGCGCCAGTCCTTCTGCTCGCGCATGAGCCGGACCAGTTTGCGCAAGTCCCTGAGCGCGTCGCGCTCACCTTCAGCGGCCACACCCATGGCGGGCAAGTCTACATTCCCGGCATCGGCCGCCCCTTCGTTCCCTCGCTCTATGGCGAGCGCTACGCCTATGGGCATATCGTCGAGAAGGGACGCCATCTCGTCGTCAGTGGCGGGCTTGGCCTGTCGTTTCTGCCGGTACGCGCCCTATGCCCGCCGGAGATCACGCTGGTGCGAATCAGCGCATCCTTTGCTGCGTAATTTCTGAGCACAACCGTGCCAACGATTGAGCGGACATAAAAACAAAGGGGGGAAATTGAGAAACAAGCACGGTTATGCGTTTAATTGAGAGTTTATGGCCCCTGTTTTTCATGATTCTGCACAAAATTTGGTGTTTTTTTTCGTTAACGTTTCATTAACTATATTTCGATTGGGTGGCGTTGGGCGAAGGGGATGCGCGGTTAGTGCTTTGGACATCCGCTCGGTTAACGTCGCTCGAATGGCTGATTCATTGGGGGCACCATGCGCATTCTGTTTTCTGCCGTCGCGGCAACATTGATCACCGTGTCTGTCGCGCAGGCTGCAGACCCGCCGGCAGCTGCGGCACCACCGCCGCCTGACTTCGACATCGCCTTCGGCGCCAAGTGGCTAAGTGTTCAGTCCCGGCATTTGAT
>FSSH01004212.1_pt2 | contig 15503 bp, 6 predicted proteins | sample 1166101 | NCBI WGS metagenome assembly FSSH01 (sample SAMEA32972668, study PRJEB13176) | freshwater metagenome | biome: Drinking water system; feature: Biomass in drinking water that filtered by 0.45 um membrane; material: drinking water | place: USA | collected 2012-12-20 | depth 0 m | reverse complement strand
TTAAAAAAATCATAAAAATCAAAATATCCTTAAAAATCAACTCATTCCCCGTATTGCAAAAAAAATTGCGATGTTTCAATACTGATCCAATGTAAATAGCAGGAAAATGATGGTAAATAAGTTTTAATTTTCCGTGAATCGCAAATTTCATTGCAACGCGCGGATTCGATTTTTTCCGTTCCTCATTATAAAATAAATTATCTCTCTAAAAATGGTTCATATGACCTCTATGACCCCCTATGACCCCCAATATCCCTATGATCCGAACCATTAGGCATTAAGGCATGTTTGATACCTTTGATAAAATTTTTATCATCCTAAATAGACTAAAAGAATACTTTGATGATCTTTAGCTACTTTTTTTCAAAAAAAATATCAGGCATGCCTTAAACATCTGTAAAAAAATATTATTATAATGGCACCCAGCTGTGACTTTTGCTTGGGCGTTTGGATATCATATCCTTTCAACGCCTATCGGATCAGTTGGGGGATAGTTGAGGGGAAGTTGAGGGGGTCAATCCGATAGTAAATCGAAAAAATTGTAAAATATATTAGGCGTTGGTGTGTTAAATTTCTTATCGGATCTATGGATCCGACAACTTTCAGGCACATAAAGGATAGGGGGTGTTTATTTTTATGTCAAACCAATTGACAAATATTAAAATATTATTAAATAATATATTTTTTTTCTTTTATATCAAAATGTCAATACCTTTATCAAGACTTCGAAATTATATGAATGCCGCATCTAGCAACAACACCACTAGCACATCTGGAACAACTACTTGTTCATCCAGTGCGACATCAACGTGTACCACACCTTGTTGCCCCACAAGTTGCACTAATGTTAGCAATCCTCCCATATTTATATATGGGAGTTCATATTCAGCTATTATTACAGCACGTAGACTATTACTTAATAAAGTTGAAAATGATATCTATTTGGCAGTCAATGGCCAAAACAGAATTTTTCAAAGAGAATCTTCAGATTATAATTTTGAAAGTTTGATCGCCAACTCGTTACCACAATATCTAGAAGATCCCGTTCGTGTAAAGATCGTTAGCAATGCTAGAGAAGTACCATCTGCAGTGGACACTGAATTGCTAAATAATTTGTGTTGCGATTATAGAGGTAGTGTATTTAAAAATACACAAAATGAAAATATTAAGTGGATCTTTTCACCAAATGGTATCTCAGGTGATGCCATATTCAGCAGACTGATGTATGGTCCATTTAGATCCAAAGGTGTTACCATTGGTAATGGTAATCGATATACCAATTTTATTGAGAGTAATACACGACAGTCAGATATCACGCCAGATAGCATTGAATATGCCTTGAATCAAAAGCTTCAAGCAGCATTCAATCTCGGTGCTACAAAACAGCTAGTGACTGCAGGTAGGGAATTGGCAGTGTTGTACAGAAGATTTGAACAGATCTTGCCAAACACTGAAGACAATGCTAATATTCAAAATATAAGAAATATATACCAAAATCAAGCAAAAGATATATTAAATAATAGCAAATTAAAATTTTATCAAAATGTTGAATCTCCCATATTCGAAATGGGCTCATGCGCTGGACTATATAATATTACAGCTTCTGCTGGCCTTCCAGCGGAAGGTATACAGAATGCCATTGTGTTATGGAATGAGACTACACCTTATTCTTTTATCAAAAATTATACCACTGCCATGCAAAATATAGACACTGCACCACGACAATTTCAGATACCAACATTATACAGGATAAGATTGATCATTGATTGTAACAACGGTTCTGCAGGTATCAATATACCATGCGACAAAAAGGTACCCACAAATATTGCAGGGTTCCCACTATTTGATACTGATAATGGTCAAATCACATCTAATCAAAATGTCCCACGATTTTATGTATTGATATTTACGAGTCTGGTAGATTGGTTTCCAGAAAATTCAAATACTCCTGAATACGCGCCATGTGGTAAAGCTTATCTATTTATTTATATAGTTGATGTGGATCTTGCTAGAACAATATCATATAACATTAATGAAAAACAGATCTTGTTGGAATTGGCAACAGATCTTGAAGAAAATAATTCTTTTTTGACAGTATCGACCATAGCTGCTATCATATATGAAATATTTACAGGTACAGAATTGGATCTTAATACATTAGGTAGATTCAGTGATGTGTATGCTGATCTGACGGGCGCTCCAATTAATCAGATCACATCATTACCAAAATATGCTAGTAATTCTTTAACCGCCGTATTGTACGCATTAGAGACATTGTATCCAACCACCAGTGGTCTATTTAATCAAGCAACATCCGTATTAACGGGTATACGTGACCGTTGTACCAATGGTGTTTTTTAATAAAAATCACTTAGTTCAACATTGTATCCAACCACTAGCGGTCTATTGAATCAGGCCACATCTATCCTTTGCGCGCCTATCATATAGGGGTGATTTGTTATAACACTGATAATTTGTCACAATTGTTACATTTAATATTAGGGATTTGTGTCTATGTTTGCTTATCAGTGTTATAACACCGATAGCGATAGGCGTGGAAAGGATATTGACTGGTATACGTGACCGTTGTACCAATGGTGTTTTTTAATAAAAATCGCTATAGTTCAACATTGTATATAGTATCCAAATATAATTTATATTTTTATAAATTATAATTATTATGTTATTAAAATATATTATGGCTGCAACAAATGGAAAAATCGGCGATGTACCCAGTATTGATGATCTTGAAAATTATAAATTTGTTAAAAAATTAGGAGCTGGAGTTTATGGAACAGTAGCATTATTTAAAAAAAAGATAACAGGTGAACCATTCACATTTAAATTTATTAAATCGTTTGCTTTTGATCATCAAAATTCTAATATTAAACGAGAAATAAAAATGTTATATAGTTTAAATGAATACACATTTCCCATACCTAAATTACATTTTGCATCCCAGATTGATTCAAAAAATATATTTTCAGCATTGCCCGAAATGAAATTGACATTGACTGCTGGTTCAAAGTATTTTGTTGTTATATTGGAGTACATTGAGGGTGTAAATCTGTTGGAATTTATTGATAATTTACCAGATATACCATCAACTATTTCAACTATACCACCAACTATTTCAACTATACCATCAACTATTTCATCTACTGGCTCCTCTTCAACTCAGACATCAACTCCTTCAACAACTCCCTCAACAACACCCTCAACAACACCCTCAACAACTCCTTCAACAACTCCAACAGAAACTCCTCAACATCCACTTAAACAAATGAGTATACTTACGAAGTATAATATAGCATTGTGGTTATTTGACATTATTCAAAATCTACATGATATAGATATAGTGCACCGAGATATTAAATTGGAAAATATAATTGTATCTGAAGTCAATGGACATTTGAGATTGTATCTGGTTGATTTTGGATTTGCATGCTCGACAAACATCGACAGTCCACTAATATGTCCACGAGATGGAGATGCTGGTACACCATTATATATGGCACCAGAAACATATGAGAGTAGAAGTATTGTGGGACGTTTTAGGGAGCTTGATGTATGGTCTGCTGGAATATGCCTATTTTATATAGTTAATAACATATTCCCGTGGGATGTTTATCCTGAAGATAAAAATTTGCCACTGTTTAAGGATAAACGTTCTATTCAAATATTTGCTTATAAATTGAAAAATGATGATGCTGCTGAATCATTGAAGCTACCACCTATAACAACAGTGATGATGAAGGCTCTTAATAAAAATAGAAATCTTAGACCACCTGCAAAGATATTATATAATGAATTAGTTAATGATAAATCAAAATTGGCTATTTGAATAATTAACCTTAAAACAACCACCTCAAAACGCCCAGATGGGCACTTTTGTATCCCATTTGGTATTATATCTGTCCAGCGTAATAAGAAATGTACCTTTAGAAATAAAATGAAAAAGAAAAGACGAATGGTTTAAAAGAACCCTTTAAGAATATTTTGATTATTTACAATATGTCTTATTATGCTGGACGCATATAATTTTAAAACAATCTAAAGACTATCAAAGGACACGATGACTACAATTAACTATTTTTTGAAATCTATAATTATGTTTTCGTAGTCGTTTTAAGGTTAATAATAATAATTCAACATTCCCTTCAACATTCCCTTCAACAATCCCTTCAATAATCCCAAATAACCTATCAATAATTCCCAACAATCCCTTCGATAATTTCCAGCAATCCCTTCAATAATTCCCAACAATCCCTCAATAATTTTCAATAACCCCTTCAATAATTTTCAACAACTGGTGAACACAACAATGGTGCTTTGAAGATTATAAATATAATGTTATGCAAACATTATATACTGTGAACCACAATAAAAAATCAAACATGATGTATTTTATGTAAATTTCTAGATAGGTCTGTTATAGTTATTTTTGGTGCTTGCCCTTCAATGCCATTTACGCCAGTGAATACTTCCATATAATTATCACCTTTGCTATATTGAATGGAAGCCAAAGGTTCAGTCTTTGTCACTAATCCTAGAATTGTTGGGTTATTTTGTATATTCAGATATAGTTCCAGGTATTGACCATCAATGAAGGCTGCAGTTGGTGCAATGGTAATTGGTAATTTTGAGGTTTTGAGCACACATCTATCATATTTGTCTTGTGCATTGATGTCAAAATATAGACCATAAATATAACCATCATATTTTGTTGCAAATGCCACCAAGTGTTGCTGATATGTTGTACGTGTCTCAGATTGATACACAATATAAAAATTCAATGGAATAAATCCAACTGGATATGAAATCTGTTCGATCTGTTCATCGGTCAATGCTGCACGAGCAAATGTATAATACCTTTTGGTATTTGGTGGTGTATCTATAGGGCTAGTTTTTCTAACATTATTCGAAAATAATGCTGGTATGATTGCTTTAAGTGGTGCTGGAGGTGGTATACTTGCCATATTATTCTTTTATACTACTTTAAAATTTTAGTACAAAATTAAACATAAGGTTTTTAAAATTTTATGATAATTATTTTTATTTATGTTTTTTATGTTTTATCATTTAATGGCAAACTATTCTCAATCATAATATGACATCATAAAAAATACAAAATGAACCTATAGATATATTTAATATAAAATACATCTTTTGTATCTATTTTTAATCAATATCATTAGCAAACTGAGATGTACAATAATATGATAGCGATATATTTTTAAATGAAAGAATGGGTAGGTAACAATCCATCAAAAATTAAATATTATTTATTTTTTTAATAAAATAATAAAAATGGCTGCCACTAGTAATTTTCGTCGTGTTTCAAGAAGAAACATCATCATTGACGATGATCATATAGATTCAAATAATGCAGTGGTCGATGATGATATGTATTCAAATAATACAGTAGCCGATGATGATATGTATTCAAATAATACAGTAGCCGATGATGATATATATTCAAATAATACGGTGATCGATGATCATATAGATTCAAACAATGCAGCGGTCGATGATGATATATATTCAAATAATGCGGCGGGCGATGATATAAATTCAAATAATGTTGTTGAAGATGATATAGATTCAAATAATACGGTAGTTGATATAGATTCACGCAAAATATATTTCAATACTATCAACATCAATCCCAATGAACATATATATCATCAAAAATGTATACAACAAGCAGACATCGATGGATGGATCACATCTGATAGTGACCAATTCATAAATCAATTAATCTCAGAGGGCACGAGTATTCCTATTACAGAGATCATTTGTGGTAGATTAAAAATAAATAATTTTGAAGATTTTGTTGAACATGTTACCAATCATTCCAGTGGTAGCATTTGTAGTACTGTTGGTGCAAAAATATCATCTTCATTGATAAGAGTAGCTGTTACTCGCATATTTGCTGATCCTAGCCAAAGCATCATCGAATTACCAGTGAATTCAATAGATTCTTATCGCCGTTTGTATTTTTGTAATGGGAATGGTGATGTGCCATCCATTGGCAAATTTGGATTGGGATTTTTCTCATTTTTATATTGGTTAACTGAATCCCCAGATCGAGTAATAACCATATATTCTAGCCTAGAAGCTGATAATGATATATTTGATGAAGAGCAATCAACAAGAAAAGAATCAACAAAAAGAGAATCAACAAGAAAAGAATCAACAAGAAAAGAATCAACAAAAAGAGAATCAACAAGAAAAGAATCAACAGGAAAAGAATCAATAAGAAAAGAATCAACAAGAAAAGAATCAATAGGAGAACAATCAACACCCATATCTTCATCCTCAACATCAAGCGCCAAAAAACGGATATCAAAGCACAATAATATTTATACATGGGCTGTCCAGATATATGCTGTGGAATCAGATATCAATATAAAATTTATTGATCCAGTTACAGTTCCTGGTCGACATCTATTGAAGGATCGGACAGGAAGCATAGTGTTGTTGAATGATCCCACTCCACTCCCCCCCAAAATTATTGCTGATTTCAAAAAACAAATAGACAGGCTGATGTTTATCGAAGATATAAAGATCACCAGCACCAACTCAAACATCGAAAATGTTCGTCAGCTTGATCATTTAGAAGTGTTGGTAGGAATAAATGAACATGAAGTCTATAACGTTGATGGTGCCACTGGCATACCATTATCCATACTATTTAGTTCCTTACTAATACCTACCAGCAGCTCTAAACAGATCGTAAATGTATCAGCAATTGACCCTTTTTATAAAGGCCATGTTGATATATATGAAAATAATAAAGGAATGCAAGGTATAGTGATATCAGTAGCAAATGTTGTTGTTGTCAAGGGTACCACCATAAATATCAACAACAACAATTTCAATACCAACAACGATAACTCTAACTCTTCTGAAAGTTTGATGTATTATATTGAACTACCAAATAATACTAAACTACCAGTATCCAGAGATGATATTATCATTAATAATGATACCTATGACATGCTGTTGGGTGCATTCAAAAAAATAGTTGATATATGTATCGAAAAATCGTATATACTTGAATATTTTATGCAACACTTGGCGGCATATAAATCTTATAGTGAGCAAACCATCATCGATCAACTGATAAGCAAGATTAAAGAATATATATATATACGAAATCTAGATGCCAATATATTAATTATACAAAATAAACATCTTGTGGGGCCATTTGCAAAGACCATTAGTACATACCAACCATTAATAAGGGTCAATTATTTTTCGGGTATAAATCCTATTGATCTTAAGTATAAATTCGATTATCTATATAGTTCAGGATTAGATAGATATGATCTTTTTAAGTTTATAAATGTTAAAGTTATTGGGTTGGTTGGAGATTTTAATCCTGATGATCTGGGTGTCATTGGTTATTTTTTCGTGAGGGCAAATATCAAAAAATCGAGTGTCATCGATATTTATGAAGGGGATATTGTGGACCCCGCACAGGGGTTAGCAACATTAGAACATTTTACAATCTATGATGTGTTGGATGGGTTAGGATTAAAAGATATGTTATATGACAATACGATATTGGTCCCTGGCGGATATAATAAAGAACCAACAGTAACTTATAGAAGATCTTATACTACAGCATCCAATTTATCGAATAAGATCAGATACGTTACACCAAAACCAGCACTTCTAAATACTTTTATACCAACGGTGGCCCCAAAATTAAATAATGAAATATTAATGAATATCGTCGGCACATATTATATGTATTTAACTGATCTATTTGACATCATCAGATCTTTTTATAGAAAATTGGGGTCAGTTAATTTAGACGCTGTAAACGTTGGTGTTTTAATGGCAAAAGTTGATGGTGGTATAAATTATAATTATTTTTTGGGAGATTTGTATATTAGAAATGGAGTTGAGATTGCGAGGCTGGGTCCTAATTATAAAATATGGATAACTTTTATGAATGCAGTGATTGCAATCATGGATTATGCATATTATGTAGATGATGATCATAAAAAAGTTATTGAATATATTTTTGCACTAAGGAATTTTATCAAAAATCTGTTGTTACCATTATCACGTCAAGGACCAACATATATATCATTGTCAAGATTGGATACACGATTATGGGGGACATTTACATTTTATCCAGAAACATCAGATATTTCTGAGGATATCATTAGATACTTTGATCAATATAAAGGGCGTTGTGTTCAAGGATTTTTTGATTCATTGGAGGGTAGTCGATTGACCGTACATAAAAATTATGATATTATATTTATGGATACGCGTTACACACCACAGATAACATGTTTTGCATTATTGTCTAAAATGAAGAAGAAAGGCATAGATATTGATCATATGCACCCAGCAATCTTTAATATCTTGAATGATATGGAATCACCATTTGAAGGATTTTTGATATATATACTATTTTTATATTATTTTATTGGTGATGTTGGTAAGATTAATGGTTATATTTTATTTCAGAGCCAAGCTATATTTTCTGGATTTATGACATTCTTTTGGAAGGAATTTAGAGGTCGTATAAAGTCTGATATTTTGAAAGTATATATGAAGATGCCATTGGAAGAATTATTGACGTCTCATTATCTAAAAGATTATAAACAACCATTCTTCTTGGCTATGAAATTATATGAATCATATATTGTAAATATCAATACACCATCACCAGACATTTTGCAAATACCCACCAGCCAATATCATTTCAGTGCTAATACATTGATTAATTATGTTTTTGAACATGAGGATGCATCGGTTGCTGAATTATTTAATTCGATCTCCAATTTAAATAATTCAACGGCCAACCCATCAACATCTAAATCATCAACATCTAAATCATCAACATCTAAATCATCAACATCTAAATCATCGGCACCAAAATTACAAATGGTGGAGATTGCAGTCAATGAAGGTACTTCAAAAGAATTTGTAAGTAGCGTAATTACCGAACTCATCCAAAATTCTATAGATGCAATCAATTACAAGATTAGGCATCATCCACAAAATGATATTAACACCAATATTGATGTTAAATATATAACATCCAACAACAGAATAATATTGACAGTTACCGATTACATTGGTATTCCCCTGAATGCCATTCTTGCTCTATGCATACCATTTTTAAGTACCAAATCAACACAAGATATGATATCCACTGGTGAAATGGGTACTGGGTTTTTTAATGTATATCGATATCCATTTACTCAGAACGTCGTCATCTCCACCAACGCATTCAATATCACGGCTACACCTATAGTTGATAAACATAGAGTGATTGACATTGATTACAAGATCAACATCAATGATCCACATCAGCAGAGCAACAACTATATAAACAACTATACCACCATACAGATCACTAGCAATCTGTTGACCATAGAGCAATTGATATCAAATGTTTTGGACATCAATATATATGCCAATAGATATTTACCATTCCTCAATATATCAACTATTGAAAATTATAAAGATCATATCAATGTCCGTTTCAACAATGCTCCTTTGCATTTTGATACTGAAAAAGTATATGATAGTGATATTGGAGAATGTTATATAACTAAAAATGGGTTACATAACTCTATCTTGATGACCAATGGAGTACCATTTGGTAGTCTAGCACAAGTGATATCAAATATGTTTGGTGCTATAGAGAATGATGATATTCGCTATAACATTATTATCAATCTACACAAAGGTCATTATCTGCCAGTTCAGAGTCGCAACCGATTAATCAGCAATGACAATCTTGTACATCCGATGAAAACATTTCTGAAAATCTCCATATTTCATGCCATCATCCGATTGATAGTTAATAGGAATCCTAATATAAATTATGAGTTATATTTTCCACAAATGACAGAGATTATTTCTATTTCAAATTATTATCGCTATCATGGCAACCAGACCATACCATTGATCAATATGGATAATGGAATATTTTTCGATAGCAAGATGTGGGAGAATGGAAGATTAAATGATGAAACACTATTTTATGTATTTAAGAAGATTTTAAATTTCTACTCCACTAAAGATGCTTCAGGAGCATATCCGACACCATCTACTGCGTTGACATTAAAAATATATGCTACTTTAATGCTAGTGATCTCGGATAAATATAAAGTTAATGTAAATTCATTAATTCCCATCACAGGGGAAATCCCTGGAGATATTGATGAATTTGTAGCTAGCAATATTAACAACGATATTATTAATGTTATTAGTAATAGCGATATTATTAATGATATTAGTAATAGCGATCTTGGGCATCTATTGGATCAATGGTTTAGTCGAAAGAGCGGATATGTCGAACCACATCTAGAAAATTCAGAAAAGAAAAATATTGATATCAAAATCAAAAATAAATTATTACTAATATTTCAAACATTTGCTGATCTATATTTCAATATAGGCAAAAAATTAAAATGGACAGAGATAGGGTATGGTGTTTTCCAAAATCCCGTGGCCCCAAAAATTATCATTACCAATGATAACATTCAAAAAGAAGTAAATGGATTTTATATCAAAAAAACACATTCTATATATCTTAATGAGACCATATTATATCGACATGCCAATAATATTATCGGGAATTTTAAAATCATTGCATATAACAATAAAGCGTCATATAGGCGTAATCTCATTGATTATCTATCAGGGACCAGCATGGGTAAATACATCGGTAATCTGATTCCTGCTGCGATACTTATACATGAATTACAACACAGCATTCTTGGTGATCAATTGGATACTTCACATCAACCAATCAACATCAATGGCACTCGTATCCCATGGGAAAATGCTTGTGAATTTGTATATAAAAAGATTATGGAATACAATTTCTTTGATCTGTTGAGTGAAGAATATAGCAAAATATCAAATATTATTACAAGTAAATAATTTTATATTTCAAGAATTATCATATTTTTTAAAAATATGATAGGGTTTTTTATATATTATCGATAACTATTTATTGCAGCATCAAATAGTGGAGTATATGTATACGATAGATGTGTTCCATCAAGATAATATTCAGGTTTTAAGGTATCATTGTCCACCAATTCATCAACAAAATTTAGCCAATGCAAACAAGGATGCTGTTCAACAGTACTTTTTAATAATTTATTAAATATGTTGACAATAAATCTGGTGATATCCAAGGCTGGTGACACTGGATGTATATGTATGATGTAACCATAATTCTGAACCAATTGTAGACATCGATTAATATATATGTCGATGGTTTTTTGGCAGGCTTCAGCTAAAGTTTCATATCGAGCTTTCGACATAGATACCAGAAATCCTTCTCTACAATCAATTTCACCAAAGATGAGGACGATCTCAGATCCGTGAGGTATATTGGATATTGCGCATTCAAAACTCTTGCGTGGATAAAAATGGCAATCAGGTCTCAAATACCACGCTTTCATGCCAGTTACTAGATATGGTATACAAATATGCTTGTTTTTGTTATTATTGCCATTATTATCATTAGAATTATTTATACTAACATCGTCATGGTTGCTATCATCACTACCAATACCATTAATACATTTATTATCAACACCATCAATACATCTATTACTACCACTATTACCATTATTATCATCAGAATTATTTATACTAACATTGTCATGGTTGCTATCATCACTACCAATACCATTAATACATTTATTATCAACACCATCAATACATCTATTACTACCACTACATCTCCTATTAATAGCATGCCACGCCAAGGGGTGGGTATGGCTATCGCCCACGATGTATAACTTACGACATGATGATTCTTCATATTCATTCAATAGATCATTCCTATCCAGCAATAACTGGCGTACGCAACTGTAATGTGCATGTTCATTCCTTGCTATGGTTAAATGGAGTTCCCTATCAGCTTTGATAACATCCAATATCGGTATCATGTATTTTGCTAATTGTATTTTACCAGACAAATATAATATTTTAACCAATGTAAAATATATACATATGAGGGATAATTGCTTGTTATTATAAGTTGTTGATGGTACAACAACATCAAACAATTTTCCTTTTAATATATTTTTCAAAGATGGTGATTTTAAATTACCAATGGTCGTAGACGTTTGATACGTCATTATCATATCGATGGCCTCATTGTACTTGAATTGTGATTCCAATATATGAATGATGGATAGTACATTGGATTCTTCATGTTGTGAAGATAATGATCTGGTCATCGTATAATAGTTTAGGGCAATGTCAATACACCCTATATCACGAATTATATTGCCAACAAAAGACAATATTTGTGCTCTTTTACCAAGACCTATATTTTTGGTAATGAAATCAGACATCATCTGGTGTCCAATGGACTGCAAACTATGACCACGACTACTATTATGATCACGACTACTATTATGATCACGACTACTATTATGATCACGATTACTATTATGATCACGACTACTATTATGATCACAACAACTATTATTTTCATTGGGACAATATGTAAAAAATGTTCTTAATAATGTTTTCATATGTTTTTCGCCAATACTATTATTTAATATGGCTTGCATTATGATCTGGAATGTATTTTGATATCGGGAGGTGTATAAAGATGCATAAGCAAACACTATAGATACATTTATATTTTGTGGATGTGTTTTCATCAATGCGGATGATAATTTAAATGCTTTATTATAATTGTTCTCTGAAATATAACTATAGCATAGTGAAATAATATATGTTGTATCTTTGCGAATAAATGGATATCTTTTACCAATATCTTTAATGATATTGTATGATCTTAATTCAATGACGCACGTTAGCAGTAGTACTATGGCTTCTGTGCTACGATCGATAACCTGATATAACAATATGCAAGCTTCGGCATATCTTTCGGCGTTGATTAATATTGTTGATGTTTTTAATATCAGAGATACATTTTGTGGACTGGATGATAATAAAAGCATATATGCTTTTTTAAGTTTAAGAATGTTATCTGAAGCCAATGCATGTTTGATATCTACCTTGTCGCGAAGTAACGATGTTAATGTTGATAATGTGTTCAATGATGAACTTTTTGGATGATATGATAATCCATATACACAACACATGTGTGCTTCATCAATGTGACATAGATCTATCAGTATTTTGGTTAGTTGGACATATATATCTTCATTTTTGACGTCAAAATATAAATTTAATGTAATGTTCATCAATGCTAACAGATTATCTAACATATTTGGTTTGGATGTCATATCATTTTTCGCATCGATTAAAATATGAGTTGATGAATGTTGTTGTGAGCTACTTGACACAGCAATTGACGAGTAATGTCGTAAACTATTTGATTCATCAATTGATGAATGTTGTGTTAAACTATTTGATTCATCAATTGATGCATGTTGTGTTAAACTATTTGATGCATTGGTTGATGAATGTAGTGGTGGATTATTTGATGTATTGGTTGATGAACTACTTGATGTATCGGTTGATGAATGTAGTGGTGGACTATTTGATGTATCGGTTGATGAATGTTGTGGTGGACTGTTTGATGTATTGGTTGATGAACTACTTGATGTATCAAGTGTTGAATGTTGTGATGAATTACTTGATATATCAGTTGATAAATGATGTGATGTACTTGCCATATTATTTACCATGTCATTTTCATATCTATAGATATTATTTATTGTTCATCAAGTCGCGTTGCAAACAACACTCAATGACAGACAAGATGAAAAGAATCGAAAATTAAATAAATTAAAAATATGCAATCTATAAATGACCATCAATGAATATTCAACGATAGATGAAATGAAAGATCTCATCCGAGAACATCGAGATGAGATTAAAGAATCAAGAATACCTACAAAAAAAAGTGAAATATGGACATTGATTAGAAAATATGATCTCCATAAATTGAAAAGACCCATACAAACTAAAACCCCCATCAAAACACCTAAGAAATCCCCAAAGAAATCACCTAATAAATCCCCAAAGAAATCACCTAATAAATCCCCAAAGAAATCGCCAAAGAAATCACCTAATAAATCACCCAAGAAATCACTCAAGAAATCACCTAAGAAGGTACTAAGATCAAAAAGTATACCAACCCCCATCTCGAATAAAAAAGAGACCATTGTTAAAAGCAAGATATTTGGGTCGGTTAGTCCATCCAGATTATCAAAACAATCAAGAAATATAGAACCACCAACACATATGTTGGCTAGTGAACAAAAAGCATGTCCACGTGTATGTACACCCAAAACAGTGGCTGAATCTGAAAGGATATTTGATAAGATTTGTAAACAATATCCATACAATATTTATTGTTTGAGAAATGTTGCTGCGAATAATTCTACTAAAGCAACAACTCCCACCATTTCTTCTAGATTATCTTTAAATAAAGCAACAACTCCCACCATTTCTTCTAGATTATCTTCAAATAAAACAACAACCCCTACCATTTCTTCTAGATTATCTTCAAATAAAACAACAACCCCTACCATTTCTTCTAGATTGTCGTCGAAAAATGCAAACGCGTCGGGTGGAGAACATTTAAACATACCTAATTTTGGTATTATTGTGGATGATAACGGTAATGGTATTGCGGTCACCGACAAGACTGGCAACATTGAACTACTTCCTAAACCCATAGAAGCATCCATTGTGAATATTGCAGATGAGGCTGGAACAGTACCCATTGTTCAAGTGTTACCAATTGATGATGAAGATATACCTGAAATTGTTGGGGATTTTAAACCTATTACAGCAGCACATAATAATGATCTACTTGGTGACATTCGAAAAGGGCTTGCATTGAAGAAAAATAATGCTGTATCAAAGTGCGGTGTTGGATTTTATTGGTCAAATAGTCTTAAAGCATGTGTGGCATTGAAAGGAAACGAGAAACAACAACAACAATTAGTTAATATTCTAGGTAATGCATTGGCTGGTCGCCGAGAAGCTATTGGCAGCTCAAATGATTCTAGATTGTCTAGCAGATCAAGCTACAAATGGGATGATTAATATTAATTTGGAACAACTAATAATAATAATAAATATTATTTTGAAACAGATCGTCTAACTTGTTATTTTGAAATCAAGAATATTAGATTCATATAATAAATATGTATTCAAACAATCATAGTAACTATTGTCGTTGGTGTTGATTTGAAATCTACTATATTAGATTCCAATAATAATCATATATTTAAATAATCATAGTTACTATGATCATTGTGTCAAATCAAAAACAAATGATGTCAATTTAAAATTGGTAACATTAGATTCAAATAATAAAACGTATTTAAACAATGATAATCTATATATTATCATTGATGTTAAATTGAAATCATCAGTATTGGATACAAATAATAAAGATGCATTTAAAATACATAATGATCGTTAGTGTCGAATTGAAATAGATTGGTATTGATTTGGAACAAGCAATATTAGATTCAGATAATAAATATGTATTTAAACAATGATAA
>FSSH01004552.1_pt2 | contig 15539 bp, 16 predicted proteins | sample 1166101 | NCBI WGS metagenome assembly FSSH01 (sample SAMEA32972668, study PRJEB13176) | freshwater metagenome | biome: Drinking water system; feature: Biomass in drinking water that filtered by 0.45 um membrane; material: drinking water | place: USA | collected 2012-12-20 | depth 0 m | reverse complement strand
TCGGCGAGCATCGCGTCGAGCGCCGCGCGGTCGTGCACCGCTCCGCGCATAACCACCGTATCGATCGCCCGCGTCGCCGCAATATCGGCCAGCGGATTGCGCGTCAGCAGCACCAGATCGGCCGCCATGCCCGGCTTGATCGCGCCATAGCGACCCAGCCAGCCGAACCACGCCGGCCCCGCGCGCGTCGCCGACGCCAGCGCCTGCGCCGGGGTCAGCCCCTTGTCGACGAGCAGCGCGATCTCGTCGTGCAGGCCAAAGCCCGGATAGTTGAAGCTGTTGAGGAAACCGGCGTCGGTCCCGGCGATGATCGACACCCCCGCCTCGGCCAGCATCGGCAGGATCGTTCCGACATCCTCGATCTGCTGGTGCCGCGCCGCGATGGGGGCGGCGTCCGCCTTCGCCGCGCGCTCGACCCGCCAGGCATAGGTCTGGCGCAGTTTCGGCCCGACATAGGCGAGGCCCGCGTCCTTCGAATGATCGTCGCGGTCGAGATAGGCGATGATCCGGCTGCCGTTTAGCGTCGGGGTGACAAACACCCCCTGCGCCGCGAAGCGACGATAGGCGGCCATCGCGGTCGCGCGGTCGAACCCGGCTCCCAGACGGCGGTTCGCCTCGGCACGGTCGATCCGGCCTGCAGCGAAGTCGGCGGCGATTGCAGCCTCGTCTTTCGCGCCCGCATGATAGGCATAGTCGAGATGCTCGATCGAGCTGATCCCGGCATCGACCGCCTGCTGCACCGTCAACGCCATCGGGATATGCCCCGACGTGCGCAGCCCCAGCGCCTTCGCCTTGCCCAGCGCATAGAGGAAGAGTTCGGGCTTCAGCGTGCTGTCGGTGATCTTGACGAAATCGACCTTGTCGCGATCCTTGAGCCGGATGAGCGCCGCATCGACATCGGCCTCGCTGCCGACCTCGATCGTACCCTTCCACAGCGGCGCAATCCCCTCGATCTTGGCGCCCGAGGTCAGCAGGCGCGGGCCGAACAGGCGGCCGTCCGCGATCTCGCTCCGCCAGCCAAGCACCTGATCCGGCAGATCGCCCGACGCATCGCGGATCGTCGTGATCCCGTTCGCGACATACAGCGGCAGCAGCGCCCTGTTCTCGTCGATCAGGTCAGGACCCCCGCCGAAATGGACGTGCATGTCCCACAATCCGGGGATCAGGAACTTGCCTTTGCCATCGACCTGCCGCGCCGCCCGCCAATCGCGCGCAATCATGGCGTCGGGGCCAACCGCGACGATATCTGCCCCGCGCAAGACGACCGCCTGCCCCGCTTCGGCTTTTGCAGCCTCGACATCGACCAATGTGACATCGCGGATGATGACATCACCCTGTTGCGCCGCCGCCGATACAGGCGCCACGACGGCGAGCAGGGTGGATACGAGCGCGGCAAGCAGACGCTTCATGGCGGGGGAATCCTTCCGAACAGGAAAGTCCCTTAACGCCGCAACGGCGGGTACAACAAGATCAGAAAAATGGTGGGCGCTGACGGGCTCGAACCGCCGACCCTCTCGGTGTAAACGAGATGCTCTACCAACTGAGCTAACCGCCCGGACCGTCCGGGCGTCGTACCGGATGCAGGCGAGGCGGTGCAAGCCCCCGCTACGAATCCGGACGTCCGGGCTCATGACATACAGGATGATGTCGATGGCGACGCCCAGGGACCTCAAGGTCCAGATGGCAGCCGAAACGCGGGCACGCGAACGGGCACAGGCCCTCGCCAAAGCCGAAGCAGCGCGTGCAGCACGCGCCGAATCCGCGCTCGCCGACATGACGGCGGATCGCGATCGGTGGAAGGCCCGGGCGCAAGCATTCGAGCCACAGGCAGTTTCAGGAAGCGAATCGTGGCAGGGCTGAAGGATAAGCGCGGCTTCATCGACAAGGACCGCATCGACCTGTCCGAGAGGAAGGCGGTCGAGTATTGGATGAAGCGCTGGGGCGTAACCCAGGATCAGATCGTCAGCGCCCACCGCAAGGTCGGCCGCATGGTCAAGGACATCGCGACCGAACTTGGCAAGAAGCGCTGACTCGGAGCGCTGAGATCGGACCGTCCGACGGGTCAGAGTCAGTAGGGAGTGCCGTAAAAGGGTACGGCTCGCGGGACGCCACGATCGTAGCGGACCGGCCGATCGTAACGGCCTTCATACGCGCCGAGATACGGGTCGAGGCCCGGATCGCGATAGTTGCCGTTGTTAACGCCGGCCGACCGGTCGTTGCCGCTCAGGGCCGAGTAGGGCGAAAGGCCGCTTCCTCCACCGCCTCCGCCGCCGCCGCGCGCGAAAGCAGGCGTTGAGAGTGCCGCCACGATCGCCGTAGCGAGGACCAGCCGGTTTTGGATCATCATCGTGACCACCTTCACGAATTCGGAGGCTTGCGATCAAACCCAGGCAAAGGATGCCGGTTCCAAATCGCCAGCGGATGTTCGGGGTCGCGAAGCATCCCTACCACCAACGTGGCACGAGGCGTGCTGGAAGCATTCGCAGCTGGATGGTGACCGGAGGGTGAGCTGAGCAGCATCGGCATCTCCGCCGTGGATCTCGACCGGCCGGCGCTTCTCACCATCTGGCCACTCTGCGACATCACTGCGAAAGGTGTCGAGCCGCAGGAGGTGTCGAGTCTGCGCGCAGCTTTTGCGGAAGCGTTTTTCGCGCTGCGTGGCGGGACGGGCTCGCCCTGGATCATCACCGATAGCGGCCTCATCCTCACCCCTTCGAGTCTGGTGGCGCTCATGGCTCATTCCGACGAGTTCGATTCGACGTCGATTTAACTCGACCCTAACCATTGGTGGTCATCGATCCTCGACGAGATCCGAGCCTGCCACCCGTTAGGTCGAGGAGCAAAGATGTTCTTGCTCATGTTTGCCGCGATCGGCGGAGGTCTGGCGACGGCGTCGATCCTGTCGCCTTTCGGAGGCGTCGTTGCAGCGCTCTCCGCGCCTCTGGGCGGAAGCCTCTGCGCCGTCCTGGCGGCGATCCATCTCACCCGCCGCTCGACGCACGAATCGGACGCGAATTGGGACATCGACACGCAGACCGATGCGATGGTGGCGTCTCTGCGCGATCTTGCCGCTCAATCGGCCAAGCCCGAACTCGAAGCTGGCCCCGAAGCCGCCGAAGAGCCGAAGCGCGCGCATAGGGCCTGACTATCGATCGGCTGATACGGCCGATCCGAATTCGGCCATCGATCCAAGTCGCTTTCGCCGACCGTGGTCGCGTGATCTCGCCACGGCGACAGGGTGCTCGACGTAAGCTCGCCGAAACCCACCTGCGGGCAGTTTCCTGGAGCCTCATCTGCCCCGCACAGAACGATGCGCCGGCAAGAGCGGCTGCGCAGAGGCAGGAATCTTGCTGCGTCCGCCTTTCGAGGGGCTCGGGGGTTCCGATGGACCACGCACCACTGACCAAGTCGGCCTTCCGCTCACCGGCGATCCTGCTTTCGGGGCCGGTGAACGACGACATGTACCGTGAATTCAGGCGCCAACTCGACGCCACGTCCGAGCGTGCCGTGGTCGTCATCGAGCTGTCGACCCTCGGCGGCGACCCGGAAGTAGCCCGAATGATGGGCGAGGACATTCGCTTCCATAGCGAGCTCGAACCCGGTCGCCGGTTCGCCTTCCTCGGCAAGGCTGCGATCTATTCCGCCGGCACCACCTTCATGAGCTTCTTCGCACGTCGCAACCGCTACCTTACGCGAGGGACGCGGCTGATGATCCACCAGCGGAAACTGTCGAAGGAGCTGAGGATCAATGGCCCTCTCACGACCTGCATCGCCACGGTAACCGCAACCCTGCACGAGATCGAAGCCTCCATTGCGATTCAGAACGAAGGTTTCGCCAACCTGATCGCCGGCTCCGAGGTGACGATGGACGAGGTCCTCCAGCGGGCGCCGTCGAACTGGTACATCGAGGCGGAAGAAGCCCGGGCGCTGGGTTTGATTGAAGCGGTGCTCTGAGCGGCGATCTGCACGGTCGAGATGGTCGGCAAGCCATCCCTCCTACTCCGCGAGCAAGGCTTTGAGACGATTGATGCATCCATTGAAGCAGGGCCGAGTTCAGGACAGGGCTCGAAATCAACAAATTATCCGGCTGCGCAGCACAGTGCGCCGCAACATCACACTTGGTGAAATCAGATGACACATGATAGATCGGAGAGCCCAAAACAGAGGCGGAGTTTCTAGAATGACGATGGTATTTCGTATTTCTACTGCAGTCGCAGCATTGGTCCTGACTGCTCCGATAACGGTGCTCCCGGCCGCGGCGAAGCCCGCCGGCCCGTCCAAGGTCATCGCGATGGTCGATACCGACAACGACGGAACGATCGATCTGAAGGAAGTCACCGCCGTCGCCAGCGCGGCCTTCGACAAGCTCGAGAAGGATGCCGACGGCACCCTCGATGCCAAGGAGCTCAAAGGCCGGATCAGCAAGGCCAGCCTGAAGGCCGCCGATCCGGATTCGGACGGCACCCTCGACAAGAAGGAATATCTCGCGGTCGTCGAAAGCCTGTTCAAGGCCGCCGATCCCGACAACGATGGCACTCTGGAAGCCAAGGAGCTCAAGAGCAAGGCCGGCAAGAGCCTGACCGCTCTGCTCAAGTAAGCTCTTCCGGCACCGGCGCCACTTGGCTCCGGTGCCGCACTCGTCCGACGCGACGCACCTCGCGAACGACGACCCAGGCGGCTCCGACGACCATCAGTGCGAGTGCGTACCACGTCGCCGCATAGACGAGGTGATTGTTCGAGAAGCTGACGACGGTGAGGCCGCCCACCGGCATGCGACCCTTTTCGGTGTCCGCATCGGCGTCGATGAAGTACGGCGCCATCTCGCGAAGTCCCTTCGCTGCCGCGATCGCCGCGACATCTCGCGAGTACCATCGACCGGCCTCAGCATCGTTTCGGCGCAGGAAGCCGCCGCCAGGCTCGCTCATGCGCAGCAGACCGGTGACCACCGCATTTTCCGGTTTGCGCGGGCGCGTGGCCGGATCGCGTCGCTCAGGCGGGACAAATCCGCGATTGATCAACACCGTCGTGCCATCCGCCTGACGCAGGGGCGTCATCACCCAATAGCCACCGCCGAGATCGGTGACGGCCTGGACCAGCGTCTCGCGGTCGTCCAGAAAGATCCCTTCGGCACGGACGCGCCGATACTCGTCGGCTGCGGCATTCACGGCCGCCCAATCCGCCCTGGCAGGAGGTGCCTCCGGCGTGGCGCCTATCCGGGCCTCAACCCTCGCGATGAGATCCCGCTTCCAGTCGAGGCGCTGCACCTGCCAGGTTCCGAGACCGAGGAAGGTTGCGAAGGCGAGGAGCAGGCCGAGCCCCAGAAGCGCGGTTCTTAGCCGAGAGAGTCGGTGTCCAGCATAGCCGGGGAGCGGTGCCTCCACCCAAGATGCCTCAGTGCATGTGCTTCTTCATATCCTCAACCGACATCGGCATCATATTCACGTTGAGGTGGTGCATGACCCAGAGCGAGCCGACCAGGGTGATGATCACGACGGTCGAGGTGAAGATCAGCGCCAGCACCGTCCAGCCGCCCTCGGCGCGAGTGTTCATGTGCAGAAAGTAGATCATGTGCACCACGACCTGCACCATGGCGAAAGCCATGACCACGATGCCGGTCACGCGGGAATCGCCGAGGACGTCTCCCATCACCAGCCAGAACGGGATTGCGGTGAGGATGGCGGCGAGAACGAAGCCGGTGACGTAGCCCTTGAAGGTGCCGTGAGGCTCGTCCTCGACCGAGTCCTTTCCGTGGGCCTCGACGGACTGCGCGGAGGTGGTCGAACTCATCGCAAGGTCCCCATCAGGTAGACGAAGCTGAACACGCCGATCCAGATCACGTCGAGGAAGTGCCAGAACATCGACAGACACATCAGCCGGCGCTTGTTGTCCTCCTGGAGGCCACGCTGGGCGACCTGAACCATCAGGACCGCGAGCCAGACGATGCCGACGGAGACGTGCAGCCCGTGGGTCCCGACGAGCACGAAGAAGGACGACAGGAAGGCGCTGCGCTGGGGCGTCGCGCCCTCATGGATCAGATGGCTGAACTCGTAGAGTTCGAGCGCCACGAAGGCGATGCCGAAGAGACCCGTGACGGCGAGCCAGAGCAGGGTCGCGCCGCGTCTCTCCTTCGCCATCTCCAGCATGGCAAAGCCATAGGTGATCGAGGAGAACAGGAGCATCGCGGTGTTGAGCGCGACGAGCTTGAGGTCGAAGAGATCCGCCGGCGACGGCCCAGCGGCGTAGTTTCGCCCGACCACCGCATGCGTGGCGAACAGAACCGCGAAGATGAGGCAGTCGCTCATCAGGTAGAGCCAGAACCCGATCAGGGTCGCCGGCGCATGAGGATGATCCTCGGTCTCGTAGAACCGAAGAGCTTCTTCGCGATCGGCGGTGGCGTCGGCTTGAGTTGCCATGTTGCTCACGCCTGTGCCGCGGCGAGCATGCGGGTGTGCTGCGCCTCGACGCTCACCACCGTCTCGGCCGGAATGGTGGTGTCGCGGTTGTAGTTGAAGGTGTGAACGATCGCTACGACCACGATTCCCGTGATGGCGAGCGCCGCCAGCGGCCACATGTACCAGATGACCGCGAAGGAGAAGACCGTGCTCAGGGCGCCGAGGATCACGCCCGTGCCGGTGTTCTTGGGCATGTGGATCGACCTGTAGCCCTCACGCGGGCGCTCGTATCCGCGTCGCTTCATGTCCCACCACGCGTCGTAGTCATGGATCACCGGCGTGAAGGCGAAGTTGTAGTCGGGCGGCGGCGAGGAGGTCGACCATTCGAGGGTCCGCCCGTGCCATGGATCGCCGCTGACGTCCCGCAGCTCCTCACGGCGGCGGTAGCTGACGAACAGCGTCATCATGAAGGACAGGATACCGAACAGGATCAGCACCGCGCCAAGGCCCGCGATGACGAACCAGACCTGCAGCGAGGGATCCTCGATCCGGTTGAGCCGGCGCGTCACGCCCATCAGGCCGAGCAGGTAGAGCGGCATGAAGGCGACGTAGAAGCCGCTGAGCCAGAACCAGAACGACACCTTCCCCCAGAACGGATCGAGCTTGTATCCGAAAGCCTTGGGGTACCAGTAGGTGATGCCGGCAAACATCCCGAAGAGCACGCCGCCGATGATGACGTTGTGGAAGTGGGCGACCAGGAACAGGCTGTTGTGGAGCACGAAGTCGGCCGGCGGCACCGCGAGAAGCACGCCGGTCATGCCGCCGATGACGAAGGTCACCATGAAGCCGAGCGTCCACAGCATCGGCACCTCGAACCGGATGCGGCCGCGATACATCGTGAACAGCCAGTTGAAGATCTTGGCGCCCGTCGGGATCGAGATGATCATCGTGGTGATCCCGAAGAACGAGTTTACCGACGCGCCCGAGCCCATCGTGAAGAAGTGGTGCAGCCACACGAGGTAGGCGAGGATGGTGATGACCACGAGGGCGTAGACCATCGAGGCGTAGCCGAAGAGGCGCTTCGACGAATAGGTCGAGACGATCTCGGAGAAGACTCCGAAGGCCGGAAGGATCAGGATGTAGACTTCGGGATGGCCCCAGATCCAGATCAGGTTCACGTACATCATCGGGTTGCCGCCGAGATCGTTCGTGAAGAAGTGGGTGCCGACGTAGCGGTCCATCGACAGGAGCGCGAGGACGGCCGTGAGGATCGGGAAGGCGGCGACGATCAGCACGTTGGTGCAGAGCGCCGACCACACGAAGATCGGCATCTTCATCATGGTCATGCCCGGCGCGCGCATCTTGATGATGGTCGCGATCAGGTTGATGCCCGACAGCAATGTCCCGATGCCGGCAATCTGCAACGCCCAGATGTAATAGTCGACCCCGACGCCGGGACTGTATTCCGCGCCCGAGAGCGGCGGCATGGCGAGCCAGCCGGTGCGGGCGAACTCGCCGACGAACAGCGACACCATGACGGTCGCCGCGCCGCTGACCGTCATCCAGAAGCTGAAATTGTTGAGGAACGGGAAGGCGACGTCGCGCGCGCCGATCTGCAGCGGGACGACGTAGTTCATCAGTCCCGTGACGAGCGGCATCGCCACGAAGAAGATCATGATCACGCCGTGCGCCGTGAAGATCTGGTCATAATGGTGCGGCGGGAGGTAGCCTTCGTTGGCCCCGAACGCGATGGCCTGCTGGCTGCGCATCAGGAGCGCGTCGGAGAAGCCGCGCAGCAGCATCACCAGGGCGAGGATGATGTACATGATGCCGATCTTCTTGTGATCGACGCTCGTGAACCACTCGCGCCAGAGCACGCCCCAGAATCGAAAATACGTGATCGCGCCGAGGAGCGCCGTGCCGCCGAGTACGACGCCGATGAAGGTCACGATCAGGATCGGGTCATGCAGGGGGATGGCGTCCCAGGTCAGGCGCCCGAAGACGAGCTTCTGAAGGTCGGGATTGGAGAACATGCGCTGGGCCAGTTCTTTCTCGTCGGGTCAGTTGTTCAATTGAGCGGGTGCTGACCCGCCATGGTCGTGATGTCCGTGTCCCTTGTGCGGATCGGCCTTGCTCGGCTCCTCGCGCGAGCCGCCGGACTTCACGCCCTCCGGTTTCTCGTCGCTCCTTGATTCGCGCCCCGAAGCCGGGAAGGTCGCACCCGGCGCCTCGTCGCCCTGCTGGCCATGACGGTTGTCGTATTCGAGTCGTGTCCGGTTCGCCTGGCTATTCTTGCCAGCACCTCCCCTGGCGTCGATGTTCATCATCTCGCTCATGCACATCTTGCCCGGGTAGGCGCACATATTGAGGATCGCCTTGTACAGACCGGGATCGACGGTGCCGAAGTAGCGCACCGGCTCAGCTTCGCTCGGCTTCTCGAGGGCGATGTACTCCTCGCGGCCAAGGGGCTTGCCTTCGGACTTGATCTTGCCGACCCACCTGTCGAATTCGCTCCTGTCGGCCAGCCCGTGGAACTTGAAGTTCATCTTCGAGAAGCCCGAGCCGCTGTAGTTTCCCGAGAAGCCGTTGAAGACGCCCGGCTTGTTGATCACGGCGTGAAGCTTCGTCTCCATGCCGGCCATGGTGTAGATCTGGCCGGCCAGCGCCGGGATGAAGAACGTGTTCATGACGCTCGCCGAAGTGAGCTTGAAATTGATCGGCACGTCCACGGGCGCGGCGAGTTCGTTCACGGTGGCGATGCCCTGGTCGGGGTAGAAGAACAGCCACTTCCAATCGAGGGCGACGACCTCGACGGTGATCGGCTTCACGTCGGCGGGGATCGGCCGGTTGCGGTCGAGCCTACCGAGTGGCCTGTACGGATCGAGGAGGTGGGTGCTGATCCAGGTCAGCGCGCCGAGGGCGATCACGATGGCGAGCGGCGCCGCCCAGATCACGACCTCGAGCTGCGTCGAGTGGTGCCAGTCGGGATCGTAGGTCGCCTCGGTATTCGTATGACGGTAGCGCCAGGCGAAGAGCAGCGTCAGCGCGATCACCGGGACGATGATGAGGAGCATCAACCCCGTCGAGGCGAGAATGAGGTCGCGCTGCTGCACCGCGACGTCGCCTGACGGGTTCATCGACACCACGTTGCAGCCTGAAAGCAGACCGCCGAACACAACCGCGAGCGGTGCCAAAATGATCGCGCGGGAGAGGCGGGACGGCATCCGATCTGGAATCATCATCGAAGACAAGGCCGGCATCCGAGCGAGGGCGGGATCGGCTTCTCGCCCTTGCGGGCCTACCGATGCAGATGGCGTTCTCCCGCGCTGCAACAACCTTTTGCGCCGTTTTCGGACCGCGTGTCGCAGCCGGTCACGACGCTCCGGAATGCCCGCGCGACGTCGCTTTACTCCTGCGGGGAAGGCGCCGCGTCAACTGGTCCGGTTACATCCCAACCGTGCAGCCGATGCCGGAGCGGCCATCCGTCGGAAAAGATTTCCCGTACCCGGTCGACCTCCACGCTTCACCCCGCCGCATCGGCCTGCGCTTTGACGCCAGGCCCGGGTTGATCATATCTCACCACCATGGGGTGCGAGGCGGGTGCCCATCACGGATCAGCATGGAGCGACGCGTCTTTCCGATGAGTTCAGATCAGGCGCTCCCCAACTCCCGCGCCCTCGAGCGCGACGCGCATCTCGCGATGAGCGAGCACAAGGTCGCGCCGAGCGAGATCGCCATCGGCGTGGTGATCGGCCGGATGTCGGAATATTTCGACTTCTTCGTCTTCGGCATCGGCTCGGTTCTGGTGTTTCCGAAGGTGTTCTTCCCCTTCCTCGAACCGCTCCAGGCAACGCTTGCCTCCTTCGCCATCTTCGCGCTCGCCTTCGTCGCCCGTCCTCTCGGCACGATCCTGTTCATGGAGATCGGCCGCCGCCACGGCCGCTTTGTCAAGCTGACCATCGCGCTGTTCCTGCTCGGCGGTTCGACGGCGGCGGTGAGCTTCCTTCCGAGCTACGAGACGATCGGCATTGCTTCGATCCTCCTCCTCGCCGCCTTCCGGATCGGCCAGGGTCTGGCGCTCGGCGGCGCCTGGGACGGGCTCGCCTCCCTGCTGGCGCTCAATGCGCCCAAGGAGCATCGCGGCTGGTACGCGATGATCCCGCAGACCGGGGCACCGCTCGGGTTCATGCTGGCGAGCCTCCTGTTCGCGTTCTTCCTCATGAACCTCTCGACGGACGACTTCGTCGATTGGGGCTGGCGCTACCCGTTCTACGTCGCATTCGCGGTGAACGTCGTCGCCCTGTTCGCGCGGCTTCGCCTCATCGCCACCGAGGATTTCACCATGCTCCTCGACCAGAGCGAGCTGCGGCCGGCTCCGATCGCCGAGGTGGTCGGCGTCAACGGGCGGGTCATCCTCATCGGCGCCTTCGTGCCGCTGGCGAGCTTTGCGTTGTTCCACCTCGTCACGGTGTTTCCGATCAGCTGGATCGTGCTCTACACCCAGCGCTCCGCGGGCGAGTTCCTGATGGTCCAGTTCGTCGGCGCGATGGTCTGCCTCGGCGCGATCATCGCCTCCGGGCTGATCGCCGACCAGATTGGACGCCGTCGCCTGCTGGAAGTCGCCGCCGGCCTCGTCGCGTTGTTCGCCCTGGCGAGCATCGTGGCTCCGATCCTGTTCGACGAATCCGCGATCGGACAGACCATCTACGTCATCGTCGGCTTCGCCCTGCTCGGCCTGTCCTACGGTCAGAGCACCGGGGCGGCGACCTCGAACTTCGCGCAGCGCTATCGCTATACCGGTGCGGCGCTGACCTCCGACCTCGCATGGTTGATCGGAGCAGGCTTCGCGCCCCTCGTGGCGCTGAGCCTGTCGAGCAAGTTCGGCCTCGCCTGCGTCGGCGTCTACCTGCTCTCGGGCGCTGCCTGCACCCTCATGGCGGTCCGCTTCAACACGCCGGAGATGCGCCAGGCCTGACTCATGGTCACCGCGTCGGCACCGCCTCGGTGCCGCACCAATCGGCGACGAACAACGCCATGGCGGTGGTCACGCGCTGGAGCGAGGACAGGCTGACGCGCTCGTCGAAGCCGTGGATGTTCTCGGCGATCGGCCCGTAGCACAGGGCCGGCACGCGGTCGTATAGGGCATGCACCCTGGCATCGAGGTAGCAGGGCATGGTCACATCCTGCAGCGCCTCGCCCATCGCGGTTCTGTGTGCCTCGGCGAGGGCCGCCTCTGCCGTCGATCCTTGTTCGAGGACGTAGCCCTCGGAGAAGAACCCGTCGAAGGTCACCTGGGGCGGTGAGTGAGACAGGAATGGGTCCGAGCGCGCGAAGGCGTCGATGCAGGCTTCGACCTCGCGGGCGGCCTCCGCCGCAGCCACGCCCGGATAGATCGCGAGGCGGCAGGCGGCCCGGCACCAGGCCGGCACCGACGAGGTCCAGTCCCCACCCTCGATCCGGCCGACATTGAGGTTGATCGGGTGAGCGAGACCCGCAAAATGCGAATGGGCCCTACGGCGTTCGTTCCAGGCGGTCTCCAGCGCGCGCAGGGCTGAGACGACGCGGTAGACCGCATCGATCGCGTTGGCCCCGTCCCCCATGGCACGGACATGGACCGGCCGCCCCCGAACCTCCACCGTGAACCAGAGCACGCCGGTATTGGCCCGGACCAGCCGCTCGTCCATCGGCTCGGGGATCAGCACGGCGTCGGCGCTGTAGCCCGCGAGATGAGCCATCAGGGCGCCGTTGCCGGTGGATTCTTCCTCGATCACCGATTGGATGGTCACTGGGGCAGCAGGCTGCAGGCCGAGCCGTCTTAAGGCGTCGAGGGCGAAGAGATTGGCAGCATGGCCGGCCTTCATGTCGGCGGCGCCGCGCCCATAGAGCCAATCGCCGTCGATCACAGGCTCGAAGGGCGGACGGGTCCAGAGGTCCGCCGGCCCCGGCGGCACCACGTCGACGTGCCCTTGCAGGATCAGCGACCGCCCAGCGTGGCTTTGAGGCCGATGCAGCCCCACGACAATGGGCGCGTCGGAATGATCCGGAGTGATCGCGCCGCCGCCGGGATGTGCCGCGATCGCGGCGGCATCGATGGCGAACCGCTCCACTGCATAGCCTCGCTCCGCCAGGGTCTCAGCGACGAAATCCTGCACGTCGTGCTCTGCGCCCCTGGTAGAGGCGAACCTAACGAGCGCCTGGGTATGAGCAATCTGTCCGTCGAACCCTTGGGCGACCGAAGCAGCGATCTCGGCGAAAAGCCCCTCATCACGCTTCATAGCGCCACCTTGTCCATCGCCTTCCTCGCCGGGTGCTCAGACGAAGCAACTGCCATCGGTTTCGCAATTTTCGGCCGTTCCGGCGGGTACGATGAGCGTCGTCGGGTTGAACATAAGTAAGTCGGAGGCCGTTGAGACCGGTAGCGAAACGAAAATCCCGGAGGAAACCCATGACGACCAGGACACTCGCCCTCGCAGCCTGCTTTGCTTTGGCCCTGACCGGCGCGGCTCTGGCCCAAACTCCCGCGGGCGGCGGCAGCGCCGAGGGTAACGTGAACAATCCCGGAAGCATCAAGAGCAACAGCGAGAAGGCAATGGAGCGCAGCACCGGATCGGCGACGATGCCGGGCGCGACAACAGGTTCCACGACCGCCAACCCGGCCATGGTGCCGCCCGGTGCCGGACCTGCCGGAACCGGCATGGCGCCCGGCACCGGTGGAACCGCAGGTGGACCGGCCGGCACCAATCGCTGAGGGTCAAGCGAGACGAAGGGGGTCGGGCGTTTGCCCGGTCCCTTTCCTTTTCCAGTTCTGCACGGGGCCGCGATGAGTGACGAGCCTTCCTCCAGCGAAGCGGGCGGCGATCCCACCACGGTAAACATTTCCGAGCCGTGGACGAGGGCCTATTGGGCACGACGGTTCGAGGTGCCGGTCGAGCGCCTGGAAGCCGCCGTAGAAGCGGTCGGCCCGGAACCCGCAAAGGTCGCTGCGGAACTGGGCCTTCCCTGGCCCTTCGAGAAGACGGGCATCGTCTGATACGTTCCCGGGTATCATGAGTCGGGTTGCCGATAGGGATCGTCGTTAACCCGCCCGTGAGGTTGTCTTGGGGGCCATACCGATCCCACTTCCGGGTGCGGCGAACATCGTGTATCGAAACGGCATGGCTACCGAGCGGCACATCTTGCGCCTGCTGCTGGCAGCGATCGTCATGATCGCCGCCTACATGATGCCGTCTGTCGCCAGCGCCCACGAGGGACATGGCGCCAAGGGCCATGGCAGCCACCACTCGCACCAAGTCCATGACCTGAAACCGTCCGGATCGACTGAGGTGGCGACGACATCGGCGATGTCATCGGTGCGACCCGCTGCTGCCGTCATGGCGCCCGAAACGACCGAAGCTTGTTCCCCACGATGCCTCGCCTGTACCGGTTGCAGCGTGATAGGCTGCTGCGGTACGGCGGTCATCCTGGCATTTTCGGGTGGCCTTCCTCTGCGCATCGGCCATGCTGTCGTGTTGATCGCCGCGACCTCACCGACGCCATCGGGGATCGGACCCGAGGCGCTGGCCGAACCGCCGAGATCCCACGCGTAACGACCGCGCATCGCTTGCGATGCGCGCGAGACGGAAGGCATCCACGAAGAAGGGTGAGCTTCCAGTCCTTCGTTGGCGCAGGGATGGTTCCTTATCATGTCGATCCGATTTTCCGTCGCTGTCGCGGCGGCTCTGGTTACGGCCGCTTTGGCGCTGCCCGCCCGCGCTCATGAGGGGCATGATCACGGAGAGAAACCACCGCCTGTCTCGACGTCGCTCGCCCCGCGCGGCGAGGCTGCATCCGAGCATTTCGAGCTCGTCGCCGTCGCGGACGGCAGCCGCCTGATCCTCCATATCGATCGCTTCCGCACAAACGAGCCGGTGCGTGCGGCGAGCCTCGTCGTGGAAACGGTCGACGGACCGGTTACCGCTACGCCGGCCGGGGACGGCAGCTACCATGTCGCCGCGCCCTGGCTCGCGAAGGGCGGGCATCACGACCTGGTCGTCTCGATCACGGACGGAGCCGAAGCGGACATCCTCAGTCTCGACATCGACGTGCCGGCGCCGACGGCCTCTCCGGTGGCGGCAACCGATCGCGTCGCGACCTTCCAGGCCATCGCGTCAGACTTCGGCGCGCGCCTCTCCAGGCTCGACCCCATCATCGTCGCCGCGTCCGGCGGCTTCCTCCTCGGCCTCGTCGCGATGCGGCTCGGGCGCCGAAGCGGTGTGGCCGCAGCGGCCGTGTTGGCTCTCGCCGTGATGATCATGGCCGGTTCGTCGGCCTTCGCCCATGGCGATCATGCCGGCGACGAGAAGCCGATCCAGGGCGCAGCCCTATCCCCGCCGCGCGGCGCGTCAGGCGATCTCGCCCAACGCCTACCGGATGGCGCCGTCTTCGTGCCGAAACCGACGCAGCACCTCCTCGTTCTGCGTACCTCCCTGACGGAGCAGGCCAGTCACCGCCGCACCCTCGAACTGCCGGGGCGGGTCATCCCAGATCCGAATGCCAGCGGCATCGTCCAGAGCTCGGTCGGCGGGCGCCTCGGGCCGCCGGCATCGGGAATCTTCCCGCGTCTCGGGACACCCGTTCGCAAGGGCGACGTCCTCGCGACTGTGACGCCGCCGATCCAGGCGGTGGACATGTCGGACATGCGCCAGACCCAAGGGCAGATCGACCAGCAGCTCGCCATCGTCGCGCGTAGGGTCGAGCGGTTCACCAAGCTCGCCACCACGGGCGCGGTCGCTCAGACGCAGCTCGACGATGCTGTCGCCGAACTCAAGGGCCTGCAGGAGCGACGCGCCTCCCTCGACCTGACGCGCCGTGAGCCGGAAGCGCTGGTGGCACCAGTGGACGGCATCATCGCCCAGGCGGGCGCGGTCGCCGGCCAGATGGCCGCGCCGGGCACCATCCTGTTCCAGGTCGTCGATCCAAAACGCCTCTGGGTCGAGGCCCTGAGCTTCGACACCCTGACGGCGGCGCAGGATGCGAGCGCCCGCCTCGCGGACGGGCGCAGCCTCGCCCTCGCCTATCAGGGCTCCGGCCTCATCGACCGCAACCAGGCGGTGCCGGTGCAGTTCGCTGTCTCGGGCGAGACCGCCGAGGTCAGGGTCGGCCAGTTCG
>FSSH01002031.1_pt1 | contig 15594 bp, 11 predicted proteins | sample 1166101 | NCBI WGS metagenome assembly FSSH01 (sample SAMEA32972668, study PRJEB13176) | freshwater metagenome | biome: Drinking water system; feature: Biomass in drinking water that filtered by 0.45 um membrane; material: drinking water | place: USA | collected 2012-12-20 | depth 0 m | reverse complement strand
CCGTGGCCATCGGCGGCGTCAAGGCCATGCCGGCCGTGCGCGCGCTCGCCCGCAAGCTCAAGGTGGACCTCGCGCGCGTCCAGCCCAGCGGCGCCAATGGGGACGTCACCCTCGCCGACGTCAAGCGCGCCGCCGCCGCACCCGTGGGAGGGGCTTCAGCCCCGACCCCAACGCGCCACGCCGCCCCGCCGCCCGCACCGTATCGTGCTCCGGCCGCCGCCCGCCCCTCGGCGCCCACCGTCCGCGACGCCGACGCCAAGCTCGACCTCGACGACCCCATCCGCGGCGTGCGCCGCAACATGATCCGCACCATGTCCCAGGCCCACGCCGAAGTGGTGCCCACCTCGCTGATGGACGACGCCGACATCCACGCCTGGTCGCCGGGCGAGGACATCATGGCGCGCCTGATCCGCGCGCTGGGCGTGGCGGCGCAGGCCGTGCCGGCGCTCAACAGCTGGTTCAACGCCAAGGAAGGCACGCTGCGCCGGCATTCGCGCGTGGACGTGGGCATTGCGATTGATTCGCCCGACGGCCTGTTCGTGGCCAACCTGCGCGGCGCCGAGAAGCTCGACGCCTGGCAGATCCGCGGCGAACTCAACCGCATCCGCGACGGCGTGAAGGCCCGCAGCCTGCCGCCCGAGGACCTGCGCGACTACACGCTGATGCTGTCGAACTTCGGCGTGTTCGCCGGCAAGTACGCCACGCCCGTGGTGGTGCCGCCCTGCGTGTGCATCGTCGGCGCCGGCCGCCTGTACCACGCGGTGGTGCCGGTGCTGGGCGGGCTGGAAACGCACCGCCAGATGCCGATCTCGCTCACCTTCGACCACCGCGCCGCCACCGGCGGCGAGGCCGCGCGCTTCCTGCGCGCGCTGCTGGACGACCTGCAGCGGCCGAACTGACATGGCGCACAAGAGCCGCCTCGCCGGATTCATGATCGACTGCCAGGGCGGCGACCTCGGCCAGGCCGCGGCGTTCTGGAGCCAGGCCATCGGCCTGGCCGTGCTGGATCCCGACGAGGACGGGCTGGACCGCTACGCACTCCTCGACAAGCTTCGAGGCGACCTGCACGTGGAGGTGCAGAAAGTCGAACACGCGTCGCGCGTGCACCTGGACATCGAGACCGACGACATCGAGGCCGAGGTGGCCCGCCTCACCGGCCTGGGCGCCCGCGAGGTCTCGCGCCCGCACGGCGGCCGCTGGGTGGTGATGCAGGCCCCCACCGGCCACCGCTTCTGCGTGGTGCGGCCGAAGTCGCGGCTGACCCAGGCCAACGCCAACCGCTGGGACTGACCTCCCTCAATCCTCCATCACCTCGACCCGGTTTCGCCCACCGCGCTTGGCCAGGTAAAGGGCCTGGTCGGCGGCGCGGAAGACGGACTCGGGCTCGTCCCTGCCTGCACGGCCCATCGCCAGTCCCGCCGAGATGGTCACGGGCATCGGAAGGCCTGCCCGACCGGCGATTTCGCTGCGGATTCGCTCCACCACCGTGCGGGCTCCGGCCACCGGGGTACTGGGCATGATCACCAGGAACTCCTCGCCACCGTACCGCACCGCGATGTCGCCGCCGCGTACGCCGCGCGCAATCTCTTCACCCACCAGGCGCAGCACTTCGTCACCGGCCGCATGGCCCAGCGAGTCGTTGATGCGCTTGAAATGATCGATGTCCAGGATCGCCACCGAGAAGGGCGTGTTCCCGGCCTGCGCGTGTCCGGCGATGTCCTGTCGCGCTTTCTCAAGACCGGTACGGTTGAGCAGGCCGGTGAGCAGGTCGGTGCTGGCCTCGGTCGCCAGCTCGCTGTTCCTGGCCTCGAGCTGCTGTTTGTGGCGCAGCAATTCCCGGTTCACCAGTTCGCGTTCGGCCAATTGGCGCTGCGACTCCAGGTGGCTGCGGCGAAGCTCCAGCAGTTGCACGGCCAGCCTTGCCAGGGACTGCAGGGCCTCGAGCTGTTGCGGGTTGAGCTCCCGGGGCACCGTGTCCACCACGCACACCGTTCCCAGCGCGTGCCCCTCCGGCGTCACCATGGGCGCACCGGCGTAGAAGCGCAGGTGGTCCGGCCCGGTGACCTGCGGGTAGTGCCGGAATATCGGGTGCTGTGACGCGTCGTTGACGACCGTGAGATCCCCGGGGCGCCGGATGGCGACGTCGCAAAAAGCGATGCCGCGCTCGGTTTCCTCCCCTTCTATGCCCTCGGCGGCCTTGAACCACTGCCGATCTTCGGCGACGAAGGTCATCACGGCCTGCGGTGTCCCGCACACCTGGCGAGCCAGCCTTACGATGTCGTCGTAGGCGGTTTCAGGCAGCGTGTCGAGGACCCGGTAGCGGCGCAGCGCCTCCAGGCGCTCGCGTTCCGCAGCGGGTGACAGCGGTGGTGCCGAAGCGGTGGCCGTGCCCTGCATGGCGGGCTCCTCTCAAGATGCCGCAGTGTAGGCGCTTCCGGGATCAATGCAGCCTGAACCGGAACCCACGCCAGGCCCACGCGCCCGCCAGCACGGCCAGGAACGCCTTGTAGGCCAGCAGGCTGGCCAGCACCTGGCGCCAAATCGGCCCGGCCTCGATGCTGGTGCTGGCGATCGCGAAGCCCCAGCGCCCGGCGACGAAGCTGGCCAGGAAAGCCAGGCACAGCGCGGCCACGTCGTAGCGACGCCGCGCCGGCGTGCGCTCGAGCGTGCGCGGGTAGAACCAGTACAGCGCGCCCAGGATCGCAAACCAGGGCAGGAACAGGATCAGCGCGAGATCGGCGACGTTGGACATCAGTTTTCCTCCTCCACGAAGGCGGCCAGTGCGGCGACGGCGGCCTCCAGGGTGGCGCCGGCGGCCAGCTCGCCTACCCACACCTGCGCCAGGTGCACGCCCGCGCCTTCGACGTGCCGGAGCGCGGTGGCGCCTTCGCGCTTGAGCGCCGCGATGCGCTCGCCCGCTTCGCGCGGCGAGGCGTGGCCGACGCTCTGCATCAGCTCGGCGCCTTCGGCCGACAGCAGCTTGAAGTAGAACCGGCCGTCCTTCTCGCGGTACTGCTTGAACTGCGGCAGCGCCGACTTCGCCTTCGCGCCGGCCTTGGCCGCGGGCTGCGTGCGCAGGTCGCGCAGTCCCACCGCGTGGCGCAGCGCCTCCAGCAGCGGCGTGGCCACCTTGCGCGCCTTGATCGCACCTTCGCGCAGGATGGCCTCGATTTCCACCGGCTTGGCGATCAGCTCGTCGTAGCGGGCGCGCATGGGCGCCACTTCGGCGTCAATGCGTTCGAACAGCGCCTGCTTGGCGTCGCCCCAGCCGATGCCGTCGGCGAAGGCGCGCGCGAACGCATCGGTCTGCGCCGGCGTGGCGAAGGCCTGGTAAAGCTGGAACAGCGCCGAACCCTCGGTGTCCTTGGCTTCGCCGGGCGCGCGCGAGTCGGTGACGATCGAGAAGACCAGCTTCTTCAGCTCGGCGGGCGGCGCGAACAGCGGAATGGTGTTGTCGTAGCTCTTGCTCATCTTGCGGCCGTCCAGGCCCGGCAGCGTGGCCACCGATTCTTCGATGGCGGCCTCGGGCAGCACGAAATGCTCGCCGTAAAGATGGTTGAAGCGCGCACCGAAATCGCGCGCCATCTCGATGTGCTGCACCTGGTCGCGGCCCACCGGCACCGAGTGCGCCTTGAACAGCAGGATGTCGGCGGCCATCAGCACCGGGTACATGAACAGGCCCGCGCTGACGCCGGCATCGTCGTCCTCGCCGGCGGCGCGGTTGCGGTCCACGGCGGCCTTGTAGGCGTGCGCGCGGTTGAGCAGGCCCTTGCCGGCCACGCAGGTCAGCAGCCAGGTCAGCTCGGTCACCTCGGGAATGTCGGACTGGCGGTAGAACCACACCTTTTCCGGCTCCAGCCCGCAGGCCAGCCAACTGGCGGCGATCTCCAGCGTGGAGCGCTGCACGCGCGCCGGGTCCTGGATCTTGATCAGCGCGTGGTAGTCGGCCAGGAAATAGAAGCTTTCGACGCCGGCGCGGCGGCTGGCGGCCACGGCCGGCCGGATGGCGCCGGCGTAGTTGCCCAGGTGCGGGGTGCCTGAGGTGGTGATGCCGGTGAGGACGCGGGTGACGGGCATGGCGGGACCGGGTGATGGCAGGCCCACATTCTAGCCACTCGCGATGGATTAACCCCGTGAGCGCCGCCGGCCCGTTGGAAGCCATGCCACCCCACGGAGCCCGACCATGAAACGCCTCGCCGCCACCCTGCTCGCCCTGTTCGCCCTCGCCACCCTGCCCGGCTGCGCCCGCGCGCAGGCGCTGGTGGACCTGCAGGTGCTCGACCTGGACCGCCAGGAGACCCTGCCCCGCCACCCTCACCGCGGCCGCGACTACATCGAAGGCCAGCCCGGCCACCGCTACGCCGTGGTGCTGCAGAACCTGACCGGCGAGCGCGTGCTGGCCGTGGTGTCGGTGGACGGCGTGAACGCCATCAGCGGCCAGACCGCCGGCAGCCAGCAGAGCGGCTACGTGCTGGGCCCCTGGCAGCGCATGGAGGTGCGCGGCTGGCGCAAGAACCTGTCGGAGGTGGCCGAGTTCCAGTTCACGTCCCTGGGCGACAGCTACGCCGCGCGCACCGGCCGTCCCGGCAACGTGGGCGTGATCGGCGTGGCGGCGTTCCGCGAGCGCCGGTACGAGCCGCGCTACGACTACCCGGCCGACATCGCGCCGCCGTCGCCGATGGCCCGCGCCGAGGCCAAGGCCGGCGCCAGCGCCAGCGCCGACGCGGCGGCCGCGCCCTACGAAAACAGCCAGCGCCGCGAATCGGAACTGGCCTCCCGCCAGCAGCTGGGCACCGGCCACGGCCAGCGCCGCTGGGATGCCGCCACCACCACCGAGTTCGAACGCGAAGGTTCCGCGCCCAACCAGGTGCTGTCGGTCTGGTACGACGCCACCGAGGCGCTGGTCGCCCGCGGCGTGCTGCCACGCCGCTGGAACGGCCCCTACGGCAGGCCGGAAGCCTTCCCCATCGGCTTCGCGCCCGACCCCTGATCGGCCGCAAAAACAAACAGGCCGGGCGTCTCCGCCCGGCCTGCGTGGCCACCCCGGTGGCGCGGGACGTCAGTCGTCGCAGCCGCCCTTGCAGTCTTCGGCGGTTTCTTCGACCACTTCACCGGCCTTCTTCACGTCCTGGCCGACGCCACGGACGGTGTTGCAGCCCGACAGGGCGAAGGCAGCGAGCAGGGCCATCAGGATCATACGGTTGCGGTTCATGCGGTTCTCCTCGGGTGAATGGTTCGAGTCTATGCCTGCCGCCCGGGCTGTCAACCCGGGCCGTTCAGTCGCGCATCAGCGTGGATTTGCCGAACAGGCTCTCCACCAGGTCCACCGCCAGCAGGCCGGTGCGGTTGTGGTCGTCGAAGGCGGGGTTGAGCTCGACGATGTCGATCGAGCCCACGCGGCCGGTGTCGGCGATCATCTCCATCACCAGCTGCGCCTCGCGGTAATTGGGGCCGCCGGGCACGGTGGTGCCGACGCCCGGCGCGATCGCCGGGTCGAGGAAATCCACGTCGAAACTCACGTGCACGTGGGTGTTGGCGTCAATGCCCTCCAGCGCCTCCTCCATCGCCCGCTTCATGCCGATCTCGTCGATGTAGCGCATGTCGTAGACGTCCAGCCCGTATTCCTTGATCAGGCGCTTTTCGCCCTGGTCCACGGAGCGGATGCCGACCTGGCGGATCTGCGCAGGCAGCAGCGCCGGCGACGAGCCGCCCAGGTGCGTCAGCGGCTGCGGCCCCAGGCCGCACAGGCAGGACACCGGCATGCCGTGGATGTTGCCCGAGGGCGTGACGTCGCTGGTGTTGAAGTCGGCGTGGGCGTCCAGCCACAGCACGCGCAGGGTCTTGCCGTTCTCACGGCACCAGCGCGCCACGGCCGTGATGCTGCCCACGCCCAGGCAATGGTCGCCGCCCAGCAGGATGGGCAGGCGGCCGAGCTGCAGCTGCGCGTACATGGCGTCCATCACCAGCTGGTTCCAGGCCACCACCTGGTCGAGGTGGCGGTAGCCTTCGGTGGGCGGCAGCCAGGGGTTGAACGGGCCCGCGAGGTTGCCGGTGTCCACCACCTGCAGGCCGCGGTCGCGCAGCGCTTCGGCCAGGCCGGCCACGCGCAGGGCTTCGGGGCCCATCGAGGCGCCGCGGTGGCCGGCGCCGATGTCGGTGGGCGCGCCCACCAGGGCGACGGTTTGCAGGGTCGTGGTCATTCCGCAGCCTCCGTGGCGGCGGGCGTTTGCACCGGGCGGCCGTCGGCCTTCCAGCGCGCCCAGCTGCCTTCCACCTGGCGCACGTCGAAGCTGGCGCCGGCCAGCACGCCCTCGGCCATGCCGGCGCGGCGCCCGCTCTGGCAGTACACCAGCACCCAGCGCTGGCGGTCGATCTCGGACAGGCGCTGGGCCACCTGGTCGTGCGGGATGTTCACCGCGCCGGGCACGTGGCCGGCGGCGAACTCTTCGGGTGAACGCACGTCCAGCAGCAGGGGCGCATCGGGGCGACGGGCCAGTTCGTCCAGGGCGGCGGGCGACACGGCGGGCTTGCCGGCCAGCGCGGCGGCGGGCAGCGCCAGGGCCAGCAGCAGCGTGGCCAGGCGGAGGGAGGGTGGATTCATCGGGGCGCGCTCGGTGTCAGGCGGGAGGAGCAGGATAAGCCCGCCGCCGCCTGCCCGCCAACGCAACCGTTCAGGCCCGCGGCAGCAGGGGCTCGATATCGGCGGCCGCGGCCGGCCGCGCGAAAAGATAGCCCTGCAGCTCGTCGCAGCCGATGCCGCTCAGGAACGCCGCCTGCGCCTGTGTTTCCACGCCCTCGGCGGCCACCACCATGTGCAGCTGGTGGCCCATGGCGATGATGGTGCGGGCGATGGCGGCGTCGCTGGGGTCGCCGGGCAGGTCGCGCACGAAGCTGCGGTCGATCTTGAGCTTGTCGAGCGAGAACTGCTTGAGGTACGACAGGCTGGAATAGCCGGTGCCGAAATCGTCCAGCGACAGCGACACGCCAAGAGACTTGAGCTCGGCCAGCCGGCCCTGCACGCGCTCGACGTTTTCCATCAGCGAACTTTCGGTCAGTTCGATCTCCAGGCGGTCGGCGGGTACGCCGTGGCGGGCCAGCGCCTGCGACACCTGGCACACGATGTCCGGCCGCTGCAGCTGCAGCGCCGAGAAGTTCACGGCCACGGTGAAGCGGCCGAAGCCCGCGTCCATCCACGCGCGCAGCTGGCGGCAGGCTTCGTCCAGCACCCACAGGCCCAATTCGGGCATCAGGCCCAGCGACTCGGCGATGGGGATGAAGCGGCCTGGCGGCACCGGCCCCAGTTCGGGGCTGTGCCAGCGCACCAGCGCCTCCAGGCCCGTGACCACGCGCGTCTGGTTGTGCAGCTGTGGCTGGTAGTGCAGCTGCAGCTCGCCAAGTCGGATGGCGTCGCGGATGCGGCCACCCAGCACCAGCCGGTCCTCGAGCTCCTGCATCTGGCCCACCGAGAACTCGCACACCGCATCGCGGCCCTGGCGCTTGGCGCGCGTCATGGCGGCCTCGGCGCGGCGCAGCAGCTCCATGGCGCTCTGGCCGTGCTCGGGCGCATGGCTGATGCCGATGCTGGCAGTGAGGAACAGCCGGTAGCCGTCCCCCTCGATCGGCAGCCCGATCGCGGCGCGCAGGCGGTCGGCCAGCGCCAGCACCTGCGGCGGGTCGAGGTCGCGGCACATGGCCACGAACTCATCGCCGGCGAAGCGGGCCAGGAAGCCCGGGCCGCCCAGCACGGCGCTCATGCGCTCGGCGACGATGCTCAGCACTTCGTCGCCGATCAGGTGGCCCATGGATTCGTTGATGTTGTGGAAACGGTCCAGGTCGATGAACAGCACCGACGTCCGGCTGGCCTCGTCGTCCAGCATCGTGGCCAGCGCCGCCTCCAGGATCGGGAAGCGCGGCAGGCCCGTCACCGGGTCGTGGTTGGCGGCGAAGGTGAGTTCGGCCTCCACCTGGCGGCGCTCGGTGAGGTCGTTCTGGATGCCCACGTAGTGGGTGAGTTCGCCCTGCTGGTTGCGCAGCGGGGAGAGGAAGAGGTGGTTCCAGAACCGCGACCCGTCCTTGCGGTAGTTGCGCAGGATCACGTTGCAGTCTTCGCCTTTCGCCAGCGCCTCGCGCAACAGCTCCAGCTCGGGCTGCGCATCGTCGTCGCGGCGCAGGAAGCGGCAGTTGCGGCCGATCGCCTCCGACCTGCTGTAGCCGGTCATCTGTTCGAACGCGGGGTTGACGTAGACGATGGGCAGGTCGGGCGCGCCCATGTCGCAGATCACGATGCCGTTCACGCTGGATTCGACCGCGCGCTCGAGCATCAGCAGCCTGCTCTGGGAGTGGCGCTGGTGGGTGATGTCGTTGGCAATCGCCATCCGGCAGCTTCGGCCATCCAGCACGATGTCGTGGACGGTGATGTCCATCCAGAGCACGCCGCCGTCCTTGCGACGATGGCGCCAGACGCCGACGCTTCCCGCCTGGCCCTTGCTCGTCGCCACGGCATGGAGAAGGCGTTCCTTTTCGCTTTCCTCGCGGATGCCGGTGAGGTCCATGGCCAGCAGTTCGTCGCGGCTGTAGCCGTACGTGGCCACCATCGCGTCGTTGACGGCGACGAACCTCAGGCTCTGCCGGTCATAGGCCCAGGTGGGGAACGGGTTGACCTCGAACAGCTGCCGGTAGCGCCGGTTATTCTCCTTGATCTCGGCCATCTGCCGCGAGCGCTCGGCGGCGTAGCGCAGGGAGCGCGCCAGCTTCTCGGCGTCGATGTTGCCCTTGACCAGATAGTCGGCGGCGCCGGCGCTGAGCGCCTCGCGGTCCACCTCGGCGTTGCCGTGCCCGGTGAGCATCACCACCGGACGGTGCGGGCTGCCTTCGGCCACGGCCAGCCGCACCAGGTCCATGCCGTTGTCCGGGCCCAGCTGGTAGTCCACCAGGAACACGTCGTGACGGTCCTCGCGCAGGGCGCGCACGCCTTCGGCCAGCGTGGCCACCCACTCCAGCGCGAAGCGGCCCTGCGCAAAGTCCGACAGCAGGTCGCGCAGGATCAGGAAATCTTCTTCATCGTCGTCCACCACCAGCACGCGAAGCGTCGATTCGTTCAAACGCCACCTCCGGTGGATTCGGGCGGGAGGTCGACGATCTCCAGCCAGTATTTCCCGAGCGCCTGCACCACGTCGATCAACGCCGAGAAGCTCACCGGTTTGGAGATGAAGGAGTTGACGCCGTCGTCGTAGCTGCGCACCACGTCTTCCTCGGCCTGGGACGTGGTCAGCACCACCACGGGGATCTTTCGCAGCGCGGGGTCACGCTTGATTTCGCGCAGCGCCTCGCGGCCGTCCTTGCGGGGCATGTTCAGGTCCAGCAGGATCAGGCCCGGCATGGGGTAGGCCGCTTCGTCGGCGAACCGGCCGCGGCGGTTCAGGTAGTCCATCAGCGCCTCGCCGTCGTGAACGAAATACAGCGGGTTCGACAGCCGGCACTCCATGAACGCGTCGCGCGTCATCAGGCAGTCGTCGGGGTCGTCGTCGGCCAGCAGGATGGTGATGGGTTGGCGGGAGTTCATTGGGTTCACCTTGTCCACGTCGCAGGGTAGACCATTTCCCCGTCAGGGCGACAACAGGGCCGGGGCGGCCGCGTCGGCCGGCGGCGGCTGGCGCTCTGGCAGGCAGACCGTGAATTTCGCTCCCTCCCCCGCCACGCCCTGGGCCAGTACGGTGCCGCGATGGCGCTCGACGATGCGGCGCACGATGGCCAGCCCGATGCCGGTGCCTTCGTACTCCTGCCGCCCGTGCAGGCGCTGGAACGGCACGAATACCTTTTCGGCGTAACGCGGCTCGAATCCGATGCCGTTGTCGACAAAGCTGAACCGCCAGGCCGGCACGTCGCCCAGGCGAGTGGGCTCGGCCGTCACCGTCACCACCGGAGGTCGGCCGGGGTCGCGGAACTTCAACGCGTTGGCCAGCAGGTTCTGCAGCATCTGGCGAAGCTGGGTGGGATCGCCCTCGATGGTCGGCAGCGGCCCGGCGTCGATGCGCCCGCCGCTCGACTCCAGCCGCGCCTCCAGGTCGTCCACCACCGTGGCCAGCAGCGCGCCCATGTCCACCGGGCCGAACGGCTTGCCGCGCGCCGCCACGCGCGAATACGCCAGCAGGTCGTTGATCAGGGTCTGCATGCGCGCCGCGGCCTGGTGGCTGCGCGACAGGTAGTCGCGCGCCTCGGGCGACAGCTCGGCGCTGTAGCGCTGCTGCAGGCGGTCGGAGAAGGCGCGGATCTTGCGCAGGGGCTCCTGCAGGTCGTGCGAGGCGACGAAGGCGAAGTCCTGCAGCTCGCGGTTGCGCGCATCCAGGTCCACCATCGTCTGGCGCAGCGCCAGCTCCGCCTGTCGGCGATGGCTGATGTCGCGGCCCACGCCGTACACCAGGCCGTCTTCGCCGCGCTCGGACATCCATTCGAGCCAGCGCACCGTGCCGTCGCGGCACAGGTAACGGTTCTCGAACATGCGCGGCACCGGCAAGCCCGCCGCCAGGCGCCGGGCCCGGTCGCGCGTGGCGGCATGGTCGTCGGGATGCATGAACTCGAAGAACTCGCGCGAGCAAAGCTCCTCCACGCTGTAACCCAGCAGTTGCGCGAACACCGGGTTCACCTGGAGCCAGCGCATCGTCCGCGGGTCGAAGATGACGAACATCTCCAGCGACAGGTCGAAGAACCGGTTGCGCACCCGCAGCTTGTCGATCAGGTCGGCCCGCTCGATGGCGATCGAGGCCATCTGGGCGAACTGCACGGCCACCAGTTCGTCGTCGCCGCTGAACTCGCCCTGGATCTTGTCGCTCAGCTGCAGCAGGCCGATGTTCCGGCCGCTGCTGGCGATCAGCGGCACCGCCAGCCAGCCGCGCATCGGCGGGTGCTGCGCCGCGTGCGCGCCGAAGCCGCGCCAGCGCGGGTGCGCTTCCAGTTCGGCCTGGGTCAGGCGCAGCGGGCGGTTGGTTTCGCACACCAGGCTGTAGATGCCGCTGCCGTCGGACGGCGTGTCGTACCGCGCCCAGCGAGAATATTTCCCGGACAGCGACACCGCATGGATTTGCTGGGCGTGGCGGTCGTCCAGGTTCAGGCTCACCAGGGCCTGGTGCGCGCCCAGCGTCTCGCGCAGCTTGTCCACCAGCTGCTGGTACATGTCCTGGGCGCCGATGCTGCGGTTGAGCGTGACGGCCGATTCGCTGAGCCGGCGCAGCTGCACGCTGTTGGCCTGGGCCGCGTCCAGCGCCAGCGCCACGGTGCGGAACGCGTTGGAATGTTCGATCGCCACCGAGGCCAGGGACGCCAGGCCATCCACCACCGCCATCTCGCCCTCGCCCGGCGCGCGCACGTCGCGGAAGTAGTTGGCGAAGGTCGCCAGCACGCGCCCATCGGACGCCAGCACCGGCGTGGACCAGCAGGCGCGCAGCCCGTGTTCGGCGGCCACCGCGGCGTAGTCTTCCCACAGCGGATCGGTGCTGACGTCGGCGCAGACCACGCGCTGGCGGCGGTACGCCGCGGTGCCGCAGGCGCCGGCCTTCGGGCCGATGGGCTGGCCGTGGATGGCCTGCACGTAGGACTCGGGGAGGCTGGGCGCGGCCGCCGCGAGCAGGTGCTCGCCGGCGTCGTCCAGCATCAGGATCGAGCACAACGCGCCGGGGTATTGGCGCTCGTAGAGCCGCGTCAGCGCCTCCAGGCTGTCGCCCAGCGGCCGGCGCGCCGCGATGCCCGCCAGCACTTCGCGCTGGCCCTCCTCGAGGTCCCGGGCGCGCCTGGCCTCGGTGATGTCGCGCATGAAGCCGATGAACAGCGGCGCGTCGTCGGAGCCCATGCGGCTGATGGTGAGCTCCACCAGGATGTCGCTGCCGTCGGCTCGGAGGGCGGTGAGTTCCATGCGGCGGCCGATCACGCGCGACTGGCCGGTGGCCAGGTGGCGCGCCAGGCCTTCGGCATGCGCGAGGCGCCGCGCCGGGGGAATCAGCACGTCGGCCAGCGGCCGGCCGACCACGTCGGCGCGGCGGTGGCCGAAAATGCGCTCGGCGGCGGGATTGAAATCGGTCAGCGTGCCGTCCGCCGACATGGTGACGATGCAGTCCAGCGCGCCGTCCACCGTGGCGCGCATGCGCTGCTCGCTCTCGCGCAGCTTCGCCTGCTGTTCGCGCCAGCCGGTGATGTCGCGCATCGCGACCACCGCGCCCAGCGACCGCCCCGCGGCGTTCACGATCGGCTGGCCGCTGCACAGCACCGTCCGCGCCGGCCGGCCGGAAGGCACGATCACCAGCTCGACGTCGTTCACCGATTCGCCGCGCAGGGCGCGCAGCAGCGGCACCTCCTCCATGGCCAGCGGCGTGGTGCCGTCGGCCTGGAAGAGGCCGTAGTGCTCGGCCAGACGCTCGGGCGGCATGGCCTCCAGCGGCAGGCCGTGCAGCTCGCGCGTGGCCCGGTTGAACAGCGTCAGGTTGCCCTGGGCGTCGCAGGCCACGATGCCGTCCGACAGGTTCTCCAGCATGGCCAGCAGGAACCCGCGCTCCTTCTCCAGCGCCTGCTGCGCCAGCACCTGCGCGGTGACGTCCTGTACCGTGCCGGCCAGCAGGCGCGGCACGCCGTTTTCGTCGCAGACGCGGCGGGCGCGTTCGTGCACGTAGCCGATGTCTCCGTCGCGCCGCAGGATGCGGTGCTGCACGTCGAGCTCACCGCGGCCCTCAACCACGGCTTCCTGCGCCTCGACCAGGCCCGGCAGGTCGTCGGGATGCACTCGCGCGGCGAACGCGGCGAAGGTGCCGGCGAATTCGCCCGGCTGGACCCCGAAGATCTCGTAGACCTGCGCCGACCACTGCAGGTGGCCGTTGACCAGGTCCAGTTCCCAGGAGCCCATGCGCGCGACCTTCTGCGCCCGCTCGAGGCTGTCGCGGGTGTCGAGCAGGGCGCGCGACTGCGCATCGGCCTGGGTGACGTCGCGCGCCACCGCGAACAGCAGGCGCTCGGCCGGCGCCCAGGCCACGGACAGCTGCATCATCACCACGCGGCCATCGCTGCACAGGAACCGGCTGCGGAAATCGTCGGCGGGCTGCCCGCCCACCACGGCCGCCAGCCGGTCCAGGCCAGCCTGGCGGTCGTCGGGATGGGTGAAGTCCACCAGCGGCCGGCCCACCATGTCGTTGGGGGCGTGGCCCCAGAGGCGGCGGCTGGCCTCACTGACCTGGACGAAGCGGCCGTTGGCGTCGAGCACGCAGATCACGTCCAGCGAGTTGTCCATCACCAGACGCCGCATGGACAGCGACTGTTCCAGGCGGCGCGTGAGTTCGCGCTGCGCCTGTTCGGCGCGCTGGCGCTCGGTGATGTCCTGCAGCGCCAGCGCCGCCGTCGTGGGCTGGCCCGCGGCGTCCCGCGCCAGCGTGCCCAGTTCGCGCACCACGCGCAGCTCGCCGTCGGGGGCCACCACGCGGTACTCGATGTCCAGGTCGCCGTCGCCGGCGTGCAGGGCGCGGTAGGCCTGTTCGAGCCGCGCGCGGTCGTCGAAGTGCACGCGTTCGAGCAGGGCCGGCAGGCCGCGCGCGAGCCGCGAAGCCGTCAGGCCGAAGATGCGCAGCGCCTCGTCCGACATCAGCACCTGGCCGGTGGCCAGGTCGTGTTCGCAGCTGCCCAGGCGCGCCAGCCGCTGGGCGCGGTCGGACGCGGCCTGCGCCCGCCGCATCGCCTGCTCGTGCGACTTGCGCTCGGTGATGTCCTGGAAATAGATGGCCAGCCCCTGCCCGGCCGGATAGGCCCTCACGCTGAACCAGCCGCCCAGCGGCGCGAAATGCACCTCGAACCCGGCCGGCTGGCGCAGGTCCATCGCCAAGCGGTACTGGCGCTCCATGTCGGTGCCGACGGCGTCCGGGAACACCGCCCAAAGGTCTTCGCCGACCAGGTCGGCCGCCTTGCGTTGCATCAACTGCTGGGCGCGCGAATTGGCGGCGGTGAAGCGCCACTGCCGGTCGACGGTCACCACGGCGTCGCTGATGCTTTCGAACACCGCGCCCATTTCGCGCTCGGCCAGGTCGAGCGCGGCGCGCGCGCTTTCCGCCTCGCGCGTGGTCTCGCGCAGGCTGGCCGCAGTGGCCGCGCCGAACCGCGCGCGCTGGCGCGCCACCGTCGAAAACCACAGGGCCGCCGCCAGCAGCAGTCCGGCCAGGATACTCGCGGCCAGCAGCGCGTCGTCGAGCCAGACCCGCCAGCCGTCGGGGCGCTCGGGCCACAGCTCGATGGTGAGCGTGTCGCCGTAGACATCCAGGTGGATGACGCTGTTCCCCCCGGGACGCGGACTGCCCGTCGCATGCAGCACCTCGGCGCCGCGCCGCACCACCATCGGCGACCCCGACGCCAGGAGCGCCAGCGATTCGGGAAAGACCTGCGCAGGGTCATGCACCGCCAGCATGTAGCCACGCAGGCCGTCGCCACGGATGCCGGCGGACACCAGCAGGGTGGTGGGTCCGATGCCTTCCAGCGGAACGGTGGGCGACATCACCACAGGCTCGCCGGACCGGGTGCGCGCCATGGCGGCCCGCAGCTCCGGCGCGAGGACCGGCGGATCGCCCACGCGCCGCAAAGGCGAGGCCGGCTGCGCCTCGCGCTGCACCACCACCCCGTCCGCCGATATCCAGTACAGGGCTGAAAAAGATTGGAAATCATGCAGGTAGCGCGGCGCGTCGAGCGCAAACATGCGCTGCCGCTCGGATTCGTCCAGCGCCGCCGCCTGGCGCACGGCGAGCCGTTCAAGGGCGGTGCCGCGGATCCGCAGCTGGTCGCGAAAGGCCACCGCGACGCCCTGCAGCCGCTGCTCGAGCAGCGCCGATTCCTGCTGGCGCTGCTGGGCGTTGAACAGCAGCCACGCCAGCACCGAGCCCAGGGCCACCACCAGGAACACGGCCAGCGGCAAGCGGCGCCCCGGGCGCGGCATCCCGTTGTCATCGTGCGCCTGGCCGTTTGCCATCGGTTGCGTCCTCTCGCAGGCCGTTGCCTTATAGGAACGCAATTGCCCCGGGAAAGCCAACGCCCGGCGCCGGTAGTGGAGGCGGGTTACCAAGGGTGGTGCCGGCACCCGGATTCGAACTGGGGACCTACCGCTTACAAGGCGGTTGCTCTACCAACTGAGCTATGCCGGCATGGGCGGGGATTCTAACCCGCGGGGATGGTCACTCGCAGGCGACGGGGCGCGCCTGCACGTCGCGTGCCTTGGGCAGCAGCGGCTTCCAGTCGAAGCCGGGCTCGGCGGCGACGTCGATCCACCACTGCGCGGCGTCTTCGGTGCGCGGCTCGAGCACGGCGGTGAAGCCCTGCGCGGACAGTTCGTCGCGCCGCTTCTCGGCGTTGGCCAGGTCGCGGAACAACCCCAGCGAAACGGTGTTTTCCTGGTCGCCGGCGGTGACCACGTAGTAATCGCGCACGCCGCGCGCCGCCAGCTGGCGCGCCGCGGCCAGCGCGGCCTCGCGGCTGCCGGACGCGGGCAGGTAGACGCGGTAGCCACGCAGCTGGGTCGCGGCCACTTCGCGGTACTGGATGCGCGCCACGCCCGGGGTCAGCGCCGCCATCGCGGCGCGCAGT
>FSSH01003909.1_pt2 | contig 15611 bp, 15 predicted proteins | sample 1166101 | NCBI WGS metagenome assembly FSSH01 (sample SAMEA32972668, study PRJEB13176) | freshwater metagenome | biome: Drinking water system; feature: Biomass in drinking water that filtered by 0.45 um membrane; material: drinking water | place: USA | collected 2012-12-20 | depth 0 m | reverse complement strand
CGCGCGCCGGCGAGCAGCGCATCGGCGGCCGCGTGGAAGGTCGCGTGCGTCGCCGGCTGGCCGATCAGGGCTGCCTCCACCGCCGGATCGCGCCATGGCAGCGGCGCGAGCCCGCCAAAGGCGAGCGCGGCCGATTGGACCACGCCGCCCTCCACCGCCACCGCGCCGGCGACCGAGACGAGCGCGAACGCGTATGAGGCCCGGTCGCGCACCTTGCCTGCCGGCCAGCCGGCGGCGCGGGCAGCTCGACATGGGTGATGAGCTCGCCGGGCCGCAGCGCATATTCATGCTCGGGGGTGTCGCCGGGCAGCAGATAGAGATCGGCAATCGGCAGCCGCCGCGTCTCGCCGCCGGGGGCAAGGGTGAGCACCACCGCGCCAAGGGCGCGCATCGCCACTGCCATGTCGCTGGGGTGGGTGGCGATGCACGCCTCGCTCGCCCCCAAAATGGCGTGGATGCGGTTGAACCCGCCTTGCGCCGCGCAACCGCTGCCCGGCGCGCGCTTGTTGCAGGGGGCGGCGCCATCGTAGAAATAATAGCAGCGCGTGCGCTGGAGCAGATTGCCGCCGACGCTCGCCTTGTTGCGCAGCTGCGCCGACGCGCCCGAGAGCAGCGCGCGCGACAACATCGGGTAATGCCTTCGGATGTCCGGATGCGCCGCGAGATCGCTGTTGATCGCCATGGCGCCGATCCGCACGCCGCCCGCCTCGTTCGGCGTCACATCGGCCAGGTCGAGCCGGCTGACATCGATGAGCGCATCGGGCGCCTCGATCTGCAGCTTCATCAGATCGAGCAAATTGGTGCCGCCGGCAATGAAGCGCGCGCCAGCGCGGTGCGCGGCGACGGCGGCTTCGGGCGTGGCGGCGCGGGTGAAAGCGAAGCTCTTCATCGGCCGGCCACCTCGCGAATCGCGTCGACGATGTTCGGATAGGCCGAGCAGCGGCACAGATTGCCGCTCATCCGCTCCGAAATCTCGGCCTCGTCGAGCGTCACCGCATCGAGCGAGGGGCTGACATGGCTCGGCATGCCGGCGTCGACTTCGGCGATCATGCCGAGCGCCGACATGATCTGCCCCGGCGTGCAATAGCCGCACTGGAAACCGTCATGCTTCACGAACGCTGCCTGGAGCGGGTGGAGGGTGTCGCCATCGGCGAGGCCTTCGATCGTGGTGATCTCGTCATCCTGGTGCATCACCGCAAGCGTGAGGCAGGCGTTGATGCGGCGGCCGTTGACCAGCACGGTGCAGGCGCCGCACTGGCCGTGATCGCAGCCCTTCTTGGTGCCGGTGAGCCCCAGATGCTCGCGTAACAGGTCGAGCAGCGACGCCCGAATATCGGGCTCGGCCTCGACCGAGCGGCCATTGATCGTGAAGTGCATGCGGCGACCCCCTTTGCCATAGGACATGCATGGGAAGGACCGCTAAGGTGGGGCCGGCGGGTGCAGGAGGCAAGATGCGGTGGCGGGTGATTGCGGCAGGTGCGGCGCTGCTCTGCGCGGCGATGGCGGGGCAAAGCGCGGCGGTGAGTGACCGGCCGATCGTGATCGCGCATCGCGGCGCGAGCGGGCTGCGGCCCGAACATACCATCGCCAGCTATACGCTCGCGATCGAGCAGGGCGCCGATTTCATCGAGCCCGATCTGGTGCTGACGCGCGACGGCGTGTTCATGTGCCGCCATGAGAACGAGATCAGCGGCACCACCGATGTTGCCGACCATCCCGAATTTGCCGCGCGGCGGACGACCAAGCTGATCGACGGCCAGCGGCTGACCGGCTGGTTCACCGAGGATTTCACGCTCGCCGAGCTGAAAACCTTGCGCGCCAGGGAGCGGCTGCCGGCGCTGCGCCCGGCCAATACGGCCTATGACGGGCGCTTCGATATCCCTACGCTCGACGAGGTGATCGCGCTCGCGCAGGCGCGCCATGTCGGCATCTATCCCGAAACCAAACACCCCAGCTATTTCGCCTCGATCGGCCTTCCCATGGAAGCGCGGCTGGTCGCCAAGCTGAAGGCGGCGGGGTGGAATGCGCGCACCGCGCCCGTGTTCATCCAGTCGTTCGAGGTCAACAATCTGAAGGCGTTGCGACGGCTGACCAAGGTGCGGCTGATCCAGCTGATCGATGCCGAGGGCGGACCTGCTGATGGCGCCGAGGCCAGCTATAAGGCGATGATCACGCCCGAGGGGCTGCGCCGGGTCGCCACCTATGCCGACGGCATCGGCCCCAACAAGGCGCTGGTGTGGCGGGGCGAGGGGCCGCCGACTCCGCTGGTGCGCGATGCCCACCGCGCCGGGCTGAAGGTGCACCCCTGGACGATGCGCGCCGAAAATGTCTTTCTGCCTCAGGCGCTGCGGCAGGGGAGCGATCCCGCCGCGCATGGCCGGATCGGCGACGAGATCGCCGCCTATGTCGGCTTCGGCGTCGACGGCTTTTTCACCGATTTTCCGGCGGAAGGCCGCGCTGCTGTGCCCAGATAAGGTGCTCAGGGCCGATCGTCGTCGGGTCCGCGCCGCATCGCGCTCATGCCCGTGATCAGCCGGGCGCCGCGATCAAAGGTGAAATAGCTCCACACCCACTGCGCCCCGACGATCAGCCGGCTGCGGAAATCGGCGAGGTAATAGATATGGGCGGTCGACCAGACCAGCCACGCGGAAAAGCCCGATAGCCGGGTCCAGCCGAAATCGGCGACCGCGCGCCGCCGGCCGATCGTCGCCAGATTGCCATAGTTTTTGTAAACGAACCCGGCGGTGAAAGCCCTGCCCGCCAGCCGCGCCATGATCGCTTTGGCGACATATTGCCCCTGCTGCTTGGCGGCCGGGGCAACGCCGGGCACCGGTCGGCCGTCCTTGCCCGCCACCGCGCAGGTATCGCCGATGACGAAGATGTCCGGCAGACCCGGCGGGTTCAGCCGCGCATCGACCTGCACCCGCCCCGCACGATCGGCCTCGGCGCCCAGCCAGCGTGCGGCGGGCGATGCCTGCACGCCTGCCCCCCAGATGATGACGGCGGCGGCGATTCGTTCGTCGCCCACGCCCACGCCGTCCTGATCGATCGCCGTCACGGCCTGGCCCAGCCGGACATCGACGCCCAACTGCATCAGCGCGGTCAGCGCCTGTGCCGAAAGCGCTTCGGGAAAGGCCGCGAGCAGCCGCGGGCCGGCTTCGAGCAACATCACCCGGATCCGCGCCGGATCGATATAGCGAAAATCCATGCCGGCCGCGTGGCGCGTCAATTCGGCGATCGCGCCGGCCATCTCGACGCCGGTCGGCCCGCCGCCGATGACGACGAAGTTGAGCTGCTGCTCGCGCGCCTCGGGCATCTGCTGCCGCTCGGTTTCGGCGCGTTCGAGCGCGACCAGAATGCGGGCGCGGACCCGGACGGCATCGTCGATCGTCTTGATCCCGGGCGCGCAGGCGGCCCAGTCATCATGGCCGAAATAGCTGTGCGTCGCGCCCGTTGCGATCACCAGCGTGTCATAATCGAGCGGCTGACCGCGCTCGAGCATTACCGTGCGCGCGGTGGTGTCGACGCCGGTCACCCGGTCGAGCAGGACGCGGGTGTTGCGGTAGCCGCGCACGACGCCGCGAATCGGCGACGCGATTTCCGCAGGGCTCAGCGCCGCCGTCGCGACCTGATAGAGCAGCGGCTGGAACAGATGGTGGTTTTGCTGATCGACCAGCGTCACCTGCGCATCGGCGCGGCGCAGGCCCCGGGCGACGGCCAACCCGCCAAATCCGGCGCCGACAATCACGATCTGGCGCAGCGGCGAGTCAGCAGTCATTGCGCTCCCTTAGCGCAATCAAGCGAATCTGCAGTGCTTATTATGGTGCAATGCCGCATCGGATGCGTGCGGCCGCTTCGCGGTCCTCGCGGCGTATGCTACCATGCGGATATGGCAAGTGAAACGCATGTGCTGAACAGTCCGCCGCCCGGCGCCGGCCCCGATTGGCTGATCCCGCAGGGCTGGGAAAATTATACCGACGACGAACATGACGTGTGGGACACGCTCTATGCCCGCCAGGCGAAGCTGCTGCCGGGGCGCGCGTCGAGCGCGTTTTTGCGCGGGCTGGAGGCGCTGCGGCTGTCCGATCGCGGCATCCCCAATTTCGAGGAATTGTCGGCGCGGCTGATGCAGCTCACCGGCTGGCAGGTGGTGGCGGTGCCCGGGCTGGTGCCCGATGACGTGTTTTTCGATCACCTCGCCAATCGCCGCTTCGTTTCGGGCAATTTCATCCGCCGGCGCGACCAGCTCGATTATCTGCAGGAGCCCGATGTCTTCCACGACGTGTTCGGCCATGTGCCGATGCTCGCCGATCCTGTTTTTGCGGACTATCTCGCGGCCTATGGTCGCGGCGGGCAGCGCGCGCTGCGGCTCGGCGGCGATAAGTACCTGAAATATCTGTCGCGGCTCTATTGGTACACGGTCGAATTCGGGCTGATCGAGGAAGCGGGCGCTTTGCGCATCTATGGCTCGGGCATTGTTTCGTCAGCAGCCGAGAGCGTGTTCGCGCTCGACGATCCCAGCCCCAACCGGATCGGTTTCGGGCTCGAACGCGTGATGCGCACCGAATACCGGATCGACGATTTTCAGCAGAATTATTTCGTGATTCCGTCGTTCGAGGAACTGCTGCGGGTGACGGTCGAAACCGATTTCGCCCCCATTTATGCGGCGGTCGAGGCGGCTGACACGATCCGCATTGCCGAAATCGCCGAGGGCGATCAGGTGTTCACGATCGGCACACAGGCTTATGCGGCCGCGCGCGCCCAAGCCAAGCTCGTCTGAGCCGCGCTACCACCGCTCGGCATCGCCAGGGCCGCGCCCCGGCACCCCGCGCAGCCGGAAGCCGGGGCGCTTGCGCAGGCGCAGGATCGTCCAGTCGCCCAGCACCAGCCGCTCGGCCAGCCGGCAGCCGGCGCGGCGATAGGCGGCAGCGACCGCATCGGCCTGGCGCGTCAACAGCCCGGCGAGCACGATCTCGGCACCCGGCGCGGCGATCGCGGCGAAATGCGGCGCGAACGCGATCAGTGGTGCGGCGAGGATGTTCGCTATCACCAGATCATAGGGCGCGCGGGTGACGACGAGCGGCGCGGCAATGCCGTCAGCCACGCCCAGCGCGATGCGGCCGCGCGCCGTGCCCTGCGGCACACCGTTGATGGCGGCGTTCTCCACGCTCACCTCGATCGCCACCGGATCGATATCGGTCGCGGTCGCATAAGCGCGCGGCCAGAGGTGCATCGTGGCAAAGGCGAGCAGGCCGGTGCCGGTGCCCAGATCAATGATGTTACCAAAGCGTGCGCCGCGCGCCTTCATCCGGTCGAGCATGGTGAGGCAGCCGGTGGTCGTCTCGTGATGGCCGGTGCCGAAGGCGCGGCTCGCCTCGATGCGGAAAGCGCGCACGCCCGCCGGCACATCGGCCCCGTGGCGCGCGGTGTGGACGAAGAAGCGCCCGGCGCGAACGGGCTCGAGCCCGGCCTGGCTCAGCGACAGCCAGTCGGCATCGTCGAGCCGCTCGGGCACGGCCTTCACCGCCGCTGCGGATGGCACCAGCGCCCGCACCGCCGCAATCACGGCGGCCGGCGGCTTGCCTTCGAAATAGGCGTCGAGCCGCCAGCGTTCGGCGTCGTCGGTCACTTCCTCGGTGGTCATCAGCACGGGCGGCGGGCTCATCCCGAAATCGGTCTCGGGGTCGATCGCCTCGGCTTCCGCGCGGGTGCAGGGAAGGGTGAGTTTCCAGCTCGTCATGCCGCACCCCCGGTGGCCGCGCGATCAGCGCACATAGCTGGCGCCGTTCACGTCGAGCACCGCGCCGGTCATCGAAGGCGGCGCCTCCAGCGCGCAGAACCGCGCCATCACCGCAACTTCCTCAGGCTCGGCGACGCGGCCGAGCGGGATGTCGGCGAGCAGCTTGTCGCCGCCCCGGCTCGCCAGATAGTCTTCGGCCATGCCGGTCATGGTGAAGCCGGGGCAGATCGCAAACGCCAATATGCCCTCGCGCGCATAGCCACGGGCGATGCTCTTGGTCATCGCCACCATGCCGGCTTTGGAGGCGGCATAATGCCAGTGATCGGGCGAATCGCCGCGATAGGCGGCGCGGCTGGCGATGTTGACGATCCGGCCGCCGCGCCCGGCGGCCTGCCAGTGGCGCACGGCCAGCCGGCACAGCATGGCCGATGCCGACAGGTTGACCCGCATCGTCCGCTCCCAGCCCGCCAGCCAGTCGGCGTCGTCGGCGGCGATCGGATTGGCCTCGAAGATGCCGGCATTGTTGACGATCACGTCGATCCGCCCGTCGAGCCGGTCGAGCGCGGCTGCCCACAGCGCCTCGGCCGCGCCGGGCGCGTCGAAATCGGCGGCGAGATCGGTGCCGGCCCCTTGTGCCGACTGGGTGACGAGCCGGCATGGCGGCGCGGCGAGCGCGGTCGCGATGGCGGCGCCGATGCCGCGGCTGGCGCCGGTGAGGAGGATGTGGGTCATGGCCCCCGCGATACGCGCGGCGGGCGAGCGCGGCAATCGCTGCCGCTTCAGCTTCCCGCTAGCGGCGGACGCGCGCGAGGAATTCCACGGCGCGGGCGCTGAGCATTCCGAGCTGTTCGTTGAGCGCGGCAAAGCCCTGGCCGACGAGGTCGATTTCGCTGGCGACCGATTCGGTATCGTGGCGGATCGCGCTGATCGTCGTCGACATGGTATCGGCGGCCAGCGCAGTCTCGTCGACGGCCGCCGTGATCGACATCACCGTGTGCGACTGCGCGCCGATCACCGACTGGATGCGCAGCGCGCTTTCGCGCACTTCGGTAACGGTCTTGAAGATCGACGCATTGGCATCGACCGTGGTGCGCGAGGCGAGCTGGATCGCGGCGATCTTGGCGGCGATGTCATCGGTCGCGCGCGCGGTCTGGTTGGCGAGACTTTTCACTTCCTGCGCGACGACGGCAAAGCCCCGGCCGGCATCGCCCGCGCGTGCCGCCTCGATGGTGGCGTTGAGCGCGAGCAAATTGGTCTGCCCGGCAATGTCGCGGATCAGCCCCAGGATCGATTCGATCGATTTGGCGTGATCGCTGAAGGCTTCGGACACCGCCATCGCCTCGCGCGCCTGGTCGGATGCGCGCGCTGCAATGATGCCGGTCGAATCGACTTCGTCGCGCGCGGTGTCGATGGCGCGCATCAGCCCGCCGGCGGTGGCGGCAGCCTCGCGCATGGCGGCGGCGGATTGTTCGGCGGCGATCGCGACTTCGCTGGTCTGGCCGAGCATCCCGCGCGCGGCCGCCGATGCCGATGCCGCCTGGTCCTTCAGCCGCTCGCTGAGCGCGGCGCTGGTTTCCACCGTCGTCGCCATCACTTCCTTGAAGCGCGCAGTCTCGCGCTCGCGCTCCATACGGGCAGCGCGAACCTCGAGATTGCCGAGCCATGACAGCATCGCCTCGGTCTCGACGCAGCAAAGCCGCTGGGAAATGTCGGCGAGCAGCGCGTAGCGGCTGAGATCGTTTGCCATTCGGGTGCGCAGCAGCGACAGGCCGACGCTGTACGCCCAGTTGTAGCTCGATACCATGGCCGAGACTGGCGTTCCCGCATGATGCGCCTCGGTCACCTGGCGCGCGGCGATGCGGCACCAATCGTCGTCAAAGGGGCGCGAAAACTTCAGACGCGTGTAATTGGCGGTTCGGGCGATCCGCTTGGTGAGCACGTCGGGGGTGAAATCCGTGCGCAGCGCGGCCATGTGCGGCAGCGACAGGAAGCGCTTCCAGAATGCGGCCGCGATATCATCGACGATCGGGTCGATCGCTTCGCCCAGCGCGACGTGATGCGCCGTGATCAGCCCGTCGAGGTCATAGGGCGCGACCCGCTCGCGCGCCGGGCGATCATCATCGCCCCAAAGCGCCTCGGCGGTCGGGATGAGCGCGCTCTGGCTCATGCCGCGACCTTGGACACAAACTCGCCGGCCGACGTCTTGAGCGAGCCGAGCCGCGTGTCGAACTCGGCAAAGCCCTGGCCGACGCGGTCGATTTCGCTGGCGACGCTCTCGGTATCCTCGCGGATCGCGGCGATGGTGGATGACATCGAATCGGCGGCGAGTGCGGTTTCGTCGACGCTTGCCGTGATCGCCGTCACCGTCTGCGCCTGGGTTTCCATGGCGGCGCGGATCTTTTCGGCCGAATGCTGAACTTCGGCCACGGTTTCGCGGATCGAGGCATTGGTCTCGACCGTGGTGCGCGTCGCCGACTGGATCGCGGCGATCTTGGCGGCGATGTCGTCGGTTGCGCGCGCGGTCTGGTTGGCGAGACTCTTCACTTCCTGCGCAACGACGGCAAAGCCCCGGCCTGCGTCGCCGGCGCGTGCCGCCTCGATGGTGGCGTTGANNAGCGCGAGCAAATTGGTCTGGCCGGCAATGTCGCGGATCAGGCCCAGGATCGATTCGATCGACTTGGCGTGATCGCTCAGCGTTTCCGACATGCCCACCGCCTGGCTCGCCTGGCCGGCGGCGCGGGTGGCGATGTCGGCGGCGGCTTCCACCTCGCCGCGTGCATCCTCGATCGCGCGGATCAGCCCGGCGGCGGTCTGCGCGGCTTCGCGCATCGCCAGCGCCGATTGCTCGGCGGCGGCGGCGACTTCGCTCGTCTTGCCGAGCATCCCGCGCGTCGAGTTCGATGTGCGCGTCGTCTGGTTGCGCAGCGCCGAGCCCTCCTGCGTCACGCTTTCGACCATGCGGGCGACGCCCTGGCGGAATTCGGCGGCGAGCCGTTCGCGGGCGACCTGCGCGCTATGCTCGCGATAGGCATTGTAGATCGCGACAGTCAGCTCGCCTTCCAGCGCCGACAGCCGCAGCAGCCCTTCCGCCAGCCGGACATGTTCGTCACCCGGCGGCAAGCGGCGGGCAATGGCATTGATTGCGGCGCGATCACTCGCGGTAATCATCGACAACAGCGCCATTGGCGACACTTTGGCGACATAGGCGGCCGCGACCGAACGCTCGATCGATTCGACCCATGCGCGCCCGGAAAAGTCGAGAAAACGGTTGCGCAGGAAGGTGCAGCCAACGTCGATCATGCGCTCGGTTTCCATCGGCGCCCATTGCCGCTGATCACCGAAACAGGTCTGCCACTGCTGCCAATAGGCCTCCGAAATCGCGCGCACTTCGGGTTCGATTGCGTTCCAGATCGTCCGGCCGACGGCGGCCAGCGAGCCATCGGCATCGAACACGCGCAGTCGCGCCGCCAGATCGATCCCGGCGGCCACACTGCCGATCGGTGGCAAATCATTGTTGTTCAAGCGACAACCCTCCCATGCGGCATCGCACTCAACGCCTGGTCCTCAGGGGCTGATCGGTAAGCTGATTTGGTTAAAGCATGGTTAGGGACAGGCGGGGGCAACCGCGCGGTTGCATCGCCGCCGTGCCGCTCTAATAGAGGCGGCGACGCTTCTGGAAGGACCTGGCCTTGGCATCGCCCCACACCGCACGCCCGCGCTCGCCGCATCTCGGCATCTGGAAATGGGGGCCGCACATGCTGGTCTCGATCCTGCACCGGGTGACGGGCGACGGCATGGCGATTGTGGGATCAGTGCTTTTGGTGTGGTGGCTGGCCGCGTTGGCGAGCGGGCGCGAGGCGTATGACTTCTTCCTCGATATCTTCACGCTCGGTTCGGGCGCGCTCAACCCGCTCGGCTATGTCATCGGCATCGGGCTGACGCTCGCTTTCTTCCAGCATCTGATGAGCGGGCTGCGCCACTTGGTGCTCGATACCGGCGCGGGCTATGAGCTGCGGTCGAACAAGCGCTTTGCGCAGGCGACGATGCTCGCCTCGGTCGCGCTGACCCTGGCCTATTGGGCCTATCTGCTGGCGGGGAACTGAGACCATGGGCAATGGCACCGAACTTGGCCGCGTGCGCGGTCTCGGCTCGTCGAAGCAGGGCGCGCATCACTGGTGGCACCAGCGGTTGACGGCGGGCGGCAACATCATCGTCATGGCCTGGCTGCTCGCGTCGATCGCATGGCTGCCGGGGCATGATTTCGACAGCGTGACGCGCTGGCTCGCAAGCCCCGTCGCGGCGATCCCGATGCTGCTGCTGATCATCAGCGTCTTCTACCATTTCCGCCTTGGGCTGCAGGTGGTGATCGAGGATTACCAGCACGGCGCCCAGCGCACCGCGTTGATGGTCCTGCTCAACTTCTTCGTCATCGGCATGGGCGCCACCGCCGTCTTCGCCATCCTCAAAATCGCCTTCACCGGAGGTCCGGCCGCATGAGCGCCTACAAGATCATCGATCACACCTATGACGCGGTGGTGGTCGGCGCCGGCGGCTCGGGCTTGCGCGCGACGATGGGGATTGCCGAAAGCGGGCTGAAAACCGCGTGCATCACCAAGGTGTTCCCGACGCGCAGCCACACCGTGGCGGCGCAGGGCGGGATCGCCGCAAGCCTTGGCAACAACAGCCCCGATCACTGGACCTGGCACATGTTCGATACCGTCAAGGGATCGGACTGGCTGGGGGACCAGGACGCGATCGAATATATGGTGCGCGAAGCGCCGGCTGCGGTGATCGAGCTGGAACATGCCGGCGTCCCGTTCAGCCGCAATGCCGATGGCACCATCTATCAGCGCCCCTTTGGCGGCCATATGCAGAATATGGGCGAAGGCCCGCCGGTGCAGCGCACTTGCGCCGCCGCCGACCGCACGGGGCACGCGATGCTCCACACGCTTTACGGCCAGTCGGTGAAGCAGAACGCCAAGTTCTTCATCGAATATTTCGCCCTCGACCTCATCATGGACGAGGCGGGCGCGTGCCGCGGCCTGATGGCGTGGCGGCTCGACGACGGGTCGATCCACCGCTTCAACGCCAAGATGGTCGTGCTGGCGACCGGCGGCTATGGCCGCGTCTATTTCTCCTGCACGTCCGCCCACACCTGCACCGGCGACGGCAACGCCATGGTCTTGCGCGCCGGGCTGCCCTTGCAGGACATGGAATTCGTGCAGTTCCACCCGACCGGCATCTACGGCGCCGGCGTCCTCATCACCGAGGGCGTCAGAGGCGAGGGCGGATACCTCACCAATTCCGAAGGCGAGCGCTTCATGGAGCGCTACGCCCCCTCAGCCAAGGACCTTGCAAGCCGCGACGTCGTCAGCCGCGCGATGACGATTGAAACGCGAGAGGGGCGCGGGGTTGGTCAGCACAAGGATCATATCCACCTCAACCTCAACCACCTCGACCCGAAGATCATCCATGAACGCCTGCCCGGCATTTCAGAATCGGCGCGCGTCTTCGCCGGCGTCGACGTGACCAAACAGCCGATCCCGGTGCAGCCGACCGTCCACTACAATATGGGCGGCGTCCCGACGAATTATCACGGCGAAGTCGTGACCCGGCGCGGGGATAACCCCGACGCCGTCGTCCCCGGCCTGATGGCGATCGGCGAGGCGGCGTGCGTTTCCGTCCACGGCGCCAACCGTCTCGGCTCCAACTCCCTCATCGACCTTGTCGTTTTCGGCCGCGCGGCGGGCCTGCGCTGCGGCGAGGTGGTGAAAGCAGGGGAGCCGGCGCGGCCGTTGCCGAAGGGCGCGGGGCAAGAAGCGCTCGCGCGCCTTGACCGCTTCCGCTACGCGAAAGGATCGACGCCGACCGCGAAGCTGCGCCTTGAAATGCAGAAGGTGATGCAGGCGAACTGCGCCGTCTTCCGCACCGGCGAGGTGCTCGAAGAAGGCCGCACGAAGATCGGCGAGGTCTATCGCGGCCTGCCCGATATCGGCGTCACCGACCGCACGATGATCTGGAACACCGACCTCGTTGAAACGCTGGAATTCGACAACCTCATCGCGCAGGCCGTGGTGACGATGGAATCGGCCGCCAACCGCAAGGAAAGCCGCGGCGCGCACGCCCGCGAGGACTTCCCCGACCGCGACGACGCCAACTGGATGAAGCACACCGCAGCCTGGTTTCAGAACGGCAAGGCGTCGATCGATTACCGCCCCGTCCACGCCTACACGCTGACGAGCGACATCGAGTATATCGCGCCGAAGAAGCGGGTTTATTGAAGGGGGCGCCCTGTCCGCGCCCAAGTTAACATTGGCTTAGCGGTATTTGCGGTGATATTCTGCGCTGAGGAGCAGCGTTGTCGCCATGTCGAGCGTTCAATTCGTCAAGTCATCGCGGCGGGGACCGCCCGGCGTCGGGCATAATTCTTCGCGCGCCGGGGGAAATTCGATGTACGCGATCGTTTTTGATCTCGACACCAAGACGCTCGAACAAATCTATCCGAACGATTCCTGGCGCAACGCCTATCAGGACGTCCGCAAGGAGCTGGCGGCGCGCGGCTTCGACTGGCAGCAAGGCAGCACCTATTTCGGCAATGACACCGTCGACGCGGTGACATGCGTGCTCGCCGTTCAGGCGCTCAACAAGAAGTTCAACTGGTTTGCATCCGCGGTCAGGGACATCCGCATGCTGCGCATCGAGGAAAATAACGACCTGATGCCGGCCCTTCAGGGCTGAGCGCGCTCTGCGCATTGCGTCGGCAGCACATCTCCCAGAATCGGGCCTATCGGGGTCTAAAGTCCACCCAGAAACTGCCAAAGCCGGAAGAATCGCGTAGCCTGTCTCCATCAATGATGGATTAGATGGGCTCGCGCGAGTGACAGGGACCTTGGAGACGTCGGGCGTCGCAAACCAAAAGGTTCGTGAATTCCTGAAGGACTTCATCGAAAACAAGAACACGCCACCATCCGCCGTCCTCGTCACTGGGCCTTGGGGCTGCGGCAAGACGTTCCTGATCAAGAAATTTATAGAGGATCATAGCGGGCAACCCAAGTTTTATTACGTAAGCCTCTACGGGATTTCGACTCGGGAGGAGTTTTCCGAAGCCGTTTTTTTCGCGATCTATCCCGTTCTCGCCAACAAGGCCGTCAAAATAGGCGGCTCGTTGCTCGCCAGCGCCCTGAAGTATTGCCGCATCGACACCAGCCTCACGCTCAAAAAGGTTCTCCAGAAAACAGAGCGCGGCGTCTATGTCTTCGACGACCTCGAACGCGCCAGCATGCCTATTGGCGACTTGCTTGGGCGCATCAATGAATTCGTCGAGCATACCGGATGCCGCGTCGTAGTCCTCGCGGACGAGGAGAAGCTGACGGCTGAAAGCGATGAGGCCTCCAGTAATGCCTATCGGCTGCGCAAGGAGAAAACCATCGGTTGGACGATGGCAGTCCGATGCGAAACTGAGGTCGGTTTGACGTNNTTTCTGGGGCGCGTCGCAGACGCAGACTCGAAAAGGATATTAGAAGACGCGCGAACCGAATTGCTCTTTGCCTTCCAGAACTCCGCGTCGGAGAATCTGCGGCTACTCCAGCAGGCCATCTGGGACCTTGAACGCGCGATTCCAAAAATCAGCAAGGAATTCAAAACTAAGGGCGCGTTCAGGACTTTCATCTCGATCGCCGCGGTTCTCGCCATTGAGACTAAGGTTGGACGAATCAGGAGATCGGACCTGCAAGACGCTGCGGTTTATAAACTTGCGTTGGCTGCGAGTGCGCCCGGCGCCGGCAAAGACCTAGACTCGCCTCTTGAGGCATTCAAAAAAAGGCATCCGGGCATTAGCCTCTACGATGCGTTCGTGCGGGCGCGACCGATTCACGATTGGCTGTTTGACGGGCAAATCGACGATATAGCGCTCAACGCGGTTTTCGCCTCTGATCCGCGCTTCGCGGATCCATCTCAGATACCTTCGTGGCAGATCGCCTGGGACTGGCGAAACAGCAATGATGAGGTGATGACGGCGATCGCCGATATGAGGCAGCGGCTCACCGACTTCAATTACCGCATTGATGGTGAAATCCTGCATGTCTTCGCCATTCTCATCGACTATGCCTATCGCGGATGGATCGAAGAGAAGGCAGCAAATCTGCTGCAACAAGGAAAAGGTTATCTCGACGCCTTGGTGGAAAAAGATCAGCTCGAACTCAAGTGGGCGTCGCTTGACAGTTTGACACCTCGGCGGGGCTATCAATCAATGGGCTTTTCGGGGGAGAATCGAGTCGAATTCAAGGAGTTGGTCAAGCATTTGGCGACTAGGGCCGGGGAAGTTCTCACCAAGCGCGCCCATGGTGAAATCCCGACTCTGCTCGGGCTGATGGAAAAATCGCCGCAGGAATTCGTTCGTTTGCTATGTCCTATAGGTTCAAACACGGGCGATCTGTGGCGCATTCCTGTTCTGGCGTCCATTCCGGCCGAAGAGTTCGCAAAGAAGCTACTGTCCATCCACCCGCGAAGCCTCGTCAATCTCGCGCTGGTATTTGCGGAAAGATACCGCCTCGCATTGCAGTCGACCGCCCTGGACGCTGAGGCCGCCTGGCTTGGCGAATTAAAGCAGGCGCTTAAGGACGCTTCTAATGCCTCTCCGCCAATAACCCAGCACCAAATAAATTATGTGATCGAGCAAATCGATTTGGGAATAGACCAACTCTCAAAATCCAAGATCAGCAATCCGGATAGTGACGAGACCATTTACCAGAATCTCGAGACCGACGGGGCCGCGGTACAATAGGCTTGCGTAAATCGCCGTCGCGACAAGCGGCGCTTGACGTTGATGCAGGGGGGTGACGGACAACCGAAAACCGCCCGTGGCGCTTTGCGCGCCCGCCCCGCCTCATGCTAACGCGGCCTTCATGGCGATCGCGGATGGGGCGAAATCGGGGGCGGGCGGCGCGGGCGCTGCGCTGGCGCGGTTCCTCGCCGGCGCTGGGGCGCTCGTCACCTTTCCCGTCGCGGTGACGTTCGCGCTCACCGGCCAGTTCATTCTGGCCGCGCTGATCGCCGGCGTCGCCCCCGCGCCCGAGGGTTCGGGCGGCGCGATGGGGGGCGTGACGACGTTGCAGATTGTCGTCCTCTTCCTGCAGGGCGCGGCGCTTGTTTATGCGGCGGCGCGCGGGCCCGCCGGGTTCGGGCGGATCTTCCTCGCGCTGGCTGCGCTGCTTTGGGCGGTCGGCGCGCTGCTCCTTATGTATGTCTGGCTGCAGTGCAGCGTCGGCGGCGTCTGTCTTTGATCGCGCGTCCTTTCTTTTGAACGGCCGGGCCGCCGCTTAATCCTTTCGCAATCCTGATCGCTAGGATGTTCCGCGCGGGAGCCGGAGCGGGGCGTACATGGGTGACACCCTTCGGGCGGGGCTGGCGCGGACCGCCGCAGCGCTGAGAAGCGGCGATTTCGTCACGCGCGGGCGCCTGCGCGCCGCGGCCGTTCTCTTGCTCATTTATGGCGCGGCGTCGTTCGCGGCGGCCTATGGCGCCTCGCCCGACGGCCTGCGCGATCCGCGCGGCGTTCCCTTCGGTCCTGACATGCTGGCCTTCTGGACGGCCGGGCGCCTTGCGGCGGAAGGCGGCGCGTCGCTCGCCTATGACGCGGCGGCGGGGGCCCGTTTCCAGGCCGCCTTTATCGGCGATGAGCCCTTGCCTTTCCTGCCCTATCTTCATCCGCCGCAATTCCTGTTCATCGCGCTTGTTCTCGCCCAGGCGCCCTTCGCCGCCGCCTGGGCGCTGTTTTCCGGCGCGACGATGGCGGCGTGGGTCGCCGGCGCGGCCGCCTTTGTCCGGGTGAAGGGCGCGCCCCTGGCGCTTGCCGCCGCGCCGGCGGCGTTCG
>FSSH01000306.1_pt1 | contig 15614 bp, 11 predicted proteins | sample 1166101 | NCBI WGS metagenome assembly FSSH01 (sample SAMEA32972668, study PRJEB13176) | freshwater metagenome | biome: Drinking water system; feature: Biomass in drinking water that filtered by 0.45 um membrane; material: drinking water | place: USA | collected 2012-12-20 | depth 0 m | reverse complement strand
CCTTTTGGCGGCAAGTTTCGTATTATCGATTTTCCGTTATCCAATTGCGTCAATTCCGGCATCCGTAAAATCGGCGTAATGACGCAATATAAGGCCGATTCGCTGATCCGCCATATTCAAAAAGGCTGGGGATTCATGCGCGGCGAATTCGGGGAATATGTCGACATAATGCCGGCGCAACAACGCATCGACGAAAACTCTTGGTACAAAGGTACAGCCGATGCCGTATTGCAGAATATCGATATTCTGCGGGCCCGCCAACCTGATCATATTTTAATTCTGGCCGGCGATCATATTTATAAAATGGATTATGCGGCCATGTTAATCGACCACGTCGAAAAAAATGCCGATTTAACCATAGGCTGTCTGGAAGTATCGTTAAAAGACGCATCTGCTTTTGGCGTGATGGACGTGGACGAAAATCGCCGGGTCAGAGCATTTGTCGAAAAACCGGCCAATCCACCTGTGATGCCCGGTAGAACCGATACCGCATTGGCCTCAATGGGTATTTATATCTTTAATGCCGATTTTTTATGGCAGCAATTAATTAAAGACTCCCAGACTGAAAATTCCACCAACGATTTTGGTAAAGATATTATTCCCGCCGTCATCGACGATCATATTGTTAATGCCTATCCCTTTTTGGATTTACAAAGTGGTCAACAAAGTTATTGGCGCGATGTCGGGACAATAGACGCCTATTGGGCATCTAATTTGGAATTAATTGGTGTCGAACCGGATTTGAATTTATATGATACTAGCTGGCCGATATGGACCTATCAGGAGCAAACGCCGCCGGCCAAATTTGTATTCGACGACAGCGGCCGGCGCGGCCTAGCCGTAGATTCGATGATTGCCGGCGGCTCCATTATTTCCGGCGCAACCATTCAGCATTCCATGGTGTTCTCCAATGTCACAGTAAACGAATCAGCGCTTATCAAAGACAGCATTCTGTTGCCGCAAGTATGCATAGGCCAAAATTGCCGGATTACCAAAGCCATCGTTGAAAAAGGTTGTGAGGTGCCGGCAGGCACGGTGATTGGCGAGAATCTTGAGGACGACAAAAACAGATTTTATGTCAGCGACGGCGGGGTAGTGCTGGTAACTGCCGAAATGTTGGGGCAAAAACTACATTACGTCAGGTAATAAAGTATGCAAAGCGCCCGTTCGTTTATCCGATTGAGTGACAACGGGCGCCTGGGGCCTTAGCCGCCAAATAATTGATGATCGATCAAATCGCATAGACAATGCGAGATCAACAAATGCACTTCCTGAATGCGGGCGGTGGAATAAGACGGTACGCGGATTTCGATATCGGCTTCGTTCAGCGCGCCAGCCAACACACCGCCGTCTTTGCCGCTTAGCGCGATGACCGTCATGTCGCGGTCATGGGCAACCTTAACGGCTTTGATAATATTGCCGGAGTTACCGCTACTGGTGTAGACCAGCAAGATGTCGCCAGCCTGCCCTAGCGCGCGTAACTGCTTCGCAAAGATTTCGTCGTAATGGTAGTCGTTGGCGATAGAGGTGATGGTTGAGGTATCGGTGCTCAACGCAATCGCCGGCAAAGCGGGACGTTCCCGTTCGAATCGATTCAACATTTCCGAAGAAAAATGCTGCGCATCGCCCGCCGAACCGCCGTTGCCGCACGTCAGTACTTTTTTGTCGTTTACTAGCGCTTCGACGATTTTTTGCGAGGCGAACTCGATCAGCTCGCACAAGCTGGCCATCGCATCCTGTTTGGTTTGAATGCTGTCGGAAAAGTGGGCGATGATGCGGTCTTGTAAACTCATAGTACTCAGGTTTGAAAAGCGTTTTTGATCCATTCCAGACGGTTCTCGCCGGATACAGCAACTACGTCGAAGCGAATCGAGACGTTGCTCAGGTTGTTGATTATGACATAGTGTTGTGTGGCAGCGACGATGCGCGCCTGTTTTTGCCGGGTGATACTGGCTAGCGCACCGCCGAATTGCTCGGATTTTCGAAAGCGTACTTCCACAATCACCAGCGCCGCGCCGTCTTTCATCACCAAATCCAACTCGCCCATTTTACAGCGGAAGTTACTACACACCCATTGCAAGCCGTGCTTTTGTAAATAGGCCAAGGCTTGTTGTTCGGCGCTATCGCCCTTTTGCAGATGAACCGGCTTGGTTTTGCCGAATAACATGCTATTCGATAAAGCCTGAGGCGACCGGCACGCCGCTTCTAAACTGGGCGCATACCAATTTGCGGGTAATGCGATTTTCGTTGTTTAAGGACAAGCGACCGGTCGCGCCGGCGTAAGGTCCGCCGGCCAACTGCGGTAGTTGGCCGATGACGTTATAGGCATCTATGCCCAAAGCGACTAGTTTGACTTGGCTATCGCTCAGGCCTTGCCAGGTATTTTGCACGGCTTGTTGGCTCAAAGGGCCGCTATAGGCGTCGGCAAACACCCACGGTAGATCGCAGAAATTAATGTTGCCTAACTCACTATCGCGCACCGGGTTTTGCCGGCCGCTATAGATATTGGGCATCGCATAAACCGACAACTCGCTGCTTTGCGAGTACTTTAATTGCGGCGCCAGCTCTCTAGCCAATTCCGGGCTGGCACTCACGAACAAGGCCAATGATTGTTTCTGACCATTCACGCTGACGCTGGGGCTGAGTAAGGTTTTTACGATGGCCGCGAAATCGTGCTGTTTCGGATCGTAGCTTTCCACGCCAACCACCGCGCCGCCGGCTGCTTGCCAGGCCGACATCAGATAATGGCGCACTCGTTGGCCTTGATTGGTATCCGGCGTCAGCAATACAGCGTTCTGTTGGCCGTCGCGCTTGGCCTTTAGCACCAATTGTTCCGCGTCGTCTATGGGGCTGAGGCCGAATTGATACAGATTGGTTTTGCTTAGGTTTTCCACATGGTTCAGCGCCAGCACCGGCACGGTTAATTCGGCGGATTGCGCCAGGCTTTGGATTTGTTCTTTCACCAATGGCCCTATTACCTGTTTGGCGCCGTCACTAACCGCTTGTCGATAGACATTGGCTATATCGTCTTTTTCGCTGTCGTAATACTTTAGCGGCATTTGCGGCGCGGCGCTGGCGGCCAGGCGATGGGCTACCGTTAATCCTTCCCTGATGGCTTTAGCCGCGCTGGCATAAGAGCCCGAGCTGGGCAATAGCACCGCAATCGTAGCTCCCGGGGCTGGCGGTTGCGCTGGCTGTTCCGGTTCTTGGGCCGCTTGCTGATTGACAGGAGGTGGATTCAGATAGGCTTGTAGATAATCGGCGTTGGCCGGATGACCGGGAAACATTTGCCGCCATTGCTGGATTTGTCCGGCAGTATCAAAGCCGGCCACGTTGCGTTGCTTAAGAATTTTAGCCAACGCCATCCAGCCGCTCAATTCGTCGACGATTGGCGACGGGCCGCTGAGGGTTTCCAGCGGCAACACGCTGAGCGCATCCAGGATGGCGATAATGTTTTGCTTTTGCTGCTCGGGTTTTTGCAGCAGTCGGCCCAGTTTAAGACGAGCTCTGACGCTGGGCAACACATCACCCAGCAAGGCATGGACGAAGGCCATGGATTGGTAATAAGCAATTTGATCGGCGTCGGTCAGTATGGCAGGCCGCACCCCCTCGAGCTTTTTCAAGGCTTGTTCCGCATCGCCCATACTCAAGGCCACTTGGGCTTGGAGCAATTTATATTTGCTGAACAGTTCCGGTGATAACTGTTCGGCGTTGATCTTATCCAGGGCTTTTTGCGCGGCCTGGCTGTCGCCGGCTTGCAAGCGAGTGTCGGCATCCAGCAGATGCAGACTGTTTTGATTGTCGGTCATCCGGTAACTGCGCGGCGGTTCTGCCGGTTTGGCTTTTCGGGTGCTGGCCTGTGGGCGCACTTCCAATTGAGTCTTGTTTTTGACCGGTTGTTCGCTGCAAGCCGCTAGCAACAACAGGCCGAAAAACCAGCAGCTTAAAACACGACGCGGCATAATGACGGCAAATTTGCGATCAGACATAGCATAGGGCCTGAAGAATAAATGTACGGAAAATTATACGTGGTTGCCACGCCAATAGGTAATCTGGCCGATTTCAGCTTTCGGGCGGTGGACGTCTTAAAGCAGGTGGATTTGATTGCCGCCGAGGATACCCGCCACGTCAAGATGTTGTTGCAACATTACGGTATCAATAAGCCGCTGCAATCGCTGCATCAACATAATGAAGACCATGCTTCGCAAGGCTTGGTAGACAAAATACGCGATGGTCAGTCTGTGGCCTTGGTGTCCGATGCCGGTACGCCGATGATCAGCGATCCCGGCTTCCCTTTAGTCAAACTGGCTCGACAACAGGGTGTGGAGGTGTGTCCGATTCCCGGTGCCTGCGCACTGATCGCAGCCTTGTCGGTGGCGGGCTTGCCGACCAGCCGTTTCAGTTTCGAAGGTTTTTTGCCGCGCACCGGCTCGGCGCGGCGCCGCTTTTTCGAAAGTAAACTCGCCGATGTTTCCACATGGGCCTTTTACGAATCCAGCCACCGCATCCAGGCCGCGCTGGAAGACATGCTCACGGTATTTCCGGCCGAGCATCAAATCGTCGTGGCCCGCGAGATCACCAAATTGCATGAAACGATTGTCGGCGACGAACTGGCCAAAGTATTAGAAAAAGTACAGACCGACGAAAACATGCGCAAGGGTGAATTCGTAGTGTTGGTAGCTGGTCGCGAGCATGTTGAGCAAGATGATGAATTAACCGACGAGCAGCGGCGGATTTTGGGCATATTGCTCACAGAATGTTCTACCAAAACCGCCGCCGCACTGGCGGCAGAGATTACCGGCCAGCGTAAAAAAACCTTGTATCAGGCGGCTTTGGCGATGCAGGACAAGCAAGGCGGCTAAGTTTCGCCAACCTTGTGTCGCTCAAACCCGGACATCGATCCCGTTACTGGGGACACTGGCCGACTCCAATAACTTCAAGGCGTTCTGCCCTTGTTGCTCCTGCATTTCCTTGGCTTTAACCAGCATGGCCACTTCAACTTGCTGAGCGGTTTTTTGGGTGGACATTTGCGTCGCCAGTGCGGCGATGGAAGAGACGGAATCAAGCATGACGTGGCCTCGTCGGGTTGGTTTAGGAAAGCAGTCGCCTTAAGGCAACGTGCAGGCATGCTAGGTTATCGAACAGCAAGCCGATAACTTTAGAGTATTTACAAAAATAGCCGCATACCGGCAGTTTCAATAAACTTACCCGCGTCCTGCCGGGTCGTGGGGCGTAAACTATAATGTCCTACGGAGTCGGCTAGACCGGCGCCATTCAGAATCGGGCGGCGTCCAAAACGGTTCCAAATGAATCCGCCTTCCGGCGCGGCGCACGAGATTGCTTCAGCCCCGGAAAACATTGGTATATTTTGCTGAAAACTGCGTTTGGCAGGGTATCCTGAAAGCGTTGCGGCAAACCGATCAAAGAATTTTATGACACATAAAGGCAAGATTCTCGCCGTTGACGACACCCCGGCGTCCTTAAAATTATTAACGGATATTCTGAAGGACGAAGGCTATGAAGTTCGCTCCGCGATCAGTGGGCAATTGGCGTTGAATTCCGCGTTGAAGAATCCACCGGAACTGGTGCTGTTGGACATTCGCATGCCGGAGATGGATGGCTTCGAAGTTTGTCGACAACTGAAGGCTAACCCGAATACTTGCGATGTGCCGGTCATCTTCGTCAGCGCGATCATGGATACCGACGAAAAAGTGCGCGGCTTTGACTTGGGCGCAGTGGATTTCGTCACCAAGCCCTATCAGCGCGACGAATTATTGGTTAGGGTGCGCACTCATTTGGAGTTTGACCGCCTGCGCAACCATCTGGAAGAACAGGTGGAAGAGCGAACCCGTAAACTCATGGAAAGCGAGAGAAAGTTGCGCGCCGGCATGCTGGATTTCGTCACGGCGATTGCGGCTACTATTGAAGCGCGCGATCCTTACACCGCCGGTCATCAGCGCCGCGTCGCCCACCTCGCCACGGCTATCGCCCGTGGTTTGCAATTGCCGGAAGAGCGGATAGAGGGGCTTACGCTGGCGAGCGTGGTACACGATATCGGCAAAATTCGGATCCCCGCCGAAATACTTTGCAAGCCCGGACGGCTGGACGATTTGGAATTCAGCTTGATTAAGCGGCACGCCGAAACTGGCTACGATATCCTCAAATCCATCCATTTCCCCTGGCCAATTGCGCAAATCGTCTTGCAGCACCACGAACGCCCCAACGGCAGCGGTTATCCGCATGGCTTAAAGGCGGGTGAGATTTTGCTGGAAGCCGAAATTCTGGCTGTTGCCGATGTGGTGGAAGCGATGAAGTCTCATCGCCCCTACCGCGCCGGTTTGGGCCTGGATGTCGCTTTACAGGAAATTTCCGACAATCGCGGTGTGCTGTATAACTCCGAGGTAGTCGAGATTTGTTTAAAGCTCTTTCGGGAATGGGATTACAGCCTGCCTGCTTGATCGGCTCCTTACGCGGTTAGCCGCGCGCTTTGGCGAATGTAAGGAATACGATGAGACCGTTTGCCCGAAACTACCTCAGGGCAGCCCGTAAACCACAACAGTCTTGTGAGTTCAGCTATGTCAGGTCAGCTTGATTTTCCAAACAATGTCTCCAGGCGGCTGATTGCCGGGGCGGTTCTGCTTAATTTGTTGGTTATCGTCACCGTGGGATTTGCGCTGTATCGCAGCTTCGACAAATATCAACAGCGCGCCGAAATTACGACGCAGAACCTGGCCAAGGTTATCTCGCAAAACTTAGATAGCGTTATCGAAAAAGTCGACTTAGGCGTGTTGGTGGCAGTGGAGGAAATCCAGCGGCAACAAGCTATGGGGAGCGTTGATGCCGAAGCGCTGTCTGTTTTTATGCGGCGCTTACAATCGCGTCTGCCATGGGTTATCGGGCTTAGGGCTACAGACCAGCAAGGTTGGTTATCCTATGGCGTGGATGTACCTAAAGACACGCGGCTCAGCATGGCTGATCGGCTCTATTTCACTAGTTTGCGCGATAATCCGGCACTTGGGTTATTTATTAACAAACCGGTGATGTCTCATGTCAATAAGGTTTGGGTGATTAATTTTGCGCGGCGTCTTAACCATGCCGACGGCAGTTTTGCCGGCGTGGTTTTCGCAAACGTTTCATTGGATAACCTGGGTAAAGTGCTTGCCAACATCGATGTCGGCAGTCGCGGGGCGATTAACCTTAGAGATGCGGACATGGGTCTAATTGTTCGTTACCCCACCCCTGCCGAGCCCGGCAACGCGATTGGCGATAAAACCATTTCGCCGGAATTTCGCCGGATGCTCGCATCCGGACATACCTCGGGAGTGTTCTACACACCTACCAGCTTCGATAATACCGCCAGGGTGGTATCTTTTCGCAAACTGGATTCCTATCCGCTATGGGTAAGCGTCGGTCTGGCTTCGGACGACTTTCTGGCAGAGTGGTGGCATGAAGTTCTGGGAGCTGCCTCGCTGCTCATCCTGTTTATCTTGATTACCGCCGGTAGCGCCCGGTTCATCGTCCGCGCATGGCAGCAGCAATTGCAGGCCGGGGCCAAGTTGGCGGTGGAGGAGGAAAAATTCCATACCGTCGCTGACTACACCTACGACTGGGAATATTGGGAAGGCGACGAACAGCAGATTTTGTATATGACGCCTTCCAGCCAGCGGGTTACCGGTTATGCGGCCGAGGAATTCATCGCCGATGTCGGGTTATTGCCCCGCATCATACATGCCGACGACCGGCACTTGCTGGCCGATCATCGTCATGACGTCGAGCATTTGCGCTTGGCTGAAGTAGATTTTCGCATCGTCCGCCGCGACGGCGAAATTCGTTGGATTTCGCATTGTTGCCAGGCCGTGTTCGGGGCGGACAATAACTACCGGGGCAGGCGTATCACTAATCGCGACATTACGGAACGGCACCTATTTGCCACTGAAATCAATCGGCTGGCGCAAGCGGCGGATCAAAATCCGACCGGCATCCAGATTACCGATCTTCAGGGCATATTGACCTACACCAATCACGCCTATACGCGGATCACCGGCTATACGTTCGGCGAGGCTTATAAAATGACGCCTCGCGCACTAGTGTCCACTGAAATAACTGCCGACGAATACCAAGCCTGTCAGGCAAAATTGGCAGCAGGCAAACTGTGGAAATCCTCGCTGACAAATCGCCACAAGAACGGCGAATTGCGCTGGGAGCAGATTACTGCGTCGCCGATTTACGACGAAGCCTATCAGGTTTGTAATTATCTTTATTTACGCACGGACATCACCGAAGCCAAGCGAACGGAAGCTGCCTTATACAAGCTCAATCGCGAGTTGCGCGCCATCAGTAATTGTAATCAGGCCTTGCTGCGTAACGACGACGAGCAAAGCCTGCTCAAAGAAATCTGTCGTATTGTCTGTGACGAAGCCGAATATCGTATGGCGTGGGTAGGCTATTTGGAGCACGGCCATCCCAAAACGATACGCCCGGTAGCCTGGGCCGGTTTTGAAGACGGCTATCTGGCGGCTACCGATCACAGTTGTGGGGATGCGGCGGGCGAACACAGTCCCGCTGCCGCCGCCATTTACAGCGGCAAAAAAGTGTATGTTCAGGATGTCTGCACCGATGCGCTGATGGCTTCGGCACGAGACGCTGCGTTGCAACGCGGCTATCGCTCGGTTATCGCCTTGCCTTTGGCGGATCAAAACGCGGATATTTTTGGCGCGCTAACGATTTATTCGGCAGAACCAAACGCGATCACGGCAGCGGAGATCCGTTTGCTAGAGGAACTGGCCGGCGATCTGGCCTTCGGCATTTCTGTGCTGCGCGATAAGGCTGAGCGCTTGCAAATGGAAGAGTATTTACGCGATTCCGAGGAGCGGTTGCGTTTGACATTGGAAGCTACCAAGGTTGGTGTTTGGGACTGGGATGTAAGAAACGACCAATGGTATGCCTCGCCGACCTATTACACGATGCTCGGCTATCCTGCCCGTGACGGCATGGTTGATCGGCGAGAATGGTTCGAGAGCGTCCATCCAGAGGATCAGGCGGAGGTCAGCGCCAAAATGAGCGGCGTGTTGTCCCGGGATTTCACAGAATATCAATACCAAGCGCGCATGCGCCATGCAGACGGCAGTTATCGTTGGCAGTATGTGCGCGGTTTTGGTATTCGGCGCGATGCGGACGGTAAGGTCATTCGGATGTTGGGTATTCGCATGGATATCCACGATAGCAAGCAAAACGAGGAACAATTGCGGCGTTATAAAGAACATCTGGAAGACGAAATCCAGCAGCGTACTTCCGACCTGATAGTGGCGCGCGATGAGGCGGAAGCGGCAAATAGGGCCAAGAGCGTATTCCTGGCCAATATGAGCCATGAATTGCGTACTCCGCTCAACGCAATTCTCGGATTCTCGAAATTGATGCGGAAAAATCCGCAGCTGTCGGACGAGCAAAGGCAAAACCTGGATATCATCAATCGTAGCGGCGAGCATTTGTTGGCGTTGATTAACGACGTTTTGGAAATGGCTAAAATCGAAGTAGGCCGTCTGCATCTGGAAAATGCCCCCTTTGATTTGGGTAATATGGTGCGCGATATTACCGATATGATGAGTGTCCGCGCCGCCGAAAAGGGCTTGAGGTTGTTGATCGATCAGGCCTCGCAATTTCCGCGTTTTATCGTCGGTGACGAGGCCCGCTTGCGTCAAGTGCTGATCAATCTGGTGGGTAATGCCATTAAATTTACGCAGCAAGGCGGTGTTACCTTACGCCTCGGCACCCGTAAAAATCGAATTTCGCATCTACAGATCGAGGTCGAGGATTCCGGTGTGGGGATCCCGGCAGCTGATCAACAGCGTATTTTCGAACCGTTCGTACAGCTAGGCGAGCAAAGGGATAGCCAAGGCACCGGGTTGGGATTGACCATTACCCGCCAGTTTGTGGAACTGATGGGTGGTACGCTTACGTTGGAAAGCCACCCGGATCAAGGCGCTTTATTTAGAATAGATTTGCCGCTCGCTGAGGTGAATCAGGCGGATATTGCTGACCGCAGCTTCGATAAAGCAGAAGCCGGTGCCGGTGCCGTCATCGGCTTAGTTGAGGGGCAAAAAGATTACCGCATATTAGTTGTTGAAGATCAGCCTGAAAATCAGTTATTGCTAGCCAAGTTGATGGAATCGGTCGGGTTTTCCTGCAAGGTAGCCGGCAACGGTGCGGAAGGCATAGAGTTATTTCAAACCTGGCAACCGCACTTTATCTGGATGGATAGGCAAATGCCGGTAATGGACGGCTTGGAGGCTACGAAAAGAATCCGTGAATTGCCGGGCGGGCGGGAGGTCGTCATTGTTGCCGTCACAGCCTCGGCATTCCTGGAGCAGCGTAGCGAACTACTGGAAGCCGGTATGAACGACTTTGTGCGCAAGCCTTATCGCTTCAGCGAAATCTATGACTGTCTGGCTAAGCACTTGGGCGTGCGTTATGTCTACGAGGGCATTCCAGAACAAAACCGGCCAATCGCGCTATTAACGCCGGATATATTAACCGGCTTGCCGGCATCGGCACGCGAGGAATTGAAAAATGCACTGGAGAGTCTGGAGCCGGAACGTATAGCAAATGCGATAGCTCTGGCAACGCCGCAGGATCCTGAATTGCGCAAAACCCTGGCCTATTTGGCTGATAACTTTGACTATCCGGCCATTCTGAGGGCTTTGCCCAGCTGATTTTATCGTTCGCCGCTTTGCGTTGCGATGTTCCGGCAGTTGCGATTTGACTACCGCTAAACCGATACTGCGTCCGGCATGCTGGCTAGTATTCGACTGTATCGATGGCGGTGCTAAACGCTTTTAATTGTAGGCTATCGAATGGCCAATTCAGTTGATTTTGGCTTTGGGCGTGCCACAACACCGGAATCAACAAACCATACTCCACCTGCCATTGCTCGTTGTCCATAATGTCCCGGCTCATAAAATCCAGCCCGGCGGCTACCAATAACGCTTCCGCCTCTTCGCACAAATGACAGCCTTCGGTGCCGAACAGGATAAAATCCGTCATTACTTTAGCGGTTAATGGTTTAAATGCGCCGCCAACCAACGTTCTGCCACTTCGATATTCAAGCCTTTGCGCCGCGCATAGTCCTCCAACTGATCCTGATCGATCTTGCCGACGTTGAAATACTGCGAATCAGGGTGCGAGAAATACCAACCGCTAACCGCTGCGGTCGGATACATCGCAAAGTTTTCGGTTAGTTCGATGGTGGTGTTTTCGGTGACGTTCAGCAACTCGAACAACTTGGCTTTTTCGGTGTGGTCTGGGCAAGCCGGATAGCCAGGCGCCGGACGGATACCTTGATACGCTTCTTCGATCAAGGCATGGTTGTCGTGCTGTTCATCTTCAGCATAACCCCAGTAATCCCGGCGTACGGCTTGATGCATGTATTCCGCAAAGGCTTCGGCTAGACGGTCGGCTAACGCTTTCAGCATAATCGAACTGTAGTCATCATGATCTTTTTCGAACTCGGCCAGTTTGGTTTCGATGCCGATACCGGAGGTCACCGCGAAACCTCCCAGATAGTCGGCAATGCCGCTACCGATCGGAGCGATGAAATCGGAAAGACAGTAGTTTGGCCGACCCGGCGCCTTGACGTTTTGCTGGCGCAAATGATGCAGCGTTTCGCGTGGCTGGCTGCGGGTGTCGTCGGTATACAGCACGATGTCGTCGCCGTCGCTGTTGGCCGGGAAGAAGCCTATGACGGCCTTGGCTGTCAACCATTGCTCGCGAATCAGGTGTTTCAGCATCTCCTGAGCGTCTTCGAATAGCTTGGTGGCTTCGACGCCAACCACGTGATCGCTAAGAATGGCCGGATAGCTGCCGGACAATTCCCAAGTCTGGAAGAACGGCGTCCAGTCGATGTACCAAACCAGTGTATCCAACGGGAAATTGTCGACTACTTTGGTGCCGAGGAACTTAGGTCTAACCGGCTGATGGCTGGCATAATTGAATTTGTTCTGCCGGGCTTTTTCCAGATTATGTTGTGGATTCTTAGCGTGTCGCCCCTTGTGACGCTCGCGCACCACTTCATATTCGGCGCGGGTTTTTTCCACGAAATCGGCTTTTAAATCGTCGCTGAGCAGGGAGCTGACCACGCCGACACTACGCGACGCATCCGTGACATAGACGGTCGGCGACTGATAGTGCGGTTCAATTTTTACGGCGGTATGCGCGCGCGAAGTAGTCGCGCCGCCTATCATCAATGGAATCGTAAACCCTTGGCGTTGCATTTCCTTAGCGACATGCACCATTTCATCCAGCGACGGGGTGATCAGGCCGCTGAGGCCGATTACATCGACATTTTGCTCGCGGGCAGTTTTCAGAATCGTCTCGGCCGGCACCATCACGCCCAAGTCGATGACTTCATAATTGTTGCATTGCAGTACCACGCCGACGATGTTTTTGCCAATGTCGTGCACATCGCCTTTCACGGTGGCCATCAGCACCTTACCGTTGGTTTGCCGCTCGCTGCCGTCAATTTCGGCATCCATGAACGGCATTAAATACGCCACGGCTTTTTTCATGACTCGCGCCGATTTGACCACTTGCGGCAGGAACATTTTGCCCTCGCCGAATAAATCGCCGACTACGTTCATGCCGTCCATTAATGGACCTTCGATGACATGCAGTGGCTTTTCTGCTTCCAGCCTTGCCGCTTCGGTATCTTCTTCAATGTAATCGGCAATGCCTTTCACTAACGCATGTTCCAGGCGTTTAGTGACCGGCCATTCCCGCCATTCCAGGGTTTCCACCTTGGCTGCCTGGCCGCTGCCGCGATATTTTTCGGCGATTGCCAGCAGTTGTTCAGTACCCTCCGGCGTGCGGTTCAGGATGACGTCTTCGACGGCGTTACGCAGTTCTTCCGGGATGTCGGCGTAAATCGCCAATTGGCCGGCGTTGACGATCCCCATATCCATGCCGGCTTGTACGGCGTGATACAGGAATACCGCATGGATCGCTTCGCGCACCGGATTGTTGCCGCGGAACGAGAACGACACGTTGGAGACGCCGCCGGAAATTAAGGCGTGCGGCAGAGTCTGTTTGATGATGCGAGTGGCTTCGATGAAATCGTCGCCGTAATTGTTGTGTTCTTCGATGCCGGTGGCGACCGCGAAAATATTCGGATCGAAGATAATATCTTCCGGCGGGAAGCCGATTTGTTCGGTCAGAATTTTATAGGCGCGGGTGCAGATTTCAACTTTGCGCGCCATCGTGTCTGCCTGACCTTGTTCGTCGAACGCCATCACGATCACCGCCGCGCCATAACGGCGCACCAGCTTGGCATGCTTAATAAACGCTTCCTCGCCTTCCTTAATGGAGATCGAGTTGACAACACCCTTACCCTGGATGCATTTCAGACCGGCTTCCAGAATCTCCCATTTGGATGAGTCGAGCATGATCGGTACTTTGGCAATGTCCGGCTCGGCTGCCAGCAGGTTCAAAAAGCGCACCATCGCGGCTTTCGAATCCAGCATGCCTTCGTCCATATTGATGTCGATGATTTGCGCGCCGTTTTCGACCTGCTGTTTGGCAACGTCCAAGGCTTCTTCATAACGCTCTTCAATGATCATTTTTTTGAACACTGCCGAGCCGGTGACGTTAGTGCGCTCGCCGACGTTAACGAACAGCGTTTCCGGACCGATGCTCATAGCTTCCAGGCCAGCTAGGTGGCAGCGTTTTTCCAATTCCGGAATCCGGCGCGGCGGATATTTGTCTAGCGCGGCTACGATGGCCCGAATGGTATCGGGCGAGGTGCCGCAACAACCGCCGATGATGTTCAGATAGCCGCTGGCGGCCCAGTCGGCCAATTCGGCGGCCATTTGCTCCGGTGTTTCGTCGTATTCGCCGAATTCGTTCGGCAAGCCGGCATTAGGGTGAGCGGAAACGTAGGTATCGGCGATGTTGGACAGTTCTTCTATATACTGGCGCAATTCCTGGGCGCCTAGCGCGCAGTTGAAGCCGATCGAGATCGGTTGCACGTGCTTCAACGAATACCAGAACGCGGCAGCGGTTTGGCCGGACAGCGTGCGGCCGGAGGCGTCGGTGATTGTGCCGGAGATCATCACCGGCAGTTTGTAGCCGAGTTTGTCGAAGGTTTGTTCGACCGCGAAAATCGCCGCTTTGGCATTCAGCGTATCGAATACAGTTTCTATCAGGATGATGTCGGCACCGCCGTCGATCAAGCCTTGGGTGGCTTCGCTGTAGGCTGCAACCAAGTCGTCGAAGGTAATGTTGCGGAAGCCCGGATCATTTACATCCGGTGACATTGAGGAGGTGCGATTGGTGGGGCCCAGTACACCGGCGACGAAGCGCGGTTTGTCCGGCGTTAGCGCACTGACTTCCTCGGCGGCCTGTTTGGCAACGCGGGCTGAGGCGACGTTAATCTCGTAAGCCAGATCCTCCATCCGATAATCCGCCATCGCGATACGGGTGGAATTGAAAGTATTGGTTTCCAGAATATCCGAACCGGCATCCAGGTAGGCGCGGTGAATGGCCTTGATTACCTCCGGCTGAGTAATCGATAATAAATCGTTGTTACCCTTAAGATCGACAGGCCAGTCGGCAAAGCGTACGCCGCGATAGTCCTTCTCCTCCAATTTGTAGCTCTGTATCATGGTGCCCATCGCACCGTCCAGAAACAAAATCCGTTGAGATAATAACTGGTGTAATCTTTGTGTGCTGTTCATACTGCCTGATGGTCGCAAGGGTGAATGTACGGGTGGGCTAGTCCGTATTGTTATCAAACCAATTTTTGAGGGAAATCATGTCTAAACCCAGTCTATTGCATGTCGTAAAAAGCGTAATTGCCGCCGTGATCGACGTGCAAAGCAATAAGAACAGAGAGGTTGATTTTCAGCATGGCTCTTTGCCTGCCTATATTGTCGTCGGGCTGATTGTGACTGTGTTGTTTATTTTAACGATAGTCAGCATCGTATCCGCAGTTACCGGCGGCTGAGGAATTTCGGTCGGTAACGAAGCCCAAGCTACCTTGGGCTTCGGGATCAGCCAGTATTAATTGCTGGAAGTTTTGAAGCTGTTTTTTATACTGACAAACAACTCTTTGATGCCGCTGAACAGGTTAGCAGGTGTCAGGGATTGTTTCAGAATGAACTGTGTGCGAATTAGCGCTACAGCCATTACGCCGGCAAACGGCGGCAGTAATTCGAAGAAAACCGGCATGAACCAGCCGCCAGCGCCTTCCTGGGTTTTTCTATCGCCAACGCTGGTCAGATCGCGATCATATTCGCCGCCGACATCTTTACCGTCCAAGCCGTCGATGATCATGATGTTGATGTTGTAGAACATCACTTGAATGACCAAGAACACTATGGCACAGCCGGCAACCCACAACAGCACATTACCAGTTTTGGCTTTTATCAGGGTTTGATAAACCCAGATTGCCGTCAAAATCATTATTACGCCACCAATCATCTCTATTCCCCTTGTAACTGTTAACTATTTTTATAATTCTCAAAAATCTGGTTGAGAGGGCATACTACCATAATCCGCCTGGATGGCAATTACGGTCGGATGTTTCCGCGATAGCCATGAATCGCTTGACTTTGAAGGTGGCTAAA